>Ga0075011_10000002_pt1 | contig 171873 bp, 153 predicted proteins | sample TARM_MetaG_T_14_FD_72354 | JGI IMG/M metagenome (GOLD analysis project Ga0075011, IMG submission 72354) | Freshwater microbial communities from Pennsylvania, USA, analyzing microbe dynamics in response to fracking - TARM_MetaG_T_14 | ecosystem: Environmental > Aquatic > Freshwater > River...
TCTCCTTCCGCACCATTATTTAGATGAGCAATCATCTTGTAGGGCTATCGCCAAGCGGTAAGGCAGCGGCTTTTGATGCCGCCATCCCCTGGTTCGAATCCAGGTAGCCCTGCCATTATTTGTAGGATTAGCGATAATCTGACCGTAAAAAGATAAGCTGAATCAATAACATTCGGTTTATTTAAAGAATACGCTGCGGAAATGGCGAAATTGGTAGACGCACCAGATTTAGGTTCTGGCGCCGCAAGGTGTGAGAGTTCAAGTCTCTCTTTCCGCACCATGATTTAAGATTGTCAAATGGCTACGTAGCTCAGTTGGTTAGAGCACATCACTCATAATGATGGGGTCACAGGTTCGAATCCCGTCGTAGCCACCATTTACAACGATAGTTTGAATAACCAATGTCAATCTATCTACAGTACAAGTTGCGGAAGTGGCGAAATTGGTAGACGCACCAGATTTAGGTTCTGGCGCCGCAAGGTGTGAGAGTTCAAGTCTCTCCTTCCGCACCATCAATTCAAACCCAGCTTAGGCTGGGTTTTGTTTTATTAGCCTCATAACAATATATCCTTTCCTCCCGTTTAACCGTTGATTCATTTTTCAGATCCATTCTTTGATCACGTGAAAAGTGAGGCATAAAAAAATCCAGCCGAAGCTGGATTTTTAATTTAAAAGTTAACGACTTAACCAAGCAAACCAAGAGCAGCATTAGGCGCTTGTTTAGCTTGTGCCAACACTGAGCTTGATGCTTGAGAAAGGATCTGCGATTTAGTCAAGGCAGTGGTTTCTTTCGCAAAATCAGTGTCTTTGATTCGGCTCTTAGAAGCATTTACGTTTTCGTTGATGTTATCTAAGTTGTTAATCGCATGGTTGAAACGGTTTTGGAATGCACCCAGTTGAGCACGATGGCTGTCTACAAATTGCAGTGCCGCATCAACAATGGCAACTGATTCTTGCGAACCACCTACAGAGGTGACATCAATGGTATCGACTGTCACATCTTTTGCCGCTTGGAAACTCAGTTCACCCGCTAAGCTGCCACCAAAGGTTGCTACGCCATCAATACGGTTGCTATCAGTAAAGATTTGCAGTTTGCCTTCATCGTCAACAGAAGCTTTTAACATGTCGGTTTGACCATTGATGTAAGTGGCCAACTCTTCGATGTCATCGCCATCTTTTGCACTTAGGTTGATGGTTTGCTCGCCAGTACGTTTGTCAGTCAACGTAATGGTAAGGTCATTAGCACCCGCTTTAACGGTCCAATCTTTATCTTGTCCATTTGCCGCTTGGTAACTCTTACCGCCCATCATTGCGTTGTCGCTGCGCATATTATTTAGGCTTAGCATGACCGCTTCACCGTTATCCGCACCGATTTGGAATGATTTCGTCTCAAAAGTACCATTGAGCAACTTATTACCACCAAACGATGTAGTTTCAGCAATACGGTTGAGTTCGTCATTCAGCGCGGTGATCTCTTCTTGAATCGCTACGCGGTCGGCTTTCGAGTTCGAACCATTTGACGATTGTAGAGATAAGTCACGCATACGTTGCAAAATGTTGGTAGTTTCGTTCATTGCACCTTCAGCTGTCTGCGCAATTGAAATGCCATCATTTGCGTTGCGCACGGCAACATCTAAGCCTCTGCTTTGAACGTTCAAACGGTTAGAGATTTGCAAACCTGCTGCGTCATCTTTTGCGTTATTAATTTTGAAGCCTGATGATAAACGTTCCATTGATAACTGTTGCGCATTGCTAGCACTGTTTAGGTAGCGTTGTGCTGTCATAGCTGAAACGTTAGTGTTTACATTAACCGCCATAGTGGTTCTCCTATTGATTTTCCGACTTAGCGTCATAGACAAACGGTTTCCGACGTCTCGGAAAACCAAGTAGTTCTCTCAAAGTACTATTATTAGCGACTGCGGTTAGGAATCCTTTAACGGGAAAACGACGATTTCGTAAAAAATAACCAATATCGATTAAAAGTGGGATAAACGCTGCAAAACTGGCTGAAATACAAAAATAGCATTAAAGATTTGACGTGATTGGTCGGCTTCACGGGCGATTGAGGAGCATTGATGAGAGCAAGAAATTATAGATAAAGAAAAGCCCCTTTTCCTTTGAGAGAACCGGGGCTAGTTGGTAGCCAGAGCCAATGTGGAGATCAGAGAAATGAACACATTACCGACTGACCGGGGCGCATGATTATCTATGACTATAAAGCAGGGTACATCTTGAGAGAGCTTTATATTCGGCCATAATCATACTTTGCCAAGGATTCCTTCACCTAACCCACGTCTGAGCTGTTGGATGAAGGGTCCTAACATTACTGCAATAGTGACATTGCAGAATTTGGCAACTGTTTTGCTTGAGCGAGAATGGAGGTACCCGCTTGTTGCAGAATCTGTGCTTTCGTCATTTGCGTGGTTTCTTTCGCAAAATCTGTATCTTTAATTCGACTGTTGGATGCTTCAACATTCTCTTGGATATTGGCCAAGTTGTTGATGCTATGGCTTAAACGGTTTTGCTTCGCACCGAGCTCTGCCCGTTGTGAATCCACATATCTCAACGCAGCATCCAGAACGCCCACTGCATTTTGAGAACCACCAACTGAGGTGATATCAATATCTTGAACCGTCGTCTTAACGCCCGGCCCACCGTTTAGACCAAGTTCGGTTGCCAAACCACCAGAGATGGCAAGGTCACCTTGTAAATTCGGTTCTGCGGCAAAAATTTGCAGTTTACCGTCTTGATCAACCGATGCTTTAAGCTTGTCGGTTTGACCATTAATGTAAGTCGCTAGCTCTTCAATATCATCGCCATCTTTGGCTAACACATCGAGAGTAACAAGCTCACCTGCCTGGGTGGTGAATTCAAATTTCAAATCACGTGCGCCCGCTGGCACTCCCCAATCCTTGTCCTTTCCTTGCTCTGCAAGGAACGATTGGCCGCCCATACGGAAGTCATCAGCACGTATGCTGGTAAGCCCCATAATGATCGCCTCACCTGAGCTCGCACCAATCTGGAATGATGCTTCACCAAACGAACCGTTGAGCAGTTTACGTCCACCGAATGAGGTCGTTTCTGCAATACGGTTTAACTCATCTTGCAATGCGGTCGACTCTTCATCCAAAGCTTGTCGCTCTGACGCCGAGTTGGTGCCGTTTGCTGATTGAAGAGCAAGATCACGCATACGTTGCAAGATACTGGTCGACTCATTCATTGCCCCTTCCGCGGTCTGAGCAATCGAAATACCGTCGTTGGCATTACGCATTGCCACATCTAGGCCACGAGACTGAGCGGTTAAGCGGTTTGAAATTTGTAAGCCTGCCGCATCATCTTTAGCGCTGTTGATTTTATTACCTGATGATAAACGTTCCATCGAGGTATTTAATTCACCCGTCGCTTTATTAAGGTAACGCTGAGCAGTCATTGCTGAGACGTTAGTATTTACTGTAATGGTCATAGTTTGCTCTCCTAGTGAGTTCGCAAGCTTTTTGCGAAGCGGCCAGCTTTACTCTCATTTGGAAGCACTGACCGTGAACTTGCTAAATCCGCTATTTGCCGATTTAAAAACTTGTTGTATCAACTCTGATATAGACAATTCAATTAGTATGCCAACTTTTAAAACATCTGATATTAAAATTAATATTCTTTGTTTTTTAATCACTTAGAAGAAATTTAATCATTCTATCTTTGTGAGTGAGCATCCAGTTCTTTCTCGTTAGCAACAGAGTTGCCACTTTCGTTTGCCGCTCTATTGCCTCTTTATCTCTCGATAATAGATGAGCAATTTCCAGGCCAATTTTTCAACACATTCCACTCTTCGCGCATATGGCTTAGCACATAAGGCATTGAAGATTAGATATAGTTGAAAAGGGTCAAATCTTTCGTTTTACCAAAAGCCAGTTGTGAAGCCTGCAACGCACGTGAATTCTCATTAAATTCAATCACCGCTTCTGCGTAATCGAGATCTTCAAAGTTACTTTTTGATTTCGCTAAACTGATTTTGAAATCTTCATGCTGTTCTTGTTGAATATCTAAAGTGCTCAAGCGTGCACCGACATCAGTACGCACTTTATTGAGATGAATAAAGGCGGCATGAAACTCTTCCGTAATTTGGTGCAGTTTCGCTGTCGTCGACGCATCCGATACGGAGCCCTGCGAGAGCTCAATTGCGTCTTTATAGCTATCAAATAAGGTAAAGGTTGAACGCGGCTCTAGGCTTAACACATCACCTTTCGAAATTTGCCCTTTTACGTGCACCGTCAGATCTTGATATCGAATGCCTTTTTGTGGATCAAACTCATCGGCCTGTACCACGCTGCCATCTTTCTCTAATTGGTAACCATATTTGCCGTTAGCCATATCAACAAACGTCACGGTATAGCGCGATGTATCATTCGAGTCTAAATTGGTTGCACGCTCCAGCAGTAACTCTGAACCTTCGTTTAATTGATAGTTTGGTTCGTAGTTACCAAACGGGTTATCAATCTCCATAAACACTTTATTACCCGGATTATTGAACGGGATCTCTAAGCTGTTGGAGATACGCATTTTGCGCTGATAATCATCGCCGGAATAAGTCACGTTACTGGCATTATCTCTAAAAAATGGCTGATTCTTCGGCTTGGTGCCGGCAAACATGTAGTTACCAGACTCATCTTGCGTATTTGCTAGTTCAATTAAGTTGTTGAACATCTCTTGCAGCTCACGCGCTTTCGCTTCTCTATCTTCTGGAGAGAATGAGCCGTTAATCATTTCCATGACCGTACGCTTTGCCTCATCGGTCGAGCTTTCCGCATTGGCAATGATTACTTCTTGATGTTCTAAGCGGTTTCGAACCAGCACGATTGCATCAAGATATTGGCGTAATTGCTCTTCTTGCTGCCCTACTTTTTGGATGTAATGAGTGGCTAATGGACTATCGCTGGCCGAAAGCAACTTCTTACCCGACGCTAGCTGCGCTTGGTTATGATGGATCTTTGATTCTTGACGGCGCATATCGTTTTGCACCGATTGATAGTTATGGAAGCTCGATATTCTGGTTAACATTTATCGCCTCCTATCTCAGCTGCAAAATCGTGTTGAAAGTATCATTAGCCACCTGCATGATGCGTGAGGAAGCCATATAAGCTTGTTGGAACTTCATCATGTTCGCGGCTTCCTCATCAAGGTTGACTCCGGAAATGGACGCAATGCGCTCCTGCGCTGACTCTTTTTCAAGCCTGGCCACATCACTTAAGCGTGACGCGGTGGCCAGCTGCAAACCAAAATCCGTATTGAGATCGTGATAAACCCCGAGCACGGTCGTTTCACCGTCGTTGAGTTTTTTTTCCGTTTGAATTTGCTGCATCTTACGTAAATTGCCGTTATCACCTTCTGATGGGACAAGGTTTGCCGTAAATTTATCATTGGGTAGCGCGCCAGCCGTCAATTCAAACGTTGTACCAAGCACAGTAATCGAATTCGATGGTGGGTAGGCCTGTGGTTCTAGCAGCACGTTGCCTTTGGTATCCGTGACCGCAAATTGATCGCCCGTTGGTGAGATCACCACTTCAAATTCACGCAACCCACCTGCCGATAAAATATTAAATTTTGCCTGCCCTTGGGCAAAAGTGGTGGAGGCTTCATAACTTTGTGCGGCAATGGCTGTCGGATCGTTGGTCGCCATTTTCATAATAGCGGCACCATTACGCGTTGGACGCAGCAATATGCGCTCCCCGGCTTGAGGGGCGTTGCGAATCTCAACTCGCATTCCATCTAAAAATAAACTGCTGCCAACGACCGGAACATTAACCCGCTCGCCCGTTGGCTTTAATACGGTATAATTGCTGCCGTTGTACTGTAGGGAGTATTCACCACTTTTCAACGCTGAAGTATCTTCGATATAGACCGCCATATCGGCTTTTGAATTGCCAGCGATGATCGCTCGCGAGCGGGCATTGACTTCAGAGTTCACATCCGTAAACAACGCTCTTCCCACATTGCCACGTAAGTCCAAGCCTTGTGATTGCAACTTGTTAACTTCATAAGAGAAAGATGTTGCCATGCGGCCAAGTTCATCCATTAGGTAAGGAATGTGCTTATCTCGCATCGTAAACAGCGCACTTAACTTACCGCCAATATCCTCAGTGGTAATGGTCTTGATCCCTTTGCCTTCAATCATGGCCAAGCGGCGCTGACTCACATCAGGATAACCATCAACCATCTTCATTTGGCTGGCTTCTGTACCTGAGACGAGCGTGTGCCCGCTCCCGATATGGATGTTAAACCCTTCAGCATTTTTACGTGGCGTCACGGTGACCTTGGTGTATTCAGACAACTCAGCCACCAATTTTTCATGCTGGTCCATTAAGTCATTGTGAGGACCAGGAGTACGCATCATTAAGCGTTGTAAATCTCGCAGCTCAAGCGCCAATTGGTTAATACGCTCAACGGCAACATCTAGCCCTTTGTTGGTCGCATCAGATTGGCGGCGAATGTTCTCGTGAAAATCATTCATGTTTTGAGTGATCAGATCCGCTTTCTCAAGTACAACTTTACGCGCACCTACATCATTCGGGCTGTCGGCGAGGGTTTTAATCGCATCAAACCATTCGTTTAAGTTTTCAGGGATTTTTTTCGAGGCCACTGACGACAATAACTTTGAGAGCATGTCTAAATTTTCTTCGTCGTCACGCTTAAAGGAAAAACTGGTGGTAGATAGGTTTAATTCATTAACGGCAAATTGATCCCATGAGCGGCGAACTTTTTCCACATGTACGCCCATACCGTAGGTTTCACCACCGTATTGGCGAGGCGTATTGGTCCCTTGGATCACAGACTGACGGCTGTAACCTTCTGTATTAACATTAGAAATGTTATGACCTGTGGTGCTGAGTTGTCTCTGAGCGGTAAGTACACTTTGGGTACCTAGATTCAGAAGATCCGACGCCATACTGCCCCCGAAAACCTAATCAAATCAGTGGTTACTGAATATCTAAGTTAGTAATTGCAATATGTATGCCAAAGGAGTTTCAAAGAAGAGATTAGACAAAATAAAGGAAAGATAAAAGCCAGCAAGGCTGGCTTTAGAGGGGTTATTCCATTGCTTCAATTTGAGATTTTACTCTCAGCACTTTTTCAGCATAGTACGGGTCCGTCGCGTAACCAGCAGCGTGCAGGCCACGAATGAAAGACTCATCGCTGCCATTATGGTTCAGCGCCACGGTGTAGCGCGGATTGTCATTGAGAAAACGAACATAGTCATTAAAACTGTCTTGATAATTTCCATAAGAACGGAACGCCGCTTTTTCCATCACGGGTGTATTATCATGATATTCAAGAGTTTGCGTCGCCACTTTCTCACCTAACCAACTTTTATCCGCTTTGATGTTGAATAAGTTATTACTGCTACCACGAGCATTTTGAACAACTTTTTGTCCCCATCCGGTTTCTAATGCCGCTTGAGCAAGTAGCAGTGAAGAGTCAACACCTAATGCCCGCGCTGCTTTTTCAGCATAAGGTTTCATTGAAGCCACAAACGCTTGCGGCGAATCAAATCGACTCGATTCGACCTTGCTAGGTTCGATCGTTTCTTGCGTTGAGAGGCGGCGGTTGTTACTGCGTTCTATACGGCGCATGGCTTCTTGGAAACCATCTTGCGTCGGGTCGGTTATTGATGGATCGTTTTTCGAGGTGCCGTTAGCCTGACTGAGCTGCGCCACAATCATATCGGCAAGCCCTAAAGAACCGGAGGCACTGAGCTCGCTCGACATTTGTTCATCAAGCATTTGTCGATAGAAATCTTCGTTTTGGCTGTTGAACATCTCAGATTTAAAATCGGCATTGGCGTCGCGCATCGATTTGAACAACATTGAGGTAAAAATCGCTTCAAACTGTTTGGCTGCGGCCTTGAGCGCCGCTGACTCGCCTTCTTTATCACCGGTTTTTGCTTGCTGACGTAGCTTATCTAAGCTAGCAATATCATGAATAAAGCCAATATCATTGGGATTATTAATCATCTTCCTCTCCTAGATAATGATCAGTTGGCCTTCAATCGCGCCTGCTTGTTTCAATGCTTGCAGAATCGCCATCAAATCTGAAGGGGCTGCGCCCACTTCGTTGACCGCGCGCACTAAATCATCCAAGGTCAAACCCGGTTCAAATTTAAACATTTTACCTTGTGCTTCAGACACTTCTATTTGGCTATTAGGCACCACAGCTGTCTGACCACCCGCTAACGCATTGGGCTGACTGACATTCAAATTCTCTTTAATGGCAACAGTCATACCACCGTGCGTCACCGCAGCAGGTTTTAAGCGCACATGCTGGCCGACAACAATGGTACCAGTTCGAGAATTGACGATAATTTTGGCTGAGCCATCCGCTGGATCAAACTCAACATTTTCGATTGCAGAAAGAAACGCGACGCGCTGCCCAACATCTCGTGGTGCACGGATACGTACTGACGTTGCATCAACCGCGGTCGCCATCTCTGGGCCTAGGAAGTTATTCACTGCATCTGCCATACGTTGCGCCGTGGTGAAGTCAGATTCAAGCAAATTGAAGGTAATAAAATCGCCACGGCTAAAAGGTGTTGGTACTTCACGTTCCACCATAGCACCGCCTGAAATCAGACCAACCGTTGGGTTATTGCCGACAATTTTAGAACCATCAGCACCGGTGGCACTAAAACCACTGACCACTAAATTACCTTGGGCCACGGCGTAAATTTGACCATCCAACCCCTTAAGGAAGGTTTGCATTAGAGTGCCGCCACGTAAACTTTTAGCAGAGCCGATCGAAGAAACGGTGACATCGACATTTTGACCTTGCTTGGAAAACGCCGGCAATTCGGCCGTGACAATCACGGCGGCAACGTTCTTTGTTTTCGGTTTAGTGCCCGGCGGCAATTGAATGCCGAAATTTTGCAACATGGCGTTAAAACTTTGGTCGGTGAACGGTGTCGATTCGCCCGTTCCCGGTAGCCCAGTAACTAGACCATAACCCACTAATTGGTTACTCCGCACGCCCGCAACTTGAGAGACATCTTTGATACGGGCCGCTTGTGCATGGGTTGCGATGAGCAACAGACTTAAAACAAGCAGGGTGAATTTTTTCATGGTCTAGTACCTTAATTTCTACGTTTCTTTACGCCAGAACTCCGGCGTTACAGAGAGACATTAAAGAATCGTGCCAAGAATCCAGGTTCTTGCATATCTTGATTGGTGCCTGTGCCTGAATATTGGATGCGTGCATTAGAAATACGAGTAGAAGCAATGGTGTTGTCAAAGTCGATATCATCGGGACGAATGGTACCGCTTAAGCGAATGTATTCATCGCCAGTGTTCAGTGTGAGCCATTTTTCACCACGGATGACTAAGTTGCCGTTGGCGAGTACTTCAATCACTTCAACCGTGATCGAACCAGAAATACTGTTACTTTGGTTGGCTGCAGAACTGCCATTGAACTTGTTGTCATTTTTCAACGCATAAGAGAAATTGTAATCACCCACAGTGAGATCTTTACCGCCGACAGCGAGTGGGTCCATCGACGCATCATTGGATTTGGATAGATCCGCATCAGCACTCTTGGCCGCTTTGGTACTTTCATCAAGATTGACGGTAATAATATCGCCAATGCCACGCGGTTTTGAATCGTCATAAAGACTGTTCATTTGTGCCAAATTAAACAGTGAACCAGTTTCCGCGGCATAATGTTCCGGTTTCTGTTTTGGATGAATGGGAGCCCAAGCAGGATCACCGGCTACGGGATCGGAACGCTTACGCATTGAGTCCAGTAAACCAGAACCTTCTTCTGCAGACTTATCCCCTTCAACCGCGTCCACCACGGTTGTACCTTGAACCACTTCAGGAGTATCGACCGGTGGCGGCATTAACGAGCAACCAGACAAAGCAGTAACAAATACAAGACTCAATAGACGTTTCATCGCAGCATTCTCTTAGTTAATGATTAGAGTTGTTGGTTCACAAAACTCATCATCTTATCGACTGCTGAGATGACTTTTGAGTTCATTTCGTAAACGCGTTGCGCTTCAATCATGTTGACCAACTCTTCTGTGACGTTCACGTTAGAGGTTTCAAGCATGGATTGACGAACATCACCGAGGCCGTCAAGCCCTGGCACCCCTTCTTGTGGATCACCACTAGCACCGGTCGGTAGATACAAGTTTTGACCAATCGGCTCTAGACCGCCTGGGTTGATAAAATCAACCGTGGTAATTTGTCCAACCACTTGGTTATTTTGCTGGCCACGAAGCCTAACTGACACTTCACCATCATTACCGACAGTAATAGAGATTGCATCAGGTGGAATAACAATTTCCGGCTCTAAATTATATCCTGCACCGGACGTCACAATCGCCCCTTCGTCGTTGAGGGTAAATTGACCATTTCGGCTATAAGCGATATTGCCATCTGGCATCAGGATTTGGAAAAAGCCGTCACCTTCAATCATCATATCGAGGCTATTGGTCGTGGTTTGTACGTTGCCGTGGGTATGCACTTTTTGTGTTGCCACGACTTTAGAACCCGCACCAAGCATCAAACCGCTTGGCAGTTTGGTATTTTGCGAAGATTGACCGCCCGGTTGATTAATATTTTGATAAAACAGATCTTCAAATACCGCACGACCCTTTTTAAAACCAATAGTCGAGGCGTTCGCTAGGTTGTTTGAGATAGTGGCAATATTGGTTTGTTGGGCATCAAGCCCGGTTTTACTTACCCATAATGCAGGTTGCATAGTAATCTCCTTTAACGCTTATCAGCTCATACGAAGTAATGAGTCGGACGATTTGTCCATCTCTTCTGCGGTGCTCATCATTTTGACTTGCATTTCAAATTGACGTTGTAGCTCAATCAAGCTAGTCATCTCACCCACCGCATTGACATTACTGCCTTCCAGCGCACCTTTTAATAGCTTTACGCTAGCATCTGCTTCGAATGCTGCATTAGGATCTTTAGCACGAAATAAACCATTCGTATCTTTGTATAGGGATTGATTATTGGGTCGAACCAGTTTAATTCGGCCTACCACTTCCATCGCATCGGCTGGAGCGCCTTGCGGACGAACGGAAATAGTACCGTCATTACCTATTTCTACTTTACTCAATGGAATAGGTAGAGTGATTGGCGCGCCCGTTCCATCTAGCACTAGATGGCCGCTACCATTTATGAGCATGCCATTTTGGTCAATGCTTAGGTTGCCACTGCGGGTTAACCCCTCTTTGCCGGTTTTATCCATCATGGAAATCCAACCGTCACCTTGAATGGTGATATCGAGATCGCGCCCTGTGGTAATGACACTGCCTTGCGCAAAATTATGTCCCGGACGTTCTGTCATGCTAAACACGCGGCTCGGTAACCCTTCGCCATAAGCTTGCATTGAGCGAGCTTGCGCCAAATCAGCACGGAACCCCGTGGTACTGACGTTTGCTAAATTGTTCGCTCTTAATTGCATGGCTTGCATGTTTTGCTTTGCGCCACTCATGGCGAGAAACAGTGCGCGATCCATAATCTGCTCCAATAATCATCGTTCAATCATTAAAAGCAATTGACGTGCCAACTTACATTTAAATTAAAAATCAATAAGTTAAATGTAATTAAACAAAAAATAGGGAGGATATAACGAAGATTGCCGCGAACAGATGGCAACAATACCAAGCTAACATTGCCGCTAACTTGGTATTGCCATTGGATGACGTTAAAAGAATTAACGGATCTGCAGTATGTTTTGTTGTAGCTGGTTGTGAACTTCAAGCGCACGCGAGTTCGCTTGGAAGTTACGCTGAGCAGAGATAAGATCCACCAGCTCTTGAGTCATATCAATGTTGGATTGTTCAATAACACCATTGCTGATGGTACCAAATGAGCCTTTGTTTGATTCACCCCAAATTTTATCACCGGAGAATTGAGTCGAATCCCACTGCGTACCGCCTTTTTTATCTAAGCCTTGTTCATTGGCTACGCGGACAAGCCCCACACGTCCTAGAATGGTATTTTGACCATTTGAGTAAGTGGCTAGCACACTGCCATTTTCATCGAAATCGATCTTCGTCAAAAAGCCCGTGGTTGCGCCATCTTGTACAAATTTAGTCAACTCAAATGGAGCGGCAAATTGCGTAGCCGAATCGAGACTGAACGACAATGTTTGGTTGGCATCAGCACCGTTGAGTTCAACTGGGTTTGCCCCCAAACCTAAAGGCTCGGTTACAATTTGCTGACCATTATTCATGCTGGCTAGCGTACCATCATTATTAAACTTCATTGTATGCCCAATATGACCCGTCGGCGTAGTGGCATCACCACCAACTACATTGATCGGTTTCTCACCAGTTTTATCCGTCACGGTGTAATAGGTTTGCCATGTGTTAGCTTGCGTCTGATCTTTGAGGTAATAGGATGTCAACTTATAAGGCTGACCCATCGAATCGTAGATCGTAGATGAGGTGGTACGGTTGTACGTCTCAGGATCAGTAATATCAAATAAGGTTGGGTCTTTTAACTTACCATTAGCTGGCAAGTTCGCGCCAAGTTCAACATTGGCTGTCTGTTTAGGTTTACCAAACTGAGCAGGAATATTGATAGGTTTTGGCTCATACGAAAGAACATCACCAGTATCAGGGTTAACATCATAGCCAAGCAAAAACTCGTCATTTGACGTTACCATGTAATCATTTTTATCGAGGTGGAAAGCACCATTTCTGGTCAACTCATTTTGTTGAGGCGTCAGCTTATCTTTCGCAACCGCAAAGAACCCCGTTCCCGCAACGCGCAAGTCCATCGGGTTATTAGTATAAATACTGGAACCTTCGTGGAATTGTTGTGCCACTTTGTTCGCCTGAACACCTTGACCAGGAGTGGTTTTGGAGTTGGTAAACAATGAGGTTGAGTAAACATCACCAAACTCAGCACGCGACTCTTTAAAACCAAAGGTATTCGCGTTAGCAATGTTGTTACTGGTGGTGTTCAGATCTAACTGAGCTGCGGATAAACCGCTTAATGATATATACGACATTCCAAAATCTCCTATCTAGCTAGCATATCTACTCTATAAAGAGTTACGCTTTGCCAACTTCTAGTACTTCAGCAAGTTTAACTGGCGATGTAAATCCAGCCAGATTGAGCAGTACGTTACCATCACCTTTACCCAGCAGAACGCTATTGACGTTTGCGTAAGTCGATACCGCAAACTCCTTGCTTTCTCCATCGAGCAAACCCGAAGCTTTCACTTGGTATTTGCCGCCCGGCAATGGATTACCGTTTTGATCGTTACCGTCCCATTCAACGCGATTATCACCGGCTGATTTAGCCCCGACATCAAAGGTACGAACCAATTGTCCAGCTTCATTCTCTATTCGGACAAACAAGTTCTCTAAACTTTGAGGAAGTTTGACCATCGCAGCCATCCCAGCACCCTCTTTTTTGATCCCTGCCGCTCCCGGTACTAACACATCACGGCCAACCAGTGATGAAGCCTGTAGAGCTTGGTTGGATGTCATCGACGAGTTGAGACTCTCAAACTGAGTGTTCATTTTGCCGATACCATCAACTGTGGCAAATGACGCCATTTGGGCAATCATCTGGTCATTACTGACCGGTTTAAAAGGATCTTGCTGAGCCAGTTGTTTGGTGAGTAACGATAGGAAGTCTTCTTGTTTAAGATCTTGCTTCCCCGTTGTCTCTTCTGTTTTCTTTTGGTCTTGAAGACTTTTCAGCTGGTCAATATAAGACAAGCCGCTTTGACCAATGTTATTTATTCCGGCCATACGCTACCTCCTTATCCTATTGACCCATCTGCAGCGTGCGCAGCAGCATTTGTTTACTTGCATCAGCCACCTGCACGTTCGTTTGATAAGAACGAGAAGCCGAAATCATGTTAGCCATCTCTTCCATCACATTGACATTAGGCTTGTAAATATAGCCTTCATCGTTGGCAAGTGGGTGATCTGGGTTATATTCTGCGTTAAGCGGTTTATCGCTTTCAACAATACCTAATACTTTTACAGGTACATTATGATCACGGTTATAACGCGCTTTACTTAACTCTGCACCAAACACCGCGTGACGCGCTTTGTAAGTATCTTTCGCCGAACTACTCACACTATCCGCATTGGCTAAGTTACTTGAGGTCGTATTTAGACGAACAGATTCAGCACTCATTGCAGAACCAGTCACATTGAACACATTAAATAAGCTCATCTACTTATTCCCCTTTGATTGCTTTCGTTAAGTTCTTGAATTTACTTCCTAAGAAGTCCAGTGAGGCTTGGTGTCTGATCTGGTTTTGCATAAACAAGTTACGCTCTAAATCTACGTCCACCGTGTTGCCATCACCCGTATCAGGTTGAGTCGGAATTCGATAGAGACTCTCGCCAGTTACTTTCGTGGAGGCAGATATATGCCGACCATCCGTACGGCTAAGACCAATGCTTGCCCCTGAACTTGCCGCCTGCAATGCTTTTTGAAAGTCCATTCCTTTTGCTTTAAAGCCCGGTGTGTTCGCCTGTGCAATATTGGTGGAAATCACCTCAGCATTGCGCTCACGTACACCAACCGTGTGTTGGTGAATACCTAATGCGTTATCAAAAGAAATAGCCATGTTTGCCTCTACACTAAAAACTGACTGTTACTACTCATATTAAAAGCAATTAACGTACCAACTTAAAAAAACGAACCGTGTTTACAACAATTTTATCTAAATAAGAATCCGTCGAAATGTAAGCAAAATATACGCCGCTTTATCCACTTGTCGCCCACAACTTCAGTAAATATTACCAATCAAAACGAAATTAGGGGAAAGAAAAAGCCCAGCAAAAGCTGGGCAAGTAACTAAAAGTAAGCAAGTAACTCAACGTAAGAATGTGGCTATTTGAGTTTATAAATGATGCCAGGGTTACAACGAACCATTTCAAACTTATCGGTCAATCCTGTCAGTGACTCCGATGCGCCGAGCAATAAGTAGCCACCGGGGTTTAAGCTACTAGCCATTTGATTTAATACTTTCGACTTCATATCAGGTGAGAAATAAATCAAAACGTTACGACAGAAAATAATATCGAATTTACCCAATAAGGCATAGCTCTCCATTAAGTTCTGAGGACGGAAGTTCACTAAACGCTTAACGTTATCTTTGATTTTCATTCGACCATCACCCGCATCTTCAAAAAAGGTTTTGCGACGCTCCGGTGATAACCCTCTGCCAAGTGCTAAATTGTCATAAATCCCCGCTTTACACATATCCAGCATGCTGGCAGAAATATCCGTCGCGGTGATGGCTACGCTCGGCAACATACCCGGCTTGCGCTGTTGAGTTTCGAGCACCGTCATCGCCATTGAGTAAGGCTCTTGACCTGAAGAGCTTGCCGCTGACCAAATTTTTATAGGGCGTTTATTTGCAGCGACCTCGGGTAATAGACGTTCCGCTAAAACGGTGAATGGGTAAGCATCACGGAACCACAGTGTTTCGTTGGTGGTCATGGCATCGACCGCTGCAACTCGTAGCTCACGGTTTCGCCCCGTAACCACATCACGTAACAAGTCAGAAAGAGAGGTTAACTTGAATTTAGCAACCAGTGGACTTAAGCGACTTCTCACTAAGTACTGTTTGCTATCTCCAAGTACAATCCCGCACTGAGATTCCAAAAAACGGCTGAAATCGCGATATTCTTGATCGCTTATAGTTATAGCAGTCATTAATTTCTCTTTAGTTAACTAGTGCAGCTTTCACCGCATTCCCAAGCTCATCAGGGTTGAATTTAGCAATGAATGAGTTTGCACCCACTCGCTCAACCATGGCTTGGTTAAAAACGCCGCTCAGTGAAGAGTGAAGAATAACGTATAGATCTTTCAAATCTGAATTTCTACGTATCTCTGCTGTTAATGTATAGCCGTCCATTTCAGGCATTTCAATATCAGAGATCACTAAAGATATTTGATTGTAAATTGGCCCTTCTGCTGCCATCTCGATCAATTTTTCATACGCCTCTTTACCATCTTTAACAGCAACGACTTCAAAACCTATCGATTCTACTGCTCTTTGAACCTGTTTACGCGCAACGGTTGAGTCATCGGCAATTAAAATTCGACGGATGATCTCTTTTTCTGTTTCTACTTGGGCGATCGATTCACCAATCGATGAATCCATTGTCTCATTAACCGGAGAAATCTCTGCCAAAATTTTCTCTACATCGAGAATTTCTACCAATTCGTTATCAATATTGGTGACTGCGGTTAAGTAGTTATCTTTGCCTGAGCCATCTGGTGGAGGAAGAATGGCTTCCCAGTGCATGTTTACAATTCGATCCACCGAGCTGACCAAGAAAGCTTGGATAGATCGGTTGAATTCAGCAATGACCACAAAACACTTATCAAGGTCCGCGGTGGGACGTCCACCCACGGCCAAACTCAAATCAATGACAGAAACGGTTTGACCACGAATATGAGCAACACCTTTGACTAGGCGATGTAAATTGGGCATCAAAGTTAACTTAGGGCACTGGAGCACCTCTTTAACTTTAAATACGTTGATACCATAACGTTGCCGTCCCATTAGACGAAACGTTAAGAGTTCTAATCGGTTTTGACCAACGAGTTGCGTACGCTGATTCACAGAATCAAGAATACCCGTCATAAGCTCATCTCCATCTCAAACTTTTATGCAAAAAAGTGGTAGTCTACTACAGGCTATGAAGAAACCAGAGAAACAGAATGATGCATACAAAAATATGTTTACATCTACTTTCCATAACTAAGTGTAGAGCTTTCTATAGAAATTTTTATCTATCTATCGGCTTTTTATTGTTTTTCTTTAATTTTTCTCTTCATTCTGCCACTTTGCCGCAAGTTGAAGCCATTCAACAAGCTGCGGAACAACATGTTTTAGAAACTATTGAGTGGCCTCCCAGCGGGGAGTTAAACGTAAAAGCGGCAAATGTTGATGACCGAATTTATGCCACCGACTGCCCCACACCGTTATCGACCTCTTCCTCATCCAGTAATGGTTCTGCAAGTAATATCACAGTTCTGGTTGAATGCATTGAAGATAACTGGAAAATTTATGTTCCTGTAAGACTGACCATTTCACTGCCACTTGTCACCGTTGCCGCACCCATTTCTCGTGGGCAGCAAATTACGCAGCAAGATGTCTTGATTACAATGGTAGACTTACACCGCTTTAGACGACAAGGTTTTTCCGATATAAATCGTATCGTCGGAGCTAAAGTGAAAAAAAACATGCGTATTGGCGATGTCGTTGAGCAAGATGATATATGCGTCGTATGTCGTAATGAAAACGTTATGATTCAAGCAGTCAAGCAGGGAATGATCATCACAACCAAAGGAACCGCTTTAAGTGATGGTATTTTTGGTGAGCAGATAAAAGTGAAAAATGATAAATCAAACCGTATAATAGATGCACAAGTAACCGGTATTGGTGAAGTCACGGTTCAATTTTAACGCTTTCATTACACTTCTAAATGTGTTTACGTTGTTAAGAAAGTGAAACAGAAAAAAAAGCTAAAGTAATCACAAGCACCGTCGATATTGACTGTACAGGTTTCCATTATTATTAATAAGGCTCACATATGGCAGGTATTGATAACATACGTTCGGGGCAAACATTAACGACGACAAATCGTAGTAATGCTCGTACTGAATCGAATGCATCTCCATCGACATCCGGCTCGGTCACTCGTTCACCTCAAAATCAAGATGCGGTATCACTTAGTACCCAAGGTAAGGCCATTGGTGAAATGCACAACCAAATGGTATCTCAGCCAAGTTTTGATAGTGCCAAAGTCGCTGCAATTAAAGATGCGATAGCCAATGGCTCATATAGGGTCGACCCAGAAAAGTTGGCTGATAATATGATTAAATTTGAAAAAGAGTTGGGTGGTTTTAACTAGCCCTACTTTTGACTAATTAAGGCAACATACAATGGCTGTATTAAAAGACTTAGTCGATTTCCAATTGAAAAATGCACTAGAACTCTCTTCGCTACTTGAACAAGAAAAATTAGCCATTACGAGCCGTTCATCAAGTGAAATCGAAGCTATTGCCAAACAAAAGATGACCTTAGTTGGACAACTTCAACAAACTGACCTCCGAATTGCGAAACATCCCCATGTCGTGAGCCTGGCTGAAGATGTACTCCTGTCGCAAATCGTTGATCAGATTCGTTCCATTGTTCACGATTGCCAGCAAGCAAACCTTGTTAATGGTGAAGCGCTACAACGTGCACAACTCAGTTTTAATAAACTCAATAATTTGATGCAGCAAAGCCACGGAAAAATTGGCATGACGTATAACGCTGGTGGGCAAACCCACACTGTGTCCACTTTAGGGACCAATATTAAAGCGTAACCAACATGCAGCTGAGTGACTAAATTTTTTAAGCTGAAATGAATTAAACAGAAAAGCGGCAAACTTTGCCGCTTTTTCGATCTGGAGAGAAGGAAGATTTAGAAGAGTGTTTGTTGACGTTTTTCTGGTACTTGCTGAACTTCGCCGTAGTCACGCAGTTTATCCATCTTACGGATATCGAGACGTAACTCAGTGACATAACTGTCACCCACCTTATAACTGCGGACCACTTCTGCTCCGCGGATAACACCATCAACCGCTCCCGACGTCAGCTCTGTGCCCAATCGCTGATCTTGTAATTCAGCACGACCACTCACTCGCATTCCATAGACTTGCTCTGCCAGTTCGCGATAAGCATCGATTTTAGAGGCACGCATTGCACGGACTTGCTTTTCATCCACACTACGCCCAGTTTGCTCACTGATATTGGCATAACCTACCGCCGTCAACCATTCATCAGCGCGCATGGTTTGCAATGGCTGGCAACCCACCATCATGATAGTCACTAGAAGTAATAGCCATTTTTTCATTGGTTTCTCCTATGGACGCAAGATAACAGTATACGGCTGCTTAATCGTAGGGTCAGAGCGAATTAACACACCATCTTGTGTACGGATACTGTTGAGCGTATCAAGATCACGACCAATACGATCGGCAGGCAAGAAGCCTTGTGCGGTAGCAACCACAACACGAGACTGCATTCCCACAACACGAGCATTGACTAATACACCGCCTTCTTGACGAAGCATTGTCCCTGTCAGAATGTATTGGATTTCTTGCTCTTGAGCGAGGTCTTTCCAGTCACGACTGAAAGCAAAATCACCTTGCTGCGTTACCTGAATCGAGCCTGTGGTTTTGAAATCAACCACTTTAAATCCTCGACGCTGAAACTGATGGATAAATCCTTCAGAAACCGAGTTACCCAACCAGTTAGTCGCGTCCATACTTTGCAGGTCCACAAACGATGTTACAGCAATAGGAGTGCGAGCAGAAACACTAGTATTGGACACCATCAAATCTTCTGTCATGCTTTCAACAAAGAAGTCCAACGTGTGACGTGGGCTCTCCATTAGCATAAACTGTGAACCATTGTATGGCTCTTTACCGTTATAAATCGGGGCGTAGGCACAAGCAGTTAACAAAACTGCTGGCACTATCGAAAGCCATTTTTTCATTCTCTTATCTCCAGATATACTGAGGCAATCTTGATTCCAAACTTCAGATTAAAAAACTTGGAACACTCTTTGCTTTTCAAAACTTGTTACACTTTCAAAACGCACTGCCTACATCAGCTAAGATTTTAAAAGCAAAATTTATACCCAACTGGTAAATAACAATGAAAAAAATTATTTCTGTTTTATTTTCAATATGTTGCACCATTACCTTTTCTCAGACCGTTAATGCTGCTTGGTATGAAGTGACCGGATCGTCAGCCATTGTTTCCTCAGAGGAAGTCGCTCGCCTCAATGCATTGGAAGATGCCATCTATAAGGCGGTAAACTTTGCCGGGGCAGACATCGGTAGTATCAGTAACTTGCGACCACTGCTGGAATCAGACCGTAAAGAGTACCAGTTTACTAACCATGAAGTACGCTATGTGTTAGTCGAAGAGAATAAAACACGTCGGGGAGTGATGTATGTTAAAGCTCGAATTGATATTTATCCTTCGGCAACAGGTTGCCACGTTAGCCAATATAAGAAAACGTTTTTAGTGGGTAACATTGATCTTGCATCGCCACAACAGGCGGTTATGGGGCAAATTTACAGTGTGGGAGATGATTTTGCACAGGTACTCAACCGTCAACTCGATCAAGAATCTCGCAGTTTTGTGTCGGTTGGCACCACAGATTATGCAATTGAAAAACAGCACCCAGAACGCTTAACCATGATTGCAGAGGACACGGGGGCACAGTACATTTTGGGGGGAACCATCACCGATTTAACTGCCACGATAGAGCAAAAATTACTCGCCGATGATGTGATTAACCGTCAATTTGCTATGCAAATCCAAGTGTTTGATGGCAAAACAGGCCAAGAAGTCATGACTAGACATTATAGAGAAGTCGCTAAATGGCCCTTCGCCAAAACCAGTCAGATAGATACTAGTAGTGCACGTTTTTGGTCTTCAACCTTTGGCAGCATGATGCTGCGTGTCAGCCGAAATATCATGCTCGATCTTGAATCGGAGCTTTCATGTAAAATAACTCTCCCCGAGGTTGTGGCTAAATATGGTAATACCATCACGATAGATTTAGGACGTGTGCATGGCGTTAAAACCGGTGACCAATTGCAGTTGTGGCATACAGGTTCATTCATTGATCAGAAAGGGCTACCACGAAATAAAGTGACTCAAAGTGATATTACCCTTACGGTTACTCGCGTCTATGAAAACGAAGCAGAGCTGAGTGTTGATCAAGAAAATCTCGCCTCTAGCATACAAATTGGCGATGTTATGCACAAACAGCTTTAATTTTCGTTTTAACTAGTTAACTTCACAAAATTATTGAGTAAACTAGCCCTCCTTGCTCCCGTAGCTCAGTAGGATAGAGCGGCCCCCTCCTAAGGGGCAGGCCACAGGTTCGACTCCTGTCGGGAGCGCCATTTTGATAAAGCCTCAACACCCAACTGGTGCTGAGGCTTTTTTTTCTGACGAAAAATTGACCTAATATTGATTTGAGCCACTACTATTCATATACAGTGATTACTGTAAGTTCTATGTCAAATAATCTAGAATTAGTATTAACAGATTTATCGATAGATAAGATCATGAAAAAGAGTAATCTAATCACGAATACTGGTCACCGCTTTATCTCTAAAGCAAAGACCGCCTATAAAATTCATATCCATACGCCGGACGATACGGTATTGCACCGTTCTGTCGGCTACATACGTATTGGTGAGAAAAAGGGGCTTAAAAAGGCGATAAAGCTGCGTAATGAATTAGGTTCAGAGATGTGGGGCAAACATTGGCGTCGTCTGCTCAAAGATCCCTATTTGATGACTCGTCTACCACACAGTTTAGAACCTAAAATCATATACAAACCCAGACCAACGCTCGATAACCCGGAAGCTCGGGATCCTTGTTATATCGCGGCTTGGAGACACTATGATGAAAAAGGTAACTGTATATTTCAAAGCGTCGTTTGTTCGATCAACAAGCATGGCAAGCTTGCCGCTTATACCAAGACGAAAAAGGCGCTATTAGAGGCTTATAAAGAAGACTTGGATATTCTTGTCTACATGGGCCGATTGAATAGTATTGATTTGAAATAACGTGGCGTGATACCGGAGCGGTTAGAGGCTCAAATACATTGTTTTACAAGAAGAAAGCCCGCGTTTTTCACGGGCTTTCTTTATTTTCTAATACTTAAGCGTTATTATTTCACTTCATAATCAAAGCTTGGAATAACGATATCAACACGACGATTTTGCTTTCGACCTTCGACTGTATCGTTAGATGCGATTGGGCTATTTTCCCCTTCACCTTTTACGGTAAGACGGTTCGCATCCACACCTTTAGCAATCACAACATCAGCAACAACTTGTGCGCGTTTTTCTGATAGTTTCTGGTTGTAAGCCGCAGCGCCAGTTGAGTCAGTATGACCAATAATTTCAGCATCGGCTTGTGGGTAAGCTTGCAAATATTTCACTAGTTTATCGAGCTGGTTAGTACTCTCTGCTGTTAGCTTAGTACTGTTATGGGCAAAGCTACTGCTGTCCAAACGTTGAAATGGCACATGCTTAACAACCGTTTCAGGTTCTTGGGGAATAACGACTGGCTCAACCACTGGCTGTACAACTTCTTCAACAAACACCTCTTGCACGATGACTGGCGCAGGTTCTGCTTTACTTCCACCAAATTTATACGAAACACCTAAGGTAGCCGAGTTACCTGCCGCTCGGACAAGATCGTTATTAATATCGGTGAGGCTTTGATATTCCAAGCGTAAAGTGACGTTATTATCGGTGTTGAACTCAATACCAGCGGCACCTAAATATGAGTAATCATCTTTATTGCCATAATCAACATAAGCACCGCCGACTTTAGCATATAAGGCAATGGCATCAGTCAAAGGAAGGCTGACTTTCGGTGCGAGTGTAATGGCCGTTACTTTTTCATCATTCAGCCCCGCACCACTAAATTTGCCCAAGTAATCGTAACCGGCCTCTAATGAAAGCCAATTAAACGCTTGGTAACCAAGGTAAGCACCGACGGTAGAAGATTCATCTTCACACACATCTCCAGCACGACAAGCGTCATCAAGCCAAGATTTACCAACTTTAGCACCTACGTATACTTCAGCCATTGCGGCAGAAGATGCAAAAACAAGCGCCATTGAAACTGCTGCTGCTAACTTTTTCATACTTTTCCCTTTCCTATTTATCGTTATCATAATGCGGTTGCGGTACCCAAAAAACGGTTTACTTTTCGACTACACACATACCTACATAACTCGGAACCACTATACTGTATGTAAAGAAAGCTTAAATAGCGCATTAGTTTATTCTCTGTCATCGTTTTGTGAAATATTGTCAGTGCTCTACACCAAAGGATTTAACAAAGCCGATATAAAGAAAAACCGCAGCATAAGCTGCGGTTCAAAGCGTTGTTCGTATGATTGACTTATTGAGCGTTCGCTTCACGCTCAGCAATAAAGGCCAATGCCATATTGATACGAGCAATGACACGCTCTTTGCCGATCAGTTGCATAACAGCATCAACCGATGGCGATTGACCACCGCCAGTGACAGCAACGCGCAGCGGCATGCCTATTTTACCCATACCGATTTCAAGCTCTTCACACACTTGAGCGATAACAGCGTGCAGGTTTTCCGTTGTCCAGTCATTCAATGCTTCTAATTTGCTTAAAGCAAGTGCTAGCGGCTCTTTCGCCACACCGCGTAAGTGTTTTTTCGCCGCATCAGCATCAAACTCAGCAAAATCTTCAAAGAAGTAACGAGATTGAGCAGCAAGTTCAACCAAGGTATTGCAGCGTTCACCAACCAGTTTAACGATCTCAGCTAATGCTGGGCCGTTGTCTTTATTGATGCCTTGTTGCTCAAAGTGCCATTCAAGGTGTTTTGCAACATATTCAGGCTCTGATGTTTTAATGTAGTGATTGTTCAGCCACAACAACTTATCAGTATTAAATGCAGATGCCGATTTGCTAATAGCATTTAAACTGAAGAACTGAATCATCTCTTCACGCGAGAAAATTTCTTGGTCGCCATGAGACCAACCTAGACGAACTAAATAGTTATTCAGTGCTTCAGGCAGATAACCTTCATCGCGATACTGCATCACAGAAACAGCGCCATGACGTTTAGATAGCTTCGCGCCGTCGTCACCTAAGATCATTGCGCAGTGCGCAAACACAGGTACAGGAGCACCTAACGCTTCGTAAATGTTGATTTGACGAGGTGTGTTGTTGATGTGATCTTCGCCACGAACGACATGAGTAATCCCCATATCCCAGTCATCCACCACCACACAGAAGTTATAGGTGGGTGAGCCATCGGTACGGCGAATGATCAGATCATCCATCTGGCTGTTGGAGATTTCGATACGACCGCGGATCTGGTCGTCAAAAATTACGCTGCCTTCTTTAGGATTACGGAAGCGGATAACACACGGATCCCCTTCTTTTGCGGCGTCGTTAACCGCTTTGATTTTTGGGTGATCAGCATCGTAGCGCGGCATCTCTTTGTTCGCTTCTTGCTCGGCACGAACTTCATCTAACAGCTCTTTAGAGGCGTAACATTTGTAGGCTTTATCTTCAGCAAGCAGCTTATCGACAACTTCGTTATAACGATCAAAATGTTTAGTTTGGAAATATGGGCCTTCATCCCAATTCAAACCTAGCCAAGTCATACCTTCAAGAATCGCGTCTACGGCTTCTTGCGTCGAGCGCTCTAGGTCGGTGTCTTCAATACGCAAAACAAACTCACCACCTTGGCTTTTTGCATAAAGCCAAGAGTAAAGTGCAGTACGCGCACCACCAACGTGAAGATAGCCTGTCGGGCTAGGAGCAAAACGAGTTTTAACCGTCATTTGATTTCCTTAGGGATAAAAAGACAGCGGAGAACATGTCCACTGCAAGTACCAGGATAAAAAGTGGCGACATTTTACCACTGACGGCTAAATCTACAATCCTCGATTGCCTTTCGTTTTTCTGCGCTCAAGAATAACGCTTAAAATTCGCTTAACTTTCCTTTAGTGGAACTTGACCTTGCCCTAAAGGTAAGGTTTATGCTTCTAGCTATTGAGTTGCTTTATGAGGAATTTTTCAATGAAACGCTTTCAATTGCCTTTATCAGGGCTGAAATGCATGGGTTGCGCGAAGAAACTTGAGCAGCATTTCAAACAAGAATTTGAGGTACAAATCCACCAGCTGTCACCCACATTCATCGAGCTGAGCACTTCGGCCTCTTTAAGTGAACTCATCGCCGCTATCGAATCCTTAGGCTATCAAGCCTTGCTCAGCACGAACAGCGATCCTCTGCCCTCATCGCAACCCACAACCTTGGTTAGCGATACACAGCCACTCGCACAAGAGACAGAAGTCTCAACAACGGGTTTGGTTAGTACCCAGTTACTGATCCAAGGAATGACTTGCGCAAGCTGTGTTTCTTCGGTAGAAAAAGCACTTCTAAGCGTTAACGGCGTACAAAAAGCGCAAATCAATTTAGCGGAACAAAGCGCCTTAGTGCTCTCGCAAGCGGATATCGCTGACCTTGAACTGCAATTGCTCAATGCCATTACTCATGCAGGCTACCGTGCAGAGCGAGTCGATGACCCTGCCCAACAACAAGAAAAACAAAAACAGCAATCACGTGATTTACAAAAGCAGCATAAAACCAATGCATTACTCGGTTTAATGATGGGTATTCCGTTAATGCTTTGGGGCCTTCTTGGTGGCAGCATGATGATTGTGAGCACTCAACAGCAAATATACTGGGGCGTTATCGGCATTGTGTGTTTGGCTCTATTGGCCACCGCTGGCCGCCACTTTTTTAGCCATGCTTGGCTTGCGTTAACCCATAAGCGCGCCACCATGGATAGCTTAGTCGCCCTAGGAACCGGAGCGGCTTGGGCCTATTCAATGTTGGTAGTGATTTACCCAACTTGGTTTCCCGTCGCCTCGCGTCATGTTTACTTTGAAGCCAGCGCGATGATTATCGGTTTGATTTCACTGGGCCACTACATTGAGGCGAAAGCCAAAGCGAAGACAACCCAATCCTTGCAAGCCTTAATTAACTTGCAACCACAACAAGCAACACGCATCACGGCGCAAGGCGATCAACAGATTGCGGTTGAATTAGTACAACTTGGTATGCAACTGCGCATAAAACCGGGAGAAAAAGTGCCGATAGACGGCAAAGTCCTCAGCGGTGAATCTTATATTGATGAATCCATGCTCACTGGCGAGCCGATCCCCGTCCTAAAAGTGGCAGGCGATGCCATTGCGGCAGGCACCATCAATCATGATGGCAGCTTAGTCATCGAAGCCACCGGCGTAGGGGCGCAAACCATGCTCTCGCGCATCATCCAAATGGTTCGTCAGGCGCAAAGCAGTAAACCAGCCATCGCCAAACTGGCAGATCAGATATCCGCTATTTTTGTACCGACAGTGGTTATGATTGCCCTGTTTTCTGCTCTGATTTGGTACTTTGTAGGCCCTGAACCTAAGGCCAGTTATATGCTAGTGGTTGCGACAACAGTATTGATCATTGCTTGCCCTTGTGCCTTGGGTTTAGCTACTCCACTCTCGGTTACGGTAGGAGTTGGTAAAGCCGCTGAAATGGGTATTTTGATCAGAGATGCCAATGTATTGCAATCGGCAAGCAAAATCACCACTGTAGTATTTGATAAGACAGGTACGCTCACTCAAGGCAAGCCAACCGTTCAGAACTTAGTCACGTGGGGAATTGAAGATAGCAAATTGTTAACCCTTGTTTACGCTTTGGAACTGCGCTCTGAACATCCTCTTGGCAAGGCTATCTGCCATTATGCGCAACCGCTGGTATCAACCAGCGCCGAAGTCGAGCAATTTACCAACCTAAGAGGCAAAGGGCTAATGGCAAATATTGGCGGTGATTCCGTCGTCGTTGCCTCTTTATCGCACCTTGAATCACTGGGCGTTCCTCTTACTCAAGCACAAACGGCCATTGAACACTACGCAGAACAAGCTTGGACGCCAGTCGCGGTTGCCATTAACGGTGAACTCAAGGGTCTCATCGCTATTGCTGATCCAATCAAACCTAACGCTGCACAAGCTATCAGCACACTGAACAAAATGAACATTCGTACCGTGATGCTAACTGGAGATAACCAAAGCGTGGCCACTGCAATAGCAAAACAACTGGGCATACAGCAAGTGATGGCTCAAGTACTTCCGGATCAAAAAGCACAAAAAATCGTGCAGTTACAAGAGAAAGGCCAAATCGTCGCCATGGTCGGTGATGGTATTAATGATGCGCCAGCCCTTGCGCAAGCCGATATTGGTATCGCAATGGGCAGTGGCAGTGATGTCGCAATAGAGAGTGCGCAAATGACATTGCTCAACTCCTCACCGCTTGCCGTAGTCAATGCTATCGCTCTTTCTAAAGCAACGGTAAAAAACATGAAGCAGAACCTATTGGGCGCGTTTATTTATAACACCTTCGGCATTCCCATTGCCGCTGGCGTGCTTTATCCCGCTTTTGGCTTTTTACTCAGCCCTGTAGTTGCAGGAGCGGCAATGGCTTTGTCCTCAATCACAGTCGTGAGCAACGCTAACCGCTTACGTCTATTTAAATCCCCTTTTCACTCTTAGAGGTTAGATAAAAATGAAAATGATCACAGCCGCTATGCTTAGCACCTTGTCTCTTATGAGCTACTCCGCATTCGCCACGGTGACCGAGGTGACCAATTACAAATCCCCTTATTGTGGCTGCTGTACTGAGTGGTCCACTCACATGCAACAAGCAGGATTTAAGGTTAACGAGCAATTGCAAGAAGATATGACGGCGATAAAACAACAATTGGGCATTACACCCAAGCTCGCCTCTTGCCATACAGCCGTTATCGACGGCTATGTTTTCGAAGGTCACATTCCAGCCACAGACATTCAAGCCTTTCTCGCTAATCCACCGAAAAATGCCAAAGGGTTAGCCGTGCCCGGCATGCCAATCGGTTCTCCAGGTATGGAATCTGGTGATAAGAAAGAAGCCTATTCGGTTTTTGCTTTTAACGAGCAAGGTCAGGTGTTTGAGTTTGCTCACCACGAAGGTAATTGATTTTATGTAATAAAGCCTCCGACAGATGCGGAGGCTTTCATTGGGGTGCCTTGATATGGCTACAGTTATTTAACGCTAGTAACTCGGCTGACTCGCTCGCCTGAAGCAGAGATAGAACGGATCCAGACCTCACCGGACACCTTCGGTTGTTCAATGCTCGAGTAAGTAAGCCATTGTTGACCATCTAATGAGTATTGCAGCTCAACACCTGGGAATGACGAATTCATCGACAATTTACCCGCTTCAATCTTAGCTCCGGGAATTGGCAGGCGATAATCAATGCCAGCTTTTTCCAGTTTCGCCAGCTCACGTTGCCCAACAATATTAGCAAAACGAGTCCAATCTTGATTCAGTGCAGACTTATTGACTAAGTTGGTTTGCTGAGAATATTCAACCCCTACTTTATAGTCGTTTTCCCACTCCGCTTTATGCCAAGCACGTTCAGCGGCAGCCAACACTCGAGGGAAAACCATATATTCATACTGCTCATCATTACGAACCGTTTCTGACCACAATTGAGCTGACAAGCCGTAGAATGGTTTCGACGTCACCTCTCCTTTACCGACAAAACCATTACCATCACGATCTAATGAAGTTTCAGCGTTTTGCGGCATATTTTCCGGTGCAAAACCAAACATTTTGCGCGTATCGGTCGCACGGGTGGCCCAGTAATAACCGCGCTCTTTAGGATCCGCCTCATAAGGCATATCCATGTAGACATAATCAGGGTTAGAAACAATTACGTCGTAACCTTGTTTTGCCCATTCATAAACAGAGCTTGTACCGCCCCAATAGAGGACATCCCAAAAGTTCACACGTGTATTGCGCGTGGCAAAAGCGGATTCTCCCTCGCTGTATTTCAAGCCATCTTGCCATGCTTGGAAATTCTCAATCCCTTTATCGGCGACAATTTCCGACACTTGCTCAGCAAAATAACTCGGTAAATGAGCAAAGTCACTTACTACTCCTTGGCTGACTAATGCTTGGCACTGTGGCGATTTCGCAAATGGTTTATCTTGTTGTGAAAGATCTAAGTTACCTTTCCAACTGACTTTTTCCGTCGCATTAATATCTTGGAAACCCGCGCCCAATTTGATGTTTTTCGCCTCATCGCCACCAAAATGCCAAGTCGATAAAGGCATGCCCGCATCACTGTGCATCAAGGCCACTTCAGTGATCACCTTATCCACAAAACGTTTAGACGAGTCTAAACAAGGGTTAATAAAACTCTGCTTATCATAAAACTGAACCGTCGTAACATTGGAGCTGTCTTGAGGATCCATCAAGCGATACTGGCTAGCCTGTTCGGTTTTCCCCTCTTGGCTCAAACGATCAAAACGAGCCTCCATTGAAACAACCGCAGAGCGAGCATGGGCTGGCATATCAATTTCAGGGATCACTTCAATATTGCGCGCTTTAGCGTGCTTGAGGATTTCAATGTAATCGGCTCGACTGAAATAACCTGAGCCAAAGTTATCAGAATTTGGACCAGAGCCAAGCTGTGGCAGCAAGCAGTTTTTCTCATCTAAATCAAAGCAGCGCTGCCCACCAATGTCGGTCAATTCAGGTAAGCCCGGAATTTCTAAACGCCAACCTTCATCATCAGTCAAATGAAGGTGTAATTTATTCATCTTATAAGCCGCCATTTGATCTAACGTGGCCAAAATCGCTTGCTTAGAATGGAAGTTACGTGCGACATCCACCATCACACCACGGTAATCAAAACGTGGAGCATCTTCGATGCTGATCACTGGCAACGCCGTGGCATTCTGACTATCCACTAAACCCAAAATAGATTGAACGGCGTAGAAAGCTCCCGCTTCATCAAATGCACGAATAGAGATAGCATTCGGTGCAATCTCCAACTCATAAGCACCCGATGTCGCCATCTGGTCAGAAAATTCGCTCGGTGTAATCGCAACACCAACCGCCAACTCTCCATCAAGCTTCAGCCCAATCGTTTTAGCACGCGCCTGCAATGCTGAAAACTGATCCGTCGCAAAGTCCTTCACATCAAGCTTTAGGCCGCGAGTAATGTCAACAACACCTTGACCAAGCGTTGTTTTTAGAGGCGTTGGTAACAGAGCCGTTGATACATCTTGCAGTGATACATCGCTATTTCTCTCAAATCGGTTGATGGCCGTGGCAAACACATTATTATCGCTGGTGGTGCGTTTGATATTGTCGCCCTCAAGCCCACGCACAAATGACGACGTGTCCTCTGTGTTAAGAGATACAATAAGCTTAGGCTCTGTATTGGGCGCCGCAACGAATGCACGCGGCATAAAGTCCGTTTCAAACAACTGCCAATATTCAGCGACCAGAGGCAAAACAACCTCTTCGCCCGCAGCAAAACCATCAAATTTATCAGTAGGTTCAAGTTTGTGTAAATCCCCCGTTAAACGGGTAATTTTGAATTGATCATTTTCAACATCCAGAATAAGTCGAATGCTGTGGAAATAGATAGCCCACTGCTTTGAATTCACAGCTTCACCTTGGTTAACCAAGGTCATGTTCACTTTATTACACGATGCCCATTCCGCTTCGAGAGCCTGACATGCCAATCCTTCATCTGCCCCGTGATTCGTTAATACGGTGTAATGAATATCCAAATTTTCCGCCAGCGCATCGACTACTTTCTGCTCTGGTGATTGCAACAAAGAGCAACCTGATAATGTGGCGATAACCGAAACAGCAATCAAACTAGGTTTCAACATTTGACTCACCCTACCTTTAAAATAAAAACCCAATATCCTGTTAAAAGGACTCAAAACAGCAACAAGCATAAAGGCTTGTGACCTAAGGCATTCACCATACAAGGAGTTATTTCTAAGCGTAAAATAATTAGCTACACGAAGTGATCCAGTTCAAATCCTCTAAAATACAATCAAAACAAAACCATTTAAAATCAATAAATTAAACTTGACGTCAAAACCGTAATTTATTATTTGACGAGTTTAACTTGAGAAAGATCACATAAAAATGCATAACAAAAATGAATTTATGAATAGAGATCACTACTCACTACAAGGCGAGAAGTCCATTAAAGGGATTTGACAGGTTAAATCGTGATATAGGTCATAAATTGTAATGACTCATCAAACGTCAAAATGCGCTAAAGTGACGTTTTTTACACATCCTAATGCTATTTATTATCGTGGAATATTGACTGCTATTTTCAATAGTTGAATTTTCTCGGTGAAGGGTGGACAGTGGAAGATCCTTTATCTTTGGTAATGAAAGTGATCACATCCAGATGCAACAAAGCCCCGCATTACTGCGAGGCTTTTAAAGATGGTCGGTGAAGAGGGATTCGAACCCCCGACCCTCTGGTCCCAAACCAGATGCGCTACCAAGCTGCGCTATTCACCGAAATTTTTGCTCTGCACTTAACGAGCAGTTCCGAGCTTTTTGCCTAGAACGGATGCGTATATTACTCATCTAAAACTAAGACGCAAGCCTTTAATCTTATTTCCATCAAATAACAAACTCATTGGCTAAATCACCATCAAATACACATAAAAACGTGACTAATTACACACCAATAGAAACATCAAGTTAACCTATGCAACATAATTGATCCAGATCAGTGTCAACAAACAGAGCAAACTTTAACTTGGCTGTGTCTTCGAAACTTTGGAGGAAACATGGACTTTTGGCTTGATCTCCTATTTGGTAATGCTGTGGGACTATCTTCAATGATAGTAATCTTTGGTGCTTTTGGTCTTATGCTGTTTTATGGCGGTTTCTTCATTTATAAAGTGATGAATGACAAATCTCCTCACTAGATCGCTTAGCACCTATTGAAAAATAGTGTGACGCTATGCACCGGGGTGGATTATCTGTCTGCTCCGGTTTTTTATCGCGTTAATAACTCTATCTTCTTGATGAATGGCATCATTCGCTACTCAAGAACGGTTCGATAAGAACACCTGTCTCAAAATAGTTTCCATTTTCTCATGCAAATAAAAGCATTCCCTCAGCATATAAATAAAGACGTCAATGCCGTCTATATCTTGTTGAGGAAAAGTGATGGGGAAAGGCTGGAAACCATGAGTGTCATTAAAAACGCCTTGGTTAATTAATATTAACTGCTAAAATATCGCAACGTTACTAGGCAACACTCAGAGTGTTGCTTTCTTTTTATTCACCGCCGTTGGGAAACGTAAGAGCAACCTATGTCACAACAAGCCACCATCCGTTTAAACAAATACATCAGTGAAACTGGTTTTTGTTCTCGTCGAGAGGCCGATAAGTTAATTGAACAAGGCCGAGTAACCATCAATGGACTATTGCCGGAAATGGGCACTAAAGTCACGCCGAACGATGAGGTGTGTATTGATGGTAATCCATTAAAATCAAAAGAAAAACCGATATACATTGCCCTTAACAAACCGACTGGAATCACCTGCACAACAGAGCGCGATATTCCAGGTAACATTGTTGATTTTATTGGCCACCACAAACGTATTTTCCCGATAGGTCGATTAGACAAACCATCTGATGGACTGATCTTTCTGACTAACGATGGCGACATAGTCAATAAGATATTACGTGCTGGTAATAACCATGAAAAAGAGTACGTCGTCCGAGTAGATAGACCCATCACCGACGAATTTCTACATAAGATGGCCTCTGGTGTGGAAATTCTTGATACGGTGACACTGCCTTGCAAAGTAACCCAAGAAACGAAGTTCTCCTTTAGAATTGTGTTAACACAAGGGTTAAACCGTCAAATTCGTCGTATGTGTGAGGCCTTAGGTTACGAAGTGTTTAAACTACGCCGAGTTCGTATTATGAACATCAGCCTAGACGGTATCCCGAATGGTGAATGGCGTTATTTAAGCGACGAGGAAGTCGCTGAAATATTAGCAATGTGTGAGAGTTCTTGCGGTACGGAAGGCGCGTCCAAGCTTGATGTGACGGGTAAGCGTATTCGCAAAGCTACCGATGCAAAACTGTTTGATAGTCGTGAGCAAAATCAAACCTCGACGGCACGCAGAAATCAAAAGCCAAAAACGTTCCAAGGACGCAATGCCGATGAGTTTCGCCATGCTCCAAATACAAAAAGAGCACCGCGCCGACCCACAAATTCATCACAAGGTGCGCCAGCTAATAGCCACAGAAAAAGCAGTACGTTAAGTCTTAAAAAATAATCATCGAACAATGCGTTAATTCTGTTGAGCAATAAAATGACCGTAATGACGCATCACTGAAACAACTATAAAAAACCGAAGCAACTATAAAAAAGGAGAAACTTTCGTTTCTCCTTTAAGACAGCATAAAATTAACGCTTATTTCGTACCAAAAATCTTATCACCAGCATCGCCAAGACCAGGAACGATATAACCTTTATCATTCAATTTCTCATCAATTGCCGCCGTATAGAGCTCAACATCAGGGTGCGCTTTTTCTAACGCCGCGATGCCTTCAGGCGCTGCAACTAAAACGAGAATTTTAAATTGGTTACAGCCGCGCTCCTTGAGCAAATCGATCGTCGCAATCATGGAACCGCCAGTTGCCAGCATTGGGTCAACCACAAGCGCAATTCGCTCCTCAATATTAGAAGCGAGTTTGTTGAAATAAGGGACAGGCTCAAGCGTTTCTTCATCACGATAGATGCCAACAACACTAATCCGCGCACTTGGAATGTGCTCCAAAACGCCGTCCATCATGCCAAGACCAGCACGCAAAATAGGTACTACCGTTACTTTTTTACCTTTGACTTGATCAATTTCAACTGGGCCATTCCAGCCTTCAATCGTCACTTTTTCTGTTTCAAAGTCTGAGGTTGCTTCATAAGTTAGTAGGCTACCCACTTCTGTAGCTAACTCACGAAAACGCTTAGTGCTGATATCCCCTTCCCTCATTAACCCAAGTTTATGCTTAACTAGAGGGTGTTTAACTTCAACAACTTTCATTTTCATCTCCGACGACATTTAAACAAACCTTCGAATTGTACACACTTTTTATGCTAATTTCAGTGCCAATTATAAACAAAAAAACTGACGCAAACGTTTTCCTTTTTGTTTTAAGCCCTGTTAGAATAGCGCCGTTTTCATATCCAACTTATGACCGAGGACTTCCCCGTGAGCGGTAATAACACTTCTCTTAGTTACAAAGATGCTGGCGTAGATATTGATGCAGGCAATGCACTTGTTGAACGAATTAAAGGCGCCGTCAAACGCACTCGTCGCCCTGAAGTTATGGGTGGCATTGGTGGTTTTGGCGCGCTTTGCGAGCTACCAACCAAATATAAACATCCTGTTTTAGTCTCTGGCACCGATGGAGTTGGCACAAAACTTCGCCTCGCATTGGATATGAATAAGCACGACACCATTGGCATTGACTTGGTTGCAATGTGTGTTAACGATTTGATTGTTCAAGGTGCTGAACCGCTTTTCTTTTTGGACTACTATGCCACGGGCAAATTGGATGTAGATACAGCTGCTGATGTGGTGTCGGGTATTGCCGATGGTTGTGTGCAAGCAGGTTGCGCTTTGATCGGTGGTGAAACCGCTGAAATGCCGGGTATGTACGAAGGTGAAGATTACGATGTCGCTGGCTTTTGTGTCGGTGTGGTTGAAAAAGAAGAGATCATCGATGGCTCAAAAGTAGCAGCAGGTGATGCTCTGATTGCGGTTGGCTCTAGCGGCCCTCACTCAAACGGCTATTCATTAGTTCGCAAGATCCTTGAAGTATCAGGTGCCGACAAAAATGAAGACTTAGCTGGCAAAACGATTGGTGAGCACTTACTGACACCAACCAAAATTTACATCAAATCAGCGCTTAAAATGATCGCCGAGCACGATATTCACGCCATTTCGCACATTACTGGCGGTGGTTTCTGGGAAAACATTCCTCGCGTTCTTCCGCAAGGGACGAAAGCGGTGATTGACGGCAATAGCTGGGAATGGCCAATTATTTTCCAATGGCTGCAAGAAAAAGGGAATGTAACCACTCACGAAATGTACCGCACATTTAACTGTGGTGTCGGACTGATTGTTGCGCTTCCAATGGATCAAGCACAAGCGGCAGTTCAATTACTGCAAGCGGAAGGCGAAAATGCGTGGGTTATCGGTCATATTGCTGAAGCTCAACTCAATGAAGAGCAAGTAGAGATCAAATAACTGATGAAAAGTATTGTTGTTTTAGTTTCAGGAAATGGCACCAACTTACAGGCTATCCTTGATGCGTGTGAAACGAAAATTAAAGATGGCAAAGTAACGGCTGTTTTTTCAAACAAAGCAACTGCTTATGGCTTAGAACGAGCTAAAAAAGCAGGTGCGGCGGCGGTGCATATTGACCCAAATGCCTTTGACACGCGAGATGCGTTTGATGCGGTATTGATGGAGAAAATTGACCAATACGCGCCTGACTTAATCATTCTTGCTGGCTACATGCGTATTCTGAGTGGTGAGTTTGTGCGTCACTATTTAGGACGGATGCTCAATATTCATCCTTCTTTACTTCCTAAATATCCTGGGTTGAATACCTACCAACGCGCGATTCACGCAGGTGATGAAGAGCATGGCACCAGTGTGCATTTTGTGACTGAACAACTTGATGGTGGCCCAGTCATTCTACAAGCAAAAGTGCCTATTTTTGATGAAGATACCGTTGAGATTTTGACTCAACGTGTCCAAGCTCAAGAGTATCGAATTTACCCACTAGTGGCACAATGGTTCGTTGAAGGACGCTTGGAAATGCGTGAAGGTAAAGCCTATTTAGATGGACAATTACTTGGCATGCATGGTTATGCTTTCGATGAATAAATCGTATCTCTAAATAGTGCGAAAAAGGTTGCCTCAACAGCAACCTTTTTTATTGTCATCTCAAATACAATTCAAACAGCAGTAAATAGACAAGCTTAAGAATAAAAAACTTAAATGGGTGCTTGGCAGCCTGGCTTTGCCGCGGCAAACGGAATGTCAGCTAAGGACTGCGCATTGCCATCAACGTATTCGCCATAATGGAAAATCGCATATTCGCCTGGCTTCATTCGTTGCCAAGTTTCATTTCCCGTCAGTGGCTGAGTCGCAATCACTGACACAACATCATCAGGCGTTGTTTCTTCTTGGAAGTTAATCTCGACATCTTCATCAAGTAAACTTGCTTTCCCAAAGGGAGCTCGTCGAGTAATCCAGTACAGATGATTCGTGCAATAGGTCACCACAAACTCACCATCAGAAAGTAGCATATTAAACACACCTTGCAGCTTAAGTTGATCGCAACACTTCGCAACGAATTGAAACATACTGAGCATATCTTGAGGCGGTTCAGGATAACGCGCTTCTAACTGCTTTAACAACCAACAGAAAGCTTGCTCGCTATCGGTTTCACCAACAGGGCGATAGCGCCCAGTTTCTAGCTGCTGGTGATCCGCCAATTGTCCATTGTGAGCGAACGTCCAATATCTCCCCCACAATTCTCGAGTGAATGGGTGAGTATTTTCCAAATTCACCCCACCCCGATTTGCTTGACGAATATGGCTAACCACTGCCCGACTTTTTATAGGGTAACTCTGCACAAGCTCTGCAATTTTTGACTGAAAGCTAGGGTTAGGATCTTTAAAGGTACGAAACCCCTTCCCTTCATAGAAAGTGATTCCCCAACCATCACGATGCGGCCCCGTGTTGCCGCCACGCTGAATCAACCCAGTAAAACTAAAGCAAATATCAGTCGGCACATTGGCACTCATACCGAGCAATTCACACATGGTTTAATGCACTCCCTTTTGCAACCACAAACACATTAAAAGAAAAGAACGGTGTTGAACTTCTTACGCCATCTCTTTTTCAATCAGTTGGATAACGATGTGGATGATCTTGATATGGATTTCTTGGATACGATCCGCGTAGCCGAAGTGCGGGACACGAATCTCGATATCCGCTAAACCTGCCATTTTCCCACCATCTTTACCGGTCAGTGCAATGGTCTTCATCCCTTTGGCTTGGGCCGCTTCAATCGCTTTCAAAATGTTCCCTGAATTACCAGAAGTCGATAGGCCAAACAGGACATCGCCTTTTGAGCCCACAGCTTCCACATAGCGAGAGAATACAAAATCGTAACCAAAATCATTGCTAACGCAAGACAAATGGCTTGGATCTGAAATAGCAATACCAGGATAACCCGGACGATTCTCGCGATAGCGCCCCGTTAGCTCTTCAGCAAAGTGCATTGCATCACAGTGGGAACCGCCATTGCCGCAAGAGAGCACTTTCCCGCCTTGCTTAAATGAGTCGGCAATCAGTTTTGCGGCGGCCTCAATTTGAGCGATGTTATGCTCATCATTAAGAAATTTGTTTAGCACGTCAGCCGCTTCGGTCAATTCACTTTTAATTAAATCCTGGTACATAGATATATTCTCTTTTTAATCTGTTTACCGATAGGCTCCATCAATCAAGAGCCAGTAACAGGCTTGAGTTTACCCAAACCATCCTTTCTGTCGATAGTTCGACTTCAAGAATTGTTGTTTTCTCCCGCTTCCCACTCCCAAAAGCCCTCTATGAGTTGTTTATTTTGAGGTTTTGCCCTACATGGATCACTTTTTGAACAATACAAGGTTTTACATTTCGTTAATAATTTGATTACACTTAGCACTGGTTAGACCACTTACACAAACGAGACGACTAACAACACTTTCCAATGCACTGAGAAAAATCAGCCGCAATGGCGTGAATACAGTCTCAAAGGAATGAAATTATGGACATCTTGCTCTCTATACTTGGTTTTCTCACCGTGTTCGGTGTGTGCCTCTACCACCGAATGTCACTTTTTAGCGCATTAGTTGCGCTAACGGTAACCATGGTGGTTCTTACCCTGCTGGATTACACCGGGGTGATTGGATGGTTGCTGTATTTAGCGGCTATCGCTTTATTAGCCGTTCCCTCTATCCGTCAAAGCGTGATTAGCGAAAAAGCATTAACACTGTTCAAAAAAGTGCTGCCTGCAATGTCACAAACCGAAAAAGAGGCATTAGATGCAGGAACCGTTTGGTGGGAAGCTGAACTGTTTAAAGGCAAACCGAACTGGAACAAACTACACAAAATTGCAGCGCCGACATTAAGTGCACAAGAGCAAGCCTTTATTGATGGACCAGTCAACGAAGTGTGTGCCATGGTTAGCGATTATCAAGTTACGCATGAATTAGCCGACTTACCTCCTGAGGTTTGGCAATATTTAAAAGATCATAAATTCTTCGCCATGATCATTAAAAAACAATACGGCGGCTTGGAATTTTCAGCTTATGCACAATCCATTGTGCTACAAAAGCTAACGGGTGTATCTGGAGTGCTTTCATCCACCGTTGGTGTTCCGAACTCTTTAGGCCCAGGCGAACTTTTACAACATTATGGTACTGAAGATCAGAAAAACCATTACCTGCCACGTTTAGCGGAAGGTAAAGAGATTCCCTGTTTTGCATTAACCAGCCCAGAAGCGGGTTCCGATGCAGGTTCAATTCCTGATTTTGGCGTGGTATGTAAAGGGAAATGGGAAGGCAAAGAAGTGTTAGGGATGCGCCTAACGTGGAACAAGCGCTACATCACGCTCGCCCCGGTTGCAACCGTATTAGGCCTAGCATTCAAACTGCGCGATCCTGACGGCTTACTTGGGGATAAAACAGAGCTTGGCATCACTTGTGCGCTCATCCCAACCCACTTAAAAGGAGTTGAAATTGGCAATCGCCACATGCCATTGAACGTTCCATTCCAAAATGGTCCGACACGAGCTAACGACTTATTTGTGCCGCTTGATTTCATTATTGGCGGACCAAGCATGGCAGGGCAAGGCTGGCGCATGCTTGTAGAGTGTTTATCGGTTGGACGTGGCATTACGTTACCTTCTAACTCGACGGGCGGAATTAAAACTGCGGCGCTAGCAACAGGAGCTTACGCTCGGATTCGTCGTCAATTTAAGCAACCAATTGGCCATATGGAAGGTGTCGAAGAGCCATTAGCACGTTTAGGTGGTAACGCTTATGTGATGGATGCGGCGAGCAATTTAACCGTAGCTGGTATTGATCTGGGCGAAAAACCCTCGGTCATTTCCGCTATAGTCAAATACCACTGTACCCACCGTGGTCAACGCAGCATTATTGATGCAATGGATATCGTGGGCGGGAAAGGCATTTGTATTGGTCCTGCTAACTTTTTAGCTCGCAGCTACCAAGGTGCACCGATTGCCGTAACCGTCGAAGGGGCCAATATTCTGACTCGCTCAATGATCATCTTTGGTCAAGGCGCTATCCGTTGTCATCCTTATGTTTTAGAAGAAATGAACGCCGCTTATTCACAAGATTCTGATGCCGTTGAGAAATTTGACGCCGCTCTTGCAGGTCACGTCAGCTTCACCATGAGTAATCTTGTGCGCAGTATTTGGTTTGGTGTCACCGATGGTTTGGGTTCATCTGCACCGACTAATGATGCAACCAAACGCTACTACCAACAACTAAACCGTTACAGCGCTAACTTAGCACTGCTTTCTGATATTTCGATGGCTGTATTGGGAGGCTCTCTCAAACGTAAAGAGCGCTTGTCAGCACGCCTTGGCGATATTTTGAGCCAACTCTACCTCAGTTCTGCCACACTTAAGCGTTTTGAAAATGATGGTCGTCCCGTGGAGGATCTTCCTTTGGTTCATTGGGGTCTACAAGACAGTTTGAAGCAGACGGAAGTCGCCATTGATGAATTCTTAGCCAACTTCCCGAATAAAGCGATTGGTAAGGTACTTCGTATATTGTTGATGCCGATTGGTCGAGTACGCAAAGCACCTAGTGATAAATTAGATAGCCAAGTTGCGCAGATCCTGCAAACACCGAGTGAAACTCGTTCACGCATCGGTCGCAACCAATATCTCGCCCCAACGGCGCATAATACGGCGGGTAAGATTGAACAAGCACTGGACATCATTTTACGTGCAGAGCCTTTGTTCGATAAAGTGTGCAGCGTCACCAATCAACGCCGTCCATTTTTGCGTTTAGATGAAGTGGCCGCCATTGGCTTACAACAAAAAATTCTAACCGAACAAGAAGCACAGCTATTAACGGAAGCTGAGGCTCATCGTTTGTATACCATTAATGTCGATGATTTTGCGCCACAGGAACTGGCCGCAAAGCCTCAATATCCGGCAATAAATGATGTTGCGTAAGTCAATTTATTGAATGTCAAAGGGCGTTTTCAACGCCCTTTTTTATGACTGGAATACAGAATCAAGAGGTTGCCAACTCGGCAACATCCCTTGTTATTTCTTCGGCATATTCAACTGTAATTCGGGTTGCAACGCCTTTTTCGCTTTAATCTTACGCATCACAAACCACGCCAAAAGCCCAATCAATATCGCACCAATATTACCAATAACAATGAACATAATACTGCGACTCGTTGCCTCTTCTCTCATCTGAATAATAAGTTGCTCCTGTTCAAGCCTACGCTGCTTAATCTCTTCTTCCATCTGCAAACGGCGAGTCTCCTCAATGTTAACATCATCCACCACGCTGTAAGTACGCTCTGAAAGTGGGAAATAAAGTGGGCGCTGGCTAGCGAGCTCTGTCGCATACAACCTTCCAGACCAACGATAGTTACCGTTATCCCCTTTATATGGAATTTCCAAATTAAGCTTGAGTGACTCTTTTCCGGATAGTCCTTCAGTAGCAAAAATATCATCATAAATATTGGCATGCTCAACATGCGCCGCTATCGATCCGGGTTCAACCATGCCTAACTCACCTGCAAACACAATTTGGTGCGGCGCGCCATCTACTCGGGACTGGATAAAGGTAGTCGACACTGGCGTAGGGTAAACTAACACTTCTTGCTCTTGAGCGCGTAAAAATACACCGTTACCAGAAGTGATCCTAACACGGTATTTACCCGGCACTGGAGTGATAGGTAACGCAACCGTAAATACACCATCACCAGGACGTTCATCTAAACCACGTCCATCATCAGCAAATTCACCAATCACTTCCGGTAATGGACGCGCTTCTTTGATCAGTTCTTCTTCATTTTCAACGAACTTAGTAAAAGTCACTTTTAAGTTGACTCTATCGAGAAAGTCTCTCAACAATAAAGGCTTACCGTCGGAGGTTAAGCGAGCTGTAAATTTTAATTCTTCACCATGATACAAACGGCTAGGAAATACATCTGTATCCAATTGCAAGTGTGAGATTAGCTTAATGCTATTTTGTGGCGAAACCTTTCCTATAGCCTGCCAAGGGCCAGGCATTGGCTTATCAATTGAAATGATATCCATTGTGGGTTCTTGATACCAACGCATATTCTCATCGTACCGCCACGCGTAATATTTCTTACCATCTGGCCGCACAAGCACCACGGGTTGAGATGACTTTTCGCGATACACGACAAAAGTAATTTGTGAAATGGTTGGATCCACTCGAAAACGATTATCGAGTAGCGACATCGAGGAGGGATTTGCCGCAAAAACGCCAATACTCCACATCAGCGCAGCAATAGCCACCATTATCCTCAACATATTTTCTCCTACTGACGCCAAAGGCAACTTCCACTCTTTTCGACTAGATCCAATCTTTCTTGGTGTGCTTGTAGTTCATCGGCACAAGCATGTAAAACCTTTAGCTTTTTCCGACCTGCGACAGCTCGTTTTATTGACTCTCCTCCCACACTGCCATCACTGCGCGTTCCAGCATTAAATTGTAAAGAGGTTTGCCCACCTGTCATCAGCAGATAAACGTCTGCTAATATCTCCGCATCAAGCAATGCACCGTGCAAGGTACGATGTGAGTTATCGATACCATAACGATCACAAAGTATATCCAAATTGTTGCGTTTGCCGGGGAAAATACGCTTTGCCATAGCAAGCGTATCGGTCACTTTGCAATACTGCTCCGTCTTACCGATTTTAGCGTCGAGCTTGCGAAACTCGTAATCCATAAAACCGACGTCGAAGGGAGCGTTGTGCGCCACCAGCTCAGCTCCCTTGATGAAATCTAAAAACTCTTGATGCACATCGCGATATTGCGGTTTGTCCATCAAAAACTCATCGGTAATACCGTGGATTTCGATCGCTTCTAACTGAATCTCACGATCGGGTTTCAGGTAGACATGGAAGTGGCGGCCTGTCAGCTTGCGGTTGATAATTTCAACGGCACCGATTTCAACAATGCGGTGTCCTTCATAGTGAGGGCCGCCTTCACGGTTCATACCCGTGGTTTCCGTATCGAGAACGACGATACGTTGGGATTGGGAATTGCTGCTAGTATTCATAAGGATATGTATGTCAGACTATGCCAATAATGTGCGTAACCTAATAGTATCAAATCATGACAAAACAGGTGGAAATTTTCACTGATGGATCTTGCTTAGGTAATCCTGGCCCGGGTGGTTATGGGGTTGTCCTTCGTTACAAAGAAACCGAAAAAACGTTAGCCAAAGGCTACCGACTCACCACTAACAACCGAATGGAAATGTTAGCGGCAGTGGTTGCACTGCAAACACTGAAAGAGCCATGTAATGTTATTCTCACCACAGACAGCCAATACGTTCGTCAAGGTATTACTCAGTGGATCCACAACTGGAAAAAACGCGGTTGGAAAACATCGGATAAAAAACCAGTGAAGAATGCCGATTTATGGCAAGCACTCGATAAAGAAAGCGCCCGCCATACCATTGACTGGCGCTGGGTGAAAGGCCATGCGGGTCATCGTGAAAATGAAATGTGCGATGAATTAGCACGCAATGCAGCAGAAAACCCAACCGAAGACGATATTGGGTATCAAGCATCCGAATAAGGGTCACAGGCCTTATCTTGGTTCTGAGTTGATAAACGGTAGTTCAAGCTAACTGGCGAAAGACGCCGTTTAAAACGCCAATGAGGTTTAATCGGTTTCAAGGGATAAGTACGTTTGCGCGCTACAATGAAATACAGGCTACCAAATGGAGCGGCCCAGTCGCCAATACCATTTTCCAACCACGCCCACATGGGTTGATATTTTTGCATTGGAAAAAGGGCATATTGGTCACAGTCAATCACTTGATAGTTCAAGACACTCAGCCAGTCCTTAATTCGGTTAGCGGTAAACATACGACCGCTCCAAGGTAAGTTATGTTTTCGCCAAGGCATCAAACTTGCGATCCCCGTAAAACTGATTGGATTAAACCCCGTAATAATGATGTAGCCATCATCCATCATCACGCGATCAACTTCGCGTAAGATACGGTGCGGATCGCCACAATAATCCAGTTGGTGCGCTAAAATAGCCACATCAAAACTCTTTTCGAGAAAAGGCAGTTCGTAGCTATCGGCAATCACCGTATGGAGTGGGTTTTCAATATCAAGATGAACTTGGTGTTGAATATTGCAGTTGCAACTGGCAAGCTCACAACTCAAACCACCGAGCTTAAGCATATGATAGCCAAATAATTTAGAGCACCATTCATCAAGCCGAGTCTGAATAGAATCACTAACCCACTGGCCATTTTTAAGTTGGGACCAAGAATGAGGCTTATCTAATTTTTTTTCGCTACGCGCTGGCTTCATCGATAACCTATTTCACCTCGGTGATTGGAGATACTCATGTTACAGATCAAAAGCATACCCGCATTTAATGATAATTACATCTGGCTGATCCAAAATAGCGATCAGCGTTGTGCTGTGGTCGATCCCGGTGATGCAGCACCAGTGCTTGAGTACCTCTCGAAGCATCAATTAACGCTCGAAGCAATATTAATTACCCACCATCACCATGATCACATTGGTGGTGTTGCAGAACTGGTTCGCCAGTTTCCCAGCATTAACGTTGTTGGTCCCGCTCATGAACCTATTCCTACCTTAACGCACGCGGTTGAAGCTGGCGATCAGCTAGAACTATTCGATGAAATCTTTATGGTGCTTGATCTCGCAGGACACACAAAAGGTCACATTGGCTATGTCGGTGACAATAAACTGTTTTGTGGCGATGTACTGTTCTCCGCAGGGTGTGGCCGTGTTTTTGAGGGCACAATGGAGCAAATGTTTACGTCACTGTGTAAACTTGCCGCATTGCCAGAAGAGACTGAGGTCTATTGCGCGCACGAATATACCGCAAGTAACGTCGCATTTGCTTTAGCCGTTGAGCCCGATAATGACCAACTTCAACAGTATCGAGATACCGTCAACCGGCTCCGAGCCCAGCAAAAATCGACATTACCGACCACGATCCGCCAAGAAAAATGGATCAATCCATTTTTGCGGACCCAGCAAGAGAGTGTGATGAAATCAGTCGCGAATCGTACTCAACAAACCGATCCTCTATCAATTTTTACCGCGTTACGTGAGTGGAAGAACGAATTTTGACGATTTGCTGCTTGTCATAGCAATAAAGTGCCAAGTATTATCAGCAGCCATTAAGTCAAAGGGCTGAGATAGATGCGATTTCAATTTAGCTGGGTGATGGTGCTCTTGTTAGCGGGGTGCCAAATCACTCAGCCAACAGACCAAACAACAGCGCCAAATGCCAAAGAGGCAAATAGCCCTCAGATTCAGACACAAAAAGAGATGGCTAAACAAAAGTCGTCATCTGCAAAAAAGACAACGCCGAAAGTGATCACGCCACAAGAGCAAGCGGACGTATGGCAGCGCATCGCAATGCAGTTGTCGATGGATATCCCAGATCATAAATCAGTGAATTATTATCGAACTTGGTATCTTAAACACCCAAATCACCTACAAACTGTTGCCGAGCGAGCAAAGCCATTTCTTTACCTTATCACTGAGAAAATTGAGCAGCGCGGCTTACCACTTGAGTTAGCACTCTTACCTATTGTTGAAAGCTCGTTTGATGCCTTTGCCTACTCACACGGTAGCGCTGCGGGGCTGTGGCAATTTGTGCCGAGTACGGGAGAGATGTATGGCCTAGAGCAAAATTTTTGGTATGACGGAAGACGAGATGTAGACGCCGCCACCGATGCGGCTTTGGATTATCTCACTGCATTAAATAAGCGTTTTGATGGTGATTGGAGCCATGCGATTGCCGCCTATAACAGCGGTGGTGGGCGGATCTCTAGCGCGATTCGTAAAAATCACAAGGCTGGTAAACCAACCGACTTTTTCTCACTCGACTTACCCGATGAAACCACAGGCTACGTCCCTAAATTACTCGCACTGGCCGATATTGTTGCCAATCAAGAAAAATATGGCATTGAAATCCCAGCGATCGCTAACAAACCAGTGTTAACGTTAGTCGACCCTCAAGAACAGCTTGATCTTGCCATTGCCGCCAATTACGCCGGAATGAGCGTGAAAGAGTTGCAAAGTTACAACCCAGCTTACAATCAATGGGCGACCTCGCCGACGGGACCTCATCAACTGCTTATCCCAGTAGATAAAGTGGAACGCTTTGCTCAGAAAGTTGAAGAGAATCGCGGTAAGGGGATGAAGTTAGTACGCTACAAGGTAAAATCCGGCGATAGCTTGAGTGTGATTGCTCAACAGCACAATACCACCAGCAAAGTGATTCAGACGGCCAACAATCTCAATGGCAACGTCATTCGCGTTGGGCAGTATTTAATGATCCCAACATCCGTAAAAGACGAAAAAGCATACGCACTCAGTGCCAGTAACCGCTTGGCAAAAACGCAAGCGATGGCCCGTGGTCAGTATAAGCTGTCTCATACGGTAGCCAAAGGTGATAGCTTATGGAGCATTGCCAAACAGCACAATGTTTCCCATCAGTCCTTAGCAAAATGGAACGGTATGGGGCCAAGAGACACATTGAAGATTGGCCAAACACTGGTCATTTGGAAAAATAGCAGTGAGGGTGCCATCATTCGCACCGTCTTTTATCAAGTGCGTAGCGGCGATACACTCAGCGCCATCGCTAATAAGTTTAAAGTCAAAAGCCTCGACATTGTAAAATGGAACGAGCTTGCAAACCAAAAGTACTTAAAGCCGGGTCAAAAACTCAAGCTCTACGTCGATGTCACTAAGGTCAGTGTATGAATCCTTCCAGTAACCCGTTAATCATGTTGGTGGATATTTTCCGTTCCCCCACGTCTTGTTTTTTAGCCCTTTATCAACGCGGCATGTGGGGTTGGCAACCTTATCTCTTTTTAATCCTGAGTCCCTTTCTATTTTGGGGGGCTTATTTTGACGTGGTTAACCTTGAATGGTTAAAAGCTGGGCTCTCGGCGCAGTTGGCTATGATCAACCCCGCTCAGCTTGAAATGTTAGATGCCAACACCTTGATGGCAAGCGAAATTATCAGTGATGTGGTAGGCCGCACGCTAACGATTTTCATGTTGGCATTGTGGTTCAATTTGGCGACCAAGCAGAGCCAACATCAGCACGGTTTCTGGCGTTGGTTTGCCGCAAGTGCTGTCATCACTTTCCCAGCCGTGTTGGGCGATCTCGCCAGTTACGCGAGCTTATTACTCAAACATGGCCACGTGATGACTTACGCTGCTGACCTTAACAGTTTAAATGGCCTAATTAAGTTGCCACTGACTAATGATTGGTCTCAATTTGCCAGCTCCTTCCCACTGCTTTTGCCTTGGTACATCGTACTTGGCTACGCGGCGGTGGGCGCATGGACAGAGCTTGAACGCGGCCAAGCTCTGGTGATTTCGGCGCTGCCTTGGATTGGCTATTACCTGATTTGGGCGCTGTACATCGCCATCAGTTAGAAAGTGGTTATAAACTAAAACTCGCCAATAGTGGGTTATGATCAGAAGCGTCCGTTACGGGCGCTTTTGCATTGAGCAGTGTTAAACCACGATAAAAAAGATGATCAAGCACCAAGCCCGTCACAAACTGAACACGGTGATCGGGTTCGAACAACACTTCCTTTAAACCCACACGATTTAATGCAGCGGTTAATGTGTCCATTCTTGCTTGACTCCAGCTATTAAAATCGCCACCGACAATCACCGGCCCTTGATGTGTTTTTAATTGAACGAGTAACGCTTCCAACTGATTGGTATACTCTTGCGTTCCATAGGTAAAGTTCACTGCATGCAGGTTTACAACCGCCAGAGTTTGACCATCACTTAAACGGTACAGGGCGTAAATCGCCGATTTGGGTAAGCGCAACCAAGGCTCTAATTCGGTGTAAGCACACGCTAATACTGGCATCTGCCTGCCAAGATTTAACACTCCGGCTGATTCACCAAAAACACGAAAAGCATCCGCTTGCGTCCCCCCCCACTGCTTTTGGCTGATCCACTCTTTCAATGACAAGGTCATGCTCGCTTCTTGTAGCAACACCAATTGGGCATCTTGGCTGAATTTATCCAGCTCACTTTGCCATGTTGCTCTATTTTGTTTATAGATATTCCAAACCAGTACATTAAGCTGACCACGCACATCAATTGCGCGAGCGTTTGGATTATCGTAACAAATCAGTGGAGATGAAGCGTTTTTCCCATCAATAGTCAACAATTGCGGCGTTGAAGGAATAGTAAAAATAGAGAAAAAACTAATCACAGCCGCGGTAATCAGCAACAGCGGCAAAACAAGCAGATATTTTCTTTTCATAACGTTCAACAAAATTGGTAGGGATGTATTAATAAAGAGACAAAAAAGGAGCCATTGGCTCCCTTCTTCTCGGTGTACGGCTAAATAGCGTCTTCGTCTTCTTCACCGGTACGAATTCGTACCACTCGTTCAATATTAGTAATGAAAATTTTACCATCACCAATTTTTCCCGTTTGCGCCGTCTCAATAATGGTGTCAACGCAGCGATCAGCGACATCGTCAGTCACTACAATTTCAAGCTTCACTTTAGGTAAGAAATCCACCATGTACTCAGCGCCACGGTACAATTCAGTATGCCCTTTCTGACGACCAAATCCTTTTACTTCAGAAACAGTCATACCCGTGATCCCGACTTCAGCTAACGCTTCGCGGACGTCATCAAGTTTAAATGGCTTAATAATGGCTTCGATTTTTTTCATGTTCATCCCTTACACTTTCGTCAATTGGTGGCATTATCTGCTAGCAAAAAAAAACAATCAATAAAAAGCCCAAGCAACGCCTGGGCTGATTGAAACCCGTTCACTGCCATTTACTTAAGACTTGCGAAATAGGCCGCTAAGTTTTCAATATCGGCATCACTGAGCATTGCCGCTTGCGCTTGCATTACGACGGCTAAACCACCATTACGCTCTTTATTCTTGTAGGCTTTAACTGATGAGATAAGGTATTGCTCATTTTGCCCTTTTAGATTTGGATATCCCGGAATAAGGGCTATCCCGTCTGCGCCGTGACACGCCGCGCAGATAGCCGCTTTGGCTTGCCCTGCGGCTGGATCTCCAGCAAACGCGCTTCCCGCTAACAACGTAAAACCCATAACTATTCCAATCGCGACTTTTTTCATTGCTCCACCTTTATGTCCATATTCATGGTATGTTTTATACGAATTTTGCATGAAAAGCGTTCATTTGTCCCAGATGAGTTCACAATCTTGCCCACTGAAGTCACGATCAACAAATAAATTTGCAATCGCAACCACTTGATTCCGATGCATCAATATTGGCGTTCTTCGTCGTAACCAACTGGGCACGCCATACTCTTGGAACAATTTTTTTAGCTTTCGACTTCCCACTCGTCCGACAGGGCATGCTGCCAGCCCTTCAGGATTAAACGTAACGCTTAATTGATGGCAATTATCAGGCAAGGCTATTTCCTTGCTACCACCATGAGACGATAACCTCAGATTTCCTAGTCCATCAGGCAAGGTTAATGATTGATCGGGCACGATCATCGCCTGCCAATCTGAAATGTCTTGATAAGTTTGGATGCAATATAGCTTTTGGTCAAAGCGGCGGATCTCACTTTGCCCTAGTTTAAGACGAGGATTCGCATCAATACGCGCAGACGCCACTTGTTGCCAAATCATCGCTAAATGTTCTTGAGTCGGCATTGGCTCCCCCAATTGAGCAAGCCACATTCTTAGCAATTGATAGCGTGCTAATTCGCTGCGATGAGAAAGCGCGGTAATTGATAAACTACCATCAGGCATTTTTGCCTCTTGCATTGCCTCTTGTAGCAGCTCTTCAAGCAACACCTGCTGCTGAGCACACAATGTCGCACTACGAGCAACCGCTTGGTGAATATGCGGCCAGCGCTGCGTAAGAACTGGCGTGATGTGATGGCGGATAAAATTACGATCAAAACGGGTATCTTGGTTGCTTTCGTCCTCGACCCAATCCAAATTCTGGGTTACGGCAAAGCTTTCGATCTGTACGCGAGTCGCCGCAAGCAAAGGACGGACGATTTTCCCCGCGCCAAATGGCATCGCTTGTGCCATCGAAGAGAGTCCTTTGGGTCCACTACCACGCTTTAACGCGAGCAAAAATGTCTCGATCTGATCATCGCTATGCTGTCCAGTTAGTAACAAATCGTCAGTGTTAATGTATTTCGCTAAAACTTGGTAACGCGCCGTACGCGCCAATGACTCCACACTTTCACCGCTAGCGGTATCGAGTTGCACCCGTTCAATAAAAAAAGGGATCGCGGCGTGTTGGGCCCAGCGCTGGCACTGTTTGGCCCACGCATCTGCATGTTGACTTAATCCATGATGAACATAAACAGCGCAGCACTCACAGGAGGTTTCGTCACGATATTGCGCCAATAGTTCAAGCATCACCCGCGAGTCCATGCCACCACTAAAACCCAAGACTAATTGGCTGCTTGCTAAGCGATGACGATTGATAACGTGTGAAAATAGCGAATAAAGTTCAGACATGGGTTTTCAGTGCTAAGAGGAATTGATGCCAGTTTACCTTGAAACGCGCCAAGCAAACCAGCCTTGAAATCGGGCAGATAAAAAAGGGCTGGACAGAATCCAACCCTTTTTATTTATTGTCCGCTCTGCTGTTTAGCAGTAGCCGTAGTTCATCAAACGTTGATAACGACGAGCCAATAATGCTTCTTCATTCAGCGGCTCTAAATCAGCAAGCTGTTTTAGCAGTGTTGCTTTCATATTGGCGGCCATTTGTATTGGATCGCGATGCGCGCCACCTAATGGTTCTTCGATAATTTCATCAATCAGCTCAAGCTCTTTTAAGCGAGGAGCGACTAAGCCCATCGCTTCAGCCGCTTGCGGTGCTTTATCTGAATCTCGCCACAAGATTGAAGCGCATCCTTCTGGCGAAATTACCGCATAAGTGGAATATTGCAGCATGTTCACGTAGTCACCCACGCCAATCGCCAAAGCACCACCAGAGCCACCTTCACCAACAACATTGCAAATTACAGGCACTTTCAAGCCTGACATCACTTTTAGGTTTGTAGCAATCGCTTCAGATTGGCCACGTTCTTCAGCGCCAACACCAGGATAGGCACCTGCGGTATCAATGAAGGTAATAATAGGCATGCCAAAACGTTCAGCCATTTTCATTAAACGCAGTGCTTTACGATAACCTTCTGGTTTTGGCATTCCGAAGTTACGTCTTACTTTTTCTCTCGTTTCACGTCCTTTTTGGTGACCAATCACCATCACCGGACGTCCCTCTAAACGAGCGATGCCGCCGACAATCGCTTTGTCATCAGCAAAAGCGCGATCACCAGCCAACTCGTCAAACTCAGTGAAGACATGGTTGATGTAATCAAGCGTGTAAGGGCGTTGTGGATGGCGTGCCAATTGAGCCACTTGCCATGCCCCTAAATCACCAAAGATTTTCTTCTTAAGCTCTAAGCTTTTCTTTTCTAGCTGTTCGATCTCTTTGTCGAGATCAACGGACTTATCACCACCATGGCGAGACACGTCGCGTAGCGCCTGAATTTTAGCCTCAAGTTCAGCAATTGGTTTTTCAAATTCTAGAAAATTTAGGCTCATCTACCGATCCTTTTATACTCAGCGTTCAACATATTTGACGCCAAATTTTAGTTAAATTCGAGTTCTACCTGATCTTTGCCAAGTAGCTGTTTCAATTCGTCTAACAATGTATCACTTGGGGTTACACGCCACTGCGTACCAAGAGTGAGTCGCACTCTCGCCTCTGCGCGTTGGTAGTATACATTGACAGGTATAGTCCCTGCTCGGTGAGGCTCTAAGATCTGACTAAAGCGCTCAAAAAACTGGCTGTCTATCTGTGATTGCTCAATCGATATCGACAAGCCACGGGCATATTTTTCACGCGCACTGCCCAAGTCCATGACTTCGCGCGCCGACATTTTAAGGCCACCATTGAAGTCATCAAAGCTGACCTGTCCAGAAATCACTAAAATTCTATCTTTTTCTAACAGCTCTGCATACCGCTCTAACGCATCAGAGAATAACATCACTTCCATACGTCCTGAACGATCATCTAACGTCATGATACCAATCCGCGTGCCACGCTTGGTGGTCATCACTTTAGCTGCAATCACTAACCCCGCTAAAGTGACGGATTGATCGCGTCGCGTTGGCGTGGCATCTTTTAGTCGACAACTGGTGTACTTCGCAAGTTCCTTAATATGTGCGTTTATTGGATGCCCGGTCAAATAAAGGCCCAATGTATCGCGCTCACCTTCAAGCCAAACTTTCTCTGGCCACTCGGGGACTTGCGTATATTTATGTTCTACTTCTTCTGGCGCATCAGTCAATACACCAAACATATCAACCTGACCAAAGGCTTCAGCTTGGTGGAATTGGCTGGCCGCTTTCACAGCATCATTTAATGAGGCCATCATGGCAGCACGGTGTGGGCCTAAACGGTCCAAAGCACCCGCATAAATAAGCTTTTCAATCACACGCTTATTGACTTTTTTCAAATCAATTCTGGCGCAAAAATCAAACAAATCTTTAAAATAGCCGCCGGCTGTGCGCGCTTCTAAAATCGCTTCAATCGGCCCTTCACCCACACCTTTGATCGCGCCAATACCATAGACAATCGCGCCATTTTCATCGACGTTAAAGCGGTACAAGCCGGCGTTAATATCCGGTGGTAACACTTTAAGATTCATGCGTAAACATTCATCCACTAAGCCAACCACCTTTTCGGTGTTGTCCATGTCGGCCGTCATTACTGCCGCCATAAATTCGGCTGGGTAGTGGGTTTTTAACCATAAGGTTTGATAAGAAACCAGAGCATAAGCCGCAGAGTGCGATTTGTTAAACCCGTAACCGGCGAATTTTTCTACTAAGTCGAAGATTTTCATCGACAATTCGCCATCCACGCCGTTTTTTATCGAACCTTCTTCAAAAATCGCCCGCTGCTTGGCCATCTCTTCTGGCTTTTTCTTACCCATCGCACGGCGCAGCATATCCGCGCCGCCTAATGTGTATCCGGCTAGGACTTGGGCGATCTGCATCACTTGCTCTTGGTACAAGATGATGCCGTAGGTTGGGTCTAGAATTTCTTTTAATGACTCATGTTGCCATTTTTCATCTGGGTAGGAGATCGCCTCTCGGCCATGTTTACGGTCGATAAAGTTATCCACCATACCCGATTGCAAAGGCCCAGGGCGAAACAGGGCCACTAGTGCAATGATATCTTCGAAGCAGTCTGGCTGGAGACGTTTGATCAGATCTTTCATGCCGCGCGATTCTAACTGGAATACCGCGGTGGTTTCAGAATTTTGCAATATACGAAATGAAACTGGGTCTTCTAACGGGATAGCTTCAATACGAATGGGCTCTTTGCCTTCTCGTTGTAAGCGCGGGTTAATCAGCCCTAGTGCCCAATCGATAATGGTTAAGGTGCGTAAACCTAAGAAGTCAAACTTGACCAAGCCTGCGGTTTCAACATCGTTCTTATCAAATTGAGTGACGGGGAAATGCCCTTCAGCATCCGCATAAATCGGCGAAAAGTCGGTAATTGTGGTTGGGGAGATCACCACCCCACCCGCATGCTTACCGGCGTTACGCGTGCAACCTTCTAGAATTCGGCACTTATCAATCAGCTCTTTGACGTCTTCGTCATTGTTGTACAGCTCAGGTAACGCGGGTTCAGCCTTAAACGCCTTTTCGAGTGTCATTCCTGGATCTAGTGGAATAAGCTTTGAAATACGGTCGACAAATCCAAACGGATGACCAAGCACGCGTCCCACGTCACGAATGACCGCTTTGGCAGCCATAGTACCAAAGGTGATGATCTGTGATACCGCATCACGACCATACATTTCAGCAACGTGATCAATAACTTGGTCACGTTTATCCATACAGAAATCGACGTCAAAATCGGGCATTGAAACCCGTTCTGGGTTCAAGAAACGTTCGAAAAGTAAATCATATTGTAGTGGATCTAAATCAGTGATTTTGAGCGCGTAGGCCACCAATGAACCCGCACCCGATCCGCGCCCCGGTCCCACCGGAATATCGTTATCTTTTGACCACTGGATGAACTCCATCACAATCAAGAAATAACCGGGGAATCCCATGTTATTAATCACTTCGAGCTCAATTTGCAGCCGTTCATCATATTCAGGGCGACGTTGTGCACGAACCTCAGGATCGGGGAACAGAAATTCAAGACGCTCTTCAAGGCCTTCTTGTGATTTCATCACCAAGTATTCGGTTTCTTTCATTCCTTCCGTTGGGAAGGCGGGCAAGAAATATTCCCCCAAACGGACGGTAACATTACACCGTTTGGCAATCTCAACACTGTTTTGCAGCGCTTCAGGAATATCGGCAAACAGCTCACACATTTCAGCTTCGGTGCGCAAATATTGCTGTGGGCTATAATTTTTTGGCCGACGAGGATCTTCCATGGTGTAGCCATCATGAATCGCTACTCGAATTTCATGCGCTTCAAAAAACTCTTCGCTGAGAAACACCACTTCATTGGTTGCAACGACGGGCAGATCGTTATTTTCAGCCAATTCTAGAGCAAAGTGCAGATAGCTCTCTTCGTCGGCTCGCCCTGTGCGAGTCAATTCAAGGTAAAAACGATCGACAAAATGAGTTTGATAAAACTCGACACATTTATCGACTAACGCCTGATTACCTTTAAGCAGTGCTTTGCCTATTTCACCACTTTTTCCACCCGAAAGCACAATCAAGCCTTCGGCATATTTCACTAGCCACGCTTTATCAATCACAGGCAGGTGTTGCACATGACCGCGTAGATAAGCATCAGAGATCAGTAAGGTCAGATTTTTGTAGCCAACATTATCACTCGCTAGAACCGTCAGCTTGGTGAGCTCATCACCAAACTCCTCAGATTGCATGACAAAATCTGCACCGATAATCGGCTTTACCCCACAGTTATGAGCGGTACCATAAAATTTGACCAAACCACATAAGTTCGTGAAGTCGGTCAACGCTACGGCAGGCATCCCCATCTCGGCCACTTTTTTCACAAGCGGTGGCACTTTGGACAAGCCATCGATCATAGAAAAGTCGCTGTGGACACGGAGGTGGACAAACTTTGGTTCTGGCATGCAATAAAATCCTAGATGCTAGGTTTGGTACAAGATTTGGCGGTTATTCTACGCGAATCTGCTCGTGGCTGACACCCGCAATTAGTCAATTCCCAGCACGCGTTTCACTGGCTTAAAGCTTTTACGGTGCTCTGCGATGACGCCATGCTGTTCGATCGCGGCAAAATGCGCTTTAGTTGGATAGCCCTTATGTTGAGCAAAGCCAAATTGTGGGTACAATTTATCGAGCGCTTCCATCTCTTTATCGCGTACCACTTTGGCAATGATTGAGGCTGCGCTGATTTGCGCCACACGCATATCCCCCTTGACGACCGCGATACCATGCATCGGTAATTGTGGGACACGGTTGCCATCAATTAAAGCCAAATCAGGTTGAATCGCTAGACCTGCAATCGCGCGTTGCATCGCCACCATAGTCGCTTGAAGAATATTAAGCTGATCAATTTCAGCTGGTGAACAGCGGCCAACAGACCAAGCGAACGCCTTTTGTTGAATTTCAGGAAAAAGCGCTAGGCGTTTTTTTTCTGATAACTTTTTCGAGTCGGCTAAACCTTCAATCGGATTATTCGGATCCAAGATTACTGCGGCAGTCACTACGTCGCCCACTAATGGGCCTCGGCCAACTTCATCCACTCCTGCAATCAAAACATAGCCCTTAGGGTATTCAAAAGGAGTCAGTGTTTGTTCTGCCATCTTGTCTATTTTCCTCTCGTTATTTTTCAATCGCTCTTAATCGTTAATGGTTAATCAAGCTTAAAACCGCCTTGGCGGCTTGTTGATCGGCGCCTTTGCGGATCCAGTGATGCATTTCAGTAAAACGTTCAATTAAAGAGGAATTATCACGGCTGAGCATGCTATCGACCGCAGGAAACAGATGTTGCGGGTCGCATTCATCAAGAATGAACTCAGGAACCAGTTCTTCTCCGGCTAAAATATTGGGCAGTGAAACAAATTCGGTTATCGCAAGCTTCTGAACCAACCATCCGGTGAGCCAGTTCACTTTGTATCCCACCACCATCGGCCGTTTGAGCAACATGCATTCCAGTGCGACTGTGCCAGAGGCAAGTAGCACAGCATCTGCGGCCGTGATGACATTGCGCGCGGTGTCTTCAATAATAGCAAAATCGAGCTCTGGGGCGATCTCCTGCCAAATGGTTTCAAACTGCTGTTTACGTTTGGGATTGACGGCTGCTACCACAAAACCAATATCAGGGTATTTCTGTTTGATTTGTCTACATGTTTCAATAAATGGCTTGGCAATTAAACCGACTTCTCCCCCTCGGCTACCGGGTAGCACAGCCAGCCACTGTTTATCTGTCTCTAATTTCAACAATTCACGAGCGGCGATTTTATCGGGTTGCAGTGGAATGGCATCGGCCAGTGTATGGCCGACAAATTCGCACGCAACCTGATACTTGTCGTAAAACGCTTTTTCAAACGGAAGAAATGCCAACACTAAATCGGTCGCCGCATCGATTTTAAAAATACGTTTGGGACGCCATGCCCATACAGATGGGCTCACATAGTGGACGGTTTTAATACCCGCTTTTTTGAGATCAAGCTCTAGTCGTAAATTAAAATCTGGTGCATCAATACCAACAAACACATCCGGCGGATTGGCTTTAAAATACTTCACCAACTGCGCTTTAACTTTCAGTAAACGCGGTAAGCGGCCAAGCACCTCAACCAGCCCCATCACGGCTAGCTCTTCCATATCAAATAAAGATTCACAACCTTGAGCAATCATCTTAGGGCCACCAATACCGACAAATTGTGCATTGGGGTATTGCTGCTTGATGGCTTGAATGAAGCCTTCTCCTAATGTATCGCCAGAAAGCTCTCCGGCAACAATACCGATTCTTAGGGGATTTTCATGTGAGTGCATATCGTTTCCTAACAGAATCCGCTCAGCCGTTATGCGGCGTCAAAAAGACAAAAGATCGCTAAACAAGTAGCGATCTTCGGATATTAATCAAAACTCAGTGGCGAACTAACGAATAATGCCACGCTCAGTTTTTTCTAGTAAATCAGTAAAACGCTGAATCGATGGGTACTCTTTCGCCATCTCAACCAATATAGGTAAGACCTCTGCTTGCGTTTTACCTGATCGGTAAATCTCTTTATACGCTTTTTGTAGCGCGCGAATTTCGGCTTTTTCAAAACCATTTCGCTTCAAACCAACAAGGTTAAGGCCAAATGGTGAAGCATGGTTACCTTGTGCTAACACGTAAGCAGGGACATCTTGCACAACAGCAGAACAACCACCGATATAGGCATAAGCACCAACGCTACAGAAAGGATGAATCGCCGACAACGCCATAACACCGGCATAGTCACCGACCGTCACATGGCCGCCAAGAATTGCGTTGTTACCAATGTGCGTATGATTACCAACAATCACATCGTGTGCAATATGGGCATTCACACACAATAGGTTGTCGTTGCCAACAACTGTTTGTGTTTTATCTTGCATAGTACCACGGTGAATTTGCACCGCTTCACGAATAACATTGCGATCACCAATGACGACTCGTGTATCTTCACCACCATACTTCTTATCTTGGTTCTCTTCGCCAATGACGGCGTGAGGGAAAATACGGTTATCTTCACCAATGACGGTGTTTCCTTTGATGACCACATGTGACATCACTTCCGTACCTTGGCCAATGCTTACCCCAGAGGTGATGTAAGTAAATGGACCAACAGTGACGTTAGCTCCGATGATAGCGCCATCTTCAACCACCGCACTTGGGTGGATTTGTGCAGTTTCATGAATCATATTAAAACTCTCTACGAGCACATTTCATTTCAGCTGAACACACAACCTCACCATCAACTTTCGCTACGCCATTAAACAACGCAATACCACGACGTTCTTTAATGAACTGCACTTCGATGATCAGTTGGTCGCCAGGACCTACAGGTTTACGAAACTTCGCATTATCAATACTAGCAAAGTAATACAATTCGTTATCTTTCGGTGCACCAAAGGTTTTGAATGCTAGTAGGCCCGTTGCTTGTGCCATTGCTTCTAAAATCAGTACACCTGGAAAAATAGGTAACTGCGGAAAATGACCAGTGAACTGAGGTTCATTAACTGACACATTTTTCAAGCCAACAAGGTATTTGCCTTCTTCAAAGTCAATTACACGGTCAATCAACAGAAATGGGTAACGGTGAGGAAGCAGCCTCTGAATTTCAGTGATGTGCATCGTTTTCGTTTCAGTCGTCAAAGTCATATTCCTATACAGTAAAACTTTCAAAAATTATTCGGCATTATAGACGAAAAAGACTCGCAATTGGCGAGCCTAATCGGGAAAAAGTAGAATTAGGATTCCGCTTCCTGCTCTAAGTACTTTTCAAGTGCTTTAAGTCGCTTGTGCATATCTTCGATACGGTGAACGCGAGCGGCAGTTTTACGCCATTCTTTGTTCGGTTGCAACGGAATACCAGAAGAGAACATGCCTTTCTCGGTGATGCTACGCATTACCATTCCCATGCCAGTAATGGTGACCCCATCAACAATCTCGATATGGCCATTGATCACCGCACCGCCACCAATAATGCAATATTTGCCTATGTGGGTGCTGCCAGCAATGATGGTACCGCCAGCAATTGCAGTGCCATAGCCAATACAGACGTTATGTGCAATCTGTAATTGGTTATCGAGAATGACGTTATCTTCAATAATCGTGTCATCTAATGCGCCGCGATCAATTGTCGTGCAGGCACCGATTTCAACTCGATTACCGATCCGGACTGTGCCAATTTGCGGAATTTTAATCCACTCACCTTTCTCATTGGCATAGCCAAAACCATCAGAACCAATCACGGCACCTGACTGAATAAGGCACGCCGAGCCAATTTCCACTTCGTGGTAAACGCTGACATTTGCCCACAACTGGGTGTTAGCGCCAATTTTGGCGTTTTTACCGATGAAACAGCCAGCACCAATGGAGACGTTATCGCCCAGTTGCACGCCCGTCTCAATGACCGCGTTTGCACCAATAGAAACGTTCTGCCCTAGCTGGGCATCCGGTGAAACAACCGCAGAAGAGCTGATATCACTCGCAGGTCGCGGTGTCGTGTCCAGCGCTTGCGCCACCTTTGCAAAAGCAACGTATGGATCAGCGACGACCAATACATTGGTTGTACACAATTCACGTTCACTAGCCTTGACCATAATCACCGTTGCGCGGCATTGACCAAGGTGTTTGTTATATTTGGGATTAGAGAGGAAAGTTACGTAACCTTCCTGCGCCTTATCCATAGGTGCGACAGCGGAAACTGTCGCAGAGCCATCACCAAACAGCTCTCCCCCGGTGATGGTTGCCAATTCGGCTAAAGTCAGTTTTGCCATAATAATATTATTTTAGTTGTTTAATTACTTTCTCTGATAGGTTGTAGTCCGGCTTACCATATTGCATAGCTTGCACGTCAACAACGATGTCATAACCTTCTTTTTCCGCAACTTTCTTCACAGCGTCTTGAATCACCATGAAGAGTTTTTGCTTCTCTTCACTCTCACGACGCGCTGAGGCTTGCTCTAACGCTTGCGCTTTGATTTTGTACTTGCTGTCTAATTGACCAATTTCAATACGCAGCTTCTCGATCTCATCTTGACCTAGCAGTTCGCCATCACGTTTAAGTTTTTCAATTTTGGTTTTTGCTTCAGCTTGAATTGACTGTAGCTCTGCCCCTTTATCTTTAAACTCTTCTTGTAATTTTTGCAGCACAACTTCTCGTTGAGGTAATGCTTGGAATACTTGCGCGGTATTAATGTAACCTACTTTCTGCGCCGCCTCAGCGGCTTGCGCAAAAAATGATGAACTCAGTACAACTAGGCCCAATCCTGCCGCTTGAATCGCTTTTTTCAAAATACTTTCCTCTAATTAGAATGTTCTGCCGATCGTGAAAGTGAAGAACTCTTCATTATCACCTTCATAAATTTTAATAGGTTTGGCAATTGAAAATACCAATGGCCCCATAGGTGACATCCACTGTAGTGCCGCACCATAAGAGGAACGGTAATTCATTGGATCTGAGTAATCGTAATAATACTGATCACCATAACCGAGTTTCACATCTTTGTAATCGAACTCTGTATCCCAAACGCTGGCCATATCGAAGAAGATGCTGGTGCGAATTTGGCTACGAGTTTCATCAGAGGCAAATGGCGTCGGTACAATCAGCTCTACACTGGCTAGCGCGACCGCGTTACCACCGACAGAGTCATCTGTTGCGCTATAGCAGCGGTTGTTGCCACCATTATTGCCATTACAGCCTGTCGCATCGTTATAAATCGCTTTCGGTCCAGCCGAGTTAGATCCAAAACCACGCAAAGTGGTAAAGCCACCTGCATAATAGTTTTCATAGAATGGGAACAAGTTATCGTTACCATCCGTTTTCCCGTAACCATTACCATACCCTAAGCGTCCTCTTAGCAAGATTGAAAACTCATGTTTTTTGGTTAATGGGAAATACTGGCGAACATCGTACTGCGCTTTGAAATACTTTACGTCTGAACCCGGCACGGTCATCTTGTAGAAAGCGCGTTGGTGATTCCCCGCCGTTGGGAAAATGGTTCGGTTTAAATTATTGCGCGTCCATGAGATGTTGACGTCAAAGTCATTGGTGATCAAACTGCCATCATCGCTACGATTACTCGCTTGAGACTGTAAGAATTGACTAACTTGCACATACTCATCGATATTACCGATCTTGTTGTGCGTGTAACCGATACCGAGGTCAAAACGGTTTAATTCGTCAAATGGGAAACCCCACGTTAAACTTGTGCCGTAGCTTTCATTGGTATAATCAACAATACCAGCTTCAGAAGCCTCAAACTGGTTATAGAAAATCTTACCACCCAAACTGACACCATCAAGGTTCCAATAAGGATCACGGTAATCTAAACTGATGTTCTTTTGATAATCGTTCATCATGGCATTGATGCCAACTCGATTACCTGAACCAATGAAGTTGTCTTGCTGTAAACCAACCTGAAAACTCACGCCTGATTCTGTACCATAACCGACACCGAAGTTAACACTACCTGAGTTGGCCTCTTTAACGTTGTACACCAGATCGACTTGGTCTTCACTGCCAGGTACACGTACGGTTTGCACATCCACTGTTTCAAAGAAGCCAAGACGGTTCAAACGGCTCTTACCCGTATCAATCGCTTTAGAGCTCAGCCAACTGCCTTCCATTTGACGCATTTCGCGGCGCAAAACTTCATCTTTGGTTGAGTTATTACCGACAAAGCGAATATCACGGACATAGATACGCTTACCCGCTTCCACATGAACAACCAAGGAAACTTCTTGCGTTTCATCATTAAATTCTGGGATGGTTCGAACTTGAGGATAAGCATAGCCAGCTTCACCCAATACTCGTTTTACATCTTCTTCAAGCTTGGTCACCAGTGAGCCGTTATAGGTTTCCTCGGCTTCAAACGGGATCAAAGCGGTAAATTCAGCCTCTTTGCCAATCAGCTCTCCGCGGAATTTAACGTCTTTGATTTTATAAGGCTGACCTTCGCTAATGCCTAAAGTGATATAAACGCCTTTTTTATCAGGAGAAATAGCAACTTGCGTGGAATCGACTTGAAACTTTAAGTAGCCACGGTCGAGGTAGAAAGAGCGCAAAGCTTCAATATCAGCGGCTAAAACCTGCTTTTGGTATTTATCATCAGAGAGGAAATTCCACCACGCCACATCGACATTTAAATTGAAGCGTGACAGTAAATCTTGGTCACTAAACACTTCATTACCAATAAAGTTGATTTGCTGGATTTTCGCAGAAACCCCTTCACTGAACACAAATTTAAGGTCAGCACGGTTGCGAGGTAAAGGTGTCACCACCGCTTTTACGGTCGCGTTGTACTTACCCACGCTGTAGTAAAAATCTTCCAACCCCTTTTCAATATTGCTCAAGGTCGTACGATCAAGCGCCTCACCGATGCGGATATTGGATGCATCAAGATTCTGCTGCAACTGCTCTTCTTTGATCGCTTTATTTCCAGAGAAGGAAACACTTGCAATGGTTGGACGTTCTTTAACCTGAACGATCAGAACGTTGTTGTCTCGTAATACTTTGATGTCTTCAAAGTTGCCCGAAGTGTAAAGTGCTTTGATAATATCCGCGACATCTTGTGCATCAACGGTATCGCCAATTCGAACGGGCATTTTAAGCAATGCAGCGCCGAGCGCAACGCGTTGAAGCCCTTCAATTTGAATATCCTGCACTACGAAATTCTCGGCACTATGTGCTGAGAGGCTGGTTGCCAATAGTGTCGCGAAAAGGATCTGTTTCATTGCCATATTTATTCTTGTTATTCCTTGCTACAACTTCTGCCTAATGGTTACAAATCACAGGCGACTAAAATCATTAAATATTGCCACAGCCATCAAAGAAAAGATGATCGCCCCACCAATTCGGTATCCCATTTCTTGAATCTTCTCTGGGACAGGACGACGAATAACGGCTTCAATTGCAAAAAACAGTAAGTGTCCGCCATCTAACATTGGCAGTGGTACTAGATTGATAATGCCTAAGTTGACACTAATCAGAGCCAGAAAACCCAAGAAATAGACCAAACCATAGTCAGCGGTAGTTCCAGCTCCTTTGGCAATTGAAATCGGCCCACTCAGATTATTCAACCCCACATCACCGACCACCAGTTTTTTCAACATGCTGACGGTTAAGTTGATCACTTGCTGTGTTTTTTCAACCGCTTTTCCGACTGATTCAAATACACCATATTGCAGCTCAAATCGATAACTTTCCGGCCATTCTGCGACTTTAGGAGCGATTCCCGCAAAACCTATCGTTTTGCCTTGCGGTAACTCACGAACGTCAGGCGTAAGCTCGATAGTCAAGCGTTGTTCATCACGCACAACAACCAATGAAACTGGCTGATTGGGATGGTTTTGTATCAACTCCACAACTTGCTGCCAATGGTTTATCTTCGCACCGTTGGCTTCGATCAAGGTGTCGCCAACTTCTAACCCGGCCTTCTCGCCGGCGCTGCCTTGAGAAACATTGGTTAGCGTCAGCGATATTTCAGGGACAAATGGTTTAAAACCCAACGCTCCCATAGCAGACTCTGTTTCTGGGTTAAAGTTCCAAGAACGGATATCTAATGTTTTGATTTCATCCACACCAATTTCATTATTGGTTCCGACGGTGAGCGTTAATTGTTCATCACCAATATGGCTAATCAGCCCCATATTGACCGATTCCCAATCTAAGGTATTCACTCCTGAGACTGCTTTGATCTGCATTCCTGGCTCTAAACCCGCTTGAGCGGCGATCGATTGCGGAGCAATTTCGCCAATCACAGGTTTTACCGCTGGGACGCCAATTAAGAACACGAGCCAATAGGCAAAAATGGCGAAGAAAAAGTTAAAAGCAGGCCCAGCACTCACGACAGCGACACGTTTCCACAATGGTTTTTGGTCAAAAGCTAAGGGTTTTAATTCAGCTGGAACATCATCAACACGGCTATCGAGCATTTTAACGTAGCCGCCGAGAGGAATCATTGAGAGGTTGTACTCGGTGCCATCTTTGGCTACTCGGCTCCAAAGTGATTTACCAAAGCCAATGGAAAATTTTTCGACTTTAATTCCACAGCGACGTGCTACCCAAAAATGACCAAATTCATGCACAGCAACCAATATACCTAACGCAATGATGAAAGAGACGAAATTCCACAAAATACCACTCATAATAAATGCTCTTGTATGATTTGCTGGGCAATAGTGCGCGCCATTCTATCGAGCTCTAACAAGCTTTCCAAGTCATAGCAATGTAACTGAGTATGTGCTGCACACACTTTTGACAATACACGTTCATTAACTTGTGCGATATCGGTAAAACGAATTTGCTTATTTAAAAAAGCTTCAACGGCTATTTCGTTGGCTGCATTTAAAGAGGTGGTGGCATGTTGCCCTTGATAGCAAGCATCAATCGCCAATCCCAAACAAGGATAACGCTCGTAGTCCACATCCATAAAACTCAAATTACTTAATTTGGTAAAATCCAGTGCCGGAACCCCCGCAGTAATGCGTTCTGGATAAGAGAGAGTTAAAGCAATTGGCGTGGACATATCGGGTTCCCCCATTTGCGCAAGCACCGAACCATCGCGGTACTGTACCATAGAGTGGATCACCGATTGTGGGTGGATTAACACTTTTAATTGCTGTTTCGATGCATTAAACAGCCACTTAGCTTCAATATATTCCAAACCTTTGTTCATCATAGTGGCGGAATCAACCGAAATTTTCGGCCCCATCGACCAGTTAGGATGAGCAATCGCTTGCTGTGGTGAAACATCTGCTAACGTGGATAAATCACTGTAGCGAAAAGGGCCGCCAGAGCCCGTGAGCAGAATATGTTGCACACCATGTTCTTGTAAATCACAGCGACCCAAAGAGCCTTGAATTTCAGGGGGTAAGCATTGAAAAATCGCGTTATGTTCGCTATCGACAGGGAGCAATTCCGCACCGTGTTTTTCGACCGCATCAATAAACAACTGGCCAGACATCACCAAGGCTTCTTTGTTTGCCAACAAAACACGCTTGCCCGCCTTTACCGCGGCCATGGTTGGTAACAAACCTGCTGCACCAACAATCGCCGCCATCACCGTATCCACCTCATCTAATGCGGCGACGTGGCACATGGCGTCTTCACCAAATAATACGGTTGTTTTTAAGTTCAGTGACTGCAATTGAGCTAAAAGCTCATCCGCCGCCTTTTGGTTTGCCATTACCGCATAAACTGGCTGCCAACGCTGGCATAGCTCACGCATTTTATTGACATTATTTCCCGCGGCTAAAGCCACAACGGAAAAGTGTTCGGGATTTTGAGCCACGACTTTTAATGTGCTTGCCCCAATTGAACCTGTGGCCCCGAGAATCGTTAACTTACGCATAGCAACAACCGTGAATTAAGATTGGGGTAAGACAGCTTAACCCAAGCATTAGAAAATGAAATACAGTAGAGCAAAAACAGGAAATGCAGCCGTCAGGCTATCGATACGATCCAAAACGCCGCCATGTCCGGGAATAATATTGCTGCTGTCTTTAATTCCTGAAACGCGCTTAAACATACTTTCGACCAGATCACCGAGCACAGAGATAATCACAGTCGCTAATGTAATACCGACCATCGACAGCGTGTTTGTAAACCGGATATCAAACCAATCAGCAGTAAACCACGCCACAATCAATGCCGTAATAATGCCACCAATCAACCCTTCAATGGTTTTATTTGGACTGACTGCTGGTGCCATTTTGTGCTTACCAAAACTTTTGCCCGCAAAATAAGCGCCACTGTCTGCAGCCCAAACAATTAAGCAGACAAATAGCACCAACTTAGCACCGTGGTATGGCTCACTCAAAAAGGCTTCTGCGCGTAAAAAAAGGACGCTCCAGAAAAAAGGAAGTAGCGTAAGCACACCAAAGAGGTGCCTAAGTAGATTGGATTTTTCCCACCAGGGGCGGGATTTAGGATAGGTAATGGCTAAAAAACTAGAAAACAGCCACCAAGCTACCCCAATACTTAATATCACATAGTGATTCGAGTTCATGTTGGCTAGGCTAACGGCATCAGGGGAAATCAGTAGGTAACTTGCTCCACCAATGATAATGGCGGGTAACAGCGCCAGATACCTAGATGTCGAATCGATAAACTGCGTCCATTCCCATACACCGACGAGCGCCACAAGGGCCAAAACGGCCATAAATAGGGGGAGTGGCAGTTCAAAAATGCCCAGCATCACCAGTGGAGCTAATATGAGCGCCGTGATAATTCGTTGCTTCAAACTAATGGATCCTTTATTTCTGTTCCATCAATGCCTTAACCTGTTCCCCTGTGCAGCCAAAACGGCGTTCACGGTTAACAAACCAAGTCACTGCTTCAATTAAACTTTCTTCACCAAACTCAGGCCAGTAAATCGGCGTAAAGTACATCTCTGCATAGGCCAATTGCCACAACATAAAATTACTAATACGACATTCACCGCTGGTACGAATGAGCAAATCCACTTCAGGAATATCAGACATCGTTAGCGACTGTGTAATCAGCGTCTCGTCAATCTGATCAGGAGAAAGCTCACCGCTCGCCACTTTGAGCGCGATAGAGCGCATTGCTTCTGTGATATCCCATTTTCCGCCATAGTTTGCGGCGATATTAACGACCATGCCACTGTTTGATGAGGTTAACTCTTCTGCCTGAGCGATTTTTGTTTGTAAGCGTGAGCTAAAACGTGTTTTATCACCAATGACTCTAAGACGCAGATTGTTCTTATGCAGCTTTTTTACTTCTGTGGATAGCACAGTAATAAATAACTCCATCAACACGCCCACTTCAGCTTCCGGACGCCGCCAATTTTCACTGCTAAAGGCAAACAAAGTAACGGCTTTAATACCCAATTTCGCTGCAGTAGAAATCGTTCTTCGGACCGCTGCTACACCATTCTTATGACCAAATACACGAGGTTTACCTTGTGCTTTAGCCCAACGGCCATTTCCGTCCATAATGATTGCGATGTGTTGGGGTAATACATCAGATGAGAGGGATGAGTTTTGCATAAGAAATTAATTGATTACCAAACTGATAGGGCAAAATAGCATAAAAAAACGCTGCACTGTGAGCACAGCGTTTTAGAAAGGCTAAAAAGAGCGAATTAAACTTCCATTAACTCTTTTTCTTTTGCAGCAAGAACTTCATCAATTCTCTTAATCGCTACATCGGTAAGTTTTTGAATCTCTTCTTGCGCTTTATGATCTTCGTCTTCAGAGATTTCTTTATCTTTCAGTAGAGCTTTTAAGTCGCCATTGGCATCACGACGAATGTTGCGAACCGCAACGCGACCACCTTCGGCTTCACCACGAACAATTTTCACCAAATTACGACGACGTTCTTCGGTCAGTGGTGGCAGTGGTACACGAATAACCGTACCTGCAGACATTGGGTTTAGACCCAAATCAGACATCAAAATCGCTTTTTCAACTTTTGGCGTCAACTCTTTATCAAAAACAGTGATCGCGAGAGTACGTGCATCTTCAGCTACAACGTTAGCGATTTGATTCAGCGGTGTCGAAGCACCATAGTAATCGACAGAAATGCCGGAGAGTAAACTTGGGTGAGCGCGACCAGTACGTACCTTAGAAAGGTTGTTTTTCAGGGCATCTACGCTCTTATCCATACGCTCTTGAGCGTCTTTCTTGATTTCGTTAATCACAAATATCACCTACTTGTTTTTTTGTTTTGGAGTGATTAGTCAGCGGTGCTAATTAGTGTACCTTCCGCTTCACCCATTACCACGCGACGTAGTGCGCCCGGTTTGTTCATATTAAATACGCGGATTGGCATTTTATGGTCACGCGCTAGCGTAAACGCGGCCAAGTCCATCACTTTTAGCTCTTTTTCAAGCACGGTTGTATAAGACAGCTTATCATACAGTTCTGCGTCTGGGTTTGCCACTGGGTCTGCACTAAATACGCCATCTACTTTTGTCGCTTTTAGAACCACATCCGCTTCAATTTCAATACCGCGCAAGCAGGCAGCAGAATCGGTTGTGAAGAATGGGTTACCAGTACCCGCTGAGAAGATCACAACACGGCCTTGACGTAGTTGGCTGATAGCATCGGCCCAATTGTAATCGTCACACACACCTTTAAGAGGAATGGCAGACATCACGCGCGCATTCACATAAGCACGGTGCAAAGCATCACGCATTGCCAAACCATTCATTACGGTTGCCAGCATTCCCATGTGGTCGCCCACAACACGGTTCATGCCCGCTTCAGCAAGACCTGCGCCACGGAATAAGTTACCGCCGCCGATGACAACACCCACTTGAACACCCAGTTCAACCAGTTCTTTTACTTCCTGTGCCATGCGATCTAACACCGCAGGATCAATACCAAAACCTTCTTCGCCTTGTAGCGCTTCACCGCTAAGTTTTAACAGGATACGTTGATAGGCTGGTTTAGGGTTCGTAGTCATGGAGCTTACCTTCCAAATAGAGAGTTGTTAATTAACAGTCATGATTTAAAACTGAATACTGAATTCTAAATCATCACAATTAGTCTCAATATGCCATTCGTAAAAAGACCGCAGCCTTGGCTACGGTCTCTTTTTAGGCAAAATCGCTAGGATTAACCTTTTTGAACCATTGCAACTTCTTCAGCGAAGCTAAGTTCTTGAGCTTTCTCAATACCTTCACCAACTTCTAGACGTACGAAGTTAGTAACGGTTGCGCCTTTAGCTTTCAGCATTGCGCCAACAGTTTGAGAAGGATCCATGATGAACGCTTGACCAGTAAGTGATACTTCACCTGTGAACTTAGTCATGCGGCCTTCAACCATTTTCTCAGCAATTGCTGCTGGCTTGCCAGATTGCATTGCGATTTCGATTTGGATTTCACGCTCTTTAGCCACAACTTCTGCTGGTACATCTTCAGGGTTCACGTACTCAGGTTTTGCAGCAGCAACGTGCATTGCTACGTGTTTGATGGTCTCTTCATCCGCTTCACCAGCAACCACAACACCGATACGGTCGCCATGGCGGTATGAACCTACTTTAGCGCCTTCGATGTAATGAACGCGACGGATAGTGATGTTTTCACCAATTTTAGCAACAAGAGCAATACGTGCTTCTTCAAATTTAGCTTGAAGTGCTGCGATATCTAGACGCTCAGCAAGTGCAACCGCTAGAACTTCGTTAGCGAACGCTAGGAAGCTTGAATCTTTTGCTACGAAGTCAGTTTGGCAGTTCACTTCTAGAAGTGCTGCAAAACCATCAGCTTCTTTAATTAGGATAGTACCTTCAGCTGCGATGTTACCTGCTTTTTTCGCTGCTTTAGCTGCGCCGCTTTTGCGCATGTTTTCAATTGCTAGTTCGATGTCAGCGTTTGCTTCTACAAGCGCTTTTTTACATTCCATCATACCTGCGCCAGTACGCTCGCGCAGTTCTTTTACTAGAGCAGCAGTTACAGTTGCCATTCTCTATTCCTCAGTTGATTCTGGTGGTAAAAATCAGGGGCCGATTGTTTGGCCCCTGATGCTAACTATAACTTGTTCAATGCATCAATCGTGTGACACATATAATCAAGTGTGACTCAGAGCCGCTATTATTCTGCTTCTACGAAACCGTCTTTTGCAGCAGCAAGTGCAGCTGCATCTTTGTTACGACCTTCGTTAACCGTTTCTGCAACAGCATTTAGGTAAAGCTGGATTGCACGGATTGCGTCGTCGTTACCAGGGATAATGTAGTCAACGCCATCTGGGTTAGAGTTAGTATCAACAACAGCGTAAACTGGGATACCTAGGTTGTTTGCTTCTTTAACTGCAATGTGCTCGTGATCTGCATCGATAACGAATAGTGCGTCAGGTAGACCGCCCATATCTTTGATACCACCAAGAGATTTCTCTAGCTTCTCCATTTCACGAGTACGCATTAGAGCTTCTTTCTTAGTTAGCTTATCAAAAGTGCCATCTGTTGCTTGAATTTCAAGCTCTTTTAGACGCTTGATTGACTGACGAACAGTTTTCCAGTTAGTTAGCATGCCGCCCAACCAGCGGTTGTTAACGTAGAATTGGTTGCTTGCGATAGCCGCTTCTTTAACAGCTTCAGATGCTGCGCGTTTAGTACCAACGAAAAGAACTTTACCTTTTTTCTCGCCAACTTTTTGTAGCTCAGCTAGAGCTTCGTTGAACATAGGAACAGTTTTTTCTAAGTTGATGATGTGAACACGGCTACGAGCACCAAAAATGAATGGCTTCATTTTTGGGTTCCAGTAACGAGTCTGGTGACCGAAGTGAACACCAGCTTTTAGCATGTCGCGCATTGATACAGTTGCCATTTAAAAATCCTCTATGGGGTTAGGCCTCCACATTCCCCATGTATCCGACCCCTAACATCTATTCGGTTGTTGCCGATAGTTTTATTGTTGGAGCACCCCGGAACACGTGTCGGAATGTGTGTGATTTAAAGATAATGTGTTTAGAAAGGAAGGTGGGCTTCGTCATTTCAGAAGAAAACGCACTTCGATTCCGGCGCGCTTTATACCATATTTAGCCCTTCTCTGGCTAGAAAAAAATACGACACATCATGGCCTAGGTAAGCTGTAGTTATGCAAACAATTCTTACTTACCGACAGGGATCCCTTGCGATTCATCCATGCACTGCTAGAATAACGCCCATTCGCACAGTTAAGTGCTTAAGAATTAATGCATAGAGAAAGCCGATGTCTGTAAAAATCAAAACTGCTGAAGAAATAGCCAAAATGCGCGTCGCGGGTAAACTGGCTGCCGATGTCCTTGAGATGATTGAACCGCATGTAAAAGTGGGCATCACCACTGAAGAACTTGACCAGATCTGCCACAAGTACATCACTGAAGTACAGCAAGCTATTCCAGCACCATTGAATTACCACGGTTTTCCTAAATCGATCTGTACCTCTATCAATCACATTGTTTGTCACGGCATTCCGGCAACTCAAGATACGCAGTATGGGCAATTACAGCGTCCAGCGGTACTGAAAGAGGGTGATATTCTGAACATTGATATCACGGTTATTAAAGATGGCTATCACGGCGATACCTCAAAGATGTTCTTTGTCGGTGAAGTGTCGCCAGCAGATAAGCGCCTATGTCTTGTTGCGCAAGAGTGTCTTTATATCGGCATGAAGAAGGTCAAACCCGGAGTTCAATTGGGTGAGATTGGTACTGCGATCGAAAAACACATTAAAACCAATAATAAAAATAACCCACGCCTTAAATTTTCGATTGTGAAAGATTATTGCGGCCACGGTATTGGCGCTCAATTTCATGAAGAACCACAAGTGGTTCACTATAAAAACGGCGACAGAACCGTACTGCGTGAAGGGATGATTTTCACTATCGAGCCAATGATTAATGCAGGTAAATTTGGGTGCCGCCTTGATGATGAAGACAATTGGACGGTTTACACCGCCGATGGCAAAAACTCAGCGCAGTGGGAGCACACCATTTTGGTTACCGCCACTGGCTGTGAAGTGCTGACGCTGCGTGAAGAAGAAACCATTCCGCGTCTGATGCATAACGCCTAATTACATCGAACCAAAACCTTATCAATCAATATCCCTCTTGCAGGGATATTTTTTTATCTGCAGTGATTTGATACAGTCAGTCTACGTTGTGACATATCACCAGCATGGATTGCCGTTATGCCTTTTCAGTCTCCCCTCACCTTTACTGACACACAACTCACTATCGGCGAGCTTAAACAACAACTTGAACAGTTCACTCAGTATCAGAAACATCAATTTTTGCACCACCATCCGGTCAACGACCTGGTATTAGGCCGCTCTGAATATATGGACCAACTGCTCTACAGGTTATGGGAACATTATTCATTTTCGCAGGTTCCAGACATCAGTTTAGTGGCCGTCGGAGGCTATGGCCGCGGTGAACTTCATCCTCTTTCGGATATCGATATTCTGGTCGTCTCCAATCATACTTTACCCGCTGAACTCGGCAGTAAAATTAGCGAATTCATTACCTTGTTGTGGGATTTGCGTTTAGAAGTGGGCCATGCCGTGCGTACCGTGCAACAGTGCGCTGAAATTGGCCGTGAAGATTTAACCGTCGCAACAAACTTACAAGAAGCTCGGTTATTATGTGGTAGCGAAGAGACATTTTATAAACTCAAGATGTTGATTCATTCTGAATCGTTTTGGCCAAGCGAAACCTTTTACCGCGCCAAAATTCAAGAGCAGCGCGACCGACACGCTCGTTACCATGACACCACTTATAACCTTGAACCCGATATCAAATCGACTCCTGGAGGCTTAAGGGACATTCATACTTTAAGCTGGGTGGCTAGACGCCACTTTGGTGCAACATCACTGCTTGAAATGAGCCGTTTTGGTTTTTTAACTGATGCTGAATATCGTGAGCTAGTAGAGTGCCAAGACTTTTTATGGCGCGTGCGCTTTGCGCTGCACATTGAATTAAAACGCTATGACAATCGGCTTATTTTTGCTCATCAAGCTCAAGTGGCAGAACATCTGGGCTTTACGGGTGAAGGGAATCGCGCAGTCGAGATGATGATGAAAGAGTTCTACCGTACGCTACGTCGTGTTGCGGAACTCAACAAAATGCTCTTGCGTCTGTTTGATCAAGCCATACTCAATAACGGCGAAGAAGCCGTGGCAGAAATTTTAGATGATGATTTTCAACGTCGTGGCAACTTAATAGAAGCTCGTAAACCAGCGCTTTTCCAAGCTCGCCCTGAAACGATCTTAGATATGTTTATTCATATCGCCAATGATTCCAGCATCGAAAGCGTTGCGCCCACAACCATGCGCCAGTTGCGTACAGCCAGAAGGCGGCTCAATAAATTCCTACACACCATTCCCGAAGCGCGTGAAAAATTCATGGTATTGGTACGTCACCCTAACGCACTACATCGTGCGTTCAGCCTGATGCATAAATTAGGCGTGCTCGCCGCTTATCTTCCCCAATGGAGCCAAATTGTTGGACAAATGCAGTTCGACCTATTCCATGTTTATACGGTCGATGAACACAGCATTCGTCTTCTCAAACACATCAATACCTTTAGCTACGCACAAAATCACGATAAACACCCCATCTGTTGCGAAGTCTACCCACGTCTCCAGAAAAAGGAGATGCTGATTCTGGCCGCTATTTTTCACGACATTGCCAAAGGGCGTGGCGGCGATCACTCTGAAATCGGTGCGGTAGAAGCCTATGATTTTTGTATTGAACACGGTTTATCAAAACCTGAAGCAAAATTAGTCTCTTGGCTGGTACAAAACCACCTCTTGATGTCGGTAACGGCGCAAAGACGCGACATTTACGACCCAGATGTCATTACCGAATTTGCAAAAAAAGTGCGCGATGAAGAGTATCTCGAACATCTTGTTTGCCTAACTGTCGCGGACATCTGCGCTACTAACCCTGAGCTTTGGAACAGTTGGAAACGCACCTTGCTGGCAGAGCTATATCACTCAACACAGCGGGCACTTAGGCGTGGGCTTGAAAACCCGGTAGATGTGCGCGATCGCATTCGCCACAACCAACAAATGGCATCCACATTGCTTCGTAAAGAAGGCTACAGCGCACGTGAAATTGAAGTGCTTTGGCAGCGCTTTAAAGCCGATTACTTTTTGCGTCACACTCACAAGCAGATCGCTTGGCATTGTGAGCACCTACTCAAACATAGCGACCCAAGCCAACCGCTGATCCTGATGAGCAAAAAAGCCACTCGTGGCGGCACTGAATTGTTTGTTTATACTAAAGATCAACCCGCCCTCTTTGCAACTGTGGTTGCTGAACTGGACCGTCGAAATCTCAATGTTCATGATGCGCAGATCATGTCGAGTAAAGATGGCTACGTCCTTGATACCTTCATGGTACTGGATCAAAACGGCCATGCAATTGACGAAGAGTGTCACCCATCGTTGATCAAACACCTACTCAGTGGGCTAGAAACGGGTTGGCAGAACAAACTGAAATTGCGCCGCACACCACGTAACTTGCAACATTTTAAAGTCAAAACTAAAGTCGATTTTTTACCCACCAAAAGCAATAAACGAACCTTAATGGAATTAGTCGCACTTGATACTCCGGGACTGCTAGCAACGGTCGGAGCCACATTTGCTGACTTAAACATTAACCTGCATGGTGCAAAAATCACCACCATTGGCGAACGAGCAGAAGACTTGTTTATTCTCACCGGTTCACAAGGCGGAAAATTGAGTGAAGAAGAAGAGTGCACGTTACGTGAAATGCTGATTAAAAATGTTTCTGAACTCGCGCCAAATTAAACGGAAAAGGAAAGCGATCTGGTCCACAACTTGAACCATTGATATCACGATGAACTATCTCGGGCGAGCATGGACTGCTACATTGAAATGGTTCATTGATGTGTCACAAAATACAATAGAGGTTGCCTATGTATCCCTACCTCACCGGTTTAGGCATTCAAGATCCTAAACAGATTGAGCGCTATTCACTTCGTCAAGAAGCCCATAAAGATGTGTTGAAGATTTACTTTCATAAGCAGAAAGGCGAGCTGTTCGCTAAAAGCGTGAAATTTAAATACCCTCGACAAGTAAAAAATGTATTGGTCGATAGCGGCAGCCATCAATACAAAGAGGTGACGGAGATCAACCGTAATTTAACCTTGGTGATTGATGAACTAAATAAAATCACTAAGCCGGTTCCTATGAGTGATCTCGATCTGAAGCAAAAAATATTGACTGACTTGCGCCATTTGGAAAAAGTGGTCACGAGCAAAATCGCTGAAATTGAAGCTGACTTAGAGAAGCTAAAATAGTCTCAAGACGGTAAAGTAACTTTAGATACCCAGAGCATCGAATAACCCTGTTTCAGATAACTCTTCACTGACAAAAAAGGTTCCCAAAGGAACCTTTTTGTTGCTAAGTCTAAGCCGTCAATCAATATTGAACTCTGACCATGTTATAACCAACCCGCCCAAAAGCCGACCCAATACAGCGCAATCGCGGATACAACACCTGCCACGATATCATCGAGCATAATCCCCAGACCACCATGCACTCGTTTATCTAACCAACTAATCGGCCACGGTTTGAGCATATCGAAAAAGCGAAACAGCACGAATCCAGCCACCAGCCATTTCCAATCTAAACTGGGCAATTCAAACAGTGGCACGACTAGCATTGTTATCCAAAAACCGGCAAATTCATCCCACACAATCGAACCGTGGTCATGCACTTTCATGTCGTCAGAAGTCACTTGGCAAATTTTCACGCCCACCAAGCAAGCCAGCACAACCACAGCACAATATACAGTGAGAGGGAGCTGTACTAACAGTAAATAAAAAGGCACTGAGGCAAGCGTTCCCATTGTGCCGGGCACGATAGGCGATAGGCCACTGCCAAAACCCGTGGCCAAAAGATGCCAAGGGTTCTTTAATGAGATTAATGCGATAGGGTTTGTCATCCGTTCACCTTAAAATGATCATAGCCGCTTAACTGCCAATTGAGTTTTTTTCCTTGATGCTGAAGCTCAAAAATACCCTGCGGGCGAATTTGGCCAATGCAACTCACCTTACAACCGCAATGAGCAAGCGCACTTTCGATGGAACCTCGGTTATGCTCTGGAACAGTGAAACACAACTCATACTCTTCACCGCTGGTTAGTGCATATTGCTGTGCTATTTGTCTCTCGCCCACAAACTGCAACAGCTCTTGCGAAATAGGCAACGCACCGACATCTAAACTCACCCCAACATTTGAACGATGTAAAATATGCTTGAGATCAGACACTAAACCATCGGAAATATCAATTGCAGAAGAAGCCAAATGAAGCAATGCTTGGCCAGCAAGAATTCTTGGCGTTGAGAGATAGTGACGCTTTTCAAGCTCTTGGGCAAAAGGTTTATGGCGTAAGCTTGGGTCAAGAATCACATCGAGCCCTGCTTGGCTATCACCAAGCTCGCCAGTGACGTAAACCCAATCTCCCACTTTGGCTCCACTGCGCAGCAGCGCCAATTCTTGTGGCACAAAACCTTGTACTGTCAAGGTAATGCTCAGTGGTCCTTTGGTTGTATCCCCACCAATTAGCTGAATATTGTAGTAATTCGCAAGTTCGAAAAAAGCATCACAAAAGGGTTTTAGCCATGCTTCATCGACACTAGGTAGAGTGAGTGCGAGCGATACCCAAGCAGGCGTTGCCCCCATCGCAGCCAGATCACTGATGTTAGATGACAATGCTTTATGAGCCACCCAAGCCGGATTCGCATCGGTTAAAAAATGAGTGCCTGCGACTAAGGTGTCGGTACTGATGGCGATCCGAACATTTTCTGGTGCTTTGACCAATGCACAATCATCTCCTAGAGCAAGAGAGACATCTTTACGTTGTGACTGACGGTTAGAGAAATAGGTATCGATTAAATTGAATTCACCGAACATAAAAAATTCCCTGCCCTGAGTTTTTATTATGTACATCATTTCTCATCGCTTAGGGCTTTCGCGGAGAAAGATCCGTCATAAAAAAGGTCAGCGAATGCTGACCTTTTATTTTAAAACGACTTATTATTTTTTGCGTACATGTGGGGCGGCTTTATCAAGCACGCCATTCACAAATTTATGGCTATCTTCAGCAGCAAATACTTTTGCTAACTCAATCGCCTCATTGATGACCACTTTATATGGCACATCATCGCGACGAGTCATTTCGTACATGGCTAAACGAAGTAACGCTAATTCCATCATGTCTAAGTCTTGCATTGGACGAGACACGAAAGGACGCAATTTGCTATCTAGCTCTGTGTGGCTTAGCACTACACCCGTGAGTAGATCACGGAAATATGCAACGTCGGTTTCTGGAGCCGCTAACGCTGGCTCAGCAGCATGATGCTCTTCTTCATCATACTTACCACCCGAGAGGAATTGCTCTTCGATAGTGGCAACATTTTCTTTTGTAATTTGCCAAGAATAAATTGCTTGTAGCGCAAATTGACGTGCATTACGACGTGCGGCTGGTTTCACACTGGCCCCCATTAGGAATCGATTTCTGAAAGAACGTTAATCATCTCAAGCGCGCTTAGTGCAGCTTCTGCACCTTTGTTACCAGCCTTGGTTCCCGCGCGTTCAATGGCTTGATCGATGGTATCAACAGTTAGAACACCAAATGCTACTGGAAGGCTGTATTCCAGAGACACTTGCGCCAAACCTTTATTGCATTCACTGCACACATAATCAAAGTGTGGCGTACCACCACGAATCACAGTGCCAAGAGACACGATAGCGTCGTATTTACCCGTTTTTGCTACGCGTTGAGCAGTAAGAGGTAATTCGACAGCACCAGGGCAGCGAACAACAGTAATATTGTCATCGCTAACTTGTCCGTGACGCTTTAAAGTATCGATTGCACCAGAAAGCAGGCTTTCGTTAATAAAACTGTTGAAACGAGAAATAACGATAGCAATTTTTGCATTTGGTGCGGGGAAACCACCCTCGATCACTTTCATAAGCCTTCCTTTAACTATATACACAAGTGAGAATCGCCGGATTCTAGCACAATTTTGTGAGCAATATCTAATGGAAATTCGGCTTAGACGGCAAACCAAGCGGCTAATCAGCGAAATAATAAAGGAAGCGTTGGGCTTCCTTTATTGGTTTTATTACGGTGTATTTTTAAATGTGACGTTAGGTTCTAAGCGCTAAAACGAGATGACATTATTGGCAAACATACTCAGTCACATTCAAGCCGAAACCGCCTAAAGCGTGATACTTTTTATTGGCTGAAGAGAGTAAACGCATGTCACGAACACCTAAATCCGCCAGAATTTGTGAACCAATCCCCACACGGCGTGAAGTACCTTGTTTTTTCGCTAAAGTAGGCGCTTGGCCTTTGTCTTGTTGCTCAAACATCTTAACGCGATGGATCAATAAGTCGCTCGACTCTTCATTACCTAAAATGACCAATACGCCGCCCTCTTGGCCGATACGCTGCATCGCTTTATCTAAAGTCCAACTGCGTTCAGCATTGCGATCACTGCGCAGTAAATCGGTAAAGGTATCGTGCAGATGAACTCGCACCAATGGCGCTTGACCATCCAATGTTCCTTTTTGCAATGCGTAGTGGATCTGATTATCAATCACGTCGCGGTAAGTGATCAGTTCAAATTCACCGTATTCTGTCGGCAACTTGCACTGTGCAACACGCTCAATGGTCGTCTCAGTATTGTTACGGTATTCAATCAGATCGGCAATCGTACCGAGTTTTAAACCATGTTGCTCGGCAAACACTTCAAGATCAGGGCGACGCGCCATGGTGCCATCATCATTTAAAATTTCGACGATCACAGACGCGGGCTCTAATCCCGCAAGGCGCGCTAAATCACAACCGGCTTCCGTGTGTCCAGCGCGAGTTAAAACGCCCCCCTCTTGCGCAGCCAGTGGGAAAATGTGCCCAGGTTGCACTAAGTCTGAAGCTTTCGCCTCTTTCGCCACCGCAGCTTGTACCGTCACGGCGCGATCGGCCGCTGAAATGCCGGTAGTTACGCCTTCGGCCGCTTCAATCGAGACGGTAAAATTGGTGGTGTATTGAGCATTATTATCCTGCACCATAGGAGCCAAGCCTAAACGCTGACAACGAGCTTTAGTCATGGTTAAGCAGATCAGGCCACGACCAAATTTAGCCATAAAATTAATCGCTTCAGGAGTAACGTGCTCGGCGGCCATGATCAAGTCACCTTCGTTCTCACGATCTTCGTCATCCATTAAGATGACCATTTTCCCAAGGCGAATATCTTCAATGATCTCTTGCGGGGTACTTATTGGCATACTCTATTTTCCTATCGCTGAACTATTTTCCGCACAGTCCCTGACTTAGATTTATCCACGACCGTGGTGGCATGGGACAATGCGCGGTTTACGCAAAACCATTTTGTTGTAAAAATGCTAAGCTAATTTTCGACTCTGGAGTCTCTTCATCTTGCTGGTTTTGCAGCAAACGCTCCATATAACGCGCGAGCACATCCACTTCCAAATTCACTTTACGCCCAACATGAAACGCATCAATGGTCGTTTCGGCAGAAGTGTGAGGCACTATGGTCAGCTTAAAGGCATTCTTTCTTAAATCATTCACAGTGAGGCTGATACCATCTACTGTAATTGAGCCTTTTTCAGCCACGTATTTATTCAATGCCGGTGGGATCGCTACCCAAAACTCTATCGAACGACCAACAGGATTACGTTCAATGATTTCACCAACACCGTCAACGTGCCCAGAAACAATGTGTCCACCAAAACGAGTGGTGGGCAACATGGCTTTTTCTAGGTTGACCATGTCACCAACTTGATAGTGAGCAAACCCGGTTTTGTTGAGCGTTTCTAGTGAGAGATCCGCTGTATATTGAGTGCTGTTATAATCTACCACGGTCAAACAGACACCATTTGTGGCAATACTGTCACCAAGTTTGACATCGCTCATATCAAGATGACCGACTTTCACGGTCACACTGATGTCTTCACCTTTGGGTGTAATCGCGGCAAGTGTACCTACCGCCTCGATAATTCCTGTAAACATGCTATTTATCTTTTATTTTAGGTACGGCAATGATCCGAATATCCGGCCCAACTTGTCGTACATCTTTGATGATTAACTCTAGCGTATCCGCCATGGAAGATAGCCCCAAAGCACCAAATAGCCCCCGACCATCACTACCCATGATTTTAGGCGCTAAGTACAAAATGATCTCATCGACCAATTGGGCTTGGATCAGTGAACGAGCCAGTGTGGCACCAGCTTCTACCCAGAGATGATTCATTTGTGACTGCTCAGCTAAATAAGCTAAGGTATCCGCTAACTCAAATTGTGTCTGGTTGCTATTGAGCAATGACGTATGTTCAGTGCCAAGCACCAATACTTCACCGGAATGTTGATACAGCTTTAGACCATCATGGAGTTGGTTTTGCCTGTCAAGAATGACTCGCACTGGTTGGCGTAACTGATGTTGTGGGTAGTTCACTTGCACTGATGGAGGTAGTTCATCCCAACGCACAGTCAATGAAGCATCATCTTCAATCACTGTTTTGCTGGTCGATAAAATCCCACCCGCTTTGGCGCGAAATTTTTGCACATCTCGCCGCGCGGCCGCTGAAGTGATCCATTGACTCTGACCATTATTGAGTGCTGTTTGTCCATCAAGACTTGCGGCCATTTTCAATTGGACAAAGGGCATCCCACTTGTCATGCGTTTAATAAAACCCGGATTGAGCGCGATGGCATCCGCTTCTAACAAACCGACTTCGACTTCAATCCCAGCGTCACGCAGCATTTGAATACCACGCCCAGCGACTTGAGGATTCGGATCTTGCATTGCGCAAATCACTTTCGCCACTTTGGCGTTAATCAAGCCTTCAGCGCAAGGCGGTGTACGGCCATGATGCGAGCAAGGCTCTAAAGTGACATAAGCGGTAGCGCCTTGCGCTTGCTCGTTTGCCATGCGTAAGGCGTGCACTTCCGCATGCGGCTCACCAGCACGAACATGAAAACCTTCACCAACAATCTGCTCTCCTTGAGTGATCACGCAGCCGACATTGGGGTTAGGTTGAGTGGTAAAAACGCCACCTTTGGCAAGCTCAATGGCTCGCGACATCATTTGATAATCAAAAGGAGTAAACATAAGCGATTAATCTTCCAGCTTCGCGATTTCTTCACCAAACTCACGAATATCTTCAAAACTGCGATACACGGAGGCAAAGCGGATGTAAGCGACTTTATCGAGTACTTTGAGCTGCTCCATCACCAAGTTACCAATCATTTTACTTGGGACTTCTCGCTCACCAGTGGCTCGCAACTGAGATTTAATCATACTGATTGCAAGCTCAATCGCATCGGCGCTGACTGGTCGTTTTTCTAATGCTCGCTGTATACCACCGACCATTTTATCTTCGTTAAACGGTTCACGATTTCCATTTGATTTGATGACTCTTGGCATCAAGAGCTCGGCCGATTCAAACGTGGTAAAACGTTCATTACATGCCAAACATTGACGGCGACGGCGCACTTGATGGCCATCTGCGACAAGACGAGAATCAATCACTTTGGTGTCGTTCTCTGAACAAAAAGGACAATGCATATCACCTCCATAGCAATGAGCATCAGTGTACCGGAATTAGTACGCAAGTTGAACGCAAAAGGGGCATCAGCCCCTTTTCAATCTCTATTTTGTTAACAACCACACTTTGCGTTATCCATAACGAAAAGAACTTAACGACGTGATAAGTAATTGGCTTTGCCAACCCACTTATAACTGGTCAACTCTTCTAAGCCCATCGGCCCGCGAGCGTGCAATTTTTGGGTCGAAACGGCCACTTCAGCGCCTAAACCAAATTGAGCCCCATCGGTAAAACGCGTCGAAGCATTGACATACACTGCAGCAGAGCCCGCGGAATTAATAAACAGCTCTGCATTAAATAGGTCATTTGTCATGATCGCATCCGAATGGCTTGCATTGTGTTCACGCATATGTTCAATCGCTTGCTGCACGTCATCGACCACTTTGACGCCCAAAGTGTAACTTAGCCATTCGGTGTCAAAATCGCCTTCAACGGCCTCTCTCAACTGTTTCGCATGGCTCATGCAGGCTTGGGCTTTTGGCTCGACAACGAAGGTCACTTGATCATTAAGTCGTAGCACCAGTTTTGCCAAAAATTCACTCGCAATCGCTTGATGAACCAGCAAAGTATCCAGTGCGTTGCACGCAGAAGGGCGCTGAATTTTTGCGTTTTCAATCACCTCGACTGATTTATCTAGATCCGCAGATTGATCAACAAAAATATGGCTAATGCCAAAACCACCAATAATCACCGGAATGGTGCTGTTTTCTTTGCACATTTTATGTAGGCTAGCGCCGCCGCGCGGAATGATCATATCGACATATTCATCCAGCTTGAGCAGCTGTGAAACCAGTTCGCGATCCGGTTTTTCAATATACTGCACCGCAGCCGCTGGAAGTTGCGCTTTTTCTAGCGCCGATTGAATAACGTTGACTAGCGCCATATTGGAGAAAAAGGTCTCTTTCCCTCCCCGTAAAATACTGGCGTTACCCGTTTTTAAACACAATGCCGCAATATCAATGGTCACATTAGGACGCGCTTCATAAATAACGCCCACCACACCTAACGGTACTCGGCGGCGAGACAATGACAATCCGTTTTCAAGCACTCGGCTATCGATTTCACTACCGACAGGGTCATTGAGATTAATCACATTACGCACGTCATTAGCAATGGCTTGCAGGCGTGATTCATTGAGCAATAGGCGATCAAGCATGGCATCGTTCAACCCGGCTTGGCGGGCCAGTTCGATATCTTGAGCATTCGCTTTTAAAATCGCGACGCTCTGCGCCTCCAGTTCATCGGCAATGATCGCTAATGCATTGTTTTTTTGTGTCGTTGAAACGGTAGCGAGCTGGAAAGCGGCCTGTTTGGCGGCTTTACCCATTATGGTTAAATCCACTTTCTTTTCCTTACTATTCTTGGATCACAACAAGATCATCGCGATGAATGACTTCTGAGCCATAATCGTAACCTAAAATGCCTCCGATATCTTTGCTGTGTTTGCCAGCGATTTTGGCTAAGTCTTGGCTGGAATAAGCGGCGATGCCACGGGCAATTAATACGCCTTGTTTATCGGTTACTCGCGCCACTTCACCACGTGCAAAAGTACCACTGACATTCACTACCCCTTTCGCTAATAAGCTACTGCCATTCGCGACTACAGCGTTGACGGCTCCGCCATCAATGACAATGTCACCAGAAGCGGCAGGACCCGCTAAAATCCAGCGTTTGCGGTTTTCTAACGCTTCGGTACATGGCAAGAAACGGGTGCCTTGTGGCGCATCACTTAAAGAGTCAAAAATAACGTTGCTGGCACGCCCTGCGGCGATAATGACTTCAATCCCTGCACGACGAGCAATATCAGCGGCCTGAAGCTTAGTTGCCATACCTCCGGTGCCAAGCGTAGTACCACTACCCCCAGCGATTTTACGCAAGGTATCATCAATGGTTTTGACTTCTTTAATCAGTTCAGCGTTAGGATCTTTACGCGGGTCGGCGGTGAATAGCCCTTTTTGGTCAGTCAGCAGCAATAGTTTATCGGCACCGCATAAGATACCGACCAGAGCTGACAAATTGTCGTTGTCGCCCACTTTGATTTCACTGGTTGCCACGGCATCGTTTTCGTTGACCACAGGAATAATATCGTGCTCGACCAAAGCATTAATGGTATCTCGCGCATTCAAAAAACGCTCACGGTCTTCCAGATCGGCACGAGTCAGTAGCATTTGACCAATTTTAATCCCATAGATGGCAAAAAGAGATTCCCATGCTTGAATCAGTTGACTCTGCCCAACCGCAGCAAGCAACTGTTTGCTAGCCATTGCGTTGGGGAGTCCGGGGTAACCTAAGTGTTCTCGACCAGCGGCAATTGCGCCCGACGATACAATCACCACTGAGTGGCCTTGCTTTTTCAGTTCAGCACATTGACGGACAAGCTCAACCATATGAGCTCTATCTAACGCCAAAGTACCACCGGTTAATACACTGGTTCCTAGCTTCACAACGATTGTTTGAAGTTGCACCGCTTTTCCGCTTTGTTGATTCGTTGTCATGATTTCTTCTGAAATGGAAAACACATAAGAGCTGATGTTTTAGCAATCAAAGCAATAATTCACAAGTAGAAAAGGTGCTAAAAAGCACCTTTTTCATCACGAGGGTAAGGGGATAACGAAAATCAGACGAATTCAGCGGAATCTTGTGCAATCTCAACACTCAATTCAAAGCGCTCATAGAGACTCGCTACCAGTTTGGCATGAAACTCTTCTTGGGTACGTTTGACTTCAGAAAATACGGATTTAGGAATCGCGTCGGCATCCCACGCGCCAGCTAAGTTGTAACGTCCTGTATGATACTTAGCCTCAAAACCTGATTCTTTCTTAGTAAGTTCCAGCCACCAGCCCCAAAACTCTCGTTTTTCTGGGGATTTTTTGTCATTAACGCAAGACGCAAGGCAATCAAATAAGTAGTGATCCTCACGACATTGGCCTTCTCGTAAATAAGGTCCAATAGCTTTTAAAGCAGACAATAAGCGATAATGAGTCGGGGTGTGGGTCATTTCTGACATATTGACTCTCCATTTCAATGTTAAGAACGATCATTATTTTTATTAATCATATGCTTGTTACCGCATACCAATATCATGCTTAACTAATTTAGTAGAAAAGTCACCTAAATAGCTCATCTTCTAACCACTTTATCGCTAAATCGAGGGATTGCTCATATCCTTGTGTAATTGTTTTGCTTTTTATCTGTTTTGCTTTGCCATATTCACTAAAAATTGCAACTAATTGATTATCCGAATAGGGTGAAATGGGATCGCCTTCTAATCCTAAAGCTAAGATTGGAACCTTTGTGCGCCGACTGGTTAGAAAACCTTGCACTTTCAGTGACCACGCTCGCATCAACCCAGCAAGACTATTAATATCCACCACGTCTTTACCTAAACGAGACGCCAGCACATCAATATACATTTTGGGCATTTTTTTCAATTTTTCTGGCGAAGCTAAAATATCGTGGATAGGTGCGCCTAATGAAACACAAGCCTTGATTTTATCTTGCTCTAGAAAAGAGAGCCTGATCATGGAGTTACCACCAAATCGAAATCCAACAAGCCCCACTTTTCGATGATCAACCCAAGGCAAGCTTTCCAGTTCATTGAGTACGGCTTGATGCAGACATGAAGAATCTTCAGTTAAAGGCCAATGGGAGCTATGACCTACGGAGGGCATATCAATGGTTAACATCGCAATATCTCTAGGTGCGAGATAATCTCTAAACAAACGCCACATATCCGTCTGCAAACTGTCTAAACCGGCGCTAACCAAAACGACCGGATGAGGCCTATCGGTATTGGGCAAATGCAAATTAGCGACTATTTTTTTGTTCTTATAGGGTACTTCAATCTGCTTAATCACATAACGAGTCAATTTGGCCGCTTCGTTATAAGCGCTGTTTGACAGTATCTGTGCCTGTAAGGATAAATTATCATTTTTTAGATGCGGATAACCAGCAATGCTAAAGCAGAGCGACGCGGAAAAAAGTTCATTGGCCGCCTCTTCGTCTTGCTTGTCATTAGCGCGCTTTTGGTGACGCATACCCAGCTTAGTCCACTCGTATGCCCAGTTACCACTGTGATAGCCCATAACCGTATCTAACCAATCCGCTTCGGTTCGCGAATGTTTCGAAGAGGCAATGCGGGCGAGAACTTCTTCTTGCTCTACAGGATCAACACCTTGCCATATCCACTGTAAACGCCTGAGATTTCGATACCAAACGTACCCTTCTTGTTGTTTTTTAAGATCCAAAATTTCTTGGCTACTTGGCATATAGCGAATTAATGCCGAGGTTTCTTGAGCTTGCTTGTGTTTCTGGAACAAGGTTTCAGAAAGATTTTGGCTGTTAGATTCAGACATAAGTCGATTCAATTGAGAGCGGTGCTCTAATAGTAATAAAAAAAATGGCCCGATAAAGGGCCATTTTCAAATAAACGCAAGAAAAGCATTACTTTTGTTTACGGTTAATCGGTTCTGCGTATTGAATCGTCATATCCCATGGCTGCTCAATCCACGTATCTTGAGCAATATCCACAACATAATCATCTAACAAGCTTACGCCAGAAGGCTTCGCACACACCGCAATCAATTTCGCTTTAGGATACATTTCACGTAGCTTACGTGCGGTATCACCACTATCGACCAAATCTTCAACAATTAAGAAACCTTCGCCGTCACCTTCAGGTGCTTTGATCACTGTCATGTCACGCTGATGATCATGATCGTAACTTGAAATGCAAATCGTATCGACATGGCGAATACCTAATTCACGCGCCAATATGGCACCAGGAACCAGACCACCACGGCTCACCGCCCAAATACCTTTCCATTGCTCTGCAGGCATCTGTTTTTCTGCCAATTGACGACAGTAAGTCTGCATGTTGTCCCAAGTGATAACGAATTTATTGCTCATTGTTGTAAACCTAATTATTTAAATAATCTGTGTCGTTCATTACATTGCAGAGGCGATATACTTAAAGATGAAGATGGCTGACATCACCCACACACTCATCGATACACTGCGCCCTTTGCCACTAAATAGTTTGATAGCCGCATAAGCAATGAAACCAAGAGAAATACCTTCTGCGATAGAGAATGTCAGCGGCATTAATAAACAGGTAACGACGACAGGAGCCGCTTCTGTTAAATCGCGCCAATCAATACTGACCAAACCAGAAAGCATCAAAATTGCCACGTAAAATAATGCACCAGACGTAGCGTACGCAGGGATCATTCCAGCTAATGGCGAGAAGAATAATGCAAGTAAGAACAAAATGCCAACAACGACTGCAGTCAGCCCTGTGCGCCCGCCAGCAGCAACACCCGCCACACTTTCAATGTAAGAGGTTGTGTTTGATGTACCTAGCAGGGCACCGACTGACGTAGCAGTAGAATCGGCAAGCAATGCTTTATTTAGACGTGGAATTTTACCATCTTTACCAATCAAATCTGCTTTTTGCGCCACGCCAACTAAGGTGCCAGCCGTGTCAAATAGATCGACAAACAGAAACGCAAACACCACTGAGATCATACCCACTTCAAAAACGGCGGAGAAATCAAGCTGCAAAAAAGTTGGCGCAATACTTGGTGGTGCCGACATAATGCCATGCCACTGAACGTCACCAAACACTAAACCAAGGCCAGTAACCGCAAGAATCGCGATCATTACGGCACCCTTTAAACCACGATGAACCAAAGCAATCGTCAGGAAGAAACCTATCGCACCGAGTACAGCAGGAAGAGAAGTAATTGCGCCGACAGAAACCAAAGTTGCAGGGTTATCAACCACAATGCCTGCATTCTTCAGGGCAATAAAGGCAAGAAAAAGTCCAATACCGGCCGAGATCCCCGTTCGTAATGACATCGGGATCGAACCGATGATCCACTCACGGATTTTAAAGATACTAAGAAAAATGAACAGCACACCAGAAACGAATACCGCCGCCAGCGCAACTTGCCATGTATATCCCATGCCGAGCACAACGGCGTAAGTAAAAAATGCGTTTAACCCCATACCCGGAGCCTGCGCAATTGGGTAGTTGGCGACAAAGCCCATGATGAAACAGCCAATAGCCGCCGCAAGACACGTAGCAACAAATACTGCACCACGGTCCATGCCGGCATCCGCTAAGATCGCAGGGTTAACAAAGATAATGTATGCCATCGTGAGAAATGTCGTTATTCCTGCGATAACCTCAGTGCGCACGTTTGTGCCATATTCACTAAGTTTAAATAGCCTTTCGAGCATGATCGAGTCCTATAAGGGTAAAAAGTAAACGGTTGCGTAATCGATTGGCTGTGGATTATAGAGAGATCAGATCACAAATTCCAGATAGAATTAAGGCTGTAATATGCTTTTATTAATGGCTTATGAACCTAGTCGCGCTTCATTTCTTCAAAAAGAAAAAGCGGATTTCCATATCGTATTGCCGTTGAGCCGTAGCCGTAAAGGAAGTGTTGAACATTGAGATAAAAAAACGCCACCTCATCTGAGGTGGCGGCGAATCATTTTAGCCAAACTGACTACAAAAAAATTCCAATATCTAGGGGGTGAACATACAGTTCAAATAACATGCTTAAAGTCTTAATAACCAAAGCTTGTTGGGTAAGCAAAGTTGCCAGTATAAACAGACTTGTTTGTCCAGAACATTGCTGATGGTAAACCTTTCATAACTATCACCTTATAAAATCAATTGAACATAAATTTGATTTCTCGGTTCCATGGAGGCGATAAACGGACTCATCCTTTGAGCATTTTTTCTTCGCTTTCGAAGTTGGTTACAAATATACCACCAAGAAATTAAATTACAATATTGAGCGTGATAAAAATCACATAATTTTATTTTAATGATCTACATCAACAGATTTAGGTAATTAAATTACACAAATATCAGCAAAAAATGATTATTAGGCGGTAAGGGGAAGAATCTCATCGCTGATTGTGTCATCTCTTCTATACGCTACAGTCGATTTAATGTGACACCAATAAAACAATTCTCAAGCGGTGAGGCTACTCGCTGATTGTCGAGAGTGGTATGCTGTCCACCACTACAAGTCATGCTCAGATCTAGTCGATATCGCTACCAAAGAAACATTTCGCCTGTTCATGATCTGGCAAGCTCGAATAAAAGGAGTATTCCGTGTCTGAGTTCTATTCTGAAATCAGTAAATTGTCATCGGCACCCGTATGGCAATTTTTCGATAAAATCTGTTCCATTCCTCACCCGTCTAAGCATGAAGAAGCCTTAGCCCAACACATCATCCAGTGGGCGACAGAGCAGGGTTTAGCGGTACGCCGAGATCCAACCGGCAACGTTTTCATAAAAAAACCAGCGACAGCTGGAATGGAACATAAGAAAGGTGTGGTTCTACAAGCTCATATTGATATGGTGCCGCAAAAAAACGAAGACACGCAGCACGACTTTGCTAAGGACCCTATCCAACCGTACATCGATGGCGAATGGGTAACCGCCAAAGGAACCACTTTAGGTGCCGATAACGGCATGGGTATGGCAGCATGTTTGGCTGTTCTCGCGTCAAAAGAGCTCAAGCACGGTCCTATTGAGGTGTTACTGACGATTGATGAAGAAGCGGGTATGACTGGTGCTTTCGGCCTTGAAGCGGGTTGGTTAGAAGGAGAGATCCTGCTCAATACTGATTCAGAGCAAGAGGGCGAAGTGTATATGGGCTGCGCTGGTGGTATTGATGGTGCAATGACTTTTCATATCCAACGACAAGCCATGCCAGTCAGTTACATAACGCGTCAATTGACTTTAAAAGGATTAAAAGGAGGTCACTCAGGGTGTGATATTCATACCGGCCGAGGGAATGCCAATAAGCTGCTGGCTCGCTTTCTTGCTGGTCACGCACAAGAGCTTGATTTACGTTTGATCGAGTTTCGCGGTGGTAGCTTGCGTAATGCCATTCCTCGAGAAGCCTTTGTCACTGTGGCCATTCCTGCAGAAAATGTAGTGAAACTGGATAAACTATTTAGTGCCTACACCCTGCTCGTGAAAGAAGAGCTTGGACGCGTGGAAACGGGAATCGTCACCTTCAACAACCCACAAGAGAATGCGAAAAACGTCTTCGCTCTTGTTGATCAACAACGTTTTATTGCCGCATTAAATGCGTGTCCAAACGGTGTGATCCGGATGAGCGATGAAATTGAAGGCGTGGTTGAAACCTCATTGAATGTCGGTGTGATTACTACACAAGAAAACTCTGTGACTGTGTTATGCCTTATTCGTTCTCTGATTGATTCAGGTCGCCAACAGGTTGAAAGCATGCTCAAATCCGTTGCTGAGCTAGCGAATGCGGAAATTGCCTTTACTGGTGCTTATCCGGGCTGGAAACCAGATGCCGATTCAGAGATCATGGCTATTTTCAGAGACATGTACCAAGGTATTTACGGTCATAAACCGAATATCATGGTGATCCATGCTGGTCTAGAATGTGGTCTTTTCAAAAAACCTTACCCAGAAATGGATATGGTTTCGTTTGGCCCAACCATTAAATTCCCTCACTCACCAGATGAGAAAGTGAAGATCGACACAGTCGACCTTTTCTGGGAGCAAATGGTTGCCCTACTAGAGCATATTCCAGCGAAAGTTTAACCCACTCTGATGTCGAATTCTTCAACCAGCGTGTAATAGCAAGTTGATGAATATCTTGCTTTGGCAGCGGAATTCGGCATCAATCCTTACCTCTTTTTCTATCAATTAATTTTATCGATAAGGCAAATTAATTTCATTAGCGCACATTTTTTGTGACTGCTAGAGTTCGCCCCCTTGAAGTTCCTAGAGTTATTCACCACACTCTCTTCAAGCGATAACACCATTTAAAAGTTGTATCGGGGATGCGGCTACTCCTTAGCGGCGTCTTACATTCTCCAAAAATATTGAAACTGCGATGAAAGAAAAAATGATTGTCGGATGGCGAGAAACTCTCAGCCTTCCAGGGTTAGGTATTGAGCAAATTAATGCCAAAGTCGATACCGGAGCCCGCACGTCGTGCTTACACGCATTTAAGGTAGAGAGCTTCATCAAGGAAGAGACTCTTTGGGTTCGCTTTTGGATCCACCCTGTGCAGCGCAATAATGACAAGGTCACAGTGTGCGAAGCTAAAGTCATTGATGAACGAATCGTCCGTGATTCCGGTGGCCATGAAGAGTCACGTTACGTTATTCAATCAGACGTCTGTTTGGGCGGCCAAACTTGGCCCATTGAAATAACGTTAACCAATCGCGAAAATATGGGTTTTCGTATGCTATTAGGTCGCACCGCAATGCACCGTCGAATTTTAGTTAATCCAACTAAATCGTTTTTAATCGCTTTCGAGGAGAGCAAATAATGAAAATTGGTATTCTGTCACGTAATGCTTCGTTGTATTCAACCAAGCGTCTGATTGAAGCGTGTAAAAGCCGTGGCCACCAAGTCAAAGTGATTGATGGGCTGCGTTGCTATATGAATATCAATTCTGAAAAACCCGAAATTCACTTTAAAGGTGAAGAGTTAGCGGGTTTTGATGCAGTCATTCCTCGTATTGGTGCATCCGTTACGTTTTACGGTACTGCGGTATTACGCCAATTTGAAATGATGGGGGTTTATCCTGTCAATGAATCTGTGGCTATTAGCCGTTCCAGAGATAAACTTCGCTCAATGCAGCTATTGTCTCGTCGCGGCATTGGTATGCCAATTACTGGTTTCGCCAGCAAACCCGATGATGTCAAAGACTTACTCGACATGGTCGGAGGAGCACCGGTAGTAATTAAATTACTTGAAGGAACTCAAGGCATCGGTGTAGTGTTAGCGGAAACACGCAAAGCAGCAGAAAGTGTGATCGAAGCGTTCATGGGCCTGAAAGCCAATATCATGGTGCAAGAGTACATCAAAGAGGCCGGTGGCGCCGATATTCGCTGTTTCGTTATTGGCGACAAAGTTATCGCAGCCATGAAACGGCAAGGTGCCGATGGTGAGTTTCGCTCTAACCTACACCGCGGCGGAACGGCCTCTTTGGTAAAAATCACCCCTCTAGAACGTAAGACGGCTATCGATGCGGCGAAGATTATGGGTCTCAATGTTGCGGGTGTGGATCTTTTGCGATCGGAACGTGGCCCATTAGTGATGGAAGTCAATTCATCGCCAGGTCTTGAAGGTATTGAAGCCGCTACTGGTAAAGATATCGCCGGGTTGATTGTCGAATTTATTGAAAAAAATGCGGCAACGAAAGGGACAAAAACACGTGGCAAAGGTTAGGAAAAACACAGCATTTCATTTCCTGGGGGATTCAGTTCCCCCAGGAACGCGCAAGGCAATGGAGCTAGAAGCGGCTAAGCTTTATACACACTCGCCACTCTCTATCCCTATCGAAATCATTAATGGAATATCCACTGGCCCAACCTTAATGGTTAATGCCGCCATCCATGGTGATGAACTGAACGGCGTTGAAATAGTCCGTCAACTGATCAACTCCATCGACCCGCAAAAACTAAAAGGGACACTGATTGTTGTCCCCATCGTCAATGCCTTTGGCTTTATTCATAAATCTCGCTACCTTCCTGATCGACGCGATCTCAATCGCTGCTTCCCTGGAAGTGAAACTGGCTCCCTCGCCTCTCGCATTGCACATACTTTCTTTTCCCAAGTCGCTTTACGTTGTGATTACATCATTGACCTGCATACTGGTGCTATTCATCGCACGAATTTGCCACAAATCCGCGCCGATCTCACTAATCCTGAAACCTTGCGTATTGCCCAAGCATTTGCAACCCCAGTGATCATCGACTCTCCACTGCGTAATGGCTCGCTCAGAAGTGAAGCAGAGAAATCAGGCATCACAGTATTAACTTATGAAGCAGGTGAAGCGCTAAAATTTGAACCTATTGCCATCAATGCGGGTATTGTCGGTGTGAAACGCACCATGCAAGCCATTGGTATGATGCGCAAAAGTCGCAAGGCCGTACCGACATCGATCATCGCAAAATCAACCAGTTGGCTCAGAGCCGAAAGCGATGGCATCTTGCGCACCGTGGTGACGCTTGGTGACAAGGTCGAAAAAGGACAAGTGCTTGCCTATATCAACTCACCGCTTGGTCATGTCGAAGTCGAATTAAGAGCCAATAAGGGGGGTATTGTGATTGGCCAACAAACTCTGCCTCTTGTTAATGAAGGAGATGCCGTATTCCATCTCGCCTACTTCTCGCAAAGCGATGAGATGGTTGAGCAGGTCGTGGGCGATTTTATTGAAGAGGTCGCAGACAGCGATTTAGAACCTCTGACCACGGGACACTTGATGCCACCGTCGATGGTCTAAATTGTCGATAAGTCTAAACAATAGAGACACATAAGTTCAATAATAAAGCCCTTATTCAAAGGGCTTTATGCTGTTTAAGCGTGAGTGGGATGAAGAAAGTAACTCATTAACCGAACGAAGCCCAAATCACCGTAGCCACTAATACAGGGCAGACAAATTTCACATACCAAGGCCAGATTTTACCAAACCAACCCAATTGGAACTCAGGGAAACCTTGTTCTAACTCTTTGACTTTCGCGTGACGACGCCATACCCAACCGCCAAATAGGCAGAACATCAGCGCTGCTGTCGGCTGCAAATATTGCGTCGCAACCGTTGCCACTAAGCCAAATAGCGCACCAAAATTATAAACAATAACGACACTGACTAGCGCAATTAACGCGCCTAATACCCAGCTTGTTGGTGCGCGTTTCGTATTAAAACGCTCGCTGACTAAGGCTACAGGGCATTCCAGCATAGAGATAGAAGAGGTTAACGCGGCGATCGTCAGTAAAGTGAAAAATACGATAGCAAACACCTGCCCCATCCAACCAAGGCTATCAAACATCAATGGCAACACGGTAAAAACGAGCGTATCTGAATTTAGTAAAGAACCGTCAGCGGCATAGATTTCCACCCCTTTATGCATCGCAACAAACATCGCAGGCAACACAACAAGGCCAGCAATGAAAGCCACGGCGGTATCAACTAAAGTCACATTTAGTGCCATCTTCGGCAGGTTTTCTTGCTTACTCAGATAAGATCCGTAAATCAACATCGAGCAGCCACCAATGGTTAATGAGAAGAAACCTTGCCCCATTGCCGCCAGTAAGAGATGTCTGTCAAACACCTTTGAAAAATCAGGGACTAAATAGTGTTGTAAACCTTCCATCGCTCCAGTTTGTATCATGATGTAAACAAACAGCACACCAAACAGTACAAACAATGCAGGCATTAAACGCGTTGACCATTTCTCAATCCCGTCTTTAACACCACCTTGCACGATTAGAATCGTCAAAATATAAAACACTAAGGTTCCGAATAAGTTACGCTCAACACTAAACCCTTTCAACCAAGCTGTGATTTCCACAAAACCCAATAACTCTGTCATCGCACCGAGTAAAAAGCAGATTAGCCAGCCACCGACGATGCTGTAAAACGCCAGTACCGCACTCGGAACACTCAAACCAATCCAACCGACAAAGCCACCGACCATTTTACCTAGTGGATGAGGCGTTAATGAGCGCATGCTATCAACAGGGTTTGCTTGCCCAAAACGGCCTATCGCCATTTCAACCACTAACATAGGGAAGGCAACGACCATGATCATCACCAAATAAACCAATAAGAATGCGCCGCCGCCGTTGCTTGCCGCTTGGGTTGGAAAGCCCCAGATATTACCTAGGCCAACTGCCGCACCCGCCGCCGCAAGAATAAAACCAAGACGTGAACCAAAATGTTCACGAGAATCAGACTGTGTCATACCACTCACACAAATATCAATAGACTAGTTAGCTAGTACAGTAATGCAGGCAATCAAATAGAGCAATTACACTGCGTATTAATTAAACAAGCATTGCAAAAATAAACAGAATATACTGCGTAAAGATTATTGAACAGGCGATATTAACGGGAGATTAGAGGTGAATTTTTGCACGAGATAACGACCTCTTCCTTGTGCTTTGACTGCATAAAGTGCTCTATCAGCCACATGAAAGAAATCTAGATAGTGATTCAACTGTGGGGTATCAATTTCAACCCCTCCAACGCTGATTGAAAGCGTCTTCTTCGCCGGGGAAAATTGGTGGGTGATGCGCAGCGATTCAACCGATTCGATCAGTCGTTTAGCATAAGCTTGACCATCAATTTCGATGTCGCTCGCCAAAACTACACAAAACTCTTCTCCACCAAAGCGAGCAACCAGTTTTTCACCGCCAAAATCCAATTTTTTTAAGCTGGTCGCAACAGATTTCAATGCTTCATCACCCTCTAAGTGGCCGTAGTGATCATTGAACAATTTAAAATAGTCAATATCGATTAAAAACAATACGATATATCTAAATTGATAATCAACAATATAGCTTTTAAAGACCTTTTCTAAACGACGGCGGTTCGCAATACGTGTGAGTGGATCGTGCTCTGATTGCCATTTTAGTTCACGCCGACTGGTTTCCAGCTCCCATACTATTTGGTTCATCGTACGAGAAAACTCTTTCATTTCCTTCGATATGAAGGAGCGCTCACTAGGCATCTTTCCACCCGATGCTTTAAATTGATCCAGTACTTGATTGGCATCATTGATTGGCTTGACTACTTTATTCGCTACAACTAAGTTCAAGAAAAACATTAGGATAGAGAATGAAGCAAGCCCAGACAGCTCCTGCCATTGAATAAACGGTGGGACTTTAACGGTATGACTTACTTTAATCAACACAGTAAGACGATTACGATAATCAAGCATTTCAAGGTAAGAGATATTATCTTCATGTGGCGCTGCAACTGTTTGATCATTAAGACTTTTGATCAGCATCACTTCCACATTCACCCCAGTTGCAATCACAAGCTCATTGATAAACTGTCCACTGATCCTTTTTAAAAAAAGTAAATAACCTTTGTCGCATTCCTTTGCGTCACTATTACAAACCCGAGAGGTTGCAACGATAAAAGGTTTGTCGTCTATCACGATAAAACTGAGATTCGGTTTGATGAAATCTTTTGGTGCTTTCATCGCGTCCGCTAAAATATCACCAAAATTATATCGAATCGCATCATAACTGGCTTCATGGCCAGTCTCATAGTCGTAGCGCTGGCCCCAAACTAATTGCACATCTGGATTAAAAATAAAAATACCGTCTAATGACTTGGATTCAAAGGTGTGAGTACCAATACTGTCGCGAATAAAATCATCATTAGGCTTAGCAATAAAATCGGCCATTTCATTCCATGCTGCATAATCAGCCAATGATGCCCCCATGTCCGTTTTTTGCATATTAAGAACAGTTCGAACTCGGTTAACCTCACCTCGTTGCAAGGAAAGAGCATCTTCAACGGCGCGATCATAAGACCACATAAACTTAAATAGCAGATAACACAAAATAAACAGCACAACGAAGGCTATTGAAACTAATGCTGTTAACCGTCTCAAACTAAAATTATTAAACAACATCCATACCAGTAAATTAACCTAACATCATAGACACAAATAAAGAGCACCGAATGTGCTCTTTAAGTTTAGATGGTAAAGACTTGATAATCTTTTAATACTGGTATTTTTTGGTGCAGTTGTTGCTCCTGCTCAACCATATCATCAAGAGACTCACAAAAATCACGACTCTTTTTTTGAATTGTGGCGGCGTTTTCTTGAATTCGCTCGACTAACTTAACTTTTAAGTCCGCCATGGTATCGGTCAATTTTGTGATATTTAAGCCACCCTCTTCTCTCATTTTCAGTGAAAGAGCATCGAAGGCACCGGATATAAACTCTTTGTTAAATAAAGCTTTCGCTTTTTCAAAATCATCGGCCCAAGTTTGCGTCATTGATTCAAAAGTCTGCGCAGGGAGAACCAGCTCACCATCTTTGTAATAACGAGATTCAATATTGGCAAAAAAAGTGGCTATGGATTGCTTGGCGCTATCGAAGGCGTTGGGAGATTCAATACTTTTCGCAACATCATCCAAAATATCATTCGCCAACGCTAAGCCATCACTCGCCATCTGTTTTACTTTAGGCAATGAAGCATTCATGCTTTCTCTATACTGCTCAAGGGCCGTTTTCTGCTCACTGTCGAGTTCCATCTTTTCACCACGGATATAGAGATTATTCTGTTTATCTATCAAAACAGTGTCGGTGCTCGTTTTAAGAATTTCAACCTTATCACCATCAAGGTGAACTTCATGGTTCACATCAACTCGGCACTGCGCTGCCCACAAAGGGGAGCTCAACAACATTAAAGTGACTAACACTACTTTTTTCATTGTTTTCTCTCATCGATCGTTTTATGACTAACCATATCAGGTGTGGATATTTGATGAGTTAGTATTTCTCGCTAGCAATATAAATGATTTCAACCTAAAAACCGTCAATTTAATGACATAAATGTTAGTTTGTTTCACTAATTTAAAAAAAACTGAGCTGCTTATTGAGCATTTCTGGCTTTAACATCACCTGTAAACCAAGTAAGCGAATTTCTCGCCCGTTTTGCCGCAACAAAATATTCTCCAAAAGGGTTCGAAAATCATTGAGCTCTAACTGTGGATGAAGATGCTCAATCGTCGTAAGTTGAAAATCGGCAAACTTGACTTTGATCCCTTGTTTGACAATCGAACCATCAACACTCGCTCTCTCTAACCTCGCTTTTATCTCTGGATAGAGATGATGTTCAATCACCTGCCAGCACTCTTCATAACTTGAGATATTTTGACTAAATGTTCTTTCGACACCTAATGATTTGCGCTCCCTCTCTGTCACGACTTCGCGATTATCAATTCCATGACTTTTCTTCCATAGTGAAGCGCCTAATCTGCCAAAGTTACGAAGTAGCTCTCGATAGTCCGTTAGCTTGATATCTTCACACTTATAAAAACCCGCTTGGTGCAACTTTTCCAGACTAACCTTACCGACACCGGGTATTTTCTCTAGCGGCAATGAATCGACCACCTGCTGTACTTTATCGGGTGGTATCACAAATTGGCCGTTAGGCTTATTCATATCAGAGGCCACTTTAGCCAAAAATTTTACAGGTGCTACACCTGCAGAGGCGGTCAGTTGGAGTTCGTTGTGAATATCATGGCGAATAGCTTGAGCTATCAATGTTGCGCTTCCTTGACATAACGGTGAATCACTCACATCAAGAAATGCTTCATCTAATGATAACGGCTCAATAATGGAAGTATAACGTTCGAATATCTGTCGGATTTGAATGGAGATAGCTTTGTATACCGACATTCGCCCCGGAACGACCAGCAGATTGGGGCATAATTTTAAAGCTTGAGCGGTCGGCATAGCGGAACGAACGCCAAATTTCCTCGCTTCATAATTGCAAGTACTTAACACACCACGCTGCTTTTCATGACCACCAACGGCTAGAGGGCGATGCCTATATTCGGGGTTATCACGCATTTCTACCGCAGCGTAGAAACAATCCATATCAATATGGATAATTTTTTTGATTTTATTTTCCAATTCAAAGCCATCAAAAGACTGTATACATAAACAGTATATTCTTGGTTTCTATGGATTGAAATGAATTGCTTTTAAAAATTAAAGAGCCTGCACAAAACAGGCTCTTTAATCGTAGCTCAGGCGATACGATCTTTTTCCCAATGCGCTAACTTTTCAGCTCTTGCTGCGGCCTTAGCTTCGCGTTTTTTACGTGCATCACAAGGCTCTGGGCAATTACACACTTTTTCAATGCCAACAGCACCTAATCCACCACAGCTGCCTTTGACTACTTTCTTTTGAAAGACATAGCCAACCGCCATCGCGGCAATGACACACAGAAATACACTGAATGTAATGAAAAAAGTATTCATAACTTAACTCACTTTTTATTTAGAAATGGCTTAAATGCGCTGGAGGCAATCTCTTCAAAACCTTGTTCTGTTTTCACAATCATGAACACAGGAATATTGTATTGCTCTGCAACCTCAATACCTTTCGTCTCTCCTAGTACCATTAATCCAGTCGCTAGGCCATCTGCCGTCATTGAAGATGCGTCCAAAACGGTAACCGATACCACTTTATTATGGATGGGTTTTCCAGTGATTGGATTGATAATGTGAGAATAACGCACACCATCTTGCTCAAAATAATTGCGGTAATCACCTGAAGTGGCAATTGCCAGATCACCAGGTTCAATGATCTCTTGAGCGGTACGTTCATCAACTGTCGGTTTTTCTATGGCGATTCGCCAAGCTACGCCTTCTCGATTTACGCCTTTTAAGCGCATCTCACCACCGACTTCAACCATGTAATTGGCAATGCCTTGTGATTGAATGTAGTCAGCGACCACGTCGACTCCCCATCCTTTCGCAATAGTTGAAAGGTCCACATAGAGATTAGGAAGATCTTTACTTAACGTAGTGTCGGTTGCGCTAAGATGCTCAATGCCTATGTTGGTTTTACGCTCAGCCAATTCTGCATCGCTTGGCACCACATCAGGACGAGCTTCAGGGCCAAAACCCCATAGGTTAACCAAAGGACCAACAGTGACATCCAATGCACCTAAAGTAAGACCGTTAAGACGCAGCGCTTCTTTCACCACGGTTGCGGTTTGAGAAGAAACCGTAAAAGGTTCCGTTCCTTGATATTGATTAAAACGGCTGAGCTCAGAATCTTTACGATAGGTCGACATTTGATCGTTCACTTCTTCCAATAACCGATCAACTTCCTTTTGGAGAGCCTCCGAGCTAGGGATACCTTCAGCTTTCAGGTACTTAATATTGTAAGTCGTGCCCATAGTAGGGCCACTGAGATGAACTTGCTCAACCGATTTTTCACAACCCGCTAAGATGAATAGAGAAGCTAACGCAACAAGCCATTTTTTCACTTGTTTACTCCTAAAAATGAAAGTGAATATAGAAAAGAAGTGGTTATAGAAAAGAAATTCCTACACCTATTTTCTATGTTAACTGAGTTGGAATTCAAAGCCACAAGGCAAAACTAAAACTTGAAAAAAACAATGGCTGACTCATCAGAGCCAGCCATGGGTTTTACTTACTTCAGTGAATTAACCACCGAAGTCATCAAGAAGGATGTTCTCATCTTCTACACCAAGGTTTTTCAGCATGCCAATCACAGCCGCATTCATCATCGGTGGACCACACATGTAGTATTCACAATCTTCAGGCGCTTCATGGTCTTTCAGATAGTTTTCATACAATACATTGTGGATGAAACCTGTGTATCCATCCCAGTTATCTTCAGGCATTGGATCAGAAAGCGCACAGTGCCATACGAAATTCGAGTTTTCAGCTGCAAGGCCGTCAAAATCTTCAACGTAGAACATCTCACGCTTAGAGCGCGCACCATACCAATAAGACATCTTACGGGTAGATTTTAAACGCTTAAGCTGATCGAAGATGTGTGAGCGCATTGGAGCCATGCCCGCACCACCACCGATAAAGACCATTTCTGCATCCGTATCTTTGGCAAAGAACTCACCAAATGGACCAGAAATAGTACATTTATCACCTTCTTTCAGTGACCAAATGTAAGAAGACATCTGACCCGGTGGCACATTGGGATTATTAGGCGGCGGCGTAGCAATACGCACGTTTAGCATAATAATACCGAACTCTTCAGGGTAATTCGCCATTGAGTAAGCACGAATAATGTCTTCATCAACTTTTGACTCGTAGCGGAACAGGTTAAATTTGTCCCAATCGCCACGATACTCTTCTGGCACGTCAAAATCTGAATATTTGATGTGGTGTGCTGGCGCTTCGATCTGAATGTAACCACCAGCACGGAAAGGTACTGACTCGCCATCAGGGATCTGAAGTTTAAGCTCTTTAATGAAGGTGGCTTTGTTGTCGTTAGAGATAACGGTACATTCCCACTTTTTAACACCAAAAATTTCTTCAGGAAGTTCAATATCCATGTCTGTTTTCACAGCCACTTGACACGCTAAACGTTCACCCTCACGAGCTTCACCTTTAGTAATGTGATCAAGTTCAGTAGGAAGAATATCACCACCGCCAGATTTCACTTTTACACGGCATTGACCACAAGAGCCGCCACCACCACACGCCGATGATACAAAGACACCAGAACCTGCAAGTACGCTCAGTAGCTTACCACCTGGATTAGTCACAATAGACTTATCTGCATCACCGTTAATTGAAATTGTAATGTCGCCTGTTGGAACTAGCTTAGATTTAGCAAATAGAATTACCAAAACGAGTGCTAGAACAATCAGGGTAAACATCACTACACCAAGAATAATGTCCATTGACTATTCCTTAATTGTTGCGGTTTACCCGACTTACAGTTGAACACCAGAGAAAGACATAAAGCCTAACGCCATTAGACCCGCCGTGATGAAGGTAATCCCTAAACCACGTAAACCCGGAGGTACATCTGAATATTTCATTTTCTCACGGATACCGGCAAGAGCGACAATCGCTAACATCCAACCCACACCCGAACCGAAACCGTAAACGACGGATTCAGCAAAGTTATAATCACGCTGAACCATGAAAGATACACCACCAAAAATGGCGCAGTTCACTGTGATTAAAGGTAAGAAAATGCCCAGCGCGTTATACAAAGGTGGGAAAAAACGATCCAATATCATCTCTAAGATCTGTACCAATGCGGCAATAACACCGATAAAGGTAATGAAATTTAGAAATGTAAGATCAATATTTTCACCCAATGCACCCGGTTTAAGTAACAAGTTATAAACCAAGTTATTCACTGGTACTGAAATGGTCAGAACAACAGTAACCGCAATCCCTAAACCAAACGATGTCTTTACTTTCTTAGATACAGCAAGAAATGTACACATACCCAAGAAGAAAGAGAGTGCCATGTTTTCGATAAAAATCGATCGAACAAGCAAACTGATATAATGTTCCATAACGCCCTTACTCCTTCGCTTCTAGTTGTTCAGGTTTGAACGTGCGAATCGCCCAAATCATGAAGCCAATTAGGAAGAATGCCGAAGGTGCTAGCAGCATCAAACCGTTAGGTTGATACCAGCCACCATCTTTCACAAGAGGTAGAACTTCCATTCCAAATAGCTTGCCTGAACCAAGAAGTTCGCGGAAGAAACCAACAGTGATCAATACAAAACCATAACCCAGACCATTACCGATACCATCGATAAAGGAAGGAATCGGTGCCGACTTCATTGCAAATGCTTCAGCACGGCCCATTACGATACAGTTAGTAATGATCAACCCTACGAACACCGATAGCTGTTTCGAGATATCGTATAAGTAAGCACGTAGGATCTGGTCAACAACAATAACCAATGAAGCAATGATCGCCATCTGAACGATGATACGCACACTGTTAGGTATGTGGTGACGAATTAACGAAACGAATAAGTTAGAGAAAGCCGTTACAAACATAACGGCTAGCGTCATAACAAACGCCGTTTCCAACTTAGTGGTTACCGCAAGGGCAGAACAGACACCAAGCACTTGAAGTGCGATTGGGTTGTTATCCAACACTGGCGCTAGAATGCTCTTTTTAATCTCTTTTGCGCTAGACATTAGTTCAAACCTCCGTCACGAACTTTTGCTAGGAATGGACCAAAGCCCATATCACCTAACCAGAAGTCGAAAGTGTGTTGAACACCGTTACTGGTTAGTGTTGCGCCAGAAAGTCCATCAACGCCATGCTCAGATCCGGCAGGAGCGCCACCTTTCACAACTTTAATTGCAGGTTGGTGGTTGTCATCAAACAATTTCTTGCCAACAAATTGAGCTCGCCATGATGGGTTTTCAACTTCACCACCCAATCCCGGAGTTTCACCTTGTTCGTAGTAAGTAATGCCGGAAACGGTATTACCATCGGTTTCTACAGCCACAAATGCGTACATCATTGACCACAAACCATTACCGTGAACGGGAACAATCACTTTAGAAATCTCGTCGCCACTTTTCACTAGGTAAACAACCCCAGTATTGGCACGACGAATAATCTTCGCTTTATCTTGTTCCGCTGTTAGCTTGATAGATTGAGCTGGGTCTTTAGAAGCTTTGCGTTGATCATAGGCCGTTGCATCGCCATCAACAAAGTTCCCGGTTTTAAAATCAATCAAACGAGGTTCAATGTATTTAGCAAAAAGCTCTGGCACGCTACCAGACTCGTTAATGCCTGCAACTTCAACAATCTTGCTTTGCTTATCAAGTACTGCGTTAACTTTTTGCTTGTCACGCAGGCCAACCGCTGCTGTCGATACGATGATTGAGCACACTAAGCTCAATGCGATAACAACAAACAGCGTTTTTTTAATGCTATCGTTATTACTTGCCATAGCGTGCTAGTCTCCGCTTGATGTTCTTCTCAATCACAATATGGTCAAACAAAGGTGCAAATAGGTTCGCAAATAAGATCGCCAGCATCATACCTTCTGGGTAAGCTGGGTTAACCACACGAATCATCACACACATTGCACCAATCAAAATACCGTATGCCCATTTACCTTTGTTAGTAAATGAAGCCGATACTGGGTCGGTTGCCATGAAGAACATACCAAACGCAAAGCCACCAAGTACTAGGTGCCAATGCCAAGGCATATTAAACATTGCATTTGTGTCTGAACCAATAACATTGAACAGCGTTGATATGGCAATCATACCTACCATAACACCCGCAATAATGCGCCATGAAGCAATGCCCATGTAGACAATAAATGCCGCGCCAATCGCCAGTGCTAACGTCGATACTTCACCGATAGAGCCAGGAATGTTACCAACAAATGCGTCCATCCAAGTAATGGCTTCGCCAGTGACCTTATTGATCAGAGCACCGTTACCGCCTTGAGCCCATTGGCTTAGCGCCGTTGCACCAGAAAAACCATCTGCAGCTGTCCAAACAACGTCACCAGAGATCTGTGCTGGGTAGGCGAAGAATAGAAAAGCACGGCCGGCTAATGCTGGGTTTAGGAAGTTACGCCCGGTACCACCAAAGATTTCTTTGGCAACAACCACGCCAAAGGTAATCCCTAAAGCGGCTTGCCATAAAGGCAGTGTGGGTGGAACAATCAGAGCAAACAAAATTGAAGTTACGAAGAAACCTTCGTTAACTTCATGCTTACGCACCATACAAAACAGCACTTCCCAAAAACCACCGACCAAGAACACCGTGGCGTAGATAGGTAGGAAGTAAGTCGCACCGAGCAGCATCATACTTGCCCAACCGGCTTGCGTACTTAATGTACCGCCAAGCATTTCAGTTAGCCAATAGTGCCAGTTACCACTGATGACTGTCGCCAATTCAGCGCCAGAATACAGATGGTTAAGTGCAGTAATCGATTGGTGACCAACGTTATACATACCCCAGAACATCGCTGGGAATACCGCTAGCCAAACCATGATCATGATGCGTTTGAGGTCAACACTATCACGAACGTGTGAGCTTCGTTTTGTAACTAAACCAGGCGTATAAAAAAGCGTTGCTGCTGCTTCATACAAGGCAAACCATTTTTCATGTTTGCCGCCAGGTTCAAAATGATGCTCGATGTCTTCAAGAAACTTTTTAAGGCCCATGAAAATTACCCTTCCTTCTCAATCTTGTCTAGGCACTCACGAAGTAGCTGACCATATTCGTATTTACCAGGACATACAAAGGTACACAATGCGAGATCTTCTTCGTCCAGTTCAAGGGCACCGAGACGTTGAGCGCTATCGATGTCACCTGCACATAGGTCACGAAGTAGGAGCGTTGGTTCCATATCTAGTGGCAACACTTTTTCATAGTTACCAATAGGTACCATCGCACGATCACTACCATTGGTTGTGGTTGTCATGTTGAACAACTGACCTGTGAATAGATGACCAAGGAAAGAGCGAGTGACTGAAAATTTGTTCTTGCCAGGCATTGCCCAACCAAGAAAATCTTTGTCACGACCTTCACGCAGAACCGATACTTGGAGGTGGTAACGACCAAGATAAGCTACAGGCCCCGCCGCTTTCACACCAGAAAGTACAGAACCAGAGATGACACGAACTTCGCCCGGCATCAATTCGTTATCCGTTAACTCTTCGAGGCTAGCACCAATCAGAGTACGGACAAGACGAGGTTTGTTGACTACAGGTCCTGCAAGCGACACCACTCGTTGTGTGTATAGCTCACCGGTTAAGAACAATTGACCAAACGCAATCACGTCTTGGTAATTGATGCTCCACGCCACATTGACTGCATTTACTGGATAGAGGAAATGCATGTGAGTCCCTACAAGACCTGCAGGGTGTGGGCCATCAAACACATGTTCTTCAACGTTTGGCTGTGAAGAGCGTGGTAAGCTAGTACCAGATTTACAGACGTAAACCTTGCCCTCAGTCAGAGTTGAAAGGATATCGAGACCAGCGACGAATGCTTCAGATTGCTCATTAATGATCGTCTCAGGTTTTGCCGCTAATGGATTGGTATCCATTGCTGTCACAAAAATAGCCTGAGTTGAAGACTCAATTGCTGGAACCTTGCTAAACGGACGAGTACGCAACGCAGTCCAAAGACCAGACTCAACTAACTGAGTTTTAACCGTTTGACGGTCAATACTTGCTAGTTGGCTAGCTTCAAAGCTATCGAACGTGATTTGCTCATCACCTGCCACTTCAATCACAACGGATTGTAGGACACGTTTGGCGCCACGATTGACTTCGATAACCTTACCGCTTGCTGGTGAAGTAAATTTAACACCCGGATTCTTTTTATCTTCAAAAAGAATTTGAGCTTTCTTTACTTCATCGCCTACGCGAACATGCATGGTAGGACGCATGCCAACGTACTCTTCGCCAAGCAAGGCGACTTTAGTGATGGTCTTACCATCATTAATCACCTGGGAAGGAGTTCCTGCAATAGGAAGGTCCAAACCCCTTTTTATTGTAATCATACGCACTTGCACTATTTTATCGGGAAAAAGATTCTTTTAATTGCGTAAGTTCAAGGCTTGTTTATCTTTCATGGTCGTTCTTGATAAGAGGCCAAATGAAAGTTAAACCAGCCTTAGACACGACATTTCTGTGTCCGATTTTGGCTTGTTTTAAACGCCAGAACCGCAACATCCTTTTAATAACCTCATCACAAGTATGGTATGAGATCCATTAGGTGCAATAGTCTAGCATTTTTTCGGAACCTGATGCCATGACCAATCCTCTGATAAGTCGTTTTATTTGGAAGGATTTGAATCATAAAGGCTAGCGAATAGTCATAACTTTGAAGCATCGCACAAATAACCTATTCCTTACCCCTTATGAGTATTTATTTTTATTCACTACCTAAAACAATTTCTCTCAACTTGTTCATCTCGTCAATTTGTTTAAATACTGTTAACATTCCGCTCAAAAACAGAACAAGAGAACAGCATATTCAGACGGTTCTGAACGAGTTATTTTCCACCGCCCATACACATAGGACTATCAGGTACGCCACTAATTTGCGCCTGCCACTCTTGTGGTGTGTAGGTATGAATCGAGAGTGCATGAATGTGGTTCGCTAACTCTTCTGCCAACACTTGGTTAACCTGTCGGTGACGGCCAATCAAACGCATTCCTTCAAAACGGTCACTCACCACAATGACTTTAAAATGGCTTTCCGATCCTGAAGGCACATTGTGCATATAGCTTTCATTTTCGACTTTCAAATAATCAGGGTGAAATGCTTGATGCAATTTTTGTTCGATTATGGGTTGGATCATACCGTTGCCTTTCTTCCTCAAATAAGAGCATGAGAACATATACGAGTGTAAAGAGATTTAAGTTTAACTAGCCTTATAGAATAGCGAAAGGTTTTGGTTCCTTGTTTCTACGCCATTTGAGACAATGCATCCGTAATTATCACTACGACCTATAAAAAATTATGAAAACAGAGTTGGCACTGCATGATCGAACGTTGAGCTTGCACCGTTTCCCACATCGTTCAAACGAAACATTACAAGCTTGGGATGCGGGCGATGAATATGTGATTAATCATATTGAAGCGTTGAATTTAGCAATAGGCAAACGCATCCTTATTTTAAACGATCACTTTGGCGCTCTATCGTGTTGGTTTGCAGATAAGCACCACGTCACCATGATGAGCGACTCTTTTATTTCGCAACAAGGTACGTTAAACAATCTTCAGCGCAATCAGTGCCGCAACGTGCAATTGCTCTCAACAATGGATGCCATCCCTGAATCGGTCGATCTGGTGCTTTTTCAATTGCCCAAGAGCAATCGCCACTTGGTTTGGCAATTAAGCCAACTCCGTCAGTCCCTTGCCCAAGATTGCCCTGTGATAGCGGTCAACAAAGCGAAAGAGATCCACACATCAACCTTAAATTTATTTGAAAAGTATTTAGGTTCAACAAGCACTTCTCTTGCATGGAAAAAACACCGCCTCGTTTTTTCAGCACCGAACGTATCACCGATTGAAACGGTGGAACCCATAACTGAATGGGCCGTAGAAAGCGAATCCATCCGTCTAAAAAATCTGCCGAATGTCTACTCAGGTGAGGGATTGGATCTCGGCGCACGCTTTTTTCTACAGCATCTTCCACAAGATCCTAAGTTACAGCACATCATCGACCTTGGATGCGGCAACGGGGTGTTATCAATCAAGATGGGCCAACTCAATCCTCAAGTACGCATGACCTGCGTTGATGAAAGCTTGATGGCCGTCGAGTCTGCAAAGCTAAATTTGCTGGAGAATTTAGGAGAAGATCGCAATATTCAATGCATTGCGAATAACTGCTTAGATGGTTTTCAACAAGAGAGTAGCTGTTTAGTATTGTGCAACCCACCATTCCATCAACAACAAGCTATCACGGATCACATTGCTTGGCAGATGTTCTGTGATGCAAAGCATGTTCTTAAAAAAGGGGGACGATTATTAGTGATCGGCAATCGCCACCTCGGCTACGATGTAAAACTAGCAAGATTATTTGGCCAAGGGCAGGTAAAAACTGTCGCGACCAACCATAAATTTGTTATCTTACAAGCAACTAAATAGGCAAGGATAAGAAAGGAAATGACCATGAAAAAACTGGTTCTCGCAGCCTCAATCGCATTACTCACCGCTTGTGCCGCACCTCAGCAACAGCAAATCAACTTTATGCCTACTGCAACGACCAGCAAAAATACGGTCGTCAACAATAAAGCCTTTACTCTGGTTAGCAAAGATGTTCGATCGGCGCAATATGTGGCTTTAGTGGATAGTGGCCGCTCTAATATTGAGCCAATTCATGCCAAACAAAATGTTCGCATTGCGGTTGAGAATGCGTTGGCAGAACAATTTAGCTCTCAAGGCTATCGCTTAACAGTGAACAGCGAAAACAATGTCACCGTTGAAATTGCAGAAGCACTAGTGACGGTAAAACACAGCGTCATGTCGAATGAAATGGATGGCAGTGTCACGCTTGAAATCACCGCGGAAACACCAAAAGGCAAATTGGTGAAAACGTTCAACGGAACGGCAAAACGTTCCGGTACACTCAGCGCTTCAAATGATGAGATTGAAATGGTACTCAACGATGTCATGAACTTGGTACTTAAAGAAATTGCCAATGACAGCGAACTTAATGGTTATTTACAGGAGCGCTTTTAATGTTACGTTCTCTCGTTACGACATTAGCGCTCGTCAGTTGCACTGCGTTTTCGGCGCCCAACGTCCTAATTGAGACGAACTTAGGGTCATTTACTGTTGAACTTAATACAGAGAAAGCGCCAACGACTGTCGCAAACTTCGTAAAATATGTTGAAGATGGCAGTTATGTTGGCAGCCAGTTCCACCGCGTTATCCCAGGGTTTATGGCACAAGGCGGCGGATTTGATGCGGATTTAAAACAACTCACCACTTACGCTCCCATCAAAAATGAAGCGAGCAATGGGTTGACTAATGACACCGCGACGATCGCAATGGCCCGTACCAATGATCCTAACTCAGCTACTCGCCAATTCTTTATTAACTTGGTCGATAATGATTTTCTCAACTACAACGCTCGCCCACCGGGTTATGCCGTCTTTGGTAAAGTCACGCAAGGGTTTGATGTTGTGCAAAAAATGGCTCAACAGCCGACCAGCACGAAAGGGCGAATGCAAGACGTCCCCATCGAACCAATCGTTATTACGAATGTCACACTAGAACAATAACCATACCAACGCCGATTTATCGGCGTTTGATTTTATTGGGTCGCCTTTCGACCTAAGCTGCTTTACTGACAAGGATTCGCTGTATGCCATCAACCTCCTCCTCTCTCACTTGGATGGAAACTATCCGTAGCTATCTTGATAAACGCCTATTGTGGGTATTTATGATGGGGTGTTCGAGCGGTTTTCCGTGGGTTTTGATTGGTTCAAATATGTCAGGATGGCTAAAAGATGCAGGCTTAACCACCGCTGCAATTGGTTATTTTGGCAGTGTCTTCGCAGTTTACGCGATTAATTTTCTATGGGCCCCATTGGTGGATCGCGTCAAATTACCCATTCTGACGCCATTATTAGGTCAACGCCGCAGTTGGGTATTTTTGTGCCAATCGATCATTTTGATCTGTACGTTGCTGATTGCGGGTGTCAATCCAGCCCAAAATTTGATGTTTACCTCAATGCTTGCCTTGGGCATTGCGATCGCTTCTGCCACTCAAGATATCGCGATTGATGCTTTTCGTATCGATACTTTCCCCAAATCACAAGCCAATAAGCTGCCACAAGCCTCCGCCATGGCCATCATGGGGTGGTGGACTGGATATTCTCTGCCGGGCTATCTCGCTTTTGTAAACGCCGATAGTATCGGTTGGAATGCCGTTTATTATGGCATGGCACTCTGTGTCGGCCTGTTAATGCTTTTCACGCTCTTGGTGGGAGAACCAAAAACACATCGTGAAGCGCTACAACATCAAGCGGAGCTGCGACACAATCAGGTAGTTGGTTCGAAAGTCGTCGCGTGGTTCACCGTTACCGTAATCGAACCATTTCTCGATTTCTTCAAACGCAATGGCGCGCAAGTAGCACTAACCCTGCTGTTGTTTGTCTTTTTATTCAAGATTGGCGAAGCTTTTCTTGGCCGAATGTCGATTCCATTTTACAAAGAAATTGGCTTTAGCAACGAACAAATTGGTCACTACTCGAAGTTAATTGGTTGGGGAGCAACTCTATTCTTCACTTTGATTGGCAGTATGTTTAACGTGCGATTTGGTATTGTTCGCGGCTTGATGATTGGTGGCATCGCGATGTCTGCCAGTAATTTGATGTTTTCGTGGATCGCTCAAGTTGGCCCTAATGAGCATCTGTTCTTGGCGACCATTATTGTCGATAACTTTACCACTGCGTTTTCCACCGTGGCCTTTGTTTCGTTTCTTACTGTGTTAACAGGGCAGGCATTTTCAGCAACGCAATATGCGCTATTGGCCTCTCTAGGAAACTTTGGCCGCACCACGTTGGCCTCTTTTAGCGGAGAGCTGGTCGACTATCTCAATAATTGGTCACTGTTCTTTATTATTACTGCACTGATGGTAGTACCAAGCCTTATCATGCTCTACTCACTGCGCCATTATTTTGCTGATTTACTGCAAAAAGCTCGGCAGAGAGACATCGATGATATTGCCAAGCAAGGCGTTGATAAGCGTTAGATGAAAAAAAGGTCGTACAATACGACCTTTTTTAATTTGATGTGCCCGCTATAGACTACGGATAGAGACCTTTACCAAATAAGTTAAACACTCTCGCAACACCTTGCGTAAACAGCATCGGCTCAGTTAGCACCGTTAAGCATAAACAATCTTCATCCACTTTGGTAAAAGGGCTGTGTTTAATACTCGCATCTCTTTGAATGAAATCACCCACTTGATAATGTCCATCTTCATCACTGAAACCACCATGGAGCACCAAGGTCGACTCAACCCCTTTGTGTGTATGCTGAGGGATCTGCACGTTGTGATTGATGTACATCAGGTTCATGCGAGAGTCTTCAGCAATATCTAGGTGGGCACTAAAAACTTTACCACCATAGCTGCGCCACTCGCCTTTGAAACGAATCAGTTGGCTCAGCGTACTAGGCAGCATCACAACGCGATCATTGACTTTAATTTCTATCGACTCAGGCTTACGCAAGGTCGATGGGTGTAGGGTATCCAGCGCCGTGATCGTTTCAAACATCTGGTTTAAATGATCATCATTAGAAGCGGCCATCATTTGCTGCGGCAACGATTGGCTCAACAACGCTTCGGCGGCCCGAGTTTCTAAGTATTGAACCTTTTGACGGCACTGAGTACAGAGTTCAAGGTGAGTGGCAATCATAATGCCATGCGCCGCATCAATTGAACCATTGGCATACTGCTGCAGTACTTCGTTGCTTGGATGGTGGCTCATAATTGCTCCGCTTGAATAGAATGTCTAAGTTTTTCAACGGCTAGTCGTAAACGCGATTTGACAGTACCGAGAGGAATATTGAACATCTCCGCAACCTGCTGCTGGGGCAGTTCTTCAAGATACACCGCCTTCACGATGGCTTGCTGAGCTTCAGGCAACAACGCCACAAACTTTAATATTTGCTCTTTTAACATGTCATGTTCAGGACAATAATGTTCAACCAAATCAGGTGGGCAGTAGTCAGTTGGCCAAATATCATCGGCATAAACATGTAACTCTCGTCCGCGCTGCTTACGCAGGAGATCAAAACACAAATTGCGTGCAATCGTGTAAACCCATGTCGAAAGCGAACTTTTTCGGTTATCGAATAGATGCGATTTCTGCCACACCGTGGTCATGGTTTCTTGCACCATTTCTAAGGCCACTTGCTCACTGCCTACATGCTTAAACGCAAACTGTTGTAAGCGAGGAGAGAAATAACGAAACACTAAGGCAAACGCCTGCTTATCACGTTGCTTGACACGTTCCATGCATTCAGCCCAGTCTTGCTTGGTGTAGCTTGGGCTTAGCGACACACTATGCTGAGAATCACTGCTCATGCTGCGCTCTTCCTTTAGGAGTAACCGTTGTTATTGGCATACAGTAGCCATGAACCTTTATACGTGAGTAATGCATACATCGATCACTCGTCGTATTCTTTTTTATGCAGAGCCACTACTACTACAGAGCGACTTCACATTATCAGTGTACTGCACGCTTTCAAAGTTAGTGTGAGACTTCGATTACCTGCAATAAAAAGTCAACCGCACTGTGCGCGTCATCCTGCCTCATTAAATCATCAAATTGTTGAATCGAGATAGGGAGAAGCTCTAGCCATCGCTGCGCCACCCAACTGGCATCATCAAAAAAACAGTGCGAATAGAGCTCGCCAAGCTGAGGGAATTGTTGATAAACCGCTTGTAGCTGGTGGCTTAAATACCATTCGTGAGGTTCTAAATCTCTTACTGGCCAACTGGGCAATGACGTGACCTGAGCAACTCGCAGGCCATCAAATTCGCTCACTACTGACTCTATTTTAAAGCGCTCCATTCCCATCACGGTTAATCCTAACATCCCATTGTCGAGCGCTTCAAAATCAACAATCTTAACCAACATCCCAAATTTAGATAACTGATTTGCTTTATTGCCTTTTTTGTTATCAATCAAACAAATCCCAAATGTAGAGTCAGACTGGCTGGATTGAGTGACCATCCTCTTATACCTTGATTCAAAGATCCGTAGCTTCATTTTCCCTTCTGGTAAAACGATTGAAGCTAAAGGAAACAGCATCAATTTCTTCATCATTCATCACTCTTCATCATGCCCGTCAATAAATACGTTGAAGATTACAAAACGATCACTAACTAAAAATGTTGGTTTATCGATTTGCATAAAACAATACTAAAGCAAACGTTTAAGTGATTAAAATCACATTAAAGATGCAAGCGAACGAAATATTAATTTAGTTCCGAGCAAATATTCATTAACGTGACCGTAGTCACTAAGTTTGTTCACTTTTGCATTCGCAATCACTTTTAATTGAGATTTTTATCGTTATTATTCGGGCCAATTGAACGCACATCAGAAATATACGTGTGCTGAATTATGACAAAACATAGAGAGTCCCCCTTATGCGTAAATCACTTCTAGCTCTAGGCCTAGTGGCTGCAACTTCTGCTCCTGTTATGGCCGCTGACTATTCAGATGGCGACATCCATAAAAACGATTACAAATGGATGCAATTTAACCTAATGGCTGCAATCGATGAATTACCAGGTGAGTCATCGCATGATTACCTAGAGATGGAATTTGGCGGCCGCTCAGGGATTTTTGATCTGTACGGTTACGTTGATATCTTTAACCTGCTAAGCAACCCAAGCAGTGACAAAGAAGGTGCCGAAAAAATCTTTATGAAGTTTGCACCTCGTATGTCACTAGATGCACTTACAGGTAAAGATTTGTCTTTCGGGCCAGTGCAAGAGTTGTATGTCTCTACGCTAATGGAATGGGGTGGTAACTCTGGCGTTAACACTCAAAAAGTGGGCCTTGGCTCTGATGTGAATGTGCCTTGGCTAGGTAAAGTAGGTTTAAACCTGTACGGTACTTACGATTCAAATAAGAAAGATTGGAATGGTTTCCAAATCTCAACCAACTGGTTCAAGCCTTTCTACTTCTTTGAAAACGGCTCATTTATCTCTTACCAAGGTTACATCGATTACCAATTTGGTATGGAAACAGGTAAAGGATACGCAACATCTAGCGATGGCGGTGCTATGTTTAACGGTATCTACTGGCACTCAGACCGCTTTGCTGTGGGTTACGGTCTAAAAGGTTACAAAGATATCTACGGTATCAAAGATACTGATGGCTTCAAGTCAACTGGCTTTGGTCACTACCTAGCTGTGACTTACAAGTTCTAATCGAACCTAAGTTTTTAGCTAAATGGCGCTCTCGAGCGCCATTTTTATTGCTTTCCATTTCTACCTCATTATCCTTGGCGCAAAGTCAACAATGGAGAGGTGTTATGAATATCGTCGTGCTTGGGCCGGGCGCGGTTGGGTTGCTTTGGGCGACAAAGCTGCATGCTGCTGGACACCGCGTTTCATTATGGGGCAAACAACCTCAATCTTCACTTTCCATTGCTTTAGATAAACAGGCGTCTATTACCCTGCCCTACAATGATCACAGCGCGCTCTGCCATGCAGATCTCTTACTGATTACTGTTAAGGCTTGGCAAGTCGAGCAAGCGCTCACTCCACAGCTGAAGACACTCAATCGTGACACCATTTTGCTATTTATGCACAACGGCATGGGTGCGCTTGATTCGATGCAGGATCAACTGAATGACTTTCCTATTGTGCTTTCAACCACTACGCACGGTGCACTCAAGCCATCAATGAATCAAGTGTTGCATACTGGCAAAGGCGTAACTCAATTAGGGGCTTACAACGCCCAAGGCAAGCAGTGTCAGTTTCTAGTGGATGTACTTCAGCATGCATTGCCAGACGTAATGTGGAATAACACGATTGAAGAAGCACTATGGCATAAGCTTGCAATTAACTGCGCGATTAACCCGCTCACCGCATTAGAGCAATGTCGCAATGGTGAGTTAGCCGATGAACGCTTCCAACGGCCGCTGGAAAATATTGTTGCAGAAGTCGCCGATGTCATGAGCGCTGAAGGCTTTGCGATCACTCAATCATCACTGCTTGCTAAGGTTAAGCAGGTGATTCAAGCCACAGCAGAGAATTATTCGTCAATGCATCAAGATATTTTCTATCAACGTAAGACTGAGATAGACTTTATTACGGGCTATTTACTGAAGAAAGCAGAGCAACATCAGCTCGCAACACCAGAAAATAGTAAGTTATATCACGCTATTCAACAGATAGAACACAGCTGGAAAAGCCAATGAGTAAACGAATTTTAGTCCCGATAGCAACAGGCTGCGAAGAGATGGAAGCGATCACCGTGATTGATATGATGGTCAGAGCTGGCTATCAAGTCGTGGTTGCCAGCGCTAATCTCGACGGACAATTGATGATGAAAGCCTCACGCGGAGTGACATTAACCGCAGACTGTAAACTGCTGGATGTGATCGATGAAGAGTTTGACGTGATTGCGCTGCCCGGTGGCGTTGGAGGCGCTGAGATCTTTCGTGACAATCCAGTGCTAATCGAAATGCTCAAGCAACAGCATAACCATGGTCGATGGTTGGCGGCTATTTGTGCCACGCCAGCCTTAGTTTTGCAACATCATCAGCTTTTCCCGCAAGCGATCATGACAGGGCACCCGGCTTTTCGCGATCATATCCCCACTGATTTATGGCGAGATCAACGCGTAACCATCGATACAAACCATCAATTAATCACCAGCCAAGGGCCGGGAACAGCACTTGAGTTCGCGATGGAGATCATCATATCACTCTCAGGTAAAGCACACGCATGGTCAGTTGCACAGCCAATGGTGACACTGGCAGCATTGAATTATCACAAGTTAGGTGAGCAATAATGTTTGACGTGCAGACCATTCGCGATCAATTCCCCGCACTCAATCAAGCCGTGGATGGCGAAACTCTGATTTATCTAGACAGCGCCGCTACCACGCAAAAGCCACAAGTGGTGATAGATGCCATTAGTCATTACTACAGTACGCAAAATGCCAATGTACATCGTGGTAGCCATCGCTTAACGGCCAAAGCGACCAGCGATTTTGAAGCGGCGCGTGACACTATGGCTCAATTTATTGGCGCATCATCTCGTAAAGAGATTATTTGGACTCGCGGAGCGACCGAAGCGATCAACCTGATCGCGCAGACTTACGCACGTAATACATTGCAAGCCGGTGATGAGATTCTGGTCAGTGAAATGGAACACCACGCCAATATAGTGCCTTGGCAAATCGTCGCGGCTCAAACCGGAGCAAGTGTCGTCAAAGTCCCCATCACGCCAGAGTGCCACTTTGATCTTGAGGCTTTTCAAGCACGACTATCGAATAAAACCAAAATTGTCGCCCTAGCCCATACCACCAACGTGACGGGCACGCGCCAACCGATTGAAACCGTGATTAAACTGGCGCACCAAGTCGGCGCTGTGGTCGTGATTGATGGCGCGCAAGGAATTGTGCATGAAACCGTCAACGTGCGCGAACTCGACGCCGACTTTTATCTCTTTTCTGGGCACAAGCTTTACGCTCCCGCTGGCATTGGCGTTCTGTACGGAAAATTAGCGCTGCTTGAAACAATGCCTCCATGGCATGGCGGCGGCAAGATGGTAGAAAAAGTCTCGTTTGAAGGTACAACATTTGCCGAACTGCCGGGGAAATTTGAAGCAGGCACACCGAATATCGCAGGGGCGATAGCCCTTGCCAAAGCAATCGAATGGTTACAAAACTGCAATCGGACGGCCGTAGAAACTCACCTGCATAGATTGCAAGCACGCACTTATCAAGCTCTGCAACAGCTCGATGATATTCGCGTGATCGGCTATCAACCGAATGCCAGTATTCTCAGTTTTGTGATGGATGGCGTTCATCATCAAGACATAGCCACCTTACTCGATCAGCAAGGCATCGCGGTTCGCTCTGGCCATCACTGCGCTCACCCATTAATGGATGCGCTCGGGTTAACTGGCACCGTGAGAATCTCGTTTGGTATTTACAATACCGAACAAGAGGTTGGACAGTTGATCGCCGCCATCACTAAAGCGGTTGATATGCTGTAATAATTCCCCCTTTAATCAAAAGGGGGAGATGCTCAGCTTGGATCGATATTTTTTATCTTATCGACAATGGCTTTAAGGCCATTACCACGTGAAGGACTTAAATGGGCAATCAAGCCTATTTTTTCAAAATAAGCATCCACATCAAACGCTTGAATTTGTGCGTAGGTCTTGCCGTTGTACGCAGCAAGGACTAACGCAATTAAACCACGCACAATCCGCGCATCCGAATCGGCACAGAAAGACCATATTCCTTGGTACTCCTGCCCCACTAACCATACTTGACTCTCGCAGCCTGCAACACTGACTTGCTGCGATTTCAAAGCATCAGGCATCGTGGGCAATAACTTCCCCCACTGGATCACTTGTCGGTAGCGATCTTCCCAGCCAGTAAAATTTTGCATGATCGCCACAATGTCATCGGCGCTAATCTCACGACCAAAGGGGGAGGCAGGAAAAGGAGTCATTAACGTTACACCTTATGTTTCTGAATTAACTTTTCAACAATGCGCGCTACGGCAACAAAACCAAAGGTTGCGGTAACAACCGTCGCAGCGCCAAATCCGCTGGCGCAATCCATCCGCTTTGGCCCTTCTGCGGTTGATTTCACCGCGCACACACTGCCATCGGCTTGCGGATATTTGAGCTGCTCTGTCGAGAACACGCAATCAATACCAAACTTACGCGCAGGGTTTACAGGGAAATTATGGCGATGACGAAGCGTATCTTTGAGTTTTTTTGCCAATGGGTCTTGAATCGTTTTGGTTAAATCCGCGACCTTGATTTGAGTTGGGTCAACTTGACCACCCGCACCACCGACGGTAATCACTTTAATTTTATTGCTACGGCAATAAGCCAGTAGTGAAGCTTTCGCTTTCAAACTGTCTATCGCATCAAGCACGTAATCGAACGTTTGACTCAAATAGTGGTGCTGGTTATCTGGCGTGATAAAGTCATCAATTAAGTGCACCACACACTCAGGGTTGATGAGCTTGACCCGCTCGGCCATCACTTCAATCTTACTTTGCCCAACCGTACCGCTCATCGCATGGATTTGACGGTTGATGTTGGTGACGCACACATCGTCCATATCAATCAGCGTTAACTCGCCAATGCCGGTGCGCGCCAATGCTTCGACTGCCCACGAGCCAACGCCACCGATACCAATCACACACACATGCGCAGCACGCAGTATTTCAACCTCACGATTTCCATAAAGGCGACGAGTGCCTCCGAAGCGTTGGTTGTAGCTATCTGAAGCGGGGGTATCGAGTTCACGCATAATTAAAAGTCCGATTGAAAGCGATAGAAAAATAAAGAGTGCGATTTATACGCACTCTTTATTTAAAAGTCTAGGTCGAAACCTGTGTCACTATTGTAGCTTTTCAGGCGGCAATGCCCAAGGCGCTTGTGTGGCTGAGTTTTCTAACCCCAGTTTCCAAACGCGACCAAAATGTTTGTAATGCCCAGCTTCCGTTCCGGCGCGCTCGCCCATGCCATGGTACAGATCGAGGTGGTTATCTTTTACCGCGCCGCCCGTATCTAGCACAATCAACATTCTCAACTGATGAGCGCCACTCCATGTACCATCTGCATTGAGCAGCGGCACTTCTGCTAAAATAGGTGTGCCCATTGGAAAGATGGAACGATCTCCGGCCACCGATGCCATCGGCAGTAGTGGAATACCGGCAGAGCCAGTGACAGGGGCTGCCGCTTTGGGCGCAAAAAAGACATAGGAAGGATTTTGCTCTAGCAGCTCTCTCACCGTCGGTTCATCATTGGCTAGCACCCATTCCTTGATCGCTTTGAGTGACATTTTCTCTCGTGTCACTTCACCTCGTTCAATCAAGACTTTGCCAATACTGATGTAGGCTTTGTTATTCTTACCCGCGTAAGCGAAGTACTCAAGCGTATCGTCATCTTCAAAATGCACAAAACCACTGCCTTGCACCTCCATAATGAAAGGGTCAATCAGGTTCGCCGCATAACCTAACTCAAGCCCTTTTTCAGCTAACGCACCATCATAAATTTGCGCACGCGTTGGGCAATCGGCCGAACATTCAGGCAAACCAAATACGGGATATTTGAATATTTCATCCGGTTGATGGCGAAGCTCCATTACCGGAGAAAAATAGCCAGTGAAAAGCACATTACCTTTTTTATCGCCACCACCAAGCTGCGCCGCTTGTATTCCAAAATTCGCCAAATCTTGTGGATCACCACTTTGCAAAATCCATTCACTGATCTGTTGATACAAAGGTTGATAAATCGCTGCCATCGACGCCGAGCGAGTCACCACTTGTTCGCTCTGTTTGGAAAATTGCGTAAAGTCACGTGGCGTATTGGACTGCACCGTGTCTACTTTGTTGAGCGCTTTAGAGAAATCACCATCCAAATATTGCTGAGCACGGTCGGTTGGTTGCGCACAACCAAACAGCAGCAGTACTGCCGCAAGAGGAAAAATTTGCTTAATCACAGAAGTTATCCGTTATTTGAGTTGCTAAAAGCATGACAAACTCGCGCCTAAACCGCAATCAGCGAATTGTTAACGGAGGTTTTTTTGGTATTTTCCTGACAATCGGAAGGTTGGATTGTAGTGCGACGACGACATTTGTGTCATTTCGGTATTGTTATCATCACGCATTTTGTAACGATAGCTCGTATCACCAATCTGGTATTCTAAAAAATGACCATCAAACTCAAATGAAGTGGTGAGTACTCGGCCACTACTGATCACGCCTGCTTTCCCCAATTCAATTCGTTTGGCTGAATAAGGGGCAACATACTGCTCAACCCAAACCCCATACACCTCATCTTTTGGCGAAAAATAGTTTTCCAACCGAGTAAAGAGATCACCGTATAGCGACGCTACGGAAAACAAGCCAATCATCACAACCAGCATCAAGCCTCGTTCAATGTACTTACGTCTTCGCAAGTTTGTGAACTGAGGCGTAGCCGTAAGGCCTACGTTTTTTGTCATTTTCATGCGACTCAACTCGTTGGTTTTGGCCATATTTCGCCTTTATTGGCAAGCAGTCTAACGTGTCCTAAATCAGAGATAAAATCGGCGATTGAATAATTGCACCAAACTCAAAAAACCACTTGCCGACACGTGAATAAAAAGTCATTATTTGAACATATTTAAACACCAAGGTGCTCTCAGAGTGAAAATTCGCAGTACAGCTCTCGTTAAAGGATTTAGACAATCTGCTCCCTATGTTAACGCTCACCGTGGTAAAACCATGGTGATCATGCTCGGCGGTGAAGCGATTGCCGATAAAAATTTCGCTAATATCATCAGCGATCTCGCACTGCTGCATAGCCTTGGTGTCAAAATTGTTTTGGTGCACGGTGCTCGCCCACAAATCAATCAAATTCTGGCGACACATCATTGCTCCACTCCTTATCACAAAGGCATTCGGGTCACTGATGAGGAAGCGCTCAGCTTAGTCATGCAAGCCGCGGGGCAGCTCCAACTCGCTATCACAGCACGCCTTTCAATGAGCTTAAATAACACGCCAATGGCAGGAACTCAGCTCAATATCGTTAGTGGTAATTTTGTTATCTCTCAACCATTAGGTATAGATGATGGTATCGATTATTGCCACAGTGGTCGCATTCGCCGTATTGATATTGAAGGCATCAACCGTATGCTTGACCAAGGTTCGATCGTGCTACTGGGGCCCATTGCGAGTTCCGTCACTGGCGAATGTTTTAATTTGCTCTCTGAAGAAGTAGCCACACAAGTCGCAATACGCCTAAAAGCAGATAAGCTGATCGGCTTTTGCTCAGAGCAAGGCATTATCGATGAGCAAGGCAACGCGATTGCTGAACTGTTTCCATCTGATGTTGAACGGATAATGCAGCGTATTGAAGCAGATACCGACCAAGTTCAGGATAATAGCTCAGGTACCTCACGCTTTCTGCGAGCCGCCGTTTCAGCGTGCCGCGCAGGTGTGCCACGCAGTCACTTAGTCAGTTACAAACAAGATGGTGCTTTAATTCAGGAGCTGTTTTCTTTTGACGGGATCGGCACTCAGATCGTCATGGCAAGTGCTGAACAAGTCCGTCAGGCACAGATCGATGATATCGGCGGAATTTTCGATTTAATCCGCCCGTTAGAAGAACAAGGAATATTAGTACGGCGTTCACGTGAGCAGTTAGAGCAAGAGATCCACAAATTCACGATTATTGATAAAGATGGCTTATTGATTGGTTGCGCCGCACTTTACCCTTACCCAGAAGAGGGCATGGCAGAAATGGCATGTGTCGCTATTCACCAGGAGTATCGGGACGGCAACCGCGGTTTGTTGTTACTCAATCACATGAAGCAACAGGCAAAATCGATGCGTTTAGATCGCCTCTTTGTTTTGACAACGCACAGTTTGCATTGGTTTAGAGAACAAGGTTTTTATGAAGTCGGTGTGGAATCGTTACCGATAACTAAACAGAGTTTGTACAACTATCAACGCCGTTCAAAAATTTTAGTCCTGACGCTCTAACGTCAGGATATTGTATTTATTCGTTAAGTTATGGTGAATAGTTTATCTTTGATCAAGTGCAAACGTTTTCATTATTTTGTATACAAAATAAGCGCTTTATTTAACTTAATATTATGTGTAGAATCCGCCGACATCATTAATGATGTACATTTAATGAACAACACAGGAACTTGGCTTTATACCGATTGGTCAGATACCAGTAGGTCGGCTTGCACGGATTGCTTTTACTACGACACGTACTTAAGAGCAAAAATTCTATGAAAACTGTTATTTGTAACTCACTTCAAAGCTTTTGGGATATGGCTGATAACCAATTCCTTGAAGGCCAACATGTGCATTGCGTATTTCCCGTTAACGACAAGCTACGAGTCTTTATACTCAGCTCGCAAGATCGTTATAAAATCAGAAACATCTCTTTTACTCATGCTTTCGCATAGCAGCACACCAAATCATTAATTGAGCTTCCCCTAAACAACGGAATGAATTCAACATACCATGTAAACTTCAAACTGTGTGGGGACTGCTCAAACTCGTTTATTCCAGTTGCTGATTTACGCTAGTCTCTTGTCTAATCTCGTAACTAAGCCGCTGGCTCGCTGCGTTTTTATCTTGAGCCCTCGTTTCATCGTTCCCATGTCAGCAAAAAGCATCAGCTGCTTCTTGGCGCGCGTAATGCCAGTATAGATAAGCTCTCTGGTCAGTATCGGGCTAAAATCAGGCGGTAAAATCATCAACGTTAGATCAAACTCACTGCCTTGTGATTTATGGATGGTCATCGCATAGGCCGTTTCGTGCTCTGGTACGCGGCTTGGTAAAATGGCTTTCACGCTGCCATCTGGCAGCTCAAAATACACTTTCAAACGCGGTTCTTGCTCGCTCGTATCAAGCATGCATATGCCGATATCACCATTATACAAACCCAGCCCATGATCATTACGCGCCACCATCACGGGTCGGCCGTGATACCAAATCTCATCTTGAGTCTTAATCAACTTACGTGCGACCAGCGCACGTTCAATACGTTGATTCAAACCACTTACCCCAAAATCCCCTTCACGAATAGCGCAAAGCAAACGGCATTGATTAAAGCAATCCAATACGGCTTTGGCTTTTTGGGCTTGAGTTTCCGCAGTATAAGCACCAGAACTCTCGATGCGCGTGAGATAACGGCCATACTCCTTGACTAAGGTTTTCAGCATTAGGTTATAGCTTTCACTGCTGAGTGAGTGGTGCGTAATATCAGCATAATTACGTTTTAACACCTCATCCACCATAGCCACTTGCCCAGCATTGATCGCTTTTGCTAATTGACCAATGCCTGATCGGACATCAAAGCGGTAGCTTTTTTGCAGCATGCATAAGCTGTCTGAAATCGGGCTTGCGTTAGGGTGTGAATGAGCAATCAGCGTTTGATAGCCTGTTAACTTAGCTAGGTGCTCGCTGTGCGCTCGGCTGTAGCCTAAGGTCAAAAATGAACAAATGTCCCCCAGCACAGCGCCCGCTTCGACTGACGCGAGTTGGTCTTTATCACCTAGTAAAATCAAGCGTGCGTGTTTGGGTAATGCCTCGATTAACTTGACCATCATAGGTAAATCGACCATCGATGCTTCATCAACCACCAATATATCCAAATGCAGAGGGTTACGCTGATGGTGACGAAACTCAACACTGTTAGGTATGACGCCCAATAAACGGTGAAGAGTGCTCGACTCGGTGGGAATCGCCGCTTTCAACGCCGGCTCAACCGCCAGTTCAGCCACCGCTTTACCGATCGATTCCGTTAAACGTGCCGCAGCTTTACCCGTTGGTGCGACCAATTTAATGGTGGGCGTCTCACCTTGCTGTTGGGCTTGGGTAATCAAAGCGGCTAGTAATTTGGTAACCGTGGTGGTTTTACCGGTTCCCGGCCCGCCAGAAATCACGGCAAAGCGGCGTGTCAGTGCCACTGCCGCTGCGACTTTTTGCCAGTTGATGCAAACGCTTTGCGGGATCAGCATTTCTAATGATTCGAGTTCTTTCGCCGTACGTGCTTGGCTAATGACTTGATCAATCTCATTCCAATCAAGTTCATCGGCGTTGAGCACATCCAGAAAATCACACACTTGTTGCTGGCGTGCTGATGCATTGGCTGTCTCTGGCAATTGGCGAAGCGCATGGAGCAGAAAGTGGTATTGACGCGCAAACAGTGTATCAAGCAGCAATTTTAGTTTTTGGACATCAGTAGGCTTTAGGCTCATAGGTGTCCCAAAGCTGATTAAACGCTGTGCTAAGGTAACTTCATAATGCCAATAACGGTGTAGGTATAAACGTTGCCCATCAAACATTAAAGGCACCGCTTCCCCTTGTTGTCCGACTAAGTCTGAACGGTTGAGTAGCCAAGGCCAATCAATCGCCAATAGGTGCTGATTGACCGCCAATGCAGCCTCACCAAACAAGCCTAATTTAGCTGCGAGGTCAACACCCTGCGCCGTTGAAGCGTCCACTAAAGGTAAGCAGATATGTCCCTTGGCCAATTCAGCACTGACCACCGCGGCAATAAATCCGAGCGCTTGGCTATGTTCAGCGCCAAGTTGCTGCTGGCTTTTTTGTTCGATAAAACGCGCGAATTGGTAATCTAACTGACGCATAGCGCCTTTTTCCGCTAACTGCTTAAGCGTTGTCATTAGCGTACTGCTCATAAATCTAACTCCATTTGCCCCGCATCGGTCGCGCGAGTATCTACGGTTTCTCCATCAATCAATCTGTCCATCTCATCAAGTAGTTCAAAACTCGGTTTGGTTGAGAAAATCCCATGCTCAGACTCGCCATCCATGCCGCGTAAAAAGAGATAATAGACTCCGCCAAAATGGCGATGGTAGTCATAGTTTGCTAGACGACTGCGTAAGAATCGATGCAGCGCCAATGCGTAGAGTTGATATTGTAAATCATAGCGATGCTCTGCCATCGCCGCTTTCAAACGCTCGCCATGATAGGCGCTGACATCATCCCCCAGATGATTCGATTTCCAGTCCAGCACGTAATACTTTCCTTGATGCTCAAACAGCAAATCAATAAAGCCCTTCAGCATGCCCTGCACAGTGTAAAAACCAAGATCTCCAGCTTTAGCCGACAGTGGATCATGGCGTTGAATAACACGGTTCAATGCAGGAGCGCTCAGTACTTCTACCGGTAATAGAAATTCCATTTCAACCAAACGCTGAGTGGCGGTTTTTTGGTTCAAACGCAACGTTTTGCCATCTAAAGGTGTCTGTAACACGGTATCGACCAGCGTTTGTAATACTGGTAACCATTCAATATCGATTTGTTCTCGCACCAGTAAATCCAGTATCACTTTTTGGTTAGCATCGCTGCTAGCAGGCTCAGTAAACTCGACCTCCTCAAAGAGAGAGTGCAAAAAAGTACCGGGCGTTGCACCGCGTGGAAAAGTAAAAATGGAACGTTCGGGCTCAACCAGTAAAGCTTCCGCTTGCTCATCAGCAGAGTCGATATCAAAGCCTGAGACTTCTAAACTCGCGTCGTGGCTAGCGTGTTTCACACCTTGTTTTACCAACCCAGAATAGCTGGTCATTCGCCAAAAACGGTCAATCTGCGCTTGCAGTGTTTTGGCACTCAATACCGGCGTCTCGACGCTCAGCGCTTTAAACGGCTCTGGCTGCTCGGCTGGTGGCTCAGAAACACGAATGTATTGATTGGATTGAGCGTGCAACGCAGCGTTAAGATCGGCAATGCCTGCGGCTTGACCATTTTGCAGCAGATAGCCAATGGCACTTAAATGCACACCGGTTGGCTCTTTGGTGGAGCGGCCATTACGCAGCGGCGCAATGCCGATAAAACAGCCATACACAGCACGAGTCAGCGCTACATAAATCAAGCGCAGATCTTCCGCAAGCCGCTCTTTATCTGCTTGCTTGAGAGAAGCTTCACTGGCGGTAATATCCAGCACCGTTTCCTCATTCACGGCATCATGATATTTGCCTTCACTTGCCTCTCGGTAGCTGACCACAAACGGCAGAAATACTAAGTCGTATTCCAAACCTTTCGATTTGTGAATGGTGACGATCTGCACCAAGTTGCGTTCGGATTCCAAACGTTGAATTTGATCATCACGGCCCCCTAGGCCATGCTCGGCGTCACTGATAGCTTGTGCCAGCCAACGCAGCAAACCGTGATCGCTATCAATCTCTTGTCGCGCTTGCTGTAGTAGCTCACCGATGTGCATAAAATCGGTCAGTGAGCGCTCACCTTGCGGCTCTTCCAGCCAACGTTCAGCGACGTGACGTTTACTCATCACACTGCGCAACATAGGAAGCACGCCGCGCTCAAGCCACAATTGGCGATATTGTTTAAATTCGTTAACCGCGTTTTCCCATACCGATTCGTCGTTGTTTAAATCATCCAAGCTGGCAGCATCTAACGCGAAAAGTGGTGAGGCCAAACAGGCCCGCAAGGCGCGATCATGTTCAGGAGTCAGTACTGCTTGCAATAGACGCTGTACATCTTGTGCTACCTCGCTGCTAAAAACACTATCGCGGTTCGAGAGATAAACACTGGCAATGCCTTGCGTGGCGAGCGCCTCTTTCACCATACGACCTTCATTACCCGTCCGCACTAAGACCGCGATGTCACCGGCTTGCACGCTCTTTTGCCCTTTAGCAGTATCAAAGTACGCTTGTTGATGCTGCGCGGCGCTCAAAATTGTCTGAATTTGGCTAGCGCACGCTTTGGCCATGCATTGCAGGTATTCGCCTTTTGGCAACGGGCTGTCTTGCGCTTCTTGCAGCCAATAGGTGAGCGCTGGTTGCACGGTTCCGTTAAGCCACCATTGACGCTGCTGCGCATTGGGACTGGCTTCAACGGGTAAAAAGGGAATGTCTTGGTCGTAGATAAAAGCACTGTCAGGCGTACTAAAAATCTGATTGACGGCATTGACCATATTCGCGCTAGAACGCCAGTTGGTCCCCAAGGTGTAGTGTGCGCTCACCTGTTTACGCGCTTTGATGTAGGTAAAAATGTCTGCACCACGAAACGCGTAAATCGCTTGTTTTGGGTCGCCAATCATAAACAAACCACATTCAGCCTTAGGCAGATAAATGCGGCTAAAAATACTGTATTGCAGCGGATCGGTATCTTGGAATTCATCGATCATCGCAACGGGGTAAAGGCTGCGAATCCGCTCAGTCAGTATGCCCAGCTCATCATTATCTATCGCGGCAGAAAGCTGAGTGAGCAAATCATCAAACGATAACCACTGCTTTTGTGCTTTCGCTTTGGCAAGCATGGCTCGGCAATGAGTAATAGCGTGCGCCAGCAGCGGCGCTTCTAAGCTGATGGGTTGTTGCAAAAAGAGCTCAATGGTCGTGAACAGCGCATGTTGCGGGGGTTGACCTTTTTTCGACTTAGCCTCCAACGCGCTTTGTGCAAACTCTTGTAATTCGCTCGGTAGGTTCAATTCATGCTGCGGGTTGCTCGCCCACAACGCTAACCCTTCTAGCCGTTTCAGTAACGCTTTCTTGGTTGCTGCATGCAAATCTGAAGCTTCAATGCACGGCGGTAAATCATCGCATGAATCAAGCCACTGCTTTTTTAACGACTCTATGCGTGACAGGCACGATTGATAAAGCGCGCTTAAATCGCCACTCATCGCTTCAACAGAGAGCGTTAGCGCCGAGCCAGTTAAATAGCCACTGATTTTTTCAAGCAGCGCCGCTGGTGATGACCATAAACGGCGCACTTCCGCAGCAAGCTGAATCGACAACGGATAGAACTGACGACGCCAATAATCCGCGACCACTTGCGCTTTTAGATGACTTTCATCGGTCACAAATTCGTTATTAAAACGGCTGCCCGATTCAAACGCATTTTGGGTGAGCATACGCTGGCAAAAGCCGTGAATGGTATAGACTGCCGCTTCATCCATCTGCCGTTCCGCTTGCAGTAATATTTGCGCCGCTTGCTTGTGATGACTGGTTTGCTCAAGTAGCGGTTTGATAACAGGGTCATCACTGAAACCGCGCGAAAAAGCGATACGCGCCTCATGAATGCGCCGCCGAATACGGTCACGAAGCTCAGCAGTGGCAGCTTCAGTAAAGGTCACCACTAGAATTTGATCGACCGTCAGTGGCACTTGATGACGTGACTTTGCATCACCATGCCCAAGTAACAGGCGCAAATACAAACCTGCAATGGTGAAGGTTTTACCTGTGCCCGCCGACGCTTCGATAAGCCTTGCACCGTGCAGCGGGAACGTAAGGGTATTTAATGGTGTTGTGACCGTAACCGGGGTCATACTCATAAACAGTTAGCCTTTGAATACGCAAGCGAATGTGATCGCGCTTGAATAATGGTATGAATAATCAAAATAAGTTTATAAATTAAGACGTTGTGAGATCTTTCTCACGGTTCGCCAAACGGGCAGCCTTTACTATCCGCGCCACGTGTTTCGTCAATATCACGATGATGCGAACCAACCAAATCATGGTCCCTCTGACCTGTGGCCGTACAGAAAACGCCCTACACAATAATGATTGACTGGCGGCCACTCTACTTTCCAAGCAGTTATCCATCACTAAACATCCTGCGCCACTTGAACCCACAATCGTGGCCCTTGCATCACCAAAGTGGCCAATAAACGCACCTGCTCAGCTAAGGCTTCATTCCACTGCGGCCAAATACGCGCGATGTAAACATTACTTCCTTCACCGTGGCTCATGTAACTTTCATTAAAGCTATCGGCCATTTTCTTGAGCGATTTATCGCGATCATCAACCCATTGACCACGGCTGAAACCAGCTTCTACACAGGCTAACGCGGTTTTTGGAAAGTAAGCGAGCGGTGCTGTCATACCTTGATAAAACAAACCCACCAGTTCTGCGAGCAACGCTTTGGCTTGTTCAGTATCGGGCATGGGCGGATAAATAAAATGCTGCACACCTTCTTTACGATCGTAGCCCATCAAATGAGTAGGTTGACTTTCGCCTATCGCCGCTAGTGAGAGGTGATCAATCCACGCGGCTAAATAATCCTGCGCGCGAATCGAACCACTGCGGTAGCGCACTAAACCGGATTGATAGCGCTTAGTCAGCCACCCCGTCAGCTGTACGTTTTTGCCTTCACCAAACAATTCAAATCGCAGATCGATCTCTTGGTCATCAAGTGGCGAATGGCATAAGAAAGCGATTCTTTGCGCCAATTCTTGTGCTTGCACGCGATTAGTTTCAAATTCCAAGGCTCCAAAAGCACCAATCGGTAACTTTCCTTGCGCGCGCTGCTGGTCGATGAATCTCTCAAGGGCATGCGGTGAATTGGGTTGTTCAAGCAGCAACTCTAGCAGTTCATCGCGTAACTGGTAGCTCTCCAAGCCATTTAAGGCAAAGGGTTCATCATCTTCCATTACCGGTAACGGAGGCTCGAACGTCACTTTAAGGCGACGATTAAAGAAATATTGCACAGGCAAACGCCAAAACCGTTGCAGCTCAACCAGATCTAAACTGACAGGAAAGCTCGCCCCTTGTAAATAATCGCTCAGGGCGAGATTAAACTCACCACTGGCTCGCCCTTGCCGACTGGCGGCAGGTAGCCACTCTTTGGCATAGCTACCAGTTTTACTCAAAAAAGCATTAGGGCTAAAAGGCACCATGGCGTGAGTGGTCGTTAAAGCACAGGCTAAATTTTTGGCCGATTGATCGCTGCCAAGCGCTTCATCCCCGACCAAACAGTAATTTTGTTGGCAATACTCTAAAAGCTCAGAGACCAACACCGAAGGAACGCGTTCGGTATTATCTTGAATTGAGCGCCCAACGTAGCTGATGTACAAGGTTTGCTGCGCCGAGAGCATCGCTTCTAAGAACAAATAGCGGTCATCGTCACGCCGCGAGCGATCGCCAGCGCGGGTGCGACCGTTCATCAAATCAAACCCTTCGGCTGGCATAGTGCGCGGGTAAACGCCATCGTTCATTCCTAGTAAACAAACGGTTTTAAAAGGGATGGAACGCATTGGCATTAAAGTACAGAAATTGACTTGTCCCGCCAGAAAACGCTGGCTGATGCGCGTACCTGACAATTTGTTTTGCAAATATTGAGTAATAATACTTGGCGCAAGTGCTTGCTCATAACCGGCCTCGGCCAGTTGATCTTTTAACTGCGACAAGGTGTCGCGAATCGACTTGAGTGCGAGCTCCCCTTCCAGCTCAACCTTGAAAAAAGCGTCAAGCATCTCACCGAGCAAGCGACGCCACTCGTCGACGCTTTGGGTTTGTGCTAACTGCTCGCGGTAATGGCTCACTTGCTGAATAAAGTGCGCTAATTTACCCGCCAACTCAGCGTTGATGCCTTGCACTTCATTATAAGGCGCGAGCGTCACTTCTCCTTGCGTAAATAAACCCGCTGAGGCAGGCATGGCATAACCAAGTAACATGCGCTCAATCCCGAATTGCCAAGTATTTTGCTCGGTCTGTGGCAACTCAAATTGTTGCGCGGTGCTAGCATTAAGCCCCCAGCGAATGCCTGACTCTTCTACCCACAATTTGGCTTGCGCAAAGTCTTGCTCATTAAGCTCAAATTTTGCCATCATCGCAGGAGTTTCAAGCAGCTCTAATAACTCTGATGCTAGGCAGCGAGAATCGGGTAAATGCACTAATTGCATAAATGCCGCTAAGATCGGGCTCTCTTGATCTGCCGTACGGTCTGAAATGGAGTAAGGAATAAAGCGCTCACCCGGCGCGTTACCAAATACCGCCGCAATGGCTGGGCTGTAAGCATTGATGTCCGCCACCATCACAATAATATCGCGCGGTTTCAGTTCAGGGTCAGCATCAAACATTGCCAGCAATTGATCGTGCAACACTTCCACTTCTCGCATCGGGCTATGGCAAGCATGAAGAGTGAGCGATGGATCATCCAAAGCAATCACTTGTTTGTGGTCGCTACTGTCCAGTTGACTATCATCTCGATGCTCTTGCAAATGTAAAATGTCGGCCTGCAACTGATGCAATAAGTTATCGCGTGGCAGATCAATAAAAAATTCGTGCTCTTCATTTTCCGTTTGGGAGAGTAAAAAAAGATTATCGCGCCCAAGTTTTCCCATCGAGGCTAATAACTCATTGCCAACCGCAGCTTCGGTATGCAATTCATCCACGAGGTTAGCTTCAATGTCACCTTTAAGCGGCGAGCGTTGCCCTTCAAACTGAATCTCATCACCTTGTAAGGCGAACGTTTTACGTTGCTGACTGTGCAGTCTGGCGAGCGTTTTTCTATCTCGAAGATCGCCCCAATAATGCTGACAAGGGTTGGTAAACATCAAGTGGACATCAATCTGCTCACCCAGCGCTTTGAGTGCATCCATATAACGAGGCGGCAGTGACGAAATACCGAAAATAAACAAACGTTTGGGCAGTTTGGTTAAATCAACCGAGCCACGCGCAAGCTGATCAATAAAGCTTTGATAGAGATTGGCACGGTGGTAGTGCGACTGGCCTTGATCTAGCGTGTATTGATATAAGGCTTGCCATAATATCGGCTGCCATGGATGCTCATCACCAATCTCGCTCACGTCATCGCCCGCCTCCCACTTGGCAATCCAATCGGGGCGGTAGACTAAATAACCATCAAAAATATCGGCAATTTTCTCGGCCAACTGATAGAGCTTGGAATGGTCATCATCCTGTTCAAGATAACGCTGCAGAGGAGCAAAGGGTTCGAGAGTGAGCAAGGTTGGCAACAGATGCATCAGTTTCCACGTCATCGCTTCTTTGTTAAAAGCGCTGCGCTTAGGCACATCAGGTAGCACTTTAGTAAACATGTCCCAGATAAAGGTCGCCGGTAGAGGAAACTCAAGGTTCGCCGCCACACCGAGCTCTTTCGCTAAGGCCATTTTGAGCCATTGCGACATCCCCGGGCTTTGCACCAAGATCTGCTCTTTCTCAAAGGGGTTGGCTAACGGTGCACTTTTGATCAAATGCACGAGCAGGATCTTTAAGGTATCGACTTTATTGGAATGGTAGACAGTAAACAAAATGCACTCACGCTTTTCTTGTCACAATAAGGACTGAGATTAGCATAAGTGCATTCTATACTTGAGAATTTTATGTTTTGAATTGCCTAAACTGCAGGCTATTTCATTTCACAGTTCAATGCGTGTTCATCTTGCTCTTCTAGCTCATTCATGCTGCTGAGTAGCACGCGATGAGGTTGATAGAAATTTAAGTAACGAATAGCAACATAACCCACCACAATAGTTGCCACAATCAACTCTAACCCAGCTAACCAATGCACTTGCTGTACATACTCAGCACTCACCCCAACGGTTTCCATCCAATGTGTGAGTTTAAATAGCGCCGTTGCACCAATCACCATTGGGAAGGTAAACGCTGCGTAGCCTGGGCTAAAAGGCAAACGTAATAATTTAAAGAAAGCTAAGTAGATAATCGTTGTCATTAACACGGCAATACCAAATAAAATGCCGATGATCACTGGCGATGGGTTAGCCGTGACAGTTAAGTAACCAGCCAATGAGAGGCTCGCTGGCGCCGCCAAAATAGCCATAGTTGGTTTTGCTGCATCTGGAACTTCATGTGTGAACATGAAACGGTAAATCATCATCGGCAGCATCACCGCATAAGCGACTAAACCGAACATCATGGTTGCATTTGCGATTGGTGCAAGTGCTGGGTTTCCAGAAAACGCCACGTCGGCCACAATAATACCCACAGGTGGAACGAACCAACTTGGCACCATGTGGTGAAGTTCAAAAGACTGCGCACGATGGTACAAAAAACTAACCAAGAAGATGATGTGTAAACCCACAGCAAATAGCCATAACGCATCACCAGCCATTGGGTAAAAATGGCCTAATGAATTGGAAACCACCATTGTGCCCATCGCAAAAGTAGGCACAACACTGCCCACGACCGGATGAGCGAGATCTTGGCGTAATAAGTGGCCATGAAAGAGAAATTTAAACGCAAGAACCACCAGCAACACGCTGGCAATAACGGCCCCACTTAATTGTCCATAACCTTGTAATGGTGCAAAGTTTTCCCAACTCCAACCCAAGCTTGCGATGCCTAGAGCTAAACCCGCCATAGGGGTTGGCGCACCCATAACTTTCGCTTTTGCTGCTCGAATCATATTGACCTCTCATCAGAACTAACAAAGTAGTTGTTCAATGTCGCTATCATACGCTTGCCTTTTGTTCTGATATATCTAAATATATAGAACACACGTTCAGATTAATTAAACAAAATTATGGCTGCCAATATTTCTCTTAAGCAATTGAAAGTATTCACTTCGATTACGCAACATAAAACCTTGACCCAAGCCGCAGAGGCGCTGTTTTTGTCAAAAGCGGCCGTGAGCATGTCACTGTCTGAACTGGAAAAACAGCTTGGGCATGCGCTGTTCGATAGGGTCAATAACCGTTTAATCCTCAATCAAGAGGGACAAAAACTGTTGCCGCTCGCCGATGAACTGCTAAGCCGTGCGAGCAACATCAACCAACTGTTTGACAGTGAGCAAACCCTCGCAGGCCAATTGCGCATTGGTACCAGTGATACGATTGGCAACCATGTTGCGCCTTATCTACTCAGTCAATTTCGCCAGCAAACCCAACACATCTCGCAAAGTTTGTTTATTTCCAACTCGGCGCTGATTTGCCAAAAGTTGGTCGATTACGAACTGGATCTTGCGTTGATTGAAGGAAAAACACTGCACCCAGAGCTGATTTCAACGCCTTCTTCACACGATGAAATGTGTATTATTTGCGCACCCGAACATCCACTCACAATGATAAATCAGCTCACCCTCAATGATTTCGAACAGAGCCAATGGGTATTGCGCGAGGCGGGTTCTGGCTCGCGAGAGTTTTTCTTACGGGCTATCGCACCACGACTTGAGCAGTGGCATGAAGCCTTTGAATTGAATACCACTGAAGCCTTAATCAACAGTGTTTCGGCAGGGTTAGGTTTGGGTTGTTTATCCACCCTTGCTGCGCATTCAGCACTGCAAGATGGCCGGGTTAAAAGACTCGATGTTCCGCTGGACATGAAACGCCGTTTTTGGCTATTGGTGCATAAAGAAAAATACCAAAGCCCACTGCTCAAACACTTTATTGAATTTTGTTATCAATGGAACAAAGAGTAGCCATCCACCTCTCACTTTTTCCTGCTCACCTAGACTTCATGGTTTAAAAACTGTATAAACAGCCAGTAGAATTAATGACTAAGTTAGAGGATTAACCATGGCTGTAATCGTCAAGTACGTGGTGGAACGCAACGGAGAAGAAAAGATGACTTTTACCTCTAAAGCAGACGCTGACGCTTATGACAAAATGCTCGATATGGCAGATGAGCTTTTCGAACTGTTAGGGAAAAGTGAGTTGCTAGAAGATGAAGCCAAGCAAGAAGCTTTGGCGATGTTCTTAGCGCAAAACAAAGAAGAAGTGCTTTACGCACTTGGCGCAAAGCGCAAGCCTGCACCGGCTAAGCCTAAAAAAGCCAAAGCGGTAAAAGACGAAGCACCAGAAGAAGATGCAGCTTAAGGCGATTAAACGCTTAACTTAAGATGATAGAACGTGAAAAGACCGCTGCTTCGTCAGCGGTTTTATATTTCTGTCTAAAGAAACACATCGCTAAAAAGACAAAAGGTATCGTTTTACGGACTTTCTCCCCTTTTGCCCTTTCCTACCCCTGCCTCACTCTTTATGATGCTTGATAAATCGAGTGCGCCGCAATGATGCTCAACCTACGCTGGCGAGCGCATCAATAGTGACAACATGGAGATATCAAAATGGCTTACTTTGCACTTGCCTTTGGCACGGCAACCAAAAACCGTGATGGAAAAATTATTGAAGCGTTTTTTCCAGCGCCAATTCTCAACCCAAGTGACGCGCTAGTGAGCGAGCTTGCTCAAGTCTCTGGTTATGGCGAAGGCAACCAGTATATCGACATCTCAACCGAGCAAAGCGCCCAACTCGCCGCGATATTTGCTCAACATGATCAGGCTAACAATGCCAGTTTTGCCGATAAAGCCGCTAATGCCTCACAACCACTGGTGCTGGTTATTTTAGCTTCCGACCAACAACCTCAATCAGTCGCTGAAGGCTTTTTGAAGCTACAACTGATTTCACACCGTTTAGTGAAACCACACGGTACTGTGCTTGATGGTATTTTTGGCCTGCTGCACAACATCGCATGGACCAATGAGGGTCCTATCGATCTACCTGAACTAGCGGATCGTCAAATTGAAGCTCGCCTTGCAGGCCGAGCTTTAACGGTAGATTGTGTCGATAAATTCCCGAAAATGGTTGATTACATTGTCCCAGCGGGCATCCGTATTGCGGATACCTCGCGCGTTCGCCTTGGCGCGCACGTGGGCGAAGGTACCACTGTGATGCATGAAGGTTTTATCAACTTCAACGCTGGTACAACAGGCGTGAGCATGGTTGAAGGGCGTATTTCTGCTGGTGTGGTTGTTGGTAATGGATCGGACATCGGCGGTGGCGCTTCTATCATGGGTACGCTTTCTGGCGGCGGTAAGGTCGTGGTCTCTATCGGTGAAAACTCACTGCTTGGCGCAAATGCAGGCTTAGGTTTCCCACTCGGCGATCGCTGCACAATAGAATCAGGTTTGTACGTAACTGCTGGCACTAAAGTGCGTATGCTCGATAACCAAGGCCAAGAAGTGGAAATCGTCAAAGCACGTGATTTAGCTGGTGTATCGGATCTACTTTTCCGTCGCAACTCGATCACTGGTCAAATTGAGTGTTTAGCCAATAAATCAGCCGTTGAACTGAACAGCATGCTGCACAGCCATAACTGATCCTGTTTTTCTGATAAAACGGCTTGGCGATGTGCCAAGCCTTTTTCTTTTGCGCGCTTTCTACTGCTAGGCTACTTTCTACTTTTTTATTTTGCTACTTCCACGTTACGGGCCAAACCGTTATCCCGGGTGGCCATCGACTCTCGGCGTAAATAACATCGTGCCGAATTTCCACACAAACAGAGTAAAAGCCAATATCCAGAGTGCGGCACTGATATTCACCATCAAAAATAGTTGTGCTGGAAAAAACGCCACACCGAGGCTGCGTACCAATGCCGACATCATCAAAGCCGCAAACGCAATACTCATTTTAGGCCCTTGATAAATCGCCCTGCCGGTATGCCCCATGGTCACGCGTGTAATCATCGACAAAATCAAGCCTGAGATGGCTCCAATGGCAAAGAGATGGATCAGGTTATGAGTGACATATACATCATCAATTAACCCGCGCAGTAATAAGCTCAAAGGAATGCAGGCATACGCAGCGTGCAGCGACCAAACCAGAGGCTCACTCAATGTTAGCCATGGTTTCCAACGCATCCAACGCACCCACTGCGCTAACCCAGCCAGTAACATGATAGGCTGACCAATCTGCACCATCGTCAGCGGGAAGAAACTCAAAATAAACAAGGCCGCAATGGGTGCATTGGCTAACCAATCGAGCCATACCCATGGCTGTGCTTTTTCAAAGTTAAAACGCCTTGCGCTGAAGAAAGGGATCACGCGTGCTCCCATGACCGATAGCAACAATGTGAACCACCACAACATCGCCTGCCATACCGCCGCTGAGCTAAAGGGCGGCATTCCTTTGATGGTGGCATAACTCGCAAAGTTCGCGCCGATCGCTAAAATAAACAGCGGCACAAAAAAGAGATTTTTCCAGCCTTTCGCTTGCACTACTCGGCGGCCAATTTCATAGGCCGAAGCGGCCAAAAAAAGCGCTTCGACAGAAGAGATGACCCACAAAGGTGTCGGCGTCCACAATAAGATTCGAGGCGCTAACCACAAGGCGACTAACACGGCTAAGCGATAATGTTTCGTGCCATTTATGCCAGTCCAGTTCTGTACGGCAGTCAATAGAAAACCGACCACAATTGCCATAGCAAAACCAAACAGCATTTCATGTACATGCCACCACAGCGCAGGAACTTGCAATGCCGATGGCTGACCTGTTTGAAACATCCAGACCCATAACGTCACCGCTAAAACGGCATATACGCTACCGAGTAGGAAAAAGGGACGAAAACCAAGGCGCAACCAAGCGGGTATGCGTTGTTCTACTTTTATATCGGTAATATTGAGCACTGTGACCTCTTACGGCGGTGGTGGATATCATGACAGACGACCAACACCACAAGCACAATTTAAGCCAATAAAAATACCCAATAAAAACAATAAAATAAAAAATATCACTCAAAAAAAGAGTCATAACAACTCAAGAAAAAACAGTCATTATGACTCAATGAATTCACTTAAACTCTATCTTAACCAGTGGTTACACCAATAGCAGTGGTTACACGCATAGCACTGCGGTTCGGGCTAATCACCACACAAGCCGTCTGTTTTTGTTTACCAAAACCGATGATTTGTGACAGCGCTTTTTTGCCGACCGGAATGAAAGCCGAAGCCATCGCATCCGCTTCTGTTTCTGCATGAGGATCGTGAATGAAGAAGAATTTATCGCTCATACCACTGAGTACGATCCAATGCGGCTCTTTCTTACCATCGAAACGATAAGTGCTGATGAGTAGCAGCACACATGCCCCTTCCGTCACCCACGCTTCTAGTTGCTCTTGACTCGGTGGTGCATCAATCATCGCCACATCTTGATGACTAAGCTGCTCACAAAAATCAAGATGAACCAATTCGATAACTTGTTTTTTATTGGCATCTCGCACGCTATCAATAAAAGGCGTGCTTTTGGATTGGCTCCACAGCTCCACATGATAACCGCGTCGACTAGCAGCCAATGCCAACCCTTGGCCGCTGCACCCACCGTGCCCTGCCGCCATAAAAATCGTTGTTGCTTCTCGCCACAGTTGCAGCTCAGCGGTGCGACTCGGCTCAAACGATTTAGACAAGCAAGAAAAGCTCATCAGCAAGCATGCCGCACCGCAAGTAAATGGCGTAGTCTGAACATAAAGTGGCATTGGCAATTGCACCTTAGGCCCTTGTGGCGACAAGCGTTTTTGCATCCGGCGTCCATTACACAAATCATCGTAATAATGGATAAGAAATTTCAGGGTTTTATAGCCCATTTTTTCATATAAATTTATCGCTGCCGTATTGTCTTCACGCACTTCTAATCGTAATGTAGTGGCACCTTGATCAAGAGCAGCACGCTCGCATTGCTCGACCAAATTTTGAGCAATCCTCCGGCCTCTGAAATCAGGTTTTACGGCAATCGAATACAACCTTGATAGCTGTGTACCTTGATGAAATAGTAGCAATGCATATCCAGCCAGCTCTGTGCCGGCATCGGCCACAAACAACACCGCTTGGTTGGAATGTAAAAAACGCTTCATTTGACGTGGAGAGATTTTATCTCCGTCAAACAGCTGTTGTTCTAACGCATTAAGAGCAGTGAGATCAGCACTTTTCGCAAGACGAAAGTCCATACGACGTCCTTAAGTGGTTGGCAAGATTGCGGCTCAATATTATTCCTATTGATTAAGGAAAAGAATAGCAATGGCAAACCTTTTGATCGTGACCGACCAGTCCAGTGACTGGCAACAATATTTCCCCTCAGAGCAAGTGGTAAGTGTAGACCAATACCTCAACAGTAATGGCACCCATACTCATCGCAGCCTGCAAGTGGTCAACCTGTGTCGCGATTATGGCTACATGAGCAGCGGCTATTACTGCTCGCTGATGGCAGAGGCACGCGGCCACCGCGTTATCCCTCGAGTGATGGCAATCAACGACATCAATCAACCCTTTTTACTCTCTTCTGGCTTATTGAAACTCAATAAACTGTGCGCCCAAACCGATTTTATACAGTGCAAAATTTATTTTGGCCGCACCGCAGAAAAAGGCTTGGATAAACTGGCTCGCCGCCTGTTTGAACAGTTTATGGTGCCCGTTATTGAGTTGGAAATGAACCGCGTTCAAGGGCAGTGGCAAATCAGCAAAATTGGCCCTTTCCCATTCCAAGATTTGAACGACCAAGAGCAAGATTTCTTCGTCGAATCATTAGAGCTGTTTTCAACCAAAGTTTGGCGTAAACCGAAGCAAGAGAAAAAATACCGTTACGATATTGCCATGCTGGTGGACGAAGAAGAGAAAATGCCACCTTCTGATCCCTCAGCATTAAAACGTTTTCGCCGCGCCGCAAACCGTTTAGGGGTTAACCTAGAAACCATTTCACCGGATGACTTATCGCGTTTGGGTGAATTTGATGGCTTGTTTATTCGCGCCACCACGAACATCAGTAATTACACTTACCGCTTTGCAAAAACGGCTGAGAAAATGGGCTTGGTGGTGATGGATGATTCTGAATCGATCATGAAATGCACCAATAAAGTGTTCTTAACTGAGTTGTTGCAACGCAACAAAGTGCCTGCGCCAAAAGGCGTGATTTTGCAAAGTTTTGATGAGCAATGGAAAAGCAATGTCATGCAGGAGTTGAGCTTTCCCATGGTATTAAAAATTCCAGATGGCGCATTTTCACGTGGCGTGGTTAAAGTACGCGACGAGCAAGAGCTGGAACGCGAAGCCGGCGCACTGTTTGAAAAAAGTGCTCTGATTTTGGCACAAGCCTTCATGCCAACTGACTTTGACTGGCGCATCGGTGTAATGAACCGCCAAGCCATCTTCGCCTGCAAATACATGATGAGCCGCGGCCACTGGCAAATTTATCAACACCACAACAGTGGCCGAGTCTCTTCTGGCGGCTTTGAAACCTTGGATTTAAAACAAGTACCTAAAAACGTGGTTGATGTTGCCTTAAAAGCGTCAAACCTTATCGGCAGTGGCCTGTACGGCGTTGACTTGAAAGAGATTGATGGCCAAGTTTACGTAATCGAAGTGAACGATAACCCTAGTATTGATCACCAAGTTGAGGATGCGTTTTTAGGCGATCTTCTTTACGATAGGATCATGACTGAGTTTCTGCGCCGTATTCAAATGCGCGGTTTCTGATCTCAATTGGTATAATCTACTGCTCCTCAATGCAGAGTCATTGAGGAGCAAGTGATAAGGATATTCATGGAATTTTTGATCGACCAGTGGCATTTTTCTGCATCCGCTCCGCAGCAAAAACTCAATAGTGCTTCACTGATTGAAGCAGGGAATTGGTATCACTGCCAACGCGATATTCCCGGTTTAAAAGAGTGGTTGCTGCAGTATCAGATCCCCACTTCAATTGTCGACAGCCTCTTAGCAGAGGACACTCGCCCACTGTTTGAGCAATACGATGATGATAACTTTTTACTGATTTTGCGTGGCGTCAACATGAACGACAACGCCAACCCAGAAGATATGTTGAGCGTTCGCATTCTCTATTTCAATGGCGCGCTATTTTCAACCCGAAAAATCCCGTCAAAAGCCGTCAATGTAATCCGTGACCTACTGCAGGCCGGGCAAGGCCCGCAAACCCTTTCAGATGTACTCGTGCAGATCATTGATGGTTTAAACAAAAACATCGATAACTACTTAAACAGCATTGAAGCGAAAATCACCCAATACGATAACGAAATTGAACTCAGTGACGAGCTGATGCAGACGCATAAAGCGCTGCTCAAAATCAAACGTTTTATCAAACCTCAGCAATACGCCATCGATGATTTCAGTGATTCCAAAGTATCGCTGGCAAATGATAAAAACTTGCGTCTGCGCCACAGCGTTAACACCATCACGCGCATTAATGAAACCCTCGATTTTTACCTTGGAGAGCTCGAACTGATCAAAGGGGAATTACGTCAATATCATGCAGAGAAGATGAACCAAAACACCTATTTATTCTCGGTGATTGCGGCGATCTTTCTACCAACAAGCTTTTTAACTGGCTTACTTGGGGTTAATGTCGGCGGTATTCCCGGCACTGAATCCCCCGTTGCTTTTGCTCTCTTTTGCATCGCACTGGTTGGTATTTTTGGTTTAGAGTTTTGGATTTTGCATCGGTTACGTTTTTTCAATAAGGAGTCGTAATTCACTGATGATGTATATTTTTGGTTATGGCAGCTTGATCAACTCCGCTTCTCGCCAGTTAACAGGGCAAACAGGAAGAGCTATTCCCGTGGTCGCGCATGGTTTAGTTCGTTACTGGGGAAAAATTGATGAGAGCTACATATTGTCACCTTTGGTGGTGAATGAAGGACAAGGGCAAGTCAACGGCGTACTGCTGGAGATCGATGAAACCGCTTTGGCAGAATTTGACCGTCGAGAGCGTGGTTATGAGCGAGTGCCCCTCAACGCTAATCAAATCGAGAGTGATGACGCTTTTAACCTCCAATGTCCGATTTGGGTTTATGTCAAAGAGGCACCAGAGCCTCCCTGCGAGCGAAGCCCTATCGTACAAACCTATGTCGATACCGTGCTGGCTGGTTGTTTAGAGTTTTCAGAAACCTTTGCGCGCCATTTTATTGAGCACACGGTAGGCTGGCAACATCCGCTGATTAACGATCGCCTCGCGCCGAAATACGGTAATTTAGCAGGGGTAGAACCCTGTCATCATGCGATCATTGATGAGCTGATGGCTACGGTCCGTTAGCGCCTTAGCTTTTATTCCAATTTTAAACGTTTACATTAATTAGAAGCCTTGATTTACCTGTATAGAAAGTCGTAATTATCACATTGATTGCATTGTTCGTTTGCCTTATTTACACCACCATTGTTAAATACAGCGAGCAATAGCAAGAGGTGTAATATGGCTACCATCAAAGATGTAGCTCGCGAAGCCGGTGTGTCAGTGGCAACGGTTTCACGAGTCATCAATAAATCCCCTAAAGCGAGTAAAACATCGATTGAAGCGGTCACCGCCGCAATGAGTTTACTTGGTTATCGGCCTAACGCCGCCGCACGAGCTTTAGTCAGCCAAAGTACCGACACCATAGGCGTGCTAGTCAGTGACGTTTCCGATCCTTTTTTTGGCATGCTCGTGAAAGCGGTCGATAATGTGGCTCATGACAATGGCAAGCATCTGTTGATTGGCAATGGTTATCACCGTGCTGAAGAAGAGCGTCAAGCAATTGAACTGTTGATCAACAGCCGCTGTGACGCTTTGGTGATTCACTCGAAAGGTTTATCGGATCAAGAATTGATCGACTACGCTGCCGAAGTGAAATCGATGGTATTGATCAATCGTCATATCCCGCAACTGGCTAACCGCTGCATCTCATTGGATAACTACAAAGGTGCTTATTTGGCGACTGAATTTTTGATCCGCCACGGTCATAAAAAAATCGCTTGTATTGGCTCTTCTCATTCGATTGAAGACGCTACAGATCGCGTAGCTGGTTATCAAGCCGCGTTGAAAGATCACGGTATTGAGATCGCTCCTAATTACATCGAGTTGGCCGAACCACACAGCGAAGGTGGCGAGCAAGCGATGACTCACTTGCTGATCCGTTCGATCGACATGACTGCCGTGGTCGCCTACAACGATAATATGGCAGCGGGCGCGTTAAATGTGCTTGAGGAGAATGGTGTAAAAAGCCCTGAGCAAATTTCAGTGATCGGCTTTGATGATGCGTTGATCGCACGCTACATTCGCCCAAGGCTCACCACCATCCGCTACCCAATCGAGATGATGGCTGAAAAAGCCGCTAAACTGGCACTCCAATTAGCCCGTGGCGAAACGATAGAAAAAGAACCGATGATTTTCTCACCGACTTTGGTGCGTCGAGATTCGGTAGAAAAAATCTGACGCACTCAGGTTACACTTTCACTCGCCACTTTGGGCATCAATACTCAACATCTAAGCGACGCACCCACCTTAAACGTCAAATTGGTAAATGGTGGTATGAGTATATTCTTGCCCTGGCAGAGTAATACAGCTGGGTTGCTGCCATTCGGGATGATTGGGGGCATCCGGCAAGTATTGGGTTTCTAATGCGACCCCCGCATAGCCTTGATAAACCCCACCGCGCCGATTGGGCGTCCCCGATAACCAATTCCCACTATAAAGTTGTATGGCAGGCTTAGTCGTAAATACGCTCATGGTTACCTTTGCATCTGGTGATTTCAGTTGCGCGGCGCACACGGTTAAATCAGTTTTGTCAGGCAATAGATAACTGTGGTCATACCCTTTGCTTGCTTGTTGCTGCTCATCTTTGAGTAAGTCACGACCTATTGATTTTGCAACGCGAAAATCAAAGCCCGTGTCGATGACAGATTTTGGCCCTGACAATGGGATTCCATGTGGATCCGTGGGTAAAAATTCATCGCCCTTTATAAAGAGTGAATGATCTAAAATCGTATGACCACTCTCTGCGCCCAGCAAATTAAAGTAGGCGTGGTTGGTTAAATTAAGCGGCGTTGGTTTATCTGTGGTCGCTAAATAACGGAGGATCAATTGATTATGATCGTTCAGTTCATAGCTCACGGCAATGTCAACGTTACCGGGAAAACCTTGGTCACCATCCGATGAATGGATTGAAAACGTCACTTGTTGAGCACTTTTGTGAGCAATAGTCCAACGACGCTGATCTAACCCTTCAAGACCGCCATGCAAACTATTTCCAGCTTGGTTGGTCGTCACTTGATAGCGTTGATCATTTAATTCAAATTGGCCTTTAGCGATCCGGTTAGCATAACGTCCCACTGTGACGCCCATATAGCTTTGTTGCTGCTGAAAATCGCTCATGGTGGAAACACCCAGCAGAACTTCTCTGCGTTCCCCATCCTTAAGCGCCAACTCACAACTGAGCCATGTTGCGCCAATATCCATTAATACTACGCGGCTACCAATGCGGTTAGTCAAACTGACAAGTTGTGCAGGGCGGCCATCATAGGCCACTTGCTGAGTCATAGTGTGAACAAGTGAAGATGTGCAGCAAGCCTCTACTAGACCAGCGCCCTCTTTTGCTTGGCAGACGTAAATCGACGCTTTAAGGCCAGTCGCCGCTTCATATTTCTCATCGACAGCCGCTTTCACTGCATCAACCAATGTAGGTGGGACAAGTGCCACAATACAGCCACCAAAGCCACCCCCAGTCATACGCACACCGCCTTGGTCACCAATCACCTCTTTGATGATATCAACCAAGGTATCAATCTCTTTGACCGTTATTTCGAAATCATCACGCATCGATGCGTGTGATTGAGCCATCAGCTCGCCCATGCGCTTCATGTCGTGGGCACGCAACGCTTGGGCCGCTTCAACAGTACGGTCATTTTCAGTAATGATGTGACGAGCACGTTTAGCCACCAACTCATCAAGCTCAGAAACTTTTTGCTTAAACTGTTCAATGCTTACATCACGCAGCGCTTTGACGCCAAAAATACGCGCAGCCTCTTCACACTGCTGGCGGCGAGTGTTGTATTCGCTATCTACCAAGCCGCGTTTTTTATTGGAGTTGACGATCACGACGGCCATCTCTTCTGGCATTGAAACCGCTTGTGTTTCTAAGCTACGGCAATCTAAAAGTAGCGCGTGGTTTTCACGACCTTGCGCCGAAATCATTTGATCCATAATGCCGCAATTACAGCCGACAAATTCGTTCTCGGCCTGTTGGCCATTTAGTGCGATTTCCGCTTGAGAAATATCCAGTTGATAAAGTTCTTTAAAGGTTTGACCGATCACGACCTCAAGCGCAGCCGAAGAGCTAAGCCCCGCTCCCTGTGGAACATTACCGCTGACAGTAATATCCGCCCCCGTAAACGAGTAACCACGCGCAAGCAAACATTTCACCACGCCGCGAATGTAGTTCGCCCACATTTTGTCTTGTTGGAAAGTAATCTCTTGGGTGAGGTCAAACTCATCAAGTGCATTGCCATAATCAACAGACACGATGCGTACTAAATTATCTTCACGTTTGGCAGCCGCTACCACGGTTTGGTAGTTAATTGCACAGGGGAGCACAAAACCGTCGTTATAGTCGGTGTGCTCACCAATCAAATTTACACGGCCTGGCGCTTGGATGATATGGCTAGGCGCGTAGCCCAACACTTGCTCAAAAGACGCTTTCACATTTTGGATTAAATCAAACATTTGCATTCCTAAACTCATAAACTGGTTTTCATTTCTCATTAACCACTTAGCGCAATGAAAAAAACTTTGTTAAGCCCAAGTCGTTGGAGGTGCAGCGAGGTGATAAGTAAATTCAGCCAATAAACATAGATTACCTATGTCCTTAGGGTGCGTTTACGAAGCAACAAGGCTACAACTTCACAGATGACGTTACTGCTCTTTGTAGTGAACATCACTTAGCTCGCGCAGACGCTGCGCCGCTTGTTCTGCGGTTAAATCTCTTTGGCTTTCAGCCAACATTTCATAACCCACCATAAACTTACGAATCGAGGCACTGCGCAGCAGTGGTGGGTAGAACAGTGCATGCAGTTGCCAATGGTCAATGTTCGTACCCTCTTCAAAGAAAGGCGCGTAATGCCAGCCCATAGAATAAGGGAAAGAACATTGGAACAGGTTGTCGTAACGGCTGGTCAGTTTTTTAATCGCAACGGCGAGATCGTCACGTTGCGCATCACTCAACTCACTCATGCGACGGATATGCGTTTTTGGCAGCAACATGGTTTCAAATGGCCATGCAGCCCAGTAAGGCACAACAGCCACCCAATGCTCTGTTTCCAGCACAATGCGTGAGCCATCTTTCAGCTCAGCTTGCACATAATCCACCAGCAGGTTACTACCCTGTTGTTGGTAATACGCTTTTAGGTTGTGCTCCTTGCGTTCAATTTCATTGGGTAAGAAGCTATTAGCCCAAATTTGGCCGTGTGGGTGAGGCTGGGAACAACCCATGGTTTCGCCTTTGTTCTCAAATGCTTGCACCCAAACGTACTCTTTACCTAACTCTTCGATTTGATCGTTCCACGTATCAATCACGCTGCGAATGTTGCCCACGGGTAACTCTGGCAGAGTTTTGCTGTGATCTGGAGAGAAACAAATCACTCGGCTCAAACCACGCACACCTTGAGTTTTGAATAGAGGGCTATCGGACTTCGGTGCATCTGGTGAATCTACCATCAATGCTGCGAAGTCGTTGTTGAATACGTATGTACCTCGGTAGTCTGGGTTGACATCACCTGAGATGCGCGCGTTTGTCGGACAAAGAAAACACTTCTCATCATAACTTGGCAGTTCATCTACCGCTGGCTTTTCATCAGCCCCGCTCCAAGGGCGTTTAGCGCGATGTGGTGAGACTAAAATCCACTGCCCCGTGAGTGGGTTGTAGCGACGATGTGGATGATCCACTGGGTTAAATTCAACATTCGACATATTGCTTACTCAATTATGCTATTTAATAGTCCGACGCGTCACGCCGGATAAAACTAGTACCCTTGCGGGTTATTGGATTGCCAATGCCATGTATCAGCAGCCATTTCATTGATACTGCGCGTCGCCTTCCAAGCCAGATCTCGCTCCGCTTTTGTAGTACTAGCCCAACACTCGGCAATATCACCCGAGCGTCGTGAGCAAATCTCATAAGCAATAGGAACACCACTTGCTTGAGCAAAGGCTGAAACTATCTCTAACACACTCGATCCGTTACCCGATCCAAGGTTGTAAATATGCCTTCCCGCTTTCATCGCAACCGTATTTAAAGCGGCCAAATGGCCATCGGCTAGATCCATAACATGAATGTAATCACGCACACCCGTACCATCCGGTGTGGGGTAGTCGCTACCAAATATGGATAACTTCTCGCGGCGACCTACCGCAACTTGGGCAATAAACGGCATCAGATTATTCGGCACACCTTGCGGGTCTTCGCCCATAGTGCCAGAAGGGTGAGCTCCCACAGGGTTGAAGTAACGCAGTAAGGTCACACTCCAATCTGGCTCAGCAACCACTAAATCCGACAGGCACTGCTCAACCATATATTTGCTACGACCGTAAGGATTGGTGGTTGAACCGGTTGGAGAATCTTCAGTTATCGGCACGATTTCAGGATCGCCATACACTGTCGCCGATGAACTGAATACAATACTTTTCACTCCAGCTTTACGCATACTGCGCGCTAGCACCAACGAACCATTGACGTTATTGTCATAATATTCGAGCGGTTTTATCACGGATTCACCGACGGCTTTTAAACCTGCGAAATGAATCACAGCATCAATATTATGTTCAGCAAATACCTTATCGAGAAAGGCCTCATCACGGATATCACCATGATAAAACACGGGCGTTTTATCTGTCAGTGCATGGATACGGCTTAATACTTCAATCTTCGCGTTAGATAAGTTGTCAACGATAATGGGGTCGATACCCGCTTGTATCATTTGTACACAGGTATGACTTCCGATATAGCCCATGCCGCCCGTCACTAATACTTTCACCATACTCTCCTATTGGGATACCGATAGAGGTTGATTCTCGCTTTTGAAAAAGTCTAACAGCCTTACTCGCTTTCAATCTGTGATCAAAACACCACAATGTAAACGTTTCCACTAAAACTCTAAAACAATTCCCTTCACTTAACTGATTTTATTTAAATTACGTATACAATACGCACAGGTAGGCTCTAGTGAGATATTTTGCAGCCCACCACCTTGCACCATCATCCTCTCTAGTTCGACTTACCTTGCTGAGTTTTAGCCCATGACCCAAAGCCGTGTAGAACTGAATAACCGAATGAATATCGTCACTTTGACTTGGCCGATCTTTATTGAGATTTTATTACGGACGGCGATTAACACCAGTGATGTGTTTATGCTGAGTAGTTATTCAGACAAGGCTGTATCAGCGGTTGGGGTTATCACTCAAATCAATTTTTTCTTGCTGATTGTCTCAATGATGGTCAGCAGTGGTACAGGGATCCTAATTGGGCAATACAATGGCTCTGGCCGCCAAAGTGAATCGGCACATGTTGGGGTGGCCAGTTTACTGCTTGGATTAATCATTGGCTCATCGCTCAGTTTAGCCGCTTATTTGAGCGCTAATTCAGTCATGAATGCCTACGGCTTAGAAGCGCAGGTCGCACAATATGGCTATGAATATCTGGTTATCAGTGGCAGCTTTACAGTAAACGTTACCATCGGCATTGTACTGGCGACGATTTTGCGCAGTAACGGCTACTCCAAAGCGCCGATGTTCATTAATTTATTTGCCGGATTATTGAATATCATCGGTAACTATATTGCTATTTTTCAACCCTTTGGACTGCCCGTCTACGGTGTACAAGGGGTTGCGATATCAACAGTATTCAGCCAAATTGTCAGCACTATTTTGCTGTACTACACCGTTAAGTACTACCACATATCACTACCGGTGAAAGAGTGGAAAATCATCCCGAAGCCGCTATACCAGAAGATCATCAAGATCGGCATGATGAATGCGGGAGAGATTCTTTCCTATAACATGATGCAACTGACGGTGATTTTTTTCGTTGTAAAAATGGGCACGGCTTCATTGGCCGCGTTTACTTATGCGCAAAATATTGCCCGTCTCGCCTTTGCATTCTCAGTAGCTCTTGGGCAAGCCGGGCAAATTCAAACTAGCTACTACATTGGTAAAGGTTGGGTGGATGAGATTCTGACTAAAGTACAACAATATTTTGTGGTTGGCTTTCTCGTCTCCAGCACATTGACGATCTCAATTTATCTACTGCGCGCTGACATCATCGCCCTCTTCACTTCTGATCCTGAGATAACGGCCTTGGTCGCAGGGTTAATTGCTGGCTCCATTGCAATGGAAGCCGGGCGCACGTTTAACCTAATTTTTATTGCCGCACTCAAAGGCGCAGGAGACATTCGCTTTCCAGTGCAGATGGGCATATTAAGCATGTGGACTTTTGGCGCAGGTTTAACTTACTTATTTGGCCTACATTGGGGATGGGGAGTTATGGGTGCATGGGTGGCCATTTCGGTGGATGAATGGTTTAGAGGCATCATCATGTTTAGGCGTTGGAGATCTAAGGCTTGGACTAAGTTTAAACTCAGTTAACCCATGCCTGTCTGTTTATCGTTTTTCTGCGGTTTACAAATGGTTAAGGATTAAATTTGAATCTGCTCAAACATCCTTTTAAAGTAGCGAAACAACGTCTCTTTAAGAGTGCTTATGCACATGTTTACTATTTTCAAAACTTTTTTTCTGCTTGGGTGGATAAGCTTTGGTGGGCCAGCCGCTCACATTGGTTATTTCCGCAATACATTCGTTGAAAAATTAAAATGGATTGAAGATAAAGAATACGCACAGATCGTTGCCTTAAGTCAGTTTTTGCCAGGGCCAGGTTCAAGCCAAGTTGGGTTTGCACTAGGATACCATCGTGGTGGCTTATTAGGTGGATGCGCCGCTTTTGCTGGTTTTACACTCCCTTCGGTTTTGATCATGGTTGCCCTTGCCATCGCCAGCAGCCAATTACTACAAACCCCCTTATTTCAAAACGTGATTCACGGCTTAAAACTGCTAGCCGTTGTGGTTGTCGCGGATGCCACATGGGGAATGTATAAAAACTTCTGTAAGAATCGCTTAACTGTTGGGTTGTGTGTGGCCACCGCTGTGATGCTGATTGTTGCACCCAGTATTGGAACGCAAATCGGAGTTCTCATTGGGGCAGCGCTGATCGGAGTGAAATGGCTCCCTAGTCAAGATTTAGCCACTGAACGTTCATTTGTCCCCGCTTTCGTCCCTTTCACTCTCTTTATTGGCTTACTGGTCGGTTTACCTTTTGCCGCCCACTTAATGCCTGAAATCGCTCTATTTAACCACTTTTATCAAGCGGGTAGCTTAGTGTTTGGCGGTGGGCATGTCGTACTTCCATTACTGCAAAATTTGGTTGGCGACGCGCTTGAGCCGGATCTGTTTTTAACAGGATATGCCGCAGCACAAGCGGTTCCTGGTCCAATGTTTACCTTCGCCACTTACATTGGCTACGCTCTACTACCACAAGCGCCAATCTTAGGCGCAACGCTGGCGACCATTGCCGTCTTTTTGCCGGGTTTTTTGTTACTGCTCGGCGTGCTTAAAAATTGGCAAGCCTTAGCAAACTATCGATCAGTATCAGGAGCAATCAACGGTGTTAACGCCGCCGTCGTTGGTTTGCTGCTCTCAGCCTTATATCACCCCGTATTTACAAGCTCGGTCAGCAATCATCTAGATATGGCGATCGTTCTGATCGGTTTTTACCTACTAAAACAGCTCAAACTGCCTATTGTCTGGCTGGTTATATTCTTTATGCTCAGTGGTATTGCACTTGGATTAAACTGAAACTGGCCATACGCCTTGTGACTAAACATGGCGTCAAATAGCCGTATTTATCTAGTGACCCAGCGTCACCCAACGGCTTTCCAGTACCACCTCATATTGCTTGGTTATATAACCCATTTTTTAATTAAATTTCACGCACGCATCGCTTATCTGTTCTAAACTTATCAATTAGAAGAGCTTCTCCATTTCAACCTTGGAGACCCTGTAGCGCAGAGGAACACGCGATGGATACGCATAGCAAAGGTTGCGAGCACGCCTATTTTCCACATGTTGGTCCACTCAATAAGCAACTGGCTAACATACACCAACGAATGCAAGTCAAAGTCCCAGAGATTGACCGTATCTCTTTTGCGCTATACGACCATCACCATGATAATTTGAAAACCTACGCCGACAGCACCTTTCACGGGGGCGAGCTTATACATTACGAGTTTCCACTTGCTGAGCTTCCAGTCCTTAAGCAATGCGCACAAAACGGCCAGAGTCGTAGCGTTGAAAATATCCCAATCCAATTGAAGCCAGACTATCCTCATACTCGCTGGCTAATTGAGCAAGGTTATTGTTCATCACTGGCGATTCCGACTTACCACCAGCAAGCATTTATTGGCTTTATTTTCCTCAACTCGTGTCAAAGCCATTTGTTTACCGAACAGGTAAAGCAGAATGTAGAACCTTTTATTGAGATGATTCGCTTTGCAGTTTGCTCTGAATACGATTTAGTCCACACTATTTTAGAGACTGTAAATTTGACTCAAGCGCGCTCCCCAGAGCATCAACTGGAATCGAAAGAGCATAAAGAACGTATTAGCTGTTATGCCAAGGTCATCGCTACTGAGGTTGCTGACATTTATCAACTGGATGATGAAACCATTGATAACATTATCCAGTTTTCGCGCTATCACGACATAGGCAAACTTGCCCTACCGACAAGCTTATTACTTAACCCGAATACATTAGATAAACCAGAGCGTGCTCAACTGTATAGCCACATAGAAAAAGGTATTGAAATCATTAATCAAATTATTGATGACATAGGTACACCTGATCACCCTTGCATATCCATATTAAAAGAGATCGTCGCTTATCATCATGAGTTTTTGGATGGCAGTGGCTATCCTTACGGCCTAATGCAAGACAATATCCCGATATCGGCACGCATTATTGCTGTTGCCAACGTCTTTGATGCCTTAACAAGCCATCGTCCATACAAACAAGCTTGGTCTGTTCCTTTTGCCCTTCTCGAACTGGAAAAAATGGTCGTGAGCGGCAAGCTTGATAAACACTGTGTCAATGCCCTTCGCTATCATCAAGATTACTTAAAACATGTGATTGATATTCACCCAGAAATCGACCCGAAGGATAGATTCAACTGAACAGAAATAAACGTCACTCTGAGTTAATAGTGTCAAAATAAGAAAGTGAATCCAGCGCGCAACTTTAACGTTTAGTAACTACAATCTTCTTTTACCTAACCATTCCACCATGCTAAAGTTAACAAAACATTAACATAAGAATAATAATATTTTTGCCAATAACATGGAGTTAGAGAATGATTCAGCCTAACGAGTTAAGCAAAGCAACTTGTGCTCTCCCACCACCGAATGAAATGATCTTGAAATGGGCAGCGGAACGCCCCAACCAAGTATATTTAAGACAAATTATTAACCGAAAATTTGTTGAATACACCTATGCTGAAGTGGCCGACAAAGCACTCAGGCTCGCCTCGGCACTACAAGCGCTAGGGGCAAAACCCCAAGATAAAATTGCACTCATTTCCAAAAACTGCGCTGAATGGTTTGTGTGTGATCTCGCAATGATGCTCGGCGACTTTGTCAGTGTTCCCATTTTTCCAACGGCTGGCGCCGATACCATCGAATACTGCCTCACCCATAGCGAAACAAAAATAGTCATTGTGGGTAAACTCGATAACGGCCAAGCTACCCAACAAGTATTGAGCCATTTGCCAGATATCATCAGTATTGCGCTACCCTATGATTCAGCTCCCACTTGCGATCACCTGTTTACAAAATTGATTGAGCACTATCCGCCAAGCACAGAACGCCCTGTACATCATGACAATAAGTTGATGTCTTTAGTCTATACATCGGGTACGTCGGGCTTGCCGAAAGGGGCGATGCTGACCTACGGTGCATTTAGCTGGTCAGCTCAACAGCTTATAAACCACATTGGCATTCAAGAAAACGACCGTTTATTTTCCTACCTCCCTTTGGCTCATATTACTGAACGTGTTTATATTTTTGGCTCTTCCATCATGGGTGGGGTACAAACGGCTTTCCCTGAATCATTAGACACCTTTATTGAAGATGTCAAAATGCAGCGCCCGACGCTCTTTATCTCAGTACCAAGGTTATGGACTCTATTTCAGCAACGCATTCAAGACAAATTACCGCAGAAAAAGCTCAATTTTCTGCTAAAGATCCCTTTTGTAAGCACGCTGATTAAGAAGAAACTTGCTGATGGCTTAGGGCTTGATCAAGCACGTGTGCTTGGTTGTGGCTCGGCTCCCGTATCACCGGCGTTATTAGAGTGGTATCACCAAATTGGGCTGAACATTACCGAAGCTTGGGGCATGACAGAATCTTTTGCTTATAGCACCCTGAACTACCCGTTTAGAGCCGACAAATTGGGGTCGGTTGGACGAGCAGGCCCAGGAATCGAACTAAAAATCGCTAATAATGATCATGAGATTATGGTGCGTGGCCAAGGACTATTTTCTGGCTATTATAAAAATGACATTGCAACTCAAGAGTCATTTGATAAAGAAGGATGGCTACATACTGGCGATATCGGTTTTATTGATGCTGAAGGTTATCTCACCATTCAAGGGCGCAAAAAGGACACCTTTAAAACAGCCAAAGGCAAGTTTGTGGCTCCCGTACCTATCGAAAATAAACTGTTCGAATACACTCGAGTCGAGATGATGTGTCTGATTGGCTTAGGGCTTCCCGCCCCTATTTTACTAGTTGTTCCACATAATTTCCCTCATTTTGATCGCGTTCGTTATGAGCGTACTACTCAAAAAGTCATTAAGCGGATGAATGAGGAATTGGAATCGCATGAGCAAATCAAAGGCGTGCTAATGATAAAGGAGCCATGGTCAATCGAAAATGGTGTGCTCACTCCTACCTTAAAAATCAAGCGGCATGTATTAGAGCAGAAATATCATGAAATGGGGCACAATTGGCCAAAAGGACAACTGGTTGTTTGGGAAGAGTAATCCATTCTAATTGAGCAGGTTGGACTTAGCCTCTAACCTGCCAATACACCAAGTTTTCACACTAACAACCTCCTATATTGCCTAATATTTTGTCCTAATTTAACTCCTGTGCCTGCTATACTTAGCTTAAATAACGCTATTGAATAATTGGATCATGACACAAGATAATAACCCGCTGCATGGGGTCACTTTAGAAAAACTACTCACGGATCTCGTTGAATACTATGGCTGGGAAGAGCTCAGCTACATGGTCAATATTAACTGCTTTAAAAAGGATCCGAGTATTAAATCAAGCTTGAAATTTTTACGTAAAACTGAATGGGCACGTATTAAGGTTGAAGAAATCTATATCAACCTTAAGGGCTAACTAAACGATATGAATTGAGTGGTATAAACTACCTTCTCCCAGCAGTTTCCACTGTTATCGGTTCTGCTTTTATCGGTTTTTATGCCCTTTTCTATTTCGTTGTTACATAAAAAAGCCCCACCAGCTTTCACTGGTGGGGCTTTTTACGTTCAGCTTAGCTTTTAAGAATTACTTCTTATCTGCTTCTTTACGTGCTTTAACGTCAGCAATAACTTGCTCTGCAACGTTTGCAGGACATGCAGCGTAGTGTGAGAACTCCATAGAGAACTGACCACGACCAGATGTCATTGTACGTAGGTGACCGATATAACCAAACATTTCAGATAGAGGAACGTTCGCTTTAATACGTACACCTGTTACGCCAGCTTCTTGATCTTTAATCATGCCACGACGACGGTTAAGGTCACCGATAACATCACCAACGTGATCTTCTGGAGTAAACACGTCAACGTGCATAATTGGCTCTAGAAGTTGAGCGCCAGCTTTAGGCATAGATTGACGGAATGCACCTTTCGCTGCGATTTCAAATGCGATTGCAGATGAGTCAACTGCGTGGAAGCCACCGTCGAACAGTTCAACTTCAACGTCTAGTACAGGGAACCCAGCAAGAACACCTTGGTCCATCATAGACTTAAAGCCTTTCTCTACCGCAGGCCAGAATTCTTTAGGTACGTTACCACCAACAACTACTGATTTGAACGTGAAACCTGAATTTGGCTCACCTGGTTTGATACGGTAGTCGATCTTACCGAACTGACCAGAACCACCAGACTGTTTCTTATGCGTATAGCTGTCTTCAATTGCTTTAGTGATAGTTTCACGGTAAGCAACTTGAGGAGCACCAACGATAAGATCAATGCCGTGTGTACGCTTAAGGATATCAACTTTGATATCTAGGTGAAGTTCACCCATACCTTTTAGGATGGTTTCGCCAGTTTCTTCATCAGACTCAACTTGGAATGATGGATCTTCTGAAACCATTTTACCTAGCGCAATACCTAACTTCTCAGAACCGCCTTTGTCTTTAGGAGCAACAGCGATAGAGATTACAGGCGTTGGGAAAATCATTGGCTCAAGAGTACATTCGTGTTTAGGATCACATAGAGTGTGACCAGTTTTCACGTTTTTCATACCAACGATAGCGATGATATCACCCGCTTGAGCGGAATCAAGTTCGTTACGATCGTTCGCGTGCATCTCAACCATACGGCCAATACGCTCAGTCTTACCAGTAGCACTGTTAAGAATGGTGTCACCTTTCTTCAGTTTACCAGAATAAATACGGATAAACGTTAGGGCACCAAAACGGTCATCCATGATCTTGAACGCAAGTGCACGGAATGGTTCGTCAACAGAAACTGTTGCAACTTTACCAGTAGGCTCACCTGTTTCAGGATCAGTCAGATCTTGAGGTACAACTTCAGCTGGAGCTGGAAGATAATCAACAACGGCATCTAGTAGAAGTTGCATGCCTTTGTTTTTGAATGCTGAACCACAGAATGTAGGGAAGAACGCTAATTCACGAGTACCCTTACGGATACAAGCTTTTAGTTGCTCAATAGTTGGCTCTTCGCCTTCCATATAAGCCATCATTAGCTCGTCGTCTTGCTCTACTGCAGTTTCGATTAGCATTTCACGGTATTCTTCAACTTGCTCTACCATGTCTGCTGGAATTTCTTTGATTTCGTAGTTTTCTGGCTGACCTGAATCATCCCAAACGTAAGCTTGACGGTTTAATACGTCAACAACGCCAACGAATTCGTCTTCACGACCAATTGGAAGAGTCATAACAAGTGGGTTTGCGCCAAGAACTTTCTTCACTTGTCCTACAACGCGGAAGAAGTCTGCACCCATACGGTCTAGTTTGTTTACGAAGATCAGACGAGCAACTTCTGAATCGTTCGCGTAACGCCAGTTAGTTTCTGACTGAGGTTCAACACCGCCAGAACCACAGAATACACCAACACCGCCATCAAGAACTTTCAGAGAACGGTAAACTTCAACTGTGAAGTCAACGTGCCCAGGAGTATCGATAACGTTAAAACGGTGATCTTTCCAGAAACAAGTCGTCGCTGCTGATTGAATTGTGATACCGCGTTCAGCTTCTTGATCCATGAAATCCATGGTAGAAGCGCCATCGTGTACTTCACCTGTACGGTGGATTTTACCAGTAAGCTTAAGAATACGCTCAGTGGTAGTGGTTTTACCGGCATCAACGTGCGCGAAAATACCAATGTTTCTGTATTTTGATAAATCTGCCATTGTCTTACTCTGTTAATAAGGTATAAAGTGCGCGCAGAGTATATCACAATCTGTCAAGACTGATACCCTTGCATACGCTTGCTTGAAAAAAAATATAGTACGGTTACGAACTGTCGGTGAAATATAGGTCATAACCGTAAAAGAGGCGAGTTTAATTAAGATTTATAACTCATCAAATGCTTCAATTGCTTCAGATAATTTCTTCACACCGTGCAATTGCATGCCAGGTATTCCACCTTTAGGCATATTCGCCATCGGAATAATTGCTTTCTTAAAACCATGTTTAAATGCTTCATTTAATCGCTCTTGACCACTAGGTACTGGGCGAATTTCTCCGGCCAAACCGACTTCGCCAAACACGACAACATCTTTAGCAAGTGGTTTATCTCTGAAGCTTGAAAGCAGTGCCATGAGAAGTGCTAAATCAGCGCTTGTTTCCGTCACTTTAACGCCACCAACCACATTAACAAACACATCTTGATCGGACATTTGTAAGCCACCGTGCTTGTGAAGCACAGCCAATAATAAAGATAAGCGATTTTGCTCAAGCCCAACGGCGACTCGCCTTGGGTTTGCTAATTGTGAATAGTCAACCAGTGCTTGGATCTCCACTAGCAGTGGACGCGTTCCTTCCCATACGACCATCACCGAACTGCCCGAAGTATCTTCTTCGCCTCGCGAAAGGAAAATGGCAGAAGGATTACTCACTTCACGCAAGCCCTGTCCCGTCATGGCAAAAACGCCGAGTTCATTGACCGCACCAAATCGGTTCTTGTGACTGCGCAATGTACGAAAACGACTATCAGTCCCTCCGTCGAGCAATACCGAGCAGTCAATAATATGCTCTAGCACTTTTGGACCAGCCAAAGAACCGTCTTTAGTAACGTGTCCGACTAAAAATACGGCAACGTTGTTTTGCTTAGCATAGCGTGTGAGCGTTGTCGCAGACTCGCGCACTTGTGCCACCGTACCGGGAGAGGATTGGACGTCGGCCACATGCATCACTTGAATTGAGTCTATGACCATGATGCGGGGCTGCTCTTTTTCAGCGATTTGGCAAATGCGATCTACATTGGTTTCCGACAGCATTTTAAGCTTATCTTTAGGTAAACCAAGACGTGAGGCTCGCATCGCGACTTGCTGAAGCGATTCTTCACCCGTGACATACAAAGCAGGCATTGACGCCGCGAGCTGACACATGGTTTGCAGCAATAAAGTCGATTTCCCAGCGCCAGGGTTACCACCGATTAAAATCGCCGCGCCGGGTACGACACCACCACCCAATACACGGTCCAACTCTTTAAAGCCGCTAGAAAACCGTGGGACTTCCTGCAGATTAATATCCGACAGCACTTGGACTTGTGATTCCGTTACCGCCCCAGCGTAACCACCTAGTCGCTCATTACGTGCAACCTGCGGCGATGCTGCCAAGCGTACTTCGGTGATAGTATTCCATGCACCACAAGCACTACATTGACCTTGCCAACGCGGAAAATCTGCGCCGCAATCATTACATACATAGGCGCGTTTTGCTTTTGCCATGCTTCCTCAACAATTCCTGTTTCTTGTTGGTAACCTATACTTTTCAAGCTTAAAGATTAAACTGTTAAGTAATCATGAAGTGATATAGGTTGATTTACGTTTAAATAAAGGTTGAACCTTCGCAACAGATAACTAAAGATTATGATAACGATGCCGATTAATCTTTGAGACGGACACTCTAACAGAAAAGTATGCAGCAATCTGAAATTCTATCAATCGCAGAGCGTTTGATCCCAGCTTACCGTTTACCTGATTTTGAATACCTTCTTTCACAAATGACAGAAGATGAATCACCGTCGGCAAAATTACTGGTCAAAATGGAGCTCAATCGCATCATGGCTCCTTGTGTTAAAAGTATTGACTTGCGAGGTCGGGTACAAGGGGAATGCCGAGAATATGAATTAGATGGCCGCAAACATTGGTTCGACGATGTGGCCTTTAACGCCTATCACAAAGGGGTCAAAAAATTTGGTGCGTACACGGAAGGCGTATGGGAAGCATTAAACAATACGCCAAACAACTTCCGTGTGATGCAACAACGTGGTGCCCAAAACCCACAAAAAGACGGTGGTGGCAGTACGTTTTTTGAGGCTGAGCCAATTAAGCTTGGTTATGATCTCAAGCGTCAAGAAAATCGCTTAAAAGTCACCTCACAAGTTGAGATTCACCTACCTAGTAAACAGCTGGTCAATGGCCTCAGTGTTGATCTATCCGTTTCGGGTGCAAAATTTAAAGTTCCCGCCGCTTTTAACTACAAGCTCGGTGAGGTGATCAAAGTCTATTTTTCCGAACTCAACAAAACGTCAGAAGTGGTTGGACTGCACCACGCCATTGAATATCGTATTTTAGGTATTGATGAGTCTTACGATAACGATGCCGTGAAATTTCTGCGTACGCTAAAACTTTCCGACACTAACATCATCGAAAAAGTGATTACTGAATCGCTGCAAAATAACACTCAAAAAGCGCGCCACGATAACCAAGATAAACTAATCCGAGCTCGAACCCGTGGTTACGAGCACACCTATTTAAAACACACCTGTAACTTACCAGTGTTTTTTAGTGGCAGTGAATTGAAGTTGGTGCTGCTGACTGAAAATAACCAACCGATCTGGCAATACTGGCACGACGAGCGTAATCAACAAGCACTCGGTTCGTTATTCAATAAAGAGCGGATGGAACAGTTAACCAAGCCGGGGATGCGGGGTAGCAATAATGTGCTTTATGCTTTTAAGCATGAACATCAGGAAAAAACGCTCTTTTTTTCAATGATGATGCCAGAGGCCAACCGTGAACAAAGAAAAATGTTTTGGCATGTTGGTGCTCGTCGACAAAGTTGGAAAGCGTTTCGCTTATTTGTCTTTGAACTCTCGGATGAAGAGCGTCAAGAACTTGCGGTTCATGCCCATGAATTGTCAGATCGCTCAAGCCACTTAACGCACTGTGGCGTTTTACAAGAAATTGGCGATGAGGATTCGGCAAAAGATTACCTATTGACTGACAAACCCAATTTACCCAATAGCGAACTCAATAAATTTCGTCATCCAAGGCAGATCATTGGTCAACCTACAGGCATTTATTTTGATGCTCGCTCGCGTAGAAAAGAGCCTCGTTACCAATTCAAGACACCGCTAACCATCACCTCAGACTCTGGAGTAAATGCGGCTGGCCATACGGTTGATTTATCTAAACGTGGTTTAAGTATTATTGTTGATACACCACTACCAGTGAAAGCAGGCGATAACGTCACCATCAATTACCACGAATTACAGCTTTACGACAAAAAGCTGCCACTGCATAGCCTTCCCTATAATGTCATTCGAATTGGGCCCGAAGGTCGGCGTCTACAATTGGTGATAGAAGAAAATATACATACCATCAAAACAATCGCTTTTTTCAATAGCATTATTGAAAACAATCAAGATAAGTTGTTACAGAAAGAAGAAGTACTACCAAGTCATAACTTGCTGGAAGGGTTGCACAACATCTTGCTTGATAAGATGATAAGTTCGCCGATTTTCGTTGATAAACACGGTGCAAATTTACGCCCTAAAGTGATTGGCGTAAATTACCCCTTGCCGCCTCATCTTGTGTTACTGGCTAAATTAGGCCAAGAAAATCGCATCACGTTAGAGCCAATATTCAAAGGTCACACCAATACGCTACTGGCTAAACCGATGCGGCGCATTGAAGGAGCGATACCGCAATATCACGACGTTTATATTGCGGCAATCAAATTTGGCACGCGTATTCAATCAATCCAATCGAAATTATTAAGTGATTTTGAAAACACTAAAGAGCGTATTGATTTCATTCAAAAAGCGCAGCACATGGGTGAAATTTACATCTTGAGGATTTGCAGTGCACCCGTCTTTGACCCAATCACTACGCTGCTGCGCAGTGATCTCAATGAGTTGGCACAAATTAGTCTTCACCACGCTCGTACGCTAGAAAAAGAGATCACCTCAATCATTGGTTATGGAGAGGTGATCGATATTACAGAAGAAGTATTGATCCGCTTAGAGCTGACCTTGTAAAAGCGACTGACTTTTGTAAAAGAGAGTGTGGGTAAAAGAGAGAGTGGGCATCGCACACTCTCTTATCTCTTGCTGTTGAGCTTTACTTAAGGCTTCACTTTCCAACTGAGTTTTTGCTGCTTCACCAATGAGGCAGAGAGAATACAGAGCACGCCACCAAGGCCTGCAAAACGGACCGCCGCTTGTGCTTTTTCTTCAACTTTAGGTTTAGCATGATAAGCAATGCCTAACCCCGCGGCAGCCATCATAACTAAATCATTCGCCCCATCGCCAACCGCGACAGTATTGTGCAATTCAATCTCATAACGTTGTGCTAACTCAACCAAAATATCGGCTTTGGTTTGTGCCGAAACGACATCACCTAGCACTTGACCAGTAAGCTTGCCATCAACAATTTCCAACGTATTGGATTGCGCATGATCAAGTTGCAGTTCGCTTTTTAAATAATCTGAAAAATAGGTAAAGCCACCGGATGCAATCGCCGTTTTCCACCCCAATGCATGCAGTGTCGCCACCAGTTCACGTAAATCGGGCATCATGGGTAATGTAGAGCGAACCGCTTCAAGAATCGACTCATCGGCACCAGCAAGTTTGCCAACCCGCTGACGCAAGCTTTGCTCAAAATCCAATTCACCTTGCATCGCTCGCTCAGTGACTTCGGCTACCTCCTCTCCGACACCCGCTAACTTAGCTATCTCATCAATGCATTCAATTTGAATCGCCGTGGAGTCCATATCCATCACAATCAAACCCGGTTTAGAAAGGTCTGGTACTTCACACAAACGGGCATAATCAATTTCGAGCCCTTGTAAAATTTTCTCGTGCTCTGTCGTCAGCTCACCTGACATCAACGCCACTTCATAATGCCCCACTTTCCATATATCGAGGACAGCGTTGTAGTAACCGGTAAAAAAGTCAATATCATCAAAATGTTGAGTGGAGAGATAAGGTGCAAAAACAATCCAACTTGCTTTTGCTTTATCAAATTGTGAAGAGAAACGAGTTTCAGGCAAGCGGTTGAGCAGCGTTGTGTGCCTTTTGATCGGCAATGTTTTGAGGGCATCCATGTTTATCATTCCTTAATCAATCCTTTTCCTTCAGCCTGCTTAAACGCACCACAAGCAAAAAGGGATCAACTCGATTCAATGCTCGAGTATCAATAAATGGGTGTATGCCCCTGACGTTACCCTATTGCAATTTAAAAACGCAAGTCTCAATATGAGTAAAGTTTTTATTTATCCAATCAGGTGGGTTATGGACGGCTCTTTATTTTCATTTCGCGTCGCAATTCGTGTGCTTACCGTCATTTTATTAGCAGGCATGTTCTTCTTTACCGTAAAAAACAGCGTTGTGATCAGTAAAGGTAACGAACGAATTCAGGCCAACCAACTAGAAACATTAACTAAGGTTTTGATTTCACAGGCATCATCATCTGCGGGCAGCATGATATCAGAGCAAGATCAAGATCGCCTGCTAGCCCTTACCAACCAGTTAGCTCAAGACAAACTGGTGTTTGATGCCACCATTTATGATTCCGAAGGGGTCAAATTAGCCGCCAGCGATAACGCGTTAAGCGTACGCGAAGTATTAGGATTGGATACACCACTGCGCACGGCCAGCATTGGCCGTCAGCAACTGGTTGAGCCTGTCTATCATGAAAGCAGTATTATTGGTTTTATCCGCATTACTTTTGAAACTGGCCGCGTCACCGCAATTTCAGATCACCACTATCGTAAAAGTGATCGCTACATGTATCTCATGCTGCTAACCAGCTTTGTCAGCGGTGTATTGCTCACACTGCTACTGCTGCGCCGAAAGCCAAAGAGTGGTGGAGAGAACCTGCTGCTACAGAATGTGGATGATATGACCTAGCAGGCTTTGTAAATAAAAAAACCTCAGTTGCGACACTGAGGTTTTTTAATAAAAGAAGATTATTGAGCGTCGCCAATCAATACTGAATCTAACGCAATTTCAATCATTTCATTGAAAGTGTTTTGACGCTCTTCTGAAGTCGTTTGCTCGCCAGTTTTGATGTGATCAGACACAGTGCAAATCGTCAGTGCTTTTGCGCCATATTCCGCCGCTACGCCGTAGATTCCTGCCGCTTCCATTTCTACACCAACAATGCCGTATTTATCCATCACATCGAACATCTCTGGATCTGGCGTGTAGAAAAGCTCTGCGGAGAACAAGTTACCCACTTTCACGTTAATACCACGCGCCGTAGCCGCTTCTTCTGCGGCTTTAACCATTTTGTAATCGGCAATCGCAGCAAAGTCGTGGTCTTTAAAACGGATGCGGTTAACTTTGGAATCGGTACAAGCCCCCATACCAATCACAACATCACGCACTTTGATATCGTCTCTGACCGCACCACAGCTTCCGACACGGATCACTTTTTTCACGCCAAAATCTTTGATAAGTTCCGTCACGTAAATTGAGCATGAAGGGATCCCCATGCCATGGCCCATTACCGAAATTTTACGACCTTTGTACGTCCCTGTATAACCAAACATGTTACGGACATCACACACTTGAACCACATCATCAAGGAAAGTTTCTGCGATGTATTTTGCGCGAAGTGGGTCACCCGGCATTAAAACGACGTCTGCAAATGCACCCATTTCAGCATTAATATGTGGAGTTGCCATTAAAAGTATCCTTTATCTAAATTGACCAAAGAATAGAGAGTGATTTCTCTATTCATCCTCAAAAAATGAATCGCTACGCTTACTGTAAGAAATTGGTGCCGTAATCCATCGCAGACGTACCGAAATAGTGCGCCAGTGACTGGCCAATATCAGCAAACGTCTCGCGACGGCCCAACGAACCGGGTACCACATTGTGACCATAAACTAACACTGGAATATGCTCGCGCGTATGATCCGTACCCGGCCAAGTTGGATCGCAACCATGGTCCGCTGTAAGAATAAGTACATCGTCCTCTTCCATTAACTCAAGCACTTGTGGCAGACGCTTGTCAAAGTACTCCAGTGCCGCAGCGTAGCCCGCTACATCACGGCGATGACCATAAGCGGAATCAAAATCAACGAAGTTAGTGAAGACGATGGTGTTATCTTTCGCTTGTTTGATTTGTTCTAGTGTTGCATCAAATAAAGCCGGGATGCCTGTCGCTTTGACTTTATGAGTGATGCCGCAGTAAGCGTAAATATCGGCAATTTTACCAATAGAAACCACGTTACCTTGCTTCTCATCAACCAACTTTTGCAGCACGGTCGCTGCTGGCGGCTCAACGGATAAATCACGACGGTTGCCAGTACGAGCAAATTCTCCCGCTTTCGGGCCAATGAACGGGCGCGCAATCACGCGGCCAATGTTGTAATCCGCCAATTCTTCACGTGCGATCTGGCAAAGTTCTAACAAACGATCAAGACCAAACGTCTCTTCATGACAAGCAATTTGGAACACTGAATCAGCCGAGGTATAGAAAATCGGTTTACCCGTTTTCATGTGCTCTTCACCCAAATCATCTAAAACCTGAGTGCCTGATGCATGGCAGTTACCAAGAAAACCATCCAAACCTGCGCGTTCAATAATGCGATCTGTCAGCTCTTTCGGGAAACTATTTTGCTTATCGCTGAAATAACCCCATTCAAACAGCACAGGAACACCAGCAATTTCCCAGTGACCCGAAGGAGTATCTTTACCTGATGAAAGCTCAGCGGCGTGGCCGTACGCACCGATAATATCAGCGTTGGCATCAAGCCCCGGAGCAAAACGCCCCGTTGACTCTTTATGCGCCATGGCAAGCCCCAGTTTCGATAAGTTTGGCAGCGTCAATGGGCCCTGGCGATCCGCATTATTCGCTTCGCCTTTAGCACATTGGTCTGCGATGTGGCCCAAAGTGTCAGCGCCAACATCACCAAATTGTGGAGCATCAGCGGTTTCGCCGATACCAAATGAATCTAATACTAAAATAAATGCTCTTTTCATTGCTCTCTCCAACCGATATTTTTATACGTCTTCTGCGCGAATTTGGCCGTAGACATCGGGTGTTGGTGTGTATTCTCCGCCAATTTGAATGGCGCTTTGTAATGCTTTGGCCGCTTGTTGCCATTGCGCTTCATTACGCGCATGGATCACCGCCAACGGCTTGCTGCTATCGGCAACGTCACCTAGGCGAATAAATTGGTCAAACCCAACCGCGTAATCAATGGTGTCAGTTGCGACGCGGCGTCCACCGCCCATCTCCACCACGGCCATGCCAATCGCGCGAGTATCCATTGCCGATACGACGCCACTTTCTAGAGCGTAAACGGGCTTAACCAGCTCGGTTTTTTCAAGATAGTGATCGTAATTTTCAACAAAATCAGCGGGGCCGCCTAACCCTTTGACCATTTTGCCAAAGCATTCAGCCGCTTTTCCGTTATTAAGAACGGACATCAGTTTCGCACGAGCATCATTGCTGTCTTTTGCTAAATTGCCTAACAACAACATCTCAACGCAAGAGGCCAAGGTAATTTCCAGTAAGCGAGGGTTGCGATATTCACCAGTTAAAAAGCGTACCGCTTCACGCACTTCAAGGGCATTACCTGCCGAAGAGGCCAGCACTTGGTTCATATCCGTCAAAATAGCCGTGGTTTTCGTACCTGCGCCGTTAGCCACTGCGACGATAGATTTAGCCAACTCTTCAGAAGCTTCGTAAGTCGGCATAAATGCGCCAGAACCGACTTTGACATCCATCACCAAGGAATCTAACCCAGCGGCTAATTTTTTAGAAAGAATCGAGGCGGTGATGAGTGAAATATTGTCGACCGTTGCGGTAATGTCACGTGTGGCGTATACGCGTTTATCCGCTGGCGCGAGATCACCCGTTTGGCCGATGATAGCAACGCCCGCTTCTTTGATTACTTGACCAAATACGTCATTACTTGGCGTGATGTTATAACCGGGAATCGACTCCAATTTATCCAGCGTGCCGCCCGTATGACCAAGGCCGCGCCCTGAAATCATAGGAACAAAACCACCGCAGGCTGCGACCATGGGGCCAAGCATCAGCGAAGTAACATCGCCCACGCCGCCAGTTGAGTGTTTATCAACGATAGGACCACCGAAGTTCATCGCATCCCAGTTGATCACCATCCCAGAATCACGCATAGCGCACGTCAGTGCAATGCGCTCTGGCATAGTCATTTCATTGAAGAAAATCGTCATGGCAAAGGCCGCAATTTGGCCTTCGGAGACGGTATTATTCGCCACACCTTGAATAAAAAAGTTAATTTCTTCGGTGGTGAGGATCTCACCGTCACGCTTTTTGCGAATGATTTCTTGAGGTAAAAAAGTTTGAGTTGAATACATTAGTTGCCTCCCAAGCATGATGCTTTGGTCAGTAAGGTAAAGAGGTAATCGGGAGCTGATGGCTCAGCTCCACGAGTCAGACTTATTATTATCAGTCCTACTTCAGCGCATAATTAATACGCAGCTGGATCGGCTTTTTGGTCTGTTACTTCTAATGTATTCAAAAGATTGGTTAGCAGGCTTGAAGCCCCAAAACGGTAGTGCATGCTGTCGGCCCAATCTGCGCCAAGTAGCTCATCAGCCATCGCGAGATACAATACAGCATCTTGCGCTGTGCGTACACCGCCCGCAGGTTTAAAGCCTACAGTTTTGGCAACGCCCATATCGCGAATCACTTCTAGCATCATACGTGCGTATTCTGGTGTTGCATTCACAGGGACTTTGCCCGTTGAGGTTTTGATGAAATCAGCGCCCGCTTCAATACAGATTTGAGACGCTTTTTTGATTAATGCTTCTTCTTTTAGCTCACCAGTTTCGATGATCACTTTAAGCAGAATGTCACCACACGCGGCTTTACATTGCTTAACAAGATCAAAACCGACTTGCTCATTACCGGCGATTAATGCGCGGTAAGGGAACACAACGTCGACTTCATCAGCACCATACGCAACGGCGGCTTTAGTTTCCGCAATGGCAATCTCAATATCATCATTACCGTGTGGGAAGTTGGTAACGGTTGCGATACGAATCTCTGGCGTGCCTTGCTCACGAAGTGTCTTCTTCGCAATAGGAATAAAGCGAGGGTAAATACAAATTGCAGCGGTATTACCTACAGCCGTTTTGGCATCATGACAAAGGGCAATCACTTTCGCATCCGTGTCATCATCGTTTAGCGTAGTCAAATCCATCAATTTCAGTGCACGTAGTGCGGCTGCTTTTAAATCGCTCATTTCTATCTCCGATCAATATATTCAAATAGTTCACTAGTAAACCACGCTCAGTGTTGAGAGCGAGATGGCTTGCTAGCCACAAATGAACGGACTTGGTTCCTTGAAGACTCGAAATGCACTTGCATTTCAATTGCTATCCCTGTCACCGCACAGTACCAATTTGGCCTATGGCACAACCATGATATGCCACTTATTTGCACTCATCGCCGTGTCTAACGTATATCCGTGTGTAACTTATACCCGTATCTAATTCATATCAAAGCAACACGACATGATAAAACGGGCTGCCTTTGCGTCAAATCATACTCCATGTATTGATTGGCGCTAGCTGATATCTTCACTCTTCTATTGAAAATGAATCTCACTGATACAGTATAGATTTTCACTACAAAACTGTAGCGTCATTCATAGAGCAAACGGTTTGTATCTCAAAAAAGATCAGCGTCAACGATAATCTCGTTTACCGATAAACTCTGATCTATCCATTAAAAGCTAACTTATAAAAGAGAGCTTGAGGTGATAAACACTGACCACCCGACTAAAGAGTGAATCAAAGTATTCCTTTCGCCAAAACAAAAAAGCCCCGCAGCAATCTCTTGCTACGGGGCGATGTTAAACGGCGTCTATATCTCTTTCTCTTATTTAATTAGAAAGAAAGGAAGAAGCCAGCAATGGTTGCTGCCATTAAGTTAGACAGTGTACCAGCACAAACGGCTTTTACACCCATCTTCGCGATATCGTGACGACGGTTAGGAGCAAGACCACCTAAACCACCGAGTAGAATCGCAACAGAAGAAAGGTTGGCGAAGCCACACAGTGCAAATGAGATGATAGCTTGAGTTTTCTCAGACATCACCGCACCAGTAGCAGCAACAATCTGTGCGTTCTCACCCACGTAAGGTACGAAGTTTAGATAAGCAACAAATTCGTTTACAACCAGTTTTTGACCGATGAAAGAGCCCGCTAGCGTTGCTTCTTCCCATGGCACACCAATCAGGAATGCTAATGGAGAGAAAAGCCAACCAAGCAGTAGTTCTAGAGTCAGTTCAGGCATACCGAACCAACCACCCACACCACCAAGCATACCGTTAACTAAGGCGATTAGACCAACGAAGGCAAGTAGCATTGCACCTACGTTTAGCGCAAGTTGCAGACCAACAGAAGCACCACCTGCAGCAGCATCGATTACGTTGGCAGGTTTATCATTGCCATCCATATCGCTACCCAGTTCTTCATCTGGAGTATCGGTTTCTGGTTTGATGATTTTTGCAAACAGTAGACCACCCGGTGCTGCCATGAAAGAGGCCGCAACAAGGTACTCTAGCGGCACACCCATCGATGCGTAACCAGCAAGTACACCACCCGCAACTGAAGCCAAACCACCACACATTACTGCAAACAGCTCAGATTGAGTCATTTTAGGTACAAACGGACGAACCACGAGTGGCGCTTCTGTTTGACCTACGAAAATGTTGGCTGCAGCAGACATCGATTCCGCACGAGAGGTACCGAGTGCTTTTTGTAAACCACCACCTAGAATCTTAATTACCCATTGCATAACGCCAATGTAGTAAAGCACAGAGATAAGTGCCGAGAAGAAGATTAGAGTAGGTAGAACTTGGAAAGCAAAGATGAAGCCAATACCGTCAACTGAAAAGTTAACTAGGCTGCCGAATAGAAAACCAGTACCGTCTTTACCGAAGTCGATGACGTTTTGAACACCCGCAGAGAAACCTGCAAGGAGATCACGACCCCATGGTACGTAAAGAACGAAACCACCGATAATAAATTGGATAGCAAAAGCGCCACCCACTGTTCTTAGATTGATAGCTTTGCGGTTATCAGACAGTAGAACTGCAAGTCCTAGCAGAACTGCCATACCGACTAGGCTCATAAACAGGCTCATAGTTTATGATTTCCTTATTAGGTTATTGTTGGCGTGTTATAAAATGGAGCTCATGAAGCGGGGTGATTATACTCATCACCACTAAGATAAAGTAATGCCAGCCTCACACTTTCTTATAAGATTCACTGCCCATTCACTCATTTATGTGAGCACGTTCAATGTTTACTGACACTAGAATCATTAAACCTACATTTCATTTCGAATTTATTCACACCGGAAAGAACAGAGAATGGCTGTTTTTCCACAAAACATCAGCAACCGTTTGCTCTGATTGGTTCTTCAGCAACGCAAGCGTTTGCAGGATAATCGGCAGTTTTTGTGGGTGATTCGCTTGCCCTTGAAAACCATTGAGTGGCATATCAGGAGCATCTGTTTCTAGCACTAAACTTTCGATGGGGAGTGCCGCAATAGTAAGACGGGTTTTGTTGGCTCTTGGATAGGTAATAACACCACCCACGCCAATCTTAAAACCCAGTTCAATAAACTGGTTTGCCTGTTGAACGCTGCCAGAAAAAGCATGCAGCACTCCACCTTGGCTAAATTGATGTTTTTTTAACAGTTGTATAAGGCGGTTGTGCGCTTTGCGGCTGTGTAATATCAATGGAAGTCTGGCTCGTTTCGCAAGCTCTAGTTGCATTTCAAACATTGTTTCTTGCAAAGCGGGAGCAATATCCGTCGTAAAATCTAAGCCACACTCCCCCAGAGCCACGCATTGAGCTGGTTTTTGAAGTAACTTTTGCTCAAGCTCGTCGATATCCGCAGGGGAAGAGGTTGATAAAAAACAGGGATGGAAACCGAGAGCAAAGTAGAGTTCAGGATAACCGTTAGCAAGCTCGGCCACTCGTTGCCAGTTACTTGGACCAACGGCGGGAATCACTATTTTCTCAACCCCCTGCTGGCGAGCTAAGTGTAAATGGTGTTCAAACTCACGCTCAAAGATAGAAAAATCGAGATGGCAATGCGTATCAAATAAACGCAGCTTCTTATTCTCGCTCACGTTCTTTACTCTGAACAGGATCTTGACGATAAGGAACACAGCTACGTTTTTTATCTGGTGTTAAACCCATGTTCTCACACCAACGATCATAACGCGCAACCTGCTTTTTCAACCATTGCCACATAACCGCCTCTCTTACATCACTGCTCTTCGCGTTTAAAGACCAACTCAGTTGCTGATGACTCCTGTTCTACAAAATAGTAGCCAGCACTATCAAACTGAGCCAATTGCTCTACAGAAGAGATTTGTTTATCGATAATGTAGCGCGCCATCATGCCACGAGCCTTCTTAGCATAGAAGCTAATGACTTTGTATTGCCCTTTCTTACAATCCTTAAATACCGGAGTAATGATGCTCCCCTTAAGCTTTTTCGGATTAACCGCTTTAAAATACTCGTTGGAAGCGAGATTAATCAACACATCATCGCCTTGCTCTTTCAGAGCTTGATTGAGTTTATCGGTAATGATATCCCCCCAAAACTGGTACAGGTTAGTCCCCCTCGGGTTACCCAATCTCGTGCCCATCTCCAAACGGTATGGTTGCATCAGATCCAGTGGTTTCAGTACACCATACAAGCCAGAGAGCATTCTTAAATGCTGTTGTGCATGTTCAAATCCGGCATCCGATAATGTTTCTGCTTCAAATCCTGTATAAACATCCCCTTTAAACGCCAAAATGGCGGGACGTGCATTATCCAACGTGAAGGTTGGGCTCCACTGCGCAAAGCGAGCCACGTTGAGCCCAGCGATTTTATCGCTCACTTTCATTAACGCTGAGATGTCGGCAGGAGTCAATTGACGGCAAACATCGATCAACTGAGCTGAATGGTCAATAAGCTCCGGCTGAGTATATTTGCTTGTCACCAACGGGGATTCGTAATCTAACGTCTTGGCTGGGGAAACAACGATGAGCATAATTTTCCTTCCTTTCTATTCTTATTTTATGGCTCACAGAGTACAAAAAAAGCCATGCGGTGTCTGCATGGCTTTTTCAATCTATTTAATCGTCAGTAACGATAACCGGCTATTTGTTGTTGTACCAAATGCCATCTTCCAACTGAGATTTTAACTCAGGGTAATCATTAGCATCGAAGGTGGGAACCTTACCTGCGGCTAGCTGACGGTTATAATCTTTCGCGAGCTTAATCACAATGCCAGAGAGCAGAATGATCGCCACCAAGTTAACAATCGCCATTAACCCCATCGAGACATCCGCCATTGCCCATACGGTAGGCAAGGTCGCCAATGAGCCAAACATCACCATGGCAAGGAAAACAATACGGAACAACGTTAACCCTTTCTTATTGTTGTGCTCTAAGAAAATCAGGTTCGTTTCGGCATAAGAGTAGTTGGCAATAATTGAAGTAAAGGCGAAGAAGAAAATCGCAAAAGCAACAAAAATTCCACCCCAACTGCCCACTTGTGAGCTTAATGCGCGCTGAGTCAGCTCGATACCGGTAATTTCACCGTGCGGTACATATTCACCCGACATCAAAATAATGGCGACGGTTGCTGAACAGATCACAATCGTATCAATAAAAACACCCAACATTTGCACGTAACCTTGAGAAGCAGGATGCGGCGGATAAGGCGTTGCAGAAGCAGCTGCATTAGGTGCTGAACCCATACCCGCTTCATTGGAAAACAGACCGCGTTTGATGCCGTTAATCATGGCTTGAGCAATCGCGTAACCTAAACCGCCTGCGGCCGCTTCTTGAAGGCCAAATGCACTTTTGAAAATAAGGCTTAATACGGCTGGTAGCTTTTCTATATTAGTGACCATGACAAACATCGCAATCGCTAAGTAAGCTAATGCCATGAAAGGTACAATCAACTCAGCGGTACGCGCAATTTTACGGATACCACCAAAAATGACGAAAGCCGAAATTGCAACGATGAAGATACCGACATACAGCGGATCAAATCCAAAAGCATTTTTCATAGCCCCTGCAATTGAATTAGCTTGAACGGCATTGAATACTAGGCCAAAAGCAATAATCAGGAAGATGGAAAACAGCACACCCATCCAACGCATACCAAGGCCTTTTTCCATATAGTACGCAGGGCCACCGCGGTAGTTACCATCTTTGTCACGGGTTTTGTATAGCTGAGCCAACGTGCTTTCAGCAAATGAAGTCGCCATACCAAGCATAGCAATCAACCACATCCAGAAAATCGCGCCTGGACCACCTGCCGTTAAAGCGACGGCTACACCGGCCATGTTTCCCGTACCAACACGAGCAGCAAGGCTAGTACAAAGTGCTTGGAAAGAAGAAATACCGGCTTTATCTGCTTTGCGGCTGTTTTTCAACACACTAAACATGTGGCCGAAATGGCGAAATTGAATGAATCCTAGGCGAACGGTGAAGTACACACCAACACCGACTAAAAGATAAACAAGGATGGATCCCCAAAGTAAATCATTCATTAAATTGATTAAGTCTGTCACAAGAACCTCTCATAGAGTGATAGCGCTGACCTAAGCGAAAAGCTTCACGAAAAAATGCACATGCTGCGAGTCAACGTTCTAACCAGCATGTTTTTATCGATATTATGCAATGCATTTTATTCGTCCAAAAAGTGAGGAGTCTCAACTTTTGAAGGGGCAACGTATTTTTGACGGGCGGATAATGCAACCTGAAAGAACAAAAATCAATATGCAACAAGTTTAGTTAAAATGTTATTTTTCACTATAAAATCACCTTTGATTAACATTTATCAAACCAATACAGCAACATCTTAGCAACCAAAACAACCCAAACTGGAAATATTGAAAGATAAAAAACAACCATAAAAACCCAGTTGCACTCACTTAATCTCACCCCTTGAGAATAAAGGGCTAATCAGTTTCACCACTAAATCTTGCATAAATTTATGATAATTTTTTATTGAATGGTCATAAAACAACCAACCAGGCAATTGTAAATTTTAAAAACAACATTTATTTAACATTTCAAAATGCAAATAAAATCGTTTGCGTCGCTTAACCGCTCCCTTTTTGTACTAAAGAATCCCACTAAAATTGTGAAATTCTGGTCAAAATCCAATAAAAGGTTCATCAAAAGGAAACAAATGAGAAACAAATCATAGCTAGGCTAGCGAAAACTGTGCTATCTAGAGAGCACGACATGGCGTAATAACAACAACAAGAGGTTGCTTATGGAAAGCTTGCAATTTGACGAAATGTTGGAAATGGAAATCACAAAACTCCGCTCTAGTCGCACTAAACCAGTCAAAAGAATGTGGCGAGAAATTGAAGCGATTCAGGATCAAAAACGGTTACAAAGAGAATTGATGGAAATGGATGTCTGCTTCGAGGCTGATCAAATAAAACTTTGAGTAAAAAGGCACTTCAACAGTGCCTTTTTTGTTTAACTAAATCAGCAGAGATTACTGGCACTCTTGTGCGGTTTGCCGAACTCGGTGAGCTAATTGTTGGTACTGCTCCGCAATTGTCTCACCAAATACTGGGTCATCTTCGGATTGTTGCCAACTCGCCTCCACCGCTTGCCAATCAGTCACATTAAAGGTGCGGCTGATCAAAGGTAAAACCGATTGTTCTTCTAACTCCAGATGACGCTTCTGGGAAGAAATAAATGCATCAAGCTGCTCGATGAACACGTGCTGTGGTACAACTGCATCTTGCAAAATCATATCGACTATCTCTAGAAAAGCATGAGTTTTCTCAGAAAGTTCTACATGTTCTCTCGCTAAATTTTGAATATCATTATGTTGACCATAATGATCAATATAATAGTGATAGAGAATATCTTCTTTGGGGTGGTGTACTGACTCTGAATGCGTCGCCAAGTAGTCAATAATCTCTCTCACTAAAGAGTAGTTGATACTTTGTTCATTACTCAATTGCCGTTGTTTATCTCGCAAAATGGCAAGCAAACGCGCCATATACCCGTGTTCTCTACGGATCCTTTCAATCATCATTGTGCTTCTCCATTACACTTATTTTAGATAAGTGTATAAAAGCTTCAGCGTGCTTGTTTTGACCCTGCTCGAAAAAACATCAATTAATCACTTATCCAATACGGGTTGCCAATTCACAGGCGCTTTCCCCTGCTCAATAAGTAATTGATTAGTCTTTGAAAAATGTTTACAGCCCAAAAAGCCTCGATGCGCAGAAAGAGGAGAAGGATGCGGTGCTACTAATACATGATGTTTACTGCGATCAATCATGCTGCCTTTCTTCTGCGCGTGTGAACCCCACAACAGGAAGACAACACCTTCACGCTGCTGATTTACCGCCTCAATCACCCGGTCGGTAAAGGTTTCCCAACCAGTATTAGCGTGCGAATGCGCCATACCTTGTTCAACGGTCAATACGGTATTGAGCAATAGTACCCCTTGCTCGGCCCAACTTTTTAGGTAACCGTGCTGAGGAGTCACAAAACCGGGGATATCTTGCACCAGCTCTTTGTAGATATTGACCAGTGAAGGTGGGGTTTTAACGCCGGGTAACACCGAAAAACATAACCCATGAGCCTGATTTGGCCCGTGATAAGGATCTTGCCCTAAAATCACAACCTTAACATCGCCAAATTCGGTAAAACGAAACGCATTAAACACGTCAGCAGCAGGTGGATAAATCACTTTCCCCGCCAGCCTTTCCTTTTCAACAAACGCTATCGTCTGTTGAAAATACTCCTGCTGTTTTTCATGGCCGATAACATCGTGCCAAGTCAATGATTGAGTCATAACAACGCTCTGCAAATTAACTAATTACCGCATTGTAACCATAAAAAGCCACCACTGCATGAGTCAATGTCACAGAGCTTTTGCCAGTTAATGTGATTTTTGTGGCGTTCGAGTATGCCCTTGACCGTTCACATGTCGGTTAGGTATAGGCAATCGGACTGGTGGTCGAGCTATTGATGGTGAACGTGAGATCATATGAAACATAGTGACATCCTCCTTCATTTTGACGCGGCTATGCCTTTGTCTTTATGAAAGAAAGATGCCAACTTATTTAAGATGCTACTGAATCCACCGATTGTGCGTGTAGATCTCTTAATGTTTGAATTTCTTGGGCCCAAATGTCAGGATCGATTGTTTCTAAAATCAATGGGATACCATCAAACCTTGCATCTTTGGCAATAAATTCAAAGCATGGCCAACCAATTTCGCCTTGCCCTAGAGAATGATGGCGGTCAACACGGCTGGCAAACTTTGCCTTTGAGTCGTTGATGTGCATTGCACGTAAGTAGTGCATTCCCACCACGCTATCAAACTCTGAAAAGGTTGCCTCGCACGCCTCAACTGTGCGCAAATCATAACCTGCAGTAAAAGTATGACACGTGTCAAGGCACACACCTACTCGCGATTTATCCTCAACTTGCTGGATAATTTCGGCTAAATGTTCGAAACGCCAGCCTAGATTCGTCCCCTGCCCTGCGGTGTTTTCAATCACAGCAACCACCTCAGGCACGGCTTGATGTGCAAGGTTTATCGATTCTGCAATCGTCGCAAGACATTCACTTTCTGAGACTTGTTTAAGGTGACTACCCGGATGAAAATTCAGAAGCGTCAGCCCCAGTTGCTGGCAACGTTGCATTTCATCAATAAAAGCTTCGCGTGACTTAGCAAGCTTATCGGCTTCTGGCGCGCCCAGATTAATAAGGTATGAATCATGCGGCAAAATGTGTTCACTTTTAAAACCAAGCATGTGGCAGTTAGCCTTAAAAGCGCGAATGGTTGCCTCTTCGAGCGGTTTAGCAACCCACTGGCGCTGGTTTTTAGTGAATAAAGCAAATGCATTTGCTCCAATTTCTCTCGCTCTCAATGGGGCTTGGTCAACGCCGCCAGAGGCCGATACATGAGCACCAATAAATTTCATTCCACGGCCCTGAATTCTATTTGTCATTAAATCACTTTGTACTTTCAACATTGGACTTCAATTGTCTGATTTTCTGTTACTTAGGTCAAACACGCGCTAAAAATGTAGTAA
>Ga0075011_10000003_pt1 | contig 166229 bp, 129 predicted proteins | sample TARM_MetaG_T_14_FD_72354 | JGI IMG/M metagenome (GOLD analysis project Ga0075011, IMG submission 72354) | Freshwater microbial communities from Pennsylvania, USA, analyzing microbe dynamics in response to fracking - TARM_MetaG_T_14 | ecosystem: Environmental > Aquatic > Freshwater > River...
ACCAAATATACTGTATCTGAAGACGTGAAAAGTTTGATGGCGCAAAAAAGTCTTTACCAAAATCGAGATGGTTCGTTGGGTAATGTTTGTTATCGAACCGAATTCGTGTTTGGTTTACTGCCCAATGGGCAAGCCAAAGTTTGGTTAAGAGGTTGTGGTGAAATTATCTATTTAACTGAATTAGCACCAGATAAGGTCATGGATCGTGATAGCCATGGTTTTGGGGCAGAGAAGTATAAGCAGCCTGGTTCTTCATTAGAGCGTATTCACCAACGCGCAAAAGATGCAGGTGTATTAATTGACCCGATTCCTTGGGATAAAGTAAATAAGGTGTATTCAATGGAAGAGATCAAACCTCTTAATTAACAATCTTTGATCAGAACGTAAAATGTATTTCAAAAATGTATCTGTTTTGTTGATCACGGCATTGTTAAATGCTTGTTCATCGTATGCGGGGCCAATACCAGAGAAGGCATGGAGCGTTAGCGTCTCTATGCCCTCTTTTTACCCTGTTAAAGTGACTCAAGCCTATGGAGTCAATGAAGCGCAAGATTGGACATCTCCCTTACATACTTTTTCTCAGTTTATGAGGATCAGTGCATTCGAGAATATCAACAAACGATTTCATGAATACGATGGTTTCGGATTACCAATTCAAGATTATGCAATGAACCAGAAAAAGCAGGTAGTACAAATTAAGCTACCACCCGATGCTCTTTACTTGTATTGGGTTTCACTTATTAACACCCAGTTTTATGTGACCAAATATACTGTATCTGAAGACGTGAAAAGTTTGATGGCAAGAAAAAGTCTTTACCAAAATAGAGATGGTTCATTGGGTAATGTTTGTTATCGCACCGAATTCGTGTTTGGTTTACTGCCCAATGGGCAAGCTAAGGTTTGGCTAAGAGGTTGTGGTGAAATTATCTATTTAACTGAATTAGCACCAGATAAAGTCATGGATCGCGATAGTAATGGTTTTACAGCTGACACATATAAAGAGGCTTCTTATTTAGAGCGTATTCACCAACGCGCAAAAGACGCAGGTGTATCAATTGACCCGATTCCTTGGGATAAAGTGGATAAGGTGTACTCGGCTCAGGAGATTAAGCCACTCCAGAACTAGAGATTGCTTTGAATCAGAGTAGTGATCTGAACGTGTTTGATGCACTACCATAGAGGCACTGCTGACTTGAAAAGGAATGACCATGGTTACTGCTCTATATGCATCGATACTTTCAGTATTATTTTTGTGGCTAGCGATTAACGTTATTAAACAGCGTCGGGCTAACCAAGTGAGATATGCCGATGGTGGAGTACCAGCACTGCAATTAGCGCGCAGCGCGCAAGGAAATGCCGCAGAATACATTCCTATTACTTTAATCCTAATGGGGTTATTGGAGTTTAATGGTGCCAGCGTATGGTGGATCCACGGGGTGGGTATTACGTTTATCGTTGGCCGAATTTTACATGCCAGAGCGATTTTAAGTGACCAACTTAAAGGGCGGATTCGTGGTATGAAGCTAACGTTCAGTGCGATGGTTATCTTGATCGTGCTGAATATTGTTTACCTGCCTTTTGGCCAAGTATTGGGTTAAGAATGCTATTCATTCACGGCAGGGTGAAGTTTATCTTGATAGGTGGCCAATTCTCGGCGCAAGCCTTTAAATGTGGTAAAGGCACTGTCAGTGGACAGTTTGTTCACTAACCAGTTAGGTAGCGCACCTCCTGGATTAGCGAAGGCAATATAATCGATGTGAGTCATACCATTAGTCAGTTTTTGCAGCGTCCAATGTGCGTTGACTTGAGTGATACGGATGTATCCCGGTTGTTCAGGCAAGTAATTTAGGTCATCCACTATGTCTAAACTTAAACCATTAGGTAGCATCTCAAATTTTGAATAAGTCACCATATCTCTGTTTTTAGCTGGCCATGGTGCCGAGAATTGGGTGTAAACAATATTCTCGGTATCTGAAATTTTTTGCAGCACACGGCTGTTACTCACGTTATCTATCCAGTTTGGTACATGTTCACTGTCATCTAATAGCCGCATAAAAGCGAAATAGCTAATGGGTACGAACATTTGCGCCCGTATTTGGACTAAGCCATCGCTATGGTGGCGCGAGTAGATCGTAATGCCGTCTTCTGATTTTACCTGTAACCAATCGACCGAAGTCGCTGCCAAACTAGCAACATTGCTAAATAGTAGGCTTAAACCAACTATCCATTTCATCATGGTTCTTTCCTCATTGATGTTGTAGCACGTGGCCTTATTTTTGTCGTGTTGGTTACAAAAAGTGGGTTTAAGAACTGCACTAGCATAAAAACATAAATATATTATGTATACGTTTTGTTTTATTAGTTTTTGTTATGTTTCTTAAAAGTTTGCTCAATGTTCAGGTACGGCAATGAAATCTTTAAGATGGTATGAGGTTTGGCTCTGTCTCATCCTATCATGGATTTCTATTCCCGCATGGGCAGCGCCATCCTCAATACACAATAGTCATATTATTCGTATTAGTGCTGGTGAATGGCCGCCGTTTATTGGTCAACACCTTGAAAATAATGGTTTTGTTGCTGAGATCATCCGTAAAGTATTTAAGGATGCTGGCTACGAAGTTGAGTTTCATTTTTTCCCATGGGCGAGAGCATACGCCGAAGCCAAAGCTGGACGTTATGATGCAACTGCTATTTGGATGTTTAACCAAGAGCGAACGGTAGATTTTTATTATAGCGAAGCGGTGAGCGATGAACGCTTCGTGTTTTTTCACCATAAAGAAACCGACTTTCACTGGGAAAGCCTCTATGATCTTAAGGGGTTACATTTAGGAGGTGGCATTGCCTACAGCTATGGTGCCGAGTTAGACAGATTGTTAGAGACGCAGCAAATAAAAATGTCTCGAGTCAATGATCCAAAACAGAACTTCGAACGGCTGGCGAAAAAGCGGATTGATCTCATGCCAGAAGAAATTCATATCGGTTATTACACTCTGGATAAATACTTACCGCAATGGCGAGAAATGATCACGCACCATCCCAAACCTTTTCTCATCAATAATAACTATCTGTTGTTCCCTAAAATGGGTGAACGAAGTGAACAATTGTTGACGCTATTTAATCATGGACTGAAAGAAAGTGGTGTCTCCATGATGGAATGATTCGCTTTTTTTTTGAATTGCCCTTCCTTCTTACCTTTCCGCAGTGAATTAAAAGGCGGTTAGATTAAGTTCAGAGACGCGAGCAGGAAGATGCCTAGTGTACAAGTAAACAGTGAAAATACGGTCGTCAATGCAATGATGTTGGCCGCTAAGGTTGCATTTCCTCCCATTGCTCTAGCCATAACATAACTGGCCGCAGCGGTAGGGGATGCACTCATCAAAAAGACTAGCCCGAGCTCTAACCCGCGAAAGCCAAAAAGTAACGCACCCGATGTGATCAATATCGGGGCGAGAATCAGCTTATGGGCAGTGGCAAACCAAGCCGGTGATTTGTCGCTTCTGAGTGAACCTATATTGAGTGAGCCGCCAGTACACAGTAGTGCTAATGGTAGTGTCATATTAGCAAAATATTGGCCAGCATCAGTGACCATTTTCGGGATTGGAAGGGATAAGGAATAGCATAAAACGCCGAGCAGAATACCAATAATCAGTGGGTTTTTGGTGAGTGTTTTGGCAATCACTCCGGCGGCTTTGAGCCCTGAACTTTCCCCTTTTGGCGTGAGTGTTATCACCGCTTGAATATTATAAAGGATAGTGGTTGCGGCAACGTACATCGCCGCTAATGCTAGCCCAGGTTCGCCATAAGTATTTGCGACATAAGCCAAAGCGATAATAGCGGTATTCGCACGAAACCCGCCTTGGATGATCACGCCGTGATCCAGATGTTGTGGGAACGCTTTTTTGGTGAAAAAAGTCGTGAAAAGAAAAAATAGGAAATTAGCGAGTAGTCCATAGCCGATCAGTGCTGCACTGGAAGAAAAATCGTGCTGTGATTTGACGATGCTAAGAAATAGCATGGCTGGTAAGGTGACTTGGAATACGATTCGTGACGCGACATCGATGAAATTATCGTTGATAACCCCCGTTCGCTTTAGTACAACGCCCAGTACTAACATCAAACAGATAGGCCCTGTAATTGAGGCCGAAAACAAAAGTTGTTCGATAATCGTTGTCATATCAATCCATTGAAGTTGCTCATAGCGTTGCTATTCTTCCACAGTTCCTCATTTTGCAAAATCAAATTTGCAAAAAAGAACGAACGTGCTAAAAATAGCATGGTATGAATTGAGAGTCGGCATAATATGAGCAAAGGTAGAATTACAAGAGAAAATGTACTGAACAAAGCGTTCGAATTAGCTAGTGAAAACGGTTTGGAAAGTCTCACTATCGGTGAGTTGGCAAAACAGTGCGGTTTATCAAAAAGTGGTTTGTTTGCGCATTTTAATGCTAAAGAAAATTTGCAAATTGCAGTATTAGAGCATGCCCATTCTGTGTTTACTGAGCGTGTTATTACGCCGGCTCGCCTGATTGGCGACGAGAATATCGAAGCTAAATTGCGAGTGCTGTTAGAGTACTGGTTAGGTTGGAATCATTCATTCCAAGGTAGTTGTATGTTTTTAGATGCGTGGAAAGATGCCGCAACTTGTGATTGTGCAATTCAAAAAGTACTTAAAAAAACCATCGCGACTTGGATTCATTACTTGCAAATTCAAATTAAAAAAGGGGTTGACAGCGCACAGTTTCATCCGAAATTGGATGTAAAGCAGGCTGCTTATGAATTGTATGGACTCTATTTAAGTGCTCATCTGTTCTACTCGATCTACGGCCAAATGGAAAGTTATCAACATTTTTGGAAAGGCGTGGACGATTTAATGTCTCGATGGCGAAATATAGTGAAGCAGCAATGTTAGCTAATTCTCGCTTTTCACAGCGAGAAGAACGAATCCGCAACAGCGAAAATGCACTTTTATTTAACAAAATAAAATGCTTAGAAAAATAAAAATTTTTAATTAGAAATAGTACGAACGTTCTATTTTATCGAGAGGAAGGGCAACTCAGTGAGTGAAAAAATCTATTTCAGCACCTCAAACACATTCAGTGTGAAACGTACATTGGTCAATATGAGCACTCGTCTTCATCACACGCTCGCACCGTCACATGCCAAAAAAGTTGCACGAAATGTATTGTTGACTCCGGCAAGAAGTAAGCCTCAAAATCAGCCGCCAATTGGCCTGAAAACTGGCCGTGTAATGTGCGTCGAAGGGGCTCTGACGACTTATCAACTCGGAAGTGGTCCCATTTGGTTATTGACCCATGGTTGGTCTGGCACGGCAAGTCAGTTTTATCCATTGATGGAGCATATTGCGGCACGTGGTTATACGGCATTAGCTTATGATCACCCAGCACATGGTCAAAGCGAGGGCGTGTATGGTCACATTCCTGCGTTTGTCGGAGGGTTGGAAGCGATACTCGATAGTATTGACAATGTTGCTGGTATCGTTGGACACAGTATGGGGACGGCCGCCGCATTAGAGTGCCGACATCATAAAATTGAGCATTGTCCAATGCTATTGGTCGCGCCCGTGCTGGATTATTTGGATAACTTATTCAGCAGTGTGGCAAGGTCTGGCTATTCGATGCGCTTATTTGAGGCCGTTGTTGCGGAAGTTGCCGATCAATATCGTTATCCCATTCAATCTATCGATCCTTACCATAAGCTTGCTCAGCGTCAATCTCGCAGCGTCATTGTTCACGATGAGAATGATAAGTTCACCAAATATTCTGTGTCAAAGCGAGCGGCAGAAGAAATCGAGAAAGTGTCACTTATTACCACCCAAAACCAAGGACATGGACGTGTGATGAAAGGTGAACAAGTTAAGTCCGGATTTGATTTGTTGGCAGGAATACCATGCTAAGGTGTTCGTTTTAAGTTAATTTGAAGCCGTAATTGGATGGGCGTAATTTAACCAATAGTTTTCCATTTATTTCAAAGTGTTAAATTGTTAACCATAGTCTTGATAAGGTTAACAATTTCGCAATAATTATTATCTCCTTGTTTGAATATGTGTGATCATATTGTTGCCAGTAGGCCCTCATAAGGAAAAATAATAATGAATAGAAACGATAGTGTCCCTTTACCCTCCAACACCCGAGAATGGTTTTTTAACCGCAACAGCCTTATCATCCTAGCCGATATTGTCCTGTTTTTTATCTTGTACAATGCCTTACCTGTTGATTCTAATGTCGCTTTGGGCATTAGTATGCTGGCATTTATTGCTGTGCTGTGGTTAACGGAAGCTTTACATGTCACGGTCACTGCCATTCTTGTGCCTATCATGGCCATCGTTTTTGGTGTTTTCAACACCCAAACGGCGCTCAATAACTTTGCTAACTCGATTATCTTCCTATTTTTAGGTGGATTCGCATTGGCTGCTGCTATGCATCGGCAGGGGCTGGATAAAGTTATTGCCGATAAAGTTCTTATCATGGCGCGCGGGAAAATGAGCGGTGCGGTATTCATGTTGTTTGGTGTGACTGCCGCGCTTTCAATGTGGATCAGTAACACCGCCACCGCTGCGATGATGCTACCGCTTGTGCTTGGAGTGCTCAGCAAAGTGGATAAAGACCGTGGTCATTCGACCTATGTTTTTGTGCTGTTAGGTATTGCTTACAGCGCCAGCATTGGTGGTATCGCAACCATCGTAGGAAGCCCTCCTAACGCGATTGCCGCGGCTGAGGTTGGTCTTTCATTTACAGATTGGATGAAATTTGGTGCTCCAACGGCGGCGATTATGCTGCCCATTGCGATTACTATTTTATATTTCGCATTAAAACCGGATCTTAATGGAGAGTTCGAGCTCAATTATGAACCTGTTACTTGGGATAAAGGTAAAGTCGTCACGCTTGGTATTTTCGCATTAACGGTTTTTTGTTGGATATTTAGCAAACCAGTCAATGCCATGCTGGGTGGTTTTGCGAGCTTTGATACTCTGGTTGCGCTGGGTGCGATTGTTTTGGTCAATTTTGCCCGAGTGGTGCACTGGAAAGATGTAGAAAAAACGGCAGATTGGGGGGTATTACTGCTGTTTGGTGGCGGTATTTGCTTGAGCAACGTACTTAAGCAAACGGGAACCAGCGTTTTCCTAGCCAATGAACTAAGTGCCCTGATCTCTCATTTAGGTCTGTTTTTTATTGTATTCGTGATTGCTGTTTTCGTGGTGTTCCTAACGGAATTCGCGAGTAATACAGCCAGTGCAGCGCTGCTTATTCCGGTGTTTGCCAGTGTTGCTGAAGCCTTTGGTATCTCACCCGTGATTCTATCTGTATTGATTGCTATTGCGGCTTCTTGTGCATTTATGTTGCCCGTTGCGACGCCACCCAATGCGATAGTGTTTGCCTCTGGACACATTAAGCAAAGTGAGATGATGCGAGTGGGTATGATGCTAAATATTGCTTGTATTGGCTTGCTGACCATGATTGCGATGCTGTTCTGGTAAGCTAAGCACAAACTACTTCAATACTAATGAGCTCTCAATTCAGAGAGCTCATATTGAGATGTTATTACTGTTGGTTAACGAATTCTTTAAAGCGTGCTTTCGTTTTCTCATCAGCCTTGTTGTACCAAAAATGCAGCATTTCTTCGGCGGCGTTTTGTACATTTCCTGACTGAGCTAGTTCATTTTGCAGCATAGCAACATCCGTCATTCCAATAGCCGCAATACCCCCTGCGCGATTATAGTCATTTGCTTCACGGATATAGTCACGGCCTACTTGATACCCTTCTTTAAGAAGGCGATCTTGCTTCATCTCTAGTGTTTGGCCTGCTTGGTCAATCAGTGACCATTGCATTGTTTTAATCTCTTTCTCTGCTCGATGTGCATCACGGTATTCAGGCATGGCAAAATTCAGTTTTGCATCCTTTGCGGTGAATGTGGCAATGACTGCATCGCTTTCGATAATCACGCGGTCATTCCCTTGCGTAAAATAAGGCGCGTATTTGAAGACGATTTGTTGTTCACCATCGGCCAGCTCAAGGCTTTTCGCTGAGGAAAATAGGCTGCCAGAAGTTTCGGGCTTCTGACCATTCACCGCTAATAAGTTAATGGTGTCTGGAATTTCAAGAGTGATATTAGCCAATACAGAGGCACTAAAGATCATGGTTAATGTACATAAAGCCGGTTTAATTAGGTTCATTATTTTATCCTTGCAAGCAATAGAGTAGAGGTTGCCGATAGTTGGTTGTAAAAGCAAGTTCTCAACGGCATAAGTGACTAATTTTCATTGAAATGTAACATCTTTAGTGCGAGGCATGCGTCATGCATTCGTCAATATTATCAGATCGTTAGTCACGTGATAATGTCATTCTCTTAATTTTAAATTATGCCATTTAGTCTTCTTCAAAGGCCTTAATTAGCGTAAAAAATTAAACTTACCTGCTTTCGCTTTGTCAAAATTCTGAATTCCTGACTCAGAATTGCTTTTAGGATGTAACACGGTGAATCCCCATAACAAAATTTTAACGATGACTCGAAAAGCGTTTTTATTTTTTTGCTAAAAAAAATAAGTCTTGTAAATACTGAAATGGATGTTCTTCAATGCCTTATCAGAAGAGCAGCTTGCTTAAATGTAAGTGAAACATTCAGAAATGAGAGATATTAGGTATGAATCGTATTACTTTGTGCGCCGCAAGTATTGCAATGGCTCTTTCGGGCACGGCAATGGCAGCACCAGCAACCCCTAGCGTCGATGTCTATGGGTCGAATAATCTACAGTTTTCTAAAGTTGAATTAGCCATGGAAAGCACGGCTGGTTATAACCAAATGGTCAAATATTATGATCAAGCGCCGATTGCCGTTAAGTTTAACCAATGGAGTGGTACAACGGGCAACACATATAAAATCTATTTTGATGGCGCACAGGTCGCGACAGGCCCAATCACTGGCAGCCAAACCACCGCAAACTTCAGTTATGCACAAGGTGGTGTTTACCAAATGACAATCGAAGCTTGCGACGCGACAGGTTGCAGCAAAAGTGCACCCGTTGAGATAACAATTGCCGATACCGATGGCTCACATCTCAAACCTTTGGTGATGAATATTGATCCCAATAACAAGACTTACACGACCGATAAAGATACGGTGGTTGGAACCTACTTTGTTGAGTGGGGCATCTATGACCGAAAATATACAGTAGATAACATCCCGGCTGATAATCTGACGCATATTCTATACGGCTTCATTCCAATTTGTGGCCCTAACGAATCATTGAAATCCGTTGGTGGAAACAGCTACAACGCGTTGATGACAGCATGTAATGGGGTGAATGATTACGAAGTGGTGATCCATGACCCTTGGGCGGCCTATCAAAAGAGTTTCCCGCAAGCGGGTCACCAATACAGCTCTCCGATCAAGGGCAACTATGCCATGTTGATGGCGCTCAAACAGCGTAATCCAGACCTCAAGATCCTTCCTTCTATTGGTGGTTGGACACTCTCTGACCCATTTTTTGATTTTACCAACAAGGCCAATCGCGATACTTTTGTTGCTTCAGTGAAGAAATTCCTAACCACTTGGAAATTCTACGACGGTGTTGATATCGACTGGGAATATCCTGGAGGAGGTGGTCAAGCAGCGGATCGCGGTGACCCAGTCAATGATGGCCCTGCGTACATTGCGTTAATGCGTGAACTGCGTGCCATGCTTGATGAATTGCAATCGGAAACTGGTCGTACTTATGAGCTCACGTCAGCAATTGGTGTTGGTCATGACAAGATTGAAGATGTTAATTATGGCGAAGCCATTCAATATATGGATTACATCTTTGCCATGACTTATGACTTTTATGGCGGTTGGAATAACGTATTAGGCCACCAAACCGCGCTTTACTGCGGATCATTCATGCGCCCTGGTCAGTGTGATGGGAAAGGAGTAGATGAAAATGGCGAACCTTATAAAGGCCCAGCTTATACGGCGGATAACGGTATCCAGTTACTGCTAGCACAGGGTGTCCCTGCTAATAAGTTAGTCTTAGGTGCGGCTATGTATGGCCGTGGCTGGGAAGGGGTGATGCCGGCTTCATTAAGTGATCCAACCGACCCGATGACAGGGGTAGGTAACGGAAAATTGAAAGGCACTTCCGCGCAAGGCGTGTGGGAAGCGGGTGTGATTGACTATAAAGGCATCAAATCATTCATGTTAGGGGCTAATAATACCGGTATTAATGGCTTTGAATATGGATACGATGCACAAGCTGAAGCACCTTGGGTTTGGAATCGTACAACGGGCCAACTGGTTACTTTTGACGATAACCGTTCAATCAAAGCCAAGGGCGCCTATGCTCGAAACCTTGGTTTAGCCGGGTTGTTCTCTTGGGAGATTGACGCTGATAATGGTGACATCCTAAATGCGATGCATGAAAGCTTAGCAGGAGGAGGCACTACACCCCCCGCGAACCGCGTGCCCACTGCAAATGCAGGTGTTGATCAATCGGTGGTTGGTCCGGTGAGTGTTGTTCTTGATGGCGGTGCATCAAAAGACAGTGATGGCACTATTGTCAGTTACGTGTGGCAGCAAACGGCGGGCACAGCAGTGAGCTTAGTAAACGCTAATTCTGCACGAGCCAGTTTTGACGCGGCCGAAGTGGTACAAGTACAAACGCTGACGTTCAAGTTGACGGTCACAGATAACAAAGGCGCAACGGCTTCTGATGTTGTGACTGTAACGGTCAAACCTAAAGCAACTGAGCCTGTGAACACGCCACCAGTGGCGGTGATTACTGCGCCAAGCAATGCCAGTGCTGGTGAGGTTGTGGTGGTGGACGCTTCCGCTTCAAGTGACGTCGATCAAGACACCTTAACTTTCGCATGGGATGTACCTGCAGGCCTAAATGCAACCATTCAAGGTGCGAGTGTTTCGTTTGTTGCTCCTGAGTATACCCAAGACACCACGCTAAGCTTCACTGTAACTGTCAGTGATGGTAAAGCGGCGGCCTCTGCAAGTGCATCGGTTATCGTGGCGAAGAAAGATTCTGGTGGTGGTGACACTTGCAGTAACTTGTGGGATAAATCAGCGGTTTATACTGGCGGTCAACAAGTTTCTTGGGCAGGTAAAGTATGGGAAGCCAAGTGGTGGACAACTGGCGAAAACCCATCGACTACTGGTGTGTGGGGAGTATGGAAAGAGATTGGTCCTGCGAGTTGCCCAACAAGCTGATTGCTTTAATAAACCAGTTACCTCAATAAGCTAACGGGTTTTAATAAACTTTTTATCGCAAACAATGACTTCAAGCCTCGTTCTAACACGAGGCTTTTTTGTGCGTTTTTCTATGTTTTTTCATTCATCACTTGCAATTCAATATTTTTGCTTTAGTGTTATATATGTGTATAACACTATATCGGTATAAAATTGTGACAGATTGGCAAGATAACCAACCCATATTCCGTCAGCTAGCCGACAAAATTACCGAGCAGATCCTACAAGGTATTTGGCTAGAAGATAGTGCGTTGCCTTCGGTAAGAACCGTTTCGGCAGATATGAAAATCAATCACTTAACTGTCATGAAAGGCTATCAACTGCTTGTTGACGAAGGCATTGTTGAAAAAAGACGAGGTCAAGGTATGTATGTCGCGAAAGGAGCGCTAGCGCAATTACAGGCGAAACAAAAGCAGCACTTTTTAGAGCAACAGATCCCAGAAATTGCACAAACACTCAAGCTATTGGCGATGCCGCTTGAGGATTTTATCAACCAACTACAACAGCATATTGAAGGTGACCAATGAATCCATTAGTCGAAGTCAACGGTGTATCTAAACAGTACGCAAAGCATGCCGAGTCGGAAGCTCTGCAGAATGTGAGCTTTAAGCTCTACGCAGGACAGGTGCTCGGTTTGCTCGGACATAATGGTGCGGGCAAGTCGACCTTAATTAAGTCGTTGCTCGGTGCTCACCATTATCAAGGTGACATTTTGATCCAGGGCTTAAATCCGATTACGGAACATGCGCAAGTGATGGCGCATCTTTCCTACATTTCAGACGTCAATGTGTTGCCAGATTGGATGACGGTTAAACAAATTTTGCGTTATACGTCAGGCGTGCATCCCAGCTTCTCGTTAGACAAGGCCACGCAAGTCCTTACACAAACCAACATTCGTTTATCAAGTAAAATTCGTACCTTATCAAAAGGGATGAAAGTACAACTGCATTTAGCCATTGTGATTGCCACCGATACCAAAGTGCTGATTTTGGATGAGCCAACTCTTGGTTTGGACCTAATCTACCGTGATACCTTCTATCGTCACTTACTCGAATGGTTTCATGATGGTGAGCGTGCCTTGATTATTGCTAGTCATGAAGTATCGGAAATTGAACATTTGCTAACGGATGTGCTGATCTTGAAGCAAGGTAAGGTCGTGCTGCAAGACTCAATGGAGGCGATTACACAAGGGTATTTTGTTCTAGAGGCCAGTAACGCACATCAAGACGTTATCCAAACCTATCGTCCTTTGGCATCTCAGCCAAGCTTGGGAACAACAAAGTGGTTGTTGACTTCAGAACACCGTCAAGCCGTTGAAGGGCTTGGGTCTATTTACAGTGTAAAACTTGCTGAACTATTTCTTGCCTTGCAGAAGGAGAGCGCATAATGCACCCCAGTATTTATATGCTTGAAAAAGAGCTGATTGAAAACAAAAATGTTACGCGTATTCCTTTGTTTCTATTAGTATGCGGAACCCTATTGTTCATCAGTTTGTTAATGAACAATACACTGCAACACAACCTGTTTTTTGAGATGGAATTTGGTGGTGACATCAGTGATGTCCATATCGAATTTGTGGATGATTTCAACACCTTTATCATCATGCTTGTTGGTTTTATTTCGCTAATGCTCAGTTCACTCTATTTCCCCAGAACATTCCGCAAGGAGCGTAAAGAGGGAAGCTCGATGTTCTGGCGCAGCATGCCAGTGACGAACAATATGACCCACATAGTGAAACTGGGGTTTGGCTTATTTGTAATTCCAGTGGTCTGTTCCGTGTTAGTCATTTGTGCGGACGCTCTGCTGTGGGGGCTTAACTTAGCGACAGAAAACCGTTTAGCCCTACTATTTGAACAACGTTCTCTAGGATATGCCGTTCAACACTGGTTGAATTACCTCAGTATCATGTGGGTGATTGCTGTGACGATGCTGCCATTAGCCTGCTTTACTTTAGTTATTTCACAGATATTTAATTCGCCGATCCTTGTGATGTTCGTGGGCGGTTTCGTGCTTAAATGGATCTCGATTGTTATGCTGAATTCTGACATTGTAGGGGAGTTTTACCACGCGATTTTCAACTTGCCGTTGCAGTTAATGACTTCTTCAAACATGTTCACGGCTTTTGAAGGTGCTGGTTGGGGTAATTTATTTGTGTATATCATGATTGGTATCGCCAGTTACTGGATTAGCCACAAGCTCTATAGTACTGATGAACTTTCATTGAAGTCACTATTGACCCGATAAGTTTCTGGTTAATTGTGGTCAAAAAGAGAGCGTTTGTTCTCTTTTTTTTCGCCTATTTCCTGCGGTTACTATGGTGAGGCTAGAAAAGGTTAGACCAAAAAATTCACTCAAAATTAGAAGTTAGTTCCAAAGTGATGAGTAATCAACTCTCTGACTCACATGATATAAATGTGTTAAATGCACTATGCTATTTTGTAGTCCTTTGTGAGCAATGACAAAGACGTGGACCGCTTCAAGTTTTATTTCGAGGCTTGAAATTATAATGTCCAATTGATCGAGAATTCTATCGGTTTGAGTTAAATTACTATTACAAATAGGTCTACCTATGTTTAAAAAAATGTCGTTAAAAAATAAACTGGCGATTTCAGCCAGCGCTGCCATTATTCTTGGGGGATTACTCGTTGAAGCATTGTCGTATCGAGCTGCACTGGAGCGATTAGATATTGATGTTGAACAACGATTACAAAGTACCACCGCTTCTTATAACCAGTATGTGACGGACTGGTTACTGTCGAAAGAGCGTGCTTTAACCTCGCTGTCGCAAGATGCCGAGAAACAAGCCATCGTGACACATTTAAAACAAGTTCGAGATTCTGCAGCGTTTGACAACGTATTTCTTGCTTACCCCGACGGTTCTCAAAACAACGCTAATGGTGTCATCTTGCCGCCGGGGAACGATGATCCGCGCAAATGGGGCTGGTATACAAACGCTAAAGCAAACCCATCAAAAGTGTTTATGGATAACCCAACCGTTGCTGCGGCAACGGGCGCTAATGTGGTTTCATTAGGTAAGGCACTGAATTTACATGGCCAACAAGTCGTTTTAGGCGCCGACGTAGAAATTACTGACATCCTCAACAGCATGAAGCAAGTTATTTTGCCGGGTGAGGGGTATATGTTTATTGCTAACGATAAAGGCAATATTTTTACCCATAGTGATACTAAGTTGCTCAATAAAAGTGTTTCTGATCTGGGTTTAAATTTCGCTGATATCCGCCAAGCGATTGCGAAAAGCAGCGATTTATTGGTGGATATTCGAGGTGAGGAGTATGTTCTCTACGCCCGAAGCATCAACGGAACGAATCTCAGTACTGTTGTGGTCATCAATCACGATTCGCTCATCGCACCTTTATCTGAAGCTACTTTCAGCCAGCTCATTGTTACTGCCGTTGTCGTCATACTCTGTACTCTGCTGTTCAACTTATTATGTAATATTTTGTTCCGTCCTTTGAATAATGTTTCTCAAGCGTTAGCACAAATTGCAAACGGTAGTGGTGACTTAACCCAACGTATTGAAGTAGAGAACAGCGATGAAGTAGGTGAATTGGCCAGAAACTTCAATACCTTTGTGGAAAGCTTACAACAACTTATTGGCCATATTCGTCACCAGTCTCATCAATTGGAAGCGCAATCAGAACATGGCGCGCATCGCGCTAATCAATCGGCATCAGAGCTTAGTCACCAGCAGCAAGAAATTGTGATGGTCGCTACTGCGGTCACTGAAATGGCGTCGGCAACGCAAGAGATAGCCTCTCACGCAGAGCAAACGGCAAAAGCGGCGCAAGACTCGGCAACCAGCACCAACAATGGACATGCCTTGGTGATTCATACCAAAGGCTCGATCAATAACTTGGCAAAATCAGTGAGTGAGGCCAGTGGCGTGATTGCCGCACTAAACCAACACGCGCAAGAGATTTCGACCGTACTGGCAACCATTCAAGGCATTGCAGAGCAAACCAACTTACTTGCGCTGAATGCAGCTATTGAAGCTGCGCGAGCGGGTGAGCAAGGCCGAGGTTTCGCCGTGGTAGCAGACGAAGTCCGTGTGCTTTCTCAGCGCACCCATACTTCTACCGAAGAGATAAAATCAACCATTGATACCCTGCAAGAAACGACCAAACGTGCGGTATCGTTGATGCAAAGCAGCTCAACGCTCGCTGAGAACTCAGTGGAAGATGCCGATAAAGCATCCGGTGCGCTTGAAGAAATTAAAGCAGCGGTTGCCTTGATCAGTGATATGGCGACGCAAATTGCGACGGCAGCCGAAGAGCAAACTCATGTGACTAGTGAAATTACACAAAATGTTACTTCTATCAAGGATGTGACGGAGCAACTGGTCATTGGTGCAGAAGATAGCTTGAGCCAATCTAATGAACTCAAGCAGCAAGCGGAAGAGCTGAGTGCAAAAGTAGCGACATTTAAATTAGCGTAACGGTTGTTTCTTTTTTGTTCAAAAGGCTCTGCGGAGCCTTTTTTTTGATTAGATTGTTATGTTTTCTCACTTGGTGAGAAAGCAAGTCTGTTATTAATCTTAAATTCTCGATATATAAGAATCATAGTTGAGGCGTGGAATAAATGAGGCTAAAAAGAAAACATGAACGAAACGAAATTATCGGCCAGCCAAGTTAATGAAAAGTCACTGCAATTATTGATGCAAGTGGCGGTAAATGAAGAGCCAGTATCAGCGAAAACCTTGAGCGAACAATTGCAAGTTCCGCTGAGTAGTTTGTACCGACATCTGAAGATTTTGAAAGAGTGGAACTTGATCGAAGAGAGCCCACACGACAAAACGTTGATCATCGGTTCGGCGGCTCTACTTTTAATGCGCAGTTATGAAACGAGTCAACACAATTTAGATGCAGTCGATGCGGTGTTAAGTCGATTACAGAAACAGACAGGCGAAATGGCGGCATACATGGTTCCGGTGGGATACCGAGCCTTGTGCGTTAGCCAAAAAGAAAGTATGCAGGCACTTCGATGCAGCTTCGTCCAGGGTCAAAGTCAACCCCTGCTTCGAGGTGCCTCATCTAAAGTGATGTTGGCGTATTTACCCGCTCCGCGCTGTGAAAAAATTCTTCGTTATTTTGGTGAAGACCACCAAATGGAAAAATGGCAGACAGAGTTGGAAAAAATACGTCGTAATGGGTACGCCGTGAGCACGTCAGAAATTGATCCTGGCGTTTCCGGAATTAGTGCCCCCGTAATGAAAGGGAGTAAGTTGATCGGCGCAATTTCAGTGATGGCTCCAGCCCATCGTGTTGAAACCAACAAGCAGCGGATCATTTTACATGTATTACAGGCAGCAAGAGCGTTGCCACCAGAAAGGTAATTCATAATGCTAAGTTTATTCAAACGCTACCGTATGAGTCGTACACAGAGCCAACCCGCTTATCCATTCACGTTCATGACACTCTGTGAACAGATAAAGCCAATGTCTCAAGTAGAGTTTGAATTTGCTCAGCAGAGCCTTGAATTTGCATCAGATTGGCTCTATCAGCGTCAATCCACGCCTTGTTACTCTGATGCTGGACATATAGTCGTCAAAGATAAAAATGCCACCCGTTTTCAAGACACCTTGAGTCATCAATTAGCACTGAGCTCAGTGCCCGTCGTACTAGCGAATTGTCACGAAATGCTGCTCAATGCATTACCAGTGATGGCTTTTGAGAATGACGAAGTTGGTATTGTGAGTATCGGACATCATTTTGAGCTGAAACAAACGCTGGACCTACAAGTTGGCTCTGCATTTCATTTTGCACTCTCTCGCTATAACAATACGCGCCTATTTTGTATTGGAATTGATGAAATGCATCAATCCAACCAAGTGTGGGAGTATGCAGAAGATTTAGGCTGTGATTGGTTAACGCTGAATGAGTGTGGTTTTCGTCATCGTAATCAACTAAAAAGCCAATTAGGTCACTACATAGAGCATTGTGATCAACTGATCGTGACGATTGATTTAGCCTCTTTAGTTCCGGGAGTGGGGGTTGATGAGAACAACGCGTTAGATAACCAGATGGTATTAAGAACGTTAAGGCAATGTGCGCTTTCGGGCAAGGTAAAGCTTATCCAACTGGTGGGGGCGAAGGATAAATTGATTTATTCTAAGCAGACCAAAGAAATTTTAGATGAGCTATGTGCTTTATCGCCAGATGTAATCCACGCTGCGTAGTGGCACTGTCACCGTTAAGCAATGTAAATTTAACTTATTTGTCACGATAGACCGCTAAGCTGCTTGCAAAATCCAATAACAAGACAAGTAAAGTCAAGGAGCAAACATGTGGAAGCGTGAAGAGCAAGAGTCTCAATTTAGTGAAATGATCGAAGCGAGGCTCTCTCGTCGTCGTTTTATGGCGGGTAGTGCGGCAGTCAGTGCAGGCGCGTTTTTATCTTTAAATCCAGTCGCTAAGGCTGTGGCGGCAAAGTCGAGCTCTTCACTGCTCAATTTTGAAGCCATTCCTGTCTCAACGGCAGATGCCATCGTTGTTCCTAAAGGGTATAAAGCGACTCCGTTGATTTCATGGGGTGACCCCATTTCTGTTGATGCTCCTGAGTTTGACCAAAGTGGTAAACAAGATTCACGAGCACAAGAGCTTCAATTTGGTGATAACACTGATGGCATGAGCTTCTTCCCAATTTCGGATGATCGCGGTGTACTTGCGATTAATAATGAATACACCAACTACGAATACTTGTTTGATCACAAAGGTAAATCGATGACAGCAGATGATGTGCGTAAAGCGCAAGCTGCGGTCGGCGTTACCGTCGTTGAAGTGATGCACAAAAATGGCCAATGGACGGTTGACCGCGCAGGGAAGCGTAACCGTCGTATCACGGCAAACACACCAATGCTGCTCACTGGGCCAGCTGCAGGCCATACGCTAATGAAAACCGCCACTGATCCTAAGGGCTTAAATCCACTGGGAACTTTTAACAATTGTGCGAATGGTCAAACGCCGTGGGGGACATACTTAACGTGTGAGGAGAACTTTGATGATTTCTTTGGTAGTAACCAAGATGGCGTGAAGTTAACGGCTGATCATAAGCGTTATGGTATTGAAGCTAAACCCAGTGATTATCAATGGCACCAACATGATGAGCGTTTTGACGTTGCGAAAAACCCCAATGAGCCAAACCGCTTTGGTTGGGTGGTGGAAATTGATCCGAACGATCCAACATCGACGCCACTTAAACGCACGGCGTTAGGCCGTTTCAAACATGAAAATGCGGCGCTTACTCTCAACAAAGATGGCCATGCTGTGGTCTATCTGGGGGATGATGAACGCGGTGAACATCTATACAAATTCGTTTCAAAAAATCGCTACCAAGCTGGTAACGATGCGGCGAATCGCAATTTATTAGAAGAAGGAACCCTCTTTGTCGCTAAGTTTGATATGAATGAGAAAGAACTGAAAGGCTCGGGAAAATGGCTTGAACTGACCTTTGGTAAAAATGGTTTAACGCCAGAAAATGGCTTTAAGGACCAAGCAGAAGTGATGATTTTTGCTCGCCGCGCAGCGACTCAAGTGGGTGCTACGACAATGGATCGTCCTGAATGGGTTGCGATTCACCCTGATAATAAGCACGTGTTCTGTACACTGACCAACAATAAAAACCGAGGTAAAGAGGGGCAACCGGTTGGTGGTCCCAACCCTCGCGCTAAGAATAACTATGGCCAGATTCTGCGCTGGATGCCAGTCAATGAGGATCACACTAGCACTGTGTTCGCATGGGATCTGTACTTGATTGCGGGCAACCCAACGGTACATAAAGGCGATCTCTATGCGGGCAGCGACAATATCTCAGCAGACAACATGTTCAACAGCCCTGATGGTATCGGCTTTGACAAAGCGGGTCGCTTGTGGATTCAAACCGATGGCAACTATTCCAACAAAGGGGATTTTGCTGGGCAAGGCAACAACCAAATGTTGTGCGGGGATCCAATTACTGGTGAAGTGAAACGTTTCCTAACTGGGCCGATTGCTTGTGAAATAACAGGGTTAACTTTTTCACCGGATCAAAAAACCATGTTTGTTGGCGTTCAACACCCTGGGGAAGATGAAGCGCCATCGCATTTCCCATACGGCGGAACCACCAAGCCGCGTTCGACAATTATGATGATCACTCGTGAAGACGGCGGGGTGATTGGCGCATAAGCCCTGATCATTTTCCTCTGAAGGGAGCTGCGGCTCCCTTTTTAACATTCCTGCTGTCGGTCAACGCTGTTGCCATCATCCATTCACGGTCTTGGCGCCTCCTATCTTGCACGAAAGAAGACGTTGTTTCGGTTAGGCAGGACATGGTCTGGTTTGCCTTTCCTACACGTTATGTATGAATTCTTTGTGTCAGGAAAATAAGTAAAAAGGGTGAGATCGGGGCGATTATTTTCCCTCAAATTGACAATTGCTTGATACGTTCTTTGCGTGTCGTCCGTTATTATGCTGATCTTCAATAATCCAGCGGTGTCTATTGAGCGTGAAAAAGCAAATCCAAATGAAAAAATCGGGCTTAGTACTCTTAGCCTTGTTCTCGTTGCTGTTAGTTCCCATCTCATTGGTTGGGTCTTCGATTGATTTGACCACGCCAGTGAGCGAGGGCGTCGGTGCATTTTTTACCTATTTAACCGATTCGGCTGGTTGGCAAGGTTTTGGCTTTACCTTTGCTTTGTTGGCTTTTTTGGCAACACGGACAGCGACTTCCCGCATTGAACTGCTTAACCGCATTATTCAAATTGGCTTGTTATTGGTGATTGGTATGGCTGCCAAAACGGGTTTAAAACATCTGACAGAGAGCCCTCGTCCATACACCGAATTAATGACGTATGAGTTACTTATCCCAAACCCTGCGCATTTTTATAAATTGAGTGAATTACAAAAAGAAAGTGTGATGACCGACATCGCAACCCAAGTCAGTGACTGGCGTTTACGTCATTGGCAGGGTGAAAAGGACTATTCATTTCCTTCTGGCCATACGATCTTCGCTGCTATTTGTCTGGCTTTCTTTGGTGGCCTGTTTATGGAACAAAAGCGCTATATTTTTGCGGCGGGTCTACTGCTTTGGGCCTGTGGGGTCGCCTTTAGCCGCTTATGGTTAGGGATGCATCGTCCGGTTGATTTATACGGTTCCTTGCTGTTTGTCAGCATGATTTACCTTGTGATACCCAAAGTGTACCCCTTAGATCACCCTAAATTAAAACCACTATTAACGCGTCTTCATCTCTGTTAACGGGTCACGAGTCATCATAAAAAAGCCAGCACATTTAAACGTGCTGGCTTTTTTGTAATCACATTTTACAATCACATAAGTAACGGCAATCAGGCAAAGAAGGAGGAAGCCACACCAATCAAACCACCGAATACTCCACCCCAAACAACCAACCAGCCAAGGTGCTGTTTAATCATTTTCTGTACCATCTCTTTCACCAATTTAGGCGTGAGTTCATTGAGACGTTGATCGATGATGTTTTCGATGTTAGCGGTGATCTCTTCAATCATCTCAGGAGCTTCTAACTGCTCTTTGAGCGCTTGTTTAACGCTATCGCTTTGGCTGATATCAATCATAGATTGCTGCATTTTTTCGACAAACGGTTGCTTGAGTGGTTGTAGCGCGTCGGTTCCACCAAACATCGCCAGCATGCCGCCAAATGGAGAGTTTGCAATCACTTCGACCAAAGAATCAAAGGTTGGGTTGAAGTCAACTTTGGCAATCACAGGCTCAAGATCCAACGTTTTACTGCCCGTCATCTCTTTACTGAGGAAGCGGTCAATATTGGACTGAGTGAAAAATTGCTCCATCATCAGGCTCTTGATTGCGGTTTTGAACTCTTCAAAGCGAGCAGGTATCACACCCGAGCCATAGAGTCCGGGCACTTTTTCAAACAGCATGTGAATCGCAAGCCAGTTGGTGATTGCGCCAGAAAAGGCAAATAAGCCCGCATACAGCGCAATGGTGTTATCCAGTTGATAGCCCGCTGCAAGGAGCGCTAGCGCAATGATATTAGTGAGTAAGCTCTTGTTCATAATCCAAATCTAGTTAAATAAAGGGAATGGGCGAATTCTAAGGAAAAAGAGTCAATTGTGGAAGCATCAACGGAGCGCAAACTCCGTTGATAAACCATTAAGCAATCTCAACGTCGTCGCAACCGATAAAGCCACCCGTTTGGTGCGCCCATAGGTGTGCATAAATGCCGTTTTGAGCGATCAACTCTTGGTGTGTGCCTTGCTCAACGACGTTACCTTTATCGAGTACAATCAACCTGTCCATTGCGGCAATGGTTGATAAACGGTGAGCAATGGCAATCACGGTTTTGCCTTGCATCAGCTCATTTAAGCTCTCTTGAATCGCCGCTTCCACTTCGGAGTCGAGTGCGGATGTGGCTTCGTCGAGTACCAACAGTGGCGCATCCTTTAACAGCACGCGGGAAATAGCAATTCGCTGGCGCTGGCCGCCAGACAGTTTTACGCCGCGCTCGCCCACTTGCGCATCATAACCTAGGTTACCAAATGGGTCGGTGAGTGTTTCGATAAACTCATGTGCGTGTGCCTGTCGGGTGGCTTGCAGCAGTTGTTCTTCACTTGCATCAGGGTTGCCATACAAAATGTTATCGCGGATCGAGCGATGCAGCAGTGAAGTATCTTGCGTCACCATACCAATTTTGCTGCGCAATGAATCTTGGGTGACCTCATTGATCGCTTGCCCATCGATACGAATTTGCCCACCTTCAACATCATGAAAACGAAGCAGTAAATTGACTAAAGTCGATTTTCCAGCGCCAGAACGCCCTACCAAACCCACTTTTTCACCCGGTTTAATGGTTAGGTTTAAATGGTTAATAACGCCTTTATTCTCGCCATAGTGGAAACTCACGTCATCAAATTCGATGCCACCTTGTGCAACCTGCAACGGTTTTGCGTTGGGTTTATCTTCAATGGTGATCGGTTTCGAGAGGGTTTTCATGCCATCCACGACTGTGCCCATGTTTTCAAAGAGTGCACCGACTTCCCACATGATCCATTTCGACATGCCATTAATGCGCAATGAAAGGCTGATCGCAATCGCGATTGCACCAATACTGATGGCACTCTGCATCCATAGATAAATCGAAGTCGCCGCAATCACGAACACCAAAATATAGTTGGCGAGTTCAACGCACAAGTTAAAACCAGTCACTAAACGCATTTGGCGGTGAACCGTGTCTAAAAAGCTCTCCATGCCTTGTTCGGCATAGTCGGTTTCTCGGCGGGTGTGTGAGAACAATTTGACCGTGGCAATATTGGTGTAGCTATCGACAATGCGCCCTGTCATGGTTGAGCGAGCATCGGCTTGTTCTGATGCCACTTTTTTAAGCTGTGGTACAAAGTGAAGTTGAATGCAAATGTAGGCCGCGAGCCAGACGAGCATCGGCACCATTAAACGCCAGTCTGCTTGCGCCAACATCACCACAATCGCAGTGAAATAGACTGACACATAGACAAACACATCCAAGGTCTTCATCACTGTTTCGCGGATGGATAACGCCGTTTGCATTACTTTAGTGGCAATTCTTCCCGCAAAGTCATCTTGGTAAAAAGAGAGGCTTTGTTTGAGCAGATAACGGTGCGCTAACCAACGGATCGACATGGGATAATTGCCGAGCATAGTTTGGTGGATCAACAGTGAATAGATGCCAATCAAAAGTGGCATGATCACGAGTACTAAAATAGATAAACCGATCAAGGTGTCTCGGTTCTCAGTTAGGAAAGTCTCTGGGTTACTGGATGAGAGCCAATCCACCAGTTGGCCCATAAAACCGAACAGTGATACTTCAACAACGGCAATTAACGTGCTGATTAACGCCATTAAAATGAGTGGTTTTTCAAAGCCGCGCGTGTAGTAACGACAAAAGGCCCATAAGGTCGCAGGAGGCTGTTTGGGTTCCTCTTTGGGAAAGGCTTGGGTAAAGCTTTCAAATTTTTTATACATCGAAAATCCTTATGCCAATTCTCGCTAAAGTATGAGAGACCAAAAGCCTAGAACGCGAGAATCTAACGTTGAACTCCTATAAGGGGAGCAAATGATGGAGTAAGCCGAACAGAAGTATAACGAAATCACAACATAAGTGGCGGATTACTTTTCGCGCTTGGCTCTAGAAAACGGCGCCTGATTAATACGGTGGTTAATGCAGCAAGCATCGGCTCGAATGGTCAGTAACGTCCATCGGATGAAAAAATGAAGCGAGTAAAATATCGTTATCGACGATAAGAGAACCATAAACGAGTTGCGTTACTTTTAAGTGAGTTTTTACTGTGAATATTTTTTGAATAATGGTGAATATTTGTAGGTGTGATGAGGATTTTGCCGTAATTTTTAATGTGAAAATTAGTTTTCTCAGTAATTAATAGGAGTTATTCGATGAAATAACCCAAAATTCAGTCAATGTTATTTTAACATTATGCTTACAATTGGCCTAAAGTGAGTAGAAGGGAAAGTTTCTATGATGTTGCAGGAACAAGTGATCACACAGCCAGCCGTGAATACGGTGCAAAATGCCAATTGTGTCGTAATGGTGCCGCCAAAAGAGTTCAAATTTAACGCTCAAACGGCACAAGATAATGAATTTCAACACCAAGTTGCATTGAGTACCGCACAAGTTCGTATCCAAGCCATGGCCGAATATCAAAGCATGGTTGAGACACTGCGTCTCGAAGGCGTACAAGTAGTGGAGTTTGATTACCCATTATCTGAAGTGGAAACGCCAGATGCCGTCTTTCCCAATAACTGGTTTAGCACTACGCCAGAGGGAACTTTGTTTACCTTTCCGATGGCTTGTAAAAATCGACAGCAAGAAGTGCGCCCACAAGCGTTGGTTGAAGCTCTTACTTTGTCAGGCCGTAAGGTATTGGCGCAAGATTCGTTGCTCGCGTATCAAGACCAGCAGGCTTATCTTGAAAGCACCGGTGTGATGGTGATGGATCACCTTAATCGAACCATCTATTCGGCGTTGTCACAGCGCTGCGACCGTGAAGTGTTAGAGGAGTACGCCAAACGTATCGGTTATGATCGCGTGGTCTCTTTTCAAACGGCGTTGCCTTCAGGCCAACCGGTTTATCACACCAATGTGATGATGGCGGTTGGTGAAGCATTCTGCGTGATTTGCGATGAAGTGATTCCGGAGTTTGAACGTCGTTTTGTGGTTAAATCACTGGCCAAAGATAAGCAGATCATCTCAATTTCACTTGAGCAGATGAACGGTTTCTGCGGCAACATTTTACAATTAGAAACGGCGGCAGGAGATAAAGTGATCGCTATGTCGCAATCGGCGTTTGATGCCTTTTCGCTGGCGCAGCGTGCGCAGCTGGCCAGTCACGGTAAGTTATTGCCGTGTAATGTGAAGACCATTGAGGATATTGGCGGTGGTTCGGTGAGATGTATGTTAGGGGAAGTGTTTTTGCCTGCTATTGGCTAAGATTGATGTACTCAACGCCATTTTTGCCATTTTTCTTCACCTGATACATTGCTTGGTCGGCCAATTCATATAAGGTTTCAAAAGTATGTGTTGAGGTTGTGAATTGGCAAACACCAATACTAAAGCCAATCTGCACTTCTCCATGGCTTAATTTTAGTGGTGAATAGGCTTTGGTGAGCAAACTGTCGATAAACTGCTTTAACGTTTCTGTGCTTTGGTTGATGCACAAGAGGACAAACTCATCGCCGCCCAAACGAGCAATCGATGATGGTTGAGGCGCATTTTCTTGAAGCCATTGAGAAACTTGGAGCAGCACGAAATCCCCAGCTTGGTGCCCAAGATGATCATTGACGGTTTTAAAGTCATCCAAATCGATAAAAATCAGTGCCGCAGGGTGTTCGACAAGATCATTCATCTCGTCAAACTTAGTTTCTAGCGCTTTTCGATTTAATAGGTTGGTTAATGGATCTTGCGCGGCGAGTTTGGAGAGTTCTAATTCATAATGTTTTTCATTGGTAATATCCGTGTGGGTGCCCATCATGCGCAGCGGCTTTCCATTCTCATCATATTCAACGATTCGGCCGCGATCCGACACCCAGCTTTGACCTCCATCTTTGCGGATCATCCGGTGTATGACCTGATAGGTGTCAGCCTTGCCATTCAAATGGTCCTCAAAAGCGCCCACGGCTAAGTCATAATCATCGGGGTGGAGCTTGCTTTTCCAAATGTCGACGGTGGCGTCTAGCTCGTGTGATTGATAGCCAAGCATATCACCCCATTCTCTATTGAATATTTTAAGGGTTCCGCTAGGAATGTGTTGTTCCCAAAGACAAAGACCAGTGCCTTCTAGCGTTGCATTCAGTTTTTCTTCAAGAGAGCTGTTTTCTTTTTTGAGATGCTCAACTTGCTCTTCAAGCTGCTTGATTCGTTTTAAGTACTCTTCCATAAACCGTGATGAACCGAGTCTGCATTTATGTCGAGTGTGCCACAGTTTGCCGATGGATTCACAAGGTTGTTGATATCTTGTTCAACATACATCTCATTTTTTCCCGTGGGTCACAAAGCTTATTTGGTTTGAATAAATTTGCTGTAGGTACTGACTCGGCCGTTGATGTACTCAATACCGCAGTGAATGCTGTGTTCGTTATTGCCAACAATCTGATATTCGACAATAAATTCACCGCTGATCACTTTGATAAATAAGAAACCGTCGATGACTTTCCATAATCCTTGCAGTGTTTTTTCACCAAACAGATCTCGCTCGACCAACGTGCCATTCGGCTTTAAATGCAAAGCGGAAGAAAAACCGTCTACATTCACTTTTACCCAAATATGCTGGTGAGCCTCAAAGCTTAATATTTTGCGTCGACACTTAACCCATTCTGCCAGTGCTTGCTCTTGGGTTGGGGTGAGCGTAGGGAGCGCTTCCATTTCTAAAAGGGTGTGATGCTTTTCATACCAGAAGAGTTGTAAGTGAAGTAATTTCATTGGTTCTCAGAGTGTTATGCATCGGGGCGTTATCAAAAGCAACTCTGCGCGATTGTGTTGGTGATGTCAATATTTGCCAAGAAAAGCTACCGCGCTCACGGGGGAGAGGGCGCGGTATTATCCAATATGAGGATGAAGGATGCATAAAAGATGCACCCGAGCACAATTTATAGGTTGAATAAATGAGCTATAGGTTGAATAAACGAGGCGAATCAGCAGCATCACAAGCTTGATTTAGCCGATGTTGCGCAACACGAATATTGTGTTTCCAATGTTCATCTTGCGCCCACATTTCGATCACCATCGGCACAACACAGTTTGCCTCTTTCAGCGTTTGGGAAATAGCATCGAAATTGACTTCTCCTTCACCAATCACCAAGTCTCGAAATTGGCCCGTGGAACTAGAGGTGACGCAATGAGTATCTTTAAGGTGGATCTGAGTAATGTGTGGCATACCAAGTGCCAATTCAGTACACACATCGTAGTTCCAACCTGAAATGTTGCCTACATCTGGATACGCCATAAAATAGGGGGAGGGTACTTCCCGCTTTAGTATTTCGAACTTGCTCAGTGAATTAAGATAGCTGGTATCCATGATTTCCACTGCCAGCATCACGCCAGCACGCTCGGCCAATTTGGCGGCAAGCTGCATGCCTTCAATGAAACGTTGATGAGTTTCTTTATTAGCGGGTTCGTAATAGACATCATAGCCTGCGAGTTGGATGGTGCGAATGCCCAGTTTGTAAGCTAAGGTAATTGCTTTCTCCATGTGCAGAATGGCTTGCTCTCTAATGGCGGGGTCTGACGAGCCAAAAGGAAACTTGCGGTGTGCACTTAGGCACATCGATTGCAGCGGGATTTGGTATTGCTCACACCATCTTCGTAGCTGATAGATGGTTGCATCATCCCAGTCTAAGCGTTGACGACGTTCATCCGACTCATCGACGGATATCTCTAAAAAATCAAACCCCAGCTCTTTCGTTGTGGCGAGCTTTTCTTCCCAACTGAAATGATTGGGGAGCGCTTTTTCATACAACCCGATACGTTGGCGTGGCAAATGCTGATACATACGGCCTCCTAGCACCAAAAACGATCGATTTGACTGCGCAGTGCTTCGGCAGTGACGCGACCTTTTTCACCGACCAATGCACGCCCCGCAATGAACGTTTTGGCCTTAATGCCTTCAAATAAATAGAGATCATCTGGCACGATGCCACCTGTGATGGAAAGCTCAAGCCCCATATCGGATAGAGTTCGCATTTTCTCAACATCTTCGCTTGTCCAACCAATACCGGCCAGTTCGGCATCTCTTGAACGGTGATAAATGGCTTGAGTGATACCAAGGTCAATCCACGCTTGTGCATCAGCAAAGGTCCAGTTGCCGTAAATTTCGATTTGGATTTCGCCATCCAGTTCATCGGCGACTTTCTTACAAGCGCTGATGGTGGCGATATGCGCTGCGGCAGAAACGGTGATCCAATCCGCGCCAGCTTCAAATGCCATTCGCGCTAAAATAGCGCCGCCATCGGTGGTTTTCATATCGCATACTAGAATATGGTCAGGGTGATTATGGCGTAACGTTTTGACGGCCTTCATGCCTTCAGCAAAGGCGAGGATGGTGCCGACTTCGATGACATCCACAAAGCTTGCTACGTTTTTTGCCACTTCGATGGCAGAAATAAGGTCAGTTTGGTCGAGAGCGATTTGGATCATTGGTTTAGTCATGAGAGTTATCCTTGAATTTTGTCACGGATCAAACGGGCGAGCCCGTCGTGATTGTTATCGGTTGTACAAATCAGTTTGGCGTGGGATTTCACCGTATCATCGGCATTGAGCATCGCCACACCGAGCCCAGCGTAGTCGAGCATTGAAATATCATTATGGTTATCACCGACGGCCAGCACGTGATTGGCGTGGTAGCCAAGCGATTGCACATATTCAGCCAAGCGCTGACCTTTACTGTTGCCTTTGGCAGCGAAGTCGACGCGATTCGACCATGAACGCTCACCGTTGAATGTCTCTTGTACCCAAGCTTGTTGGGCAAGGCGTTCAACGGAACTCGGTAGCCCTTCAACCACAAATTTCCAAATAAACGTTTCTTGCTCGACGCGGTGATGAAACGAGTCAATTTGCTCGATTTTGGGCTGTGCTGTTGGTGGGTACTGGCTGGCCCATTTTTCTAACGCTTGCATGTAGGCGATTGGGCTACGTTTGGAATAGGTCATCGCGTCGGTCACATACATCACCAGTTTCATTTGAAACTCTTTAGCCAGTGCAAGAAAGGTCAATGCATCGTGTTTGGTGATGGCATTGTGCTTGAGCACTTTTTCATTTTGGTAGTCATACACATACGTGCCGTTACAGCAGATGATGGGGGTTGTGAGCCCCAATTCTTGATAATAGGGTTTAGCCGCCGTGTGGTGACGGCCTGTCACGATCACCACGTGGCAGTGTTGCTGCGCCTGTTGAATCGCCCGTTTTAGCTGCGGATGAATGGTGTGTTCATCAGTCAACACCGTGCCATCAAGGTCGAGCGCGAGAACTTTATACATAGCCGCTACCTTTGGCCGTAGTAAGCGTTATCACCGTGCTTACGTTGATAGTGTTTATCGGATAATTCCGGTTGAATTTTGATGCCACTGTTGAGTGAACGAGTCGCCAGCGCCATGGCAGAAATCTCCTCCAAGACGACGGCGTTATGAACCGCATCGTTAGCATCTTTGCCCCAAGAGAAAGGAGCATGCCCGGCGACAATCACGCTTGGCACTGCCATCGGATCAATGCGACGATGTTTGAACTCTTCGATGATCACAAGGCCGGTATTTTTCTCATATTGGCCAGCGATTTCATCGCAAGAAAGTTTGCGTGTGCAGGGGATGTCACCGTAAAAATAATCGGCGTGAGTGGTCCCTAAAGCAGGAATGTCGATGCCTGCTTGCGCCCAAATAGTGGCACTGCGCGAATGGGTGTGTACCACGCCGCCAATCTCTGGATAAGCTTTATAGAGTTCGAGGTGAGTGGCGGTATCACTGGATGGATTAAGTGTGCCTTCCACAATCGCGCCGTTAAGATCAACGATCACCATGTCATCGACTTTCATCACATCGTATTCTACGCCTGAAGGTTTGATGGCGATGACGCCCTTCTCGCGGTCTATTTCTGATACATTGCCCCAAGTGAAAGTGACTAAACCGTATTGGGGAAGCTTAAGATTTGCCGCAAATACTCGCTGTTTTAGTTCGCTATACATGACATCCTCACTCGACCAATTGTGCCGCTAACGCTTCATCAATTACTTGGTAAACATCCTGCGCGGTACGACAACGGCGCAGTTTATCGAGATCAACGCCAGTCTCGCTCTCTTCATCATCCAGCACTTGGGTTACTTCCATTAATCCTTCCATATGCTGATCAGACGAGCTACCAGCCAAGGTGATCAGCACATCGACCGGTTCATCTTCGCCGTCAAAATAGACAGGCGTTTGTAGCGTCACTAAAGCAAAGGCGGTTCTGATCACGCCATTTTCAGGACGAGCATGAGGCAGGGCAAGATTCGGCGCGATGACGATATACGGGCCTAATTGTTCAACGCTGCTGATGATGGCATCGTGATAGCAGGGGTGGATGGCTCCTGATTTGATCAGCCTATCCGTACCAATTTTGATCGCCTCTTGCCAAGTGCTCGCTTGGGCATTTAATTGAATGGAGTCATTGTCGATCAGTGATTGTTTCAGTCCCATGGTTCTATCTCCAGAGTGGGTGCCAGTGCGTCTGGCACCTATCGTTTTTGTACTTATCGTTTTGTAGTAAATAGCTATTTCAAAGTGACAAAGTTTTTATCGATGATATCGAGCAGCTCATCACCAAAAGAGTTCGGATTCAGCATGTTTTGTACGCCGAGCACAAACTTGCCTTCTCCGGGCTCCATCTCACCAGAGAGATGTTTTGATGAGACGATGATGTCGGTGGTGGCGAGCTTAGATTTATAATCAGACACTGCGCAGGAATCCATCACGTGTGGAATGCCTTTTTTCTCCAGATACTTACCGATTTTCATCTTCATCATCATTGAGGAGCCTTGCCCATTGCCACACACGGCTAAAATGCTGACCGGGCGCACGCCATCACTGACTTTCAGTGCTTGTTCGACGGCGGCGATGACTTCTGGATCGTCACTGATGTTCACCAAACCTTGTGCATCTTCCTCTTCACGCAGTTTTTTAGAGGCGAAGAACATGTACACACCAGCCAATGCAATCAGCACAAAGAAGAACAGTTTTGAGACGGATAAGCCTTGCATGATTGGCGGGAAGACTAGCGCCCAGTCGGCCATGCCCATCCAGCCACTGAATTCAGTACCGTATTGGTTGAAGATGTGAATGGCCCATGCTGAGCCAACGACTTCGATGATACCCATCACAAAACAGATCTTCATGACCGCGCGCCAGCCGCCAAAGTGGTTGGCAAAAACACCAATGGTCGCGTTGGAGAAGAACATCGGGATAAAGCCGGGAATGATCATGATCGGTGCATCAAAAGCGAGCATGGCCAGCACCGCCGTAAATTGACCAATCGCGCCCCACATAAAACCAAACACCATGGCATTAGGTGAGAACGCGTAGATAGCGGCGCAGTCAATGGCTAAAACCGCGTTAGGAATGACGCGCTCTGAGATACCTTTAAAGGCTTCAGACAGTTCGGCAACGAACATACGCACACCCGCTACGATAACTTGAATCGCTACCGCAAATTTAAGGCCAGTTTCCAGAATGTAGATAGACCAATGGGTTTTTCCCGCCATTGCTTGCAGGTTGTCTAAACCAAATGAGAGCAAAATAATGCCGAAAAATAGCGTCATCACAATCGCGGTTGCGGCAATACTGTCGTGGAAAATGTGCAACCATTTAGGCAGCTCAAGGTGGTCGACACTCTCGTTTTTGTCGCCCAATTTGGGGGCAATCTTAACCGCAATCCAAGACGCGACTTGTTGCTGGTGGCCGATGGAGAAACCGGCTCCACCCGTGACGGCTTCGGTGGGTTTGAACATAATGTTGGACGAGATAGACCAGTAGAGCGCCATCAAAACAGCCGAATAAAGGATGGTTTCCCACATGCTTGCGCCCAGCACAAGGTAGAACACCGCAATTAATCCTGCCTGTTGGAACATAATGTGCCCCGTTAGCATGATGGTGCGAATGCCTGTGTAGCGGCGCAGCAAAACGAGCAAGATGTTGATCGCCAGTGCCAGTAGTACGGTATAACCAACCCAAGAATAATCATCCCCCATGATTTCCATGGTGGCCATCATTGAGGTGTACGGGTCGATAACCGAGCCAGTTAAACCATGATATTCCGATAATTTCTCAATCACAGGCTTAAAGCCTGCCACTAAGGTCCCTGCACCCACCTGTACCAACATAAAGCCGACGATGGTTTTGATCGACCCTTTAATGATTGTGGTGGTATCTCTTCTTAATAACCAGTAACCGATAAGGGTGACTAAGCCCAGCAGCAAAGGTGCTTTAGTCATTACTTGGCTATAAAAAATGTAGAAGATATCGTAGATGAACTGCATATCTTTACCCCTTGATTCTCTATTTATCGTTATGTGTATTCCCGTCTTACTCGAAGCTGGGTGTAGGTCAGAGTGAATCAGCAAGGTGATGCCGATTTCAATCCTGTTTTGCTCACGAAATAGACTTTACCAATCAAAAGTAATCATTCAATGCTCATTTGTGATTATTTTGATTTTTATCAATTTCTTCGCCAAATGGAGACATTATTTGATACTCAAGTCACAGTTGAAATTTTATTTCAAATAAAATCAATTGGTTAGGTTTTATTGTGAGCGAAAGGGAAGTTTTGTTCGTCCAGTGTTTGACATTGTGATAGATGAGAAATAGAATCAAAACAAATCATAAATAATCACCAAGTAATCACTTGATGAAAAGATAAGGTGATAACCATGAACGAAGTACAAAGACATAACGAGATACTGTCTTTGCTAGACAATATGCGCACCATCAACGTCACGCATATTATTGAGAAATTTAATGTGTCACCAGCAACGGCCCGCCGCGATATTTCTAAGTTAGATGAGCTAGGTAAGCTGAAGAAAGTTCGTAATGGTGCTGAACGTTTAGAGATTAGAAAGCGAGCGTGGACGCCGTTAAATATCGACAGTACGGATCATTTCCATGAAAAATCACAGATTGCCATGGCTGCGGCTAAGCTCTGCAACCCAGGTGACAGTGTGGTAATTAACTGTGGTTCGACCGCCTTCTTGCTCGGTAAAGAGTTGTGTGGCCAAGATGTTCAAATCGTGACTAACTATTTTCCACTGGCCAGTTACCTTATCAATGAAGATCACGACGATGTAATCATCATTGGTGGGCAGTACAACAAAGCACAAAACATTTTCCTCAACCCCGCCCCTGATTCGTTAGGCGGTTACGCCGGACATTGGATGTTCACCAGTGGCAAAGGGCTGACGGAAAATGGCCTATACAAAACCGATATGCTCACCGCCGTTGCCGAGCAACAGATGCTAGAGCAAATCGGTAAGTTAGTGGTGGTAGTGGATAGTTCTAAAGTTGGGCAGCGTACGGGCATGCTATTTTGCCCCGCCAGCAAGGTTGATATTGTTATCACTGGCAAAGCCGCCGATCCGCAAGTTATCCAAGCGCTACAACAGCAGGGGACAGAAGTGATTCTGGTATAGAAAGCACTTCGCTCTATACATTCTAATAATAAACACAAGCTCAGTGTCTTCACCTTTGGTTAAGACGCTTGGCTCCCTACATCCAAAATTTGTCTAACTGATCGTGAAATAAAAGGTGTTGCTATGAGTAAAATTGATGAAATCACACGCGATTCATGGGTTCTCAGTACGTTTCCTGAGTGGGGAACTTGGCTGAATGAAGAGATAGAAAAGACCGAAGTGGAAGCTAACACCTTTGCTATGTGGTGGCTTGGTTGTACAGGCATTTGGCTAAAAAGTGCCGGTAATACCAATCTTTCGATCGATTTTTGGTGTGGGACGGGTAAGAAAACACAAAAGAATGCCTTGATGAATCAACAGCATCAGATGATGCGTATGGGGGGCGTGCGTGAACTGCAACCCAACTTAAGAACGTCTCCTTTTGTGTTGGACCCATTTGGCATCAAAGAGATTGATGCGGTACTGGCGACGCATGATCACGCTGATCATATCGATATTAATGTCGCAGCAGCTGTGCTGCAAAACTGTGGTGAGCATGTGAAATTTATTGGGCCACAAGCTTGCGTTGACCTGTGGCAAGGCTGGGGAGTACCGAGTGAGCGCTGCATTGTGGCGAAAGTGGGTGATTGCATTGAAGTCGGCGATATCAGTATCCGAGTGCTGGACTCTTTTGATCGCACTGCGTTGATTACGCTGCCTAAAGGTGTTTCATCTTATGATAAGGGGATTCTTGATGGTATGGATGATCGCGCGGTCAACTACTTATTGGAAACCTCCGGTGGCTCAATCTACCATTCAGGTGATTCGCATTATTCGAACTACTATGCCAAGCATGGTAATGACTACAAGATTGATGTGGCGCTGCTCTCATACGGTGAAAACCCACGAGGCATCACAGATAAGCTGACTGCATCTGATATTTTGCGCGCAGGCGAGGCGTTAGATTGTGAAGTGGTGATCCCATTCCATCACGATATTTGGGCTAACTTCCAAAATGACCCGCGTGAAATTGAAGTATTGTGGCAAATGAAAAAAGATCGTCTGCAATACGGCTTTGCGCCATTCTTTTGGCAAGTGGGTGGTAAATACACTTACCCAACCGACAAAGGACGTATGCATTACCAGCATTTCAGAGGCTTTAAAGACATTTTTGTCGACGAACCAGAGCTGCCTTTCAAAGCATTCTTGTAATATTCTGAAAGCAAAAATTAGAGAAAGAGGCCAATGGGCCTCTTTGTTTATTGGTAATCTCTTTGCTTATCAAGCGATGTGCATCGCTTGATTTTATACTTCAGGTTGGTAGTGCAAAATTGTCATTGATATGGGCGACTGTAACAACTCCCCTTCTGCATGGCCGGGTTGTACGTTACGTAAATTGGTATCGCATATCACTTCCCAGTTTTGGTTACGATCTTTAGGTAGAGTAAAACGAGCGGGTGCATTGGTTTGGTTGATCAAATAGAGCATTTCAGCCCCATCCGATCCAATGCCCATTTGCAACGCCACAGAACTTAAGCGGTTCCAATCATCATGTTCCATCAGTGTGCCATCCACGCGTCGCCAGAATACGCGGTTGGCATTACGTTCCTCACCGCTAAAAGCACGAATAAAGGGCACCATATAAAGGTGTCTTGCCGCCACCATTTGACTCAACCAATGCTTGAAGTAGCTTTTGCGTTCGGTCATGTTCCAGTCAAGCCAACTGATCTCATTGTCTTGGCAATAAGCGTTGTTATTACCTTGCTGAGTATGAGAAAGCACATCCGCGGTGAGAATATGAGGAATGCCAAAAGCAAAAAGTAAGCTCGCCATCATATTGCGTTTTTGCTTTTCGCGAGTTGCTTTTATCACCATGTTCTCTGTTTCGCCTTCGACGCCATAGTTGTCGGAGCGATTGTCACCGTGACCATCTCGGTTCTGTTCACCATTCGCTTCATTGTGCTTATGCTTGTATGACACCAAATCTTGCATGGTGAAGCCATCATGATAAGTGATGTAATTGACGGTCAGTTTGTAGGGCCAGTTGGCGGCACTGTACAAGTCGCGCGAGCCCATTAAGCGTGTGGCGAACTCTTTTAAATAGCCTTGATCGCCGCGCCAGAAGCTGCGTGTGATATCACGTAATTTGTCGTTACATTCATTCCAACCGAAAGGAAAATTGCCTACTTGGTAACCGTTTGGACCAATATCCCAAGGCTCTGCAATCAATTTGACTCGTTTTAACGTTGGATCTTGCGCCACCGCTTTAAAGAACGCAGCATCGGGGCTGAAATTATCGCCATTTCTTCCAAGCGTTGCGGCCAAATCAAAACGAAAACCATCGATTTGGTATTCGCTAACCCAGTAGCGCAGCGTGTCCATGACTAGGTTAAGGGCGGGTTGATAAGAGAGATCAATGGTGTTACCACAACCGGTAAAATTCGCGTAATGTTGGCCGTGTTTTAGATAATATTTAGGGTCGAGTGCTTTTAAATTGAAAATAGGCCCATCTTCGCCCCCCTCTGCTGAGTGGTTATAAACCACATCCAGTATCACTTCAATTCCGTGACGATGCAGTTCTCTGATAGCTGTTTTCAGTTCCGTTACCGCATCTTTTTGCGCATAACGTGGATCTGGCACCATAAACAGGTAGGGGTTATATCCCCAATAGTTGACTTTGCCCATATCCAATAGATGTGGCTCATGCATACAAGCCGCGATGGGCAGTAGCTGTAGTGTGTTGATGTTTTGCTTGCGATAAAACTCCAGCATCTCCTCACTGATTAAGCCTAAATAAGTACCTTGTTCTGCTTTAGGCACTCGTGGATTGAGTTTGGTCACTCCTTTGACATGGGTCTCAAACAAAATAGTCTTATCGCGAGGTATGTGTGGTTTTTTAGTTGATTGCCAATCGAATTGATCGTCGACCACGACACACTTAGGCAGCTCGAAACTCTTTTTTGAACTAAATGGTGTTTTATAGCCTAAGTTTTTATCTATCGCCTTTGCGTAGGGGTCGGAAATATAGTGTGGCTCGTCACCATTTAAAATGAGGTAACCGTATTTTTGCCCTGCTTTAATGTTTGGCACATGAGTGTACTTCACGCCCGCATATTCATTCTCTAACTCGTGGGTGGTGAAACTTCCCTGTTGATCAAACAGAGCGAGTAGAAGCTGTTTATTTGCTGGAGCATGAATAGCAAAATTGCAACCTGTGTTGTCAAGGGTTGCACCGAGTGGGTAAGGGCTAGAAATAGTACATTTCATATGGGCATCTTTAATTGTTATTTTGCTGCACGTCATCGCTTTAAGTAAAAAGCTTTGTTGATATTAGGTCAAGCGCCCAATGAATAAAATTTGAATGTAATTTTATTTCATTTTAATGATGTTATTGGCCCTAAATAGTGATCAATAAGGCATTTTGTATTCTATTTTATAACCATTAACTGATCTCCTCCCCCTGAAATCCGTGATCCGTGCTTTAAAAACGCCATACTATAAAATTACTCATCCTTTCTCCTCCCCCCCAAATTACTTTGAGGTGGAGGAAGCAAGCCTATTACGCCTTTAGTAACCTTATCACCGTTGAAACAACTGGGGACTTAGTCCCGTCTTACCTCTTCTTTTAGCGTCTATCTGTCAACTGCCTTGCAGGTTCCAATAGGAGAAGAGTGAAAGTTTTAAATGCTGTCCGTAGTTAAAATTTTCCATAAATATAAATCGTCCTTAATGGAGTTAAGAATGAAAAAAGTAAGTGTAATTGCTGCCGCAGTGGCTGCTACTCTAGCAGCAGGTTCTGCTTTTGCTGTTGATTTTAATGGTTATTTCCGCGCGGGTACCGGAATTAGTGGTCAGGGTAATGGTGATCTTGCTGTTAACAAGAATGGTGTAGGTCGTCTCGGTAACGAAAACGACAACTACTATGAGTTTGGTTTTGCTGAGGAGTTAAAGACAGGCGAGCAAACTTGGCGTGTCGAATCAATGATTGCACAAGGTAACAAAGGTGCAAATGGTTGGGAAGATGGCGATTTCAACGTTGCTCAGTTTGCGGTAAAAGCTAAAGGTCTTATTGCTGGTGATGAGTCTGCTGAAATTTGGGCGGGTAAATCTTATTACCAACGTAAAGATATCCACATCACCGATTTCTATTTCTTGAACACTTCTGGTACAGGTGGCGGTATTCAAAACCTATCAGTCGGCAATCAGAAACTGTCACTTGCTTTGATTCAAGATGGCGATAATACCAACTCAACGGGTTATATCTTTGATGCGCGCTTAGCCAATATCGGTCTTTGGGAAAATGCGAACCTAGAATTTGCATTGGCTTATAACTTTGCAACCGAAAAAGGTGATGCAACAGAGCAAGCTGATGATGGTTTGTTGGCATCAGCCATTCTGCACCAAGGCCTATCAAACGGCTTTAACCAAACAATTCTTCAAGTGGGTACCAATGGTTATGGCGTGCAAGCGGCTAATCTTTGGGGTGCAGGCACTTATTATAACCGTGGTAATGCAGATCAGAACGATGCAACTGGCTACCGTTTATTAAACTGGGGTGTAGTGAGTTTTGGTCAATCGTGGGAAATGGGCCATCAACTTGCGTACTTAGCAGGTTCTGATATTGGGGCTAGTAAAAAAGACATTGATCAGTATTCAGTTGTTGTGCGCCCAATGTACAAATGGGATGAGACAATGCGCACTGTATTTGAAGCTGGCTATAACGCTGGTGAGAAAATTAATAGTGCAGGCACAGCAACAGAAGATTTCGGCAATGCGAAATTGACAGTTGCACAAGCGTGGGCAATGGGAGACAGCTTCTGGGCTCGTCCAGAGTTCCGTGTATACGGCTCATACCTACTTGATACCGAAAACAAAAATGCATTTGCAACTGGCAAAGACACTGAATACGTCGTTGGCATTCAAGTGGAAGCTTGGTGGTAATTCCTCCTTGTTCTTATTAGTCTAAATCCATATGCTGATAGCCGACTGATGTCGGCTATTTTTTTAACGACTCGGAGATGAGTCGTTAAAAAAATACTAAAGGAGCGGAAAATGGTTTTTAAAACACTACTATTAGGTAGTTGCATTGCTTTAACTGGCTGTCAAACAGCTCCTGTTGTTGAGCAAACACAAAGTTCGGCAGTGCAAGCTGTCAATAATATAGAACAACTACAAGTCACAAAAGTGAAGCTACCGAGTACAACAAAAATGGTGCTCACAGCCAATACTCAGCGCTTGCATAACTCATTGATTCATAGCCCTGTCGCCGTGTTTGAAATACCAGCCGATCGTGGCCAAATGAATTTAACGGTCACCAGCGAAATTCAAGATTCAGTATTTTATCCTTATGTTGTTATCACAGATAAAACAGGAACCGTTTTAGAATCGTATACCGACACTGAGTTCGAATATCGTAAGCCACGTTTAAATTTGGGTAATCGTCTGGTTGCTGATTTGGAGTTTTATCCTCCCCAAGGTCATAAAACGCTTTTACTTATTGTTTATACAAAGGAAAAAGATCTATCAGGCGTAACTTATGTTGCACATCCTGGACGTATTGATGCCGAAGGCCGTGGTAACTACATGCCGGAATTAAAAGATATTCCAATGCCACACGGTTTGACTGGAACCATTGAGTTGGATGTTTCTGGTCCCAGCTTTCTATCGTTTGTGAAGCCTGAGAATAAAGTAAAGACAGTTTCAACGGATGAAGCAAAACTGATAAAAAAAGTGCAGCCAGATACTGAAACTTACTACAAGGTATCGATTCAGAAAGCGGTAAAAGCGAACGATATATCTAAAGCACTTAGCTTACTTGATGAAGCCAAAGCGCTAGGTATTGATGGAGCACAAGAAGTCTTTGTTAAAGCCGTGAATGCGAAATAATTAAAGATCGTACTACTGGCGTCCCTATGTGGACGCCTTTCTTTTTCTAGTCTCAAAATTCTGAGCTTCGATTACTAAAGATGACAAGCGAATTATCACTTCTCTCACTTTAGAACTCACTAGATCATTCAATGCAGAGATAAATATCATGGAACCCAAATGGTGGCATAGCGCTGTGGTATACCAAATATACCCGCGCAGTTTTTACGATTCTAATCACGATGGTATCGGCGATTTAAATGGCATTATTAGTAAGCTTGATTACCTTGCAGAGTTAGGCATTAACGTTATTTGGCTATCTCCTGTTTATCAATCTCCAATGGATGATAACGGTTATGATATTTCTGACTACCAAGCAATAGCTCAAGAGTTTGGTTCCATGGAAGATATGCAGCGTTTACTGAGCGAAGCACAAAAACGCAATATTAAGATAGTGATGGATCTTGTCGTTAATCACACATCGGATGAACACCAATGGTTTTTACAAGCGAAGCAATCGCGAGACAATCCGTATCGAGATTACTACATTTGGCGGGATGCAAAACCGGATGGCAGTGTACCGGATGATACAGGGTCAATTTTTGGTGGCAGTGCTTGGCACTGGGATGAGCAAACGCAGCAATATTACTTCCACCTTTTTTCTAAACGTCAGCCAGATCTGAATTGGGAAAACCCTAAAGTGCAGCAAGAAGTGCACAGCATGATGAACTGGTGGATTGAACAGGGCATTGGTGGTTTTCGATTAGATGTTATTGATTTAATTGGCAAAAAAATTGATAAGGGCATTACTGGTAATGGCCCGCGCTTGCATCCGTTATTACAGCAAATGAATGCCGCCACCTTTGGTAATCAAGATCTGCTGACCGTGGGAGAAACTTGGGGAGCCACACCAGACATTGCAAAACTGTACAGTGCGCCGAGTCGTCGTGAGTTATCGATGGTTTTCCAATTTGAACACATCACTTTGACGTGGGAGCAGGGTGACAAATGGAGCCTTATTCCGTTAGATCTTAAGCAGTTTAAACAGGTATTAACCAAGTGGCAGATTGAGCTTGCCGATCAGGGTTGGAATTCATTATTTTGGAATAATCATGACCTACCACGCGCTGTATCTAAGTATGGTGATGACAAACGCTACCGAGTTGAATCTGCGAAAATGTTGGCAACGAGCTTACACTTTCTGAAAGGCACGCCTTATATTTATCAAGGCGAAGAGATTGGTATGACGAATGTGGCCTTCGATTCGCTCGCTCAATACCGAGACATCGAGACGTTAAATTTTTATCGTGTGAAGACAGAATCGGGCGTTTCTCATCAGCATATGCTGGATGCTATTCATCAAAACAGCCGCGATAATGCTCGAACGCCAATGCAATGGTCAGCGGATAAACACGGCGGATTTACTCAAGGTTCTCCGTGGATAGAGGCGAATCCTAACTACCTAAAAGTCAATGTTGAACAAGCGCTCGCTGATAAACAATCGATTTACCATCACTATAAAAAGTTAATTGCACTGCGTAAAAAACACCTGTCCATCGTCTATGGATCGTTCACACCTTTATTTGAAGAACATGACCAAGTGTTTGGCTATGTGCGTGAGTACCAAGGTGAGCAAATTGTCGTGGTCAGTAATTTTTCATCGGCCACGGTTTGTTTAACAATACCCGAAAAGTTTCAATTGAGAGCGGTGGAGTGTTTGAGCTCTAATTATCAAGAGATTGAAAAATTAGAAGAAAACCTAGTACTCGAGCCTTATCAATCCATCGCGGTTTTGATGAGAGAGTAAACTGAGTGGCTCATTTTTGATCTGGAATGAACGCAGCGATTTGGCTGCGTTTTTTCATTCATTGACCCAAATCGGAATCTATTCCTCAATTAGTGTGATTGTGCGTAACACTCTTGAAAAGAGTACGGTACTATCTTAGTGCTAAGGCTATGTGGCTTTATTAATCCACGAGCATTAGATATAGAGTGGCCTCTCTGTTTTGGATGAACGGATTTGACTGTTTCGTATGCTTTAAATGGTTCGAGACAGAATGAATGTGGTCAGACTTTTTCAAAGATTGAGAAAAATGGTCGATAATGAAGTTAATCAGCTAAATAAGATTTGAATCAATGAGCACTATTGGGATTGCCATAGGCGCAACCGGGTTATCACTTATCCTCATCTTCGTGTGGATGTTTTCGCTCTCTTTGCGCAAAAAACGCTTAGAGGAAGAGAGAAAAGAGAGAGAAATCGCTTATCGCAAAGCGATAGAAAAATCACGTGAACAAGAAAGACAAGATCGCTTGTTTAAGGCCGAAACAGGCCATGTGCCGACGATTTTGTATTTAGCGAAAGAAGCCGAACGAACCAACCTCAAAGAGGCGATGTACTGGTATGACAAAGCGGCAAATTATGACAATGTTACGGGAATGTATGGTGTTGTTCGGATTTGCCAAAAGTTTCGAGATGATCTGATTTTGCGGGAAAAAGAGAAGTTTTGGCAGACTTGTATTGCAGGCATTGAAGGTAACTTAACCGCAAAGTATGAAACTGGCATGGCCTATATTCATGGCCGTGGCGTGGAAGCGAATACTGCGAAAGGAGTCTCGTTAGTACAAGAGGCTGCGGAAGCGAATTTGCTCGACGCTGTGATTTTTATGGGGGATTGGTGTGTTTCACATGACAATATTGCGCCATCACCAGCGGATTCAACATTTTGGTATTCCAAAGCCGCGAAGCTAAATAGCCCGATAGGACAGATGAAACTAGGCTTGAATTACCTTAAGGGTGTTGGTGTCGCAATGGACCACAGTAAAGCTTGTTATTGGTTAGAGCGAGCTTCTGAAAAAGGTCATGTAGAGGCGATGTATCACGCAGGAGAAGCTTGGATAGATAAAGGTTCAAATGGCAATGCTATTGCTTATATTTGGTTATTTTTATCGGCTCATTTTGGTTTTGAACCGGCAAAGGTGCTAAGAGATCAAGTGGGCTCACGTATCGGTGTCGATTCTGTTGTGGGGTTGCAATCGTTGGCCAAACCACTCATGAAGAAAATCGGCGCGGGTACTGTAAGTAAACACTCAATTATTAAGGCGCTGAACAAGCTCTACAAACGTGGGATCCCTATCCCAGAGAAAGGGGAGTTACCTGATGAAGACGATCTCTCATTGAGCGTAGTGGCGGATGCCTCCGAAGAGCTTTTGTCATCCAAGCCATCTGATGATCATGAGGTTCTAACGCGATTAGATTTCTCCAATACTTCAATGGACAGGTAATGCTGGATCGATAAAGTGGCTAAGCACTGTAAATAAAAAATCTCTGAAATAAAAATCCCCAGCGAATCGACTGGGGATTTTTGTTGGTATCGGTTTTAGTGTATCGATTGATTATGCTGATTTATTGTGCTCAGCTTGGCAAACCGCAGCGGTGAAGACAACATCTGTGGAGCTGTTGAGCGCGGTTTCGGCTGAATCTTGAATCACGCCTATGATAAAGCCAACGGCAACAACCTGCATTGCTACGTCATTTGAAATGCCAAATAGCCCACATGCGAGCGGGATCAGCAGCAGTGAACCACCGGCCACACCGGATGCGCCACATGCAGAAACAGCAGCAACGATGCTCAGTAGCAAAGCTGTCATCAGGTCAATTTCAATACCTACTGTGTTTACTGCCGCTAGGGTGAGAACCGTGATAGTAATGGCGGCACCAGCCATATTAATGGTCGCGCCGAGTGGGATCGAGACTGAATAAGTATCTTCATCCAGTTTTAGTTTCTCACACAACGCCATGTTTACTGGGATATTGGCGGCGCTTGAGCGTGTGAAAAATGCGGTGACACCACTTTCACGCAAGCACTGGAACACCAATGGATACGGGTTTTGGCGAGTTTTCGCGTACACAATGATTGGATTGACAACTAATGCGATGATCAACATAGCACTGAGTAATACGAATAAAAGGTTGGCATAACCAGCCAAAGATTCAAAGCCAGTCGTGGCAAACGTGGATGCAACCAAGCCGAAAATACCAAACGGTGCTAGGCGAATAATAAAACGCACAATTTGTGAAACGCCGTGGCTTAAATCTTCAAATACGGCTTTAGTTGTTGCTGAGGCATGGTGTAAAGCTAAGCCCAACCCAACAGCCCATGCCAGAATGCCAATATAGTTTGCACTCATTAGAGCATTGACAGGGTTATCAACCAGCTTAAACAACAGGGTATTAAGCACTTCAGCGATGCCTTGAGGAGGCGTTGCACCTTCTGCCCCCGCAACCAATGTTAAGGTTGTAGGGAAGATAAAGCTCAATACAACGGCAGTAAGAGCGGCGGTGAAGGTCCCAAAAAGGTAAAGCACCACGATTGGGCGCATATAAGTGTGTTGGTTTTTCTTTTGGTTTGCGATGGACGCGGCGACCAAAATAAACACGAGGATCGGCGCTACGGCTTTAAGTGCGCCAACGAAAAGGTCGCCAAGTAGGCCGACGCTTTTCGCATCATCGGGTGAAAGGGTTGCTAATATCCCACCGAGAACGATACCGGCGAGTATTTGCAGAACCAAATTGCCACGCGCAAAACGGGCGAAAATATTGTTGCTTTGCATAGTTATCCCTGCAATAAATCGAATTACATCCTGCATGACCTAAATACTACGAAGTCATAGCATCGGTTATGGTAGACAAATAGAGTTATAGTGACATCAGTGAGCTCCACTGAAGGGGGTAATGATATCTACGCGGGATATTGTGTCTAGAATTAATTGATAATCAGCACAAATAATTAATCAATGTGTGGAAATGCAATCGATTTTGAGTGAAATGTAAATAAAATGTAGCATTTGTGGTGGTGGAATGATAAGCCTCTCGTCGGGATGTCTCGCTCTCGCCATTAGACTGGTCAATGAGCGTTTAGTGCGATGATAAAAGAGGGTAAGCCAACATCGCTCACCCTCTTCTTTTTAATGGTGTGCCATACCACTCATCACTTTTTTTACTGGTGCAGTAATGGTTTGCTGCTCACCATTGGCAAAGGTCAGTTGTACGTCAATCTTTTCACCTTCAACCAATGGTTTCTTCAAATCAAAAAGCATGATGTGCAAGCCGCCCGGTTTGAGTTCGACGTGCCCTTTGGCCGGAATTTTAAATTCAGTGACTTGACGCATTTTCATCACATCTCCTTCGGTGATTACATCATGCAACTCAACTTTCCCTGCCACATCGGTGTTGGCCGATACAATGAAACGGTCCGTTTCACCTTTATTCATGATTTGAGAAAATACTGCGCTGGTGGTGGCGGTTGGTGCGGTAGCACGTGCGTAAGGGTGATGTACCATTATATCTGTGTTCGCAAAAGCTAGTGGGCTAAGGGCAAGGCTTGCTAAAAAAAGAGCATTGAGCTTCATGTTATTTTCCTTGTGATGACGTCATTATTGTTTTGATGGCTTCAACAATGGGAGCCGGTGAAAGCGTGTGTGGGACTTTAGTGATTAGTGTTCCATCTGGTTGTAAAAAGTAGAAGTAGGAGCTGTGATCTAATGTGTATTTCAGTTCAGATCCCTTTAATTCGGTTTTGCGGAAAATGACGCCATACTGATGCGCCAGTGGTGTTGTAATGTCTAAAGGAGCAGAAAGTCCCTCGATCATAGGGTGGAAATATTGGGCGTATTGATGAGAAGCATCAGCAGCGTCACGCTCTGGATCGAGAGAGATAAATAAAGGGCGCAGCTTTGCTTTGGTTACATCATCCAGTTGATTGAGTGCACCTGCTAACATAGCCAGAGATGTTGGGCAGACATCTGGGCAGCGTGTAAAGCCGAAGTAAACAACACGTATGCGTTCATCTTTAGTATCAAAAATAGAGATGGGTTGATTTGCTTTGCCAAATAAAATCACCTCAGAAGATGAGCTATTACCGCTCTCTAAATCCATACTTTGCTGCGTATCAAAATAGGTTTTTATGCCAAAGCCTAATACAAACGCAACCACCAATGCTAGAGACCAATTTTTACTCATCTTTCCATCCTTATTGCCGGAAATACTTGGGTACGACCGTTAGAGAGTTCGCCAATCCATGTCATTTTTTCAGTCGTGCAAACTGGGAGTACAATCTGTGCTGTGTAGAGCCCGTCTTCCTGCGGCGTCAGTACATATTTAGCGGTGCCCATCTCCATCTCTAGCCCATTGAGTGTGAGTGTGAGTTTACTTGCATTGGCTTGCGGCCATTCAACGGTCAGAGTGTTAGCCACCAAAGGTTGAGATTTATCGTGTGCCAATGTCATGACAACATCTCCTTGTCGACAAGGGGCACTCGACAATTGGCAATATCGATTAATGTCTGGAGAAGAGTGGGTTGAAGAGAGCCAATTGAAAATATCGCTGCTAAAGTAACCCGCTAGCAGGGCTAGAACAAAGACGCCGATTTTGATTGCGTTGTGCATGGGGACAATCCAAGCGGTTATAAAACGCGAATGTTATCACAGCTATCTTTTTTCAGTGGTGACGAATGGATAAAATGTGCAACAAATCAATATAGTAAAGGTGAGTTTCCCCACCTTTTCTCATTCATGCTATGCGGTGTGATTTACACATCGTGATGTTTTGCATATTGCTCCAAGCCAAGCACGAGGGCAACAGCGCAAAGCATCAATAAAATGGCTACCAGCAGTTGCGAAGGCTGTGAAGTGATGGACTCAAATTCCAATGGAGAAAGGTTTCGCTGTAGTAAAGGAACGAGCTCGCCGTGAGAATTGGTTCGCCAAGTGAGCGTTTCTTTCCAAGGCCAGATTTTGGGTAAGGTGCCGATCATTAATCCCGTAAGAAAAATTAAGGTCAAATCTCTAAATTGTTTGAGTAACCAAGATAATACGTGAGAAAAACTCAGTAAACCACCGACACATCCGAGTAGAAAGAGTGCCAAAATATCGGCTTGCATCTCTTTCACCGCGCCCAGTACCGGTGCGTACATACCAATCAGCAACAGGATAAAACTGCCTGAAATTCCCGGTAGAATCATGGCGCAGATGGCAATAGCACCGGCTAGAACTGTGTTCAGCGCTGTTGGTTCCATCTGCATTGGGTTAAGTACCGTAATACTGTAAGCAAACGCAATTCCCAGCAAAGCGAAGAGCAACCGAGAAAGTTTGAACTGCTCAATTTGTTTCACAATATGGAACACCGAAACCAGAATTAAACCGAAGAAGAATGACCAAATGGGAATAGGATGCGTGGCTAACAGCCAAGAAATGAGTTTAGCCAAAGAGAGGATACTGGTGAATATTCCCCCAAACAGTGCGAGCAAGAAGAAGCCATTAATATGTTGAAATGCAGCGGCTAACCCATCTCGTTTGACTATGCGCAATAAACTCGGGTTAATCCTACGAATGCTTTCAAGCAAAGTGTCATAGATACCAGTGATGAATGCAATGGTTCCACCCGAAACACCCGGCACAACATCGGCGGCGCCCATGGCCATCCCTTTTAAAAACGTACTGAAATAGTTCATTGAATCTGCATGATTAAGTGTATGTGCCGGAAGTATATAATGAAATAACTAAGAAATGCTTGTACAAAAGATGAGTGAGTGGTGCTGGCTTAAGGTGAAAAAGCGCAGAAAGTTAGTTTGTTTTATAGCAACTGAGTGAGTATTGTTTTGCATTCGTTTCGCATAATGCAATTTGCGTAATGCGAAAAAGTACTACATTTTGATGAATTAATGCGATGCACAGCTAAAAAACAGACCTTTTTTAGTTGGCATACTTCATGCATAATGCTATTCGACCCTTCTTAAAGCCGAGGGTCACCTAGCCAACTGACGTTGTTAGTGAATGAATTTGTTCACACTATATATAAGCCAATCGCATCATTGCGGTTGGCTCTTTTTTTGTCTGTTAGGTATGATACGCCTCCTCGCTCGTCTAATGAGAGTTTGCAAATGACAATCAAAAGCCGTGAGCGAAGATGTTTTCCGAGCAAAACCAGTTAGGCCATATGTTCGTAAAACCCATCAAATAAACATCGTATGTCATTGTAAATAAACAATATCCATAAGGATGATCCGTATCGATCAATCGTATTTTTTTCGAGTTTATCAAGCTTTCTTTGATGATCTCCAAACTCATTAAGGAAGATGAGTGAAGCAGAAATAAGAGGTTATATGCACCATTTAATTTCAATTGGGCCCCTTGAGTCTTTCTTAATCGCTATTAGCGTGCTTTTTTTAGGCCACTTTATTAACGCAAAACTGCCTATCTTGGAAAAATTCAACATTCCTGAGCCCATCGTCGGTGGCTTAATTGTCGCTTTCGCGATCACTCTTCTACATTTTTACGGCTTAGATTTAGAGTTCTCATTGCCGTTGCAGAATATTTTTATGCTGATGTTTTTCAGCACCGTAGGCCTTGCGGCCAATTACACTCAACTGGTTAAGGGTGGAGCAAAAGTCTTTCTTTTCCTCGCTGTTGCCTCGTTTTATATCATCATCCAAAATGGCGTCGGTGTATCGTTAGCGACGGCTCTTGGTCTTGACCCACTGATGGGGTTGATCGCCGGTTCTATTACCCTCTCGGGTGGACACGGTACGGGAGCGGCGTGGGCTCAAACATTCAACGACAATTATGGGCTTAGCAATACGCTAGAAATTGCCATGGCCTCAGCGACCTTTGGTTTGATCATTGGTGGGATTATCGGTAGCCCAGTTGCCCAAAAACTCATTAATAAAAACGGGTTTGAATCTGAGTATGGACGAGGAACCAAAACGCACGATAGGTTCCCAGAGCTGGTTACGTACAATGAATATGAAGAAGATAAAGTCACCGCTAAGAAAGTGATTGAGGGTTTGTTCATCCTTCTTATTTGTGTCACTGGTGCTAAATATTTAGAACAGTGGGTAAGTGCATTTGAAATCAAATGGTTGATGATCCCCGATTTTGTCTATGCGCTTTTCATCGGTGTGTTCATTACCAATATACTGGAATTGACGAAAGTTCATAAAATTGATGCTGAAACCGTTGACATCTTAGGCACCGTTTCTCTATCGCTATTTCTTGCTATGGCACTCATGAGTTTAAAGTTATGGAATATTTTTGACTTGGCTGTCCCATTTCTGGTGATTTTAGCGGTGCAATCGGTTGTGTTGGGTATTTTTGCTTATTTTGTGACATTTAAAGTCATGGGATCAAATTATGACGCTGCTGTGATCGCTGGTGGGCACTGCGGTTTTGGTCTTGGAGCAACGCCAACCGCTGTGATGAATATGGGGTCGCTAGTGACACGATATGGCCCATCACCACAAGCGTTTATGGTCGTGCCAATCGTTGGGGCATTCTTTGTAGATATTGTGAATTTGGTGATATTACAAGGGTATATTTCGTTTCTCGGTTAAAAATAATAGTAATACACCCTAACTTATTGGTTAGGGTGTATTGCTTACTTCAGCGTTAGTTTTGTGCCATCAAACTTCAATTGGCTTAATAAACTCTTTGCATTTTTGACACCTTCTTCATCAAACTGCACTCCGTAACGAGCATAGTGCAGTGAGCGTTGCAGGTTACAAACTTTACCCATCAAAGGCGCAAAGAATTGGCTGCCGCGAGGATCCGTAAATAATTCGAGACTAATCTTATCACCCACTTGGAAAGTACGCCCAAGAGGAGGCGTGACAAAACGACAGCCACTTTTGGAGAGATCTCTTACCTCACAATCCGACTTATGCGTTCCTACCGTTGCTTTTCCTGCCAGATTCACATCGTAACGAGCTTCTTTGCGCAGTTGGGTCACTTGCATGCTGTTGGGAATAGATAACATGGCGAGCGGTATAGGCTCTTGCAATACATGTAACAACTGGCTACGAAAATGGATTAAAGCCCCTTCGCCACGTGGTGAAATAGCTCTGATATTCATCCAAAAACCTTCTTGGAAGAAAAAAGAGAGATCATCTGCGGAAATTTTAGGAATTTCTACAAGAAGATGGGAATGAGAGTAGGTACCGATAAATGACGTTTTACACTGGAATTTCGTACCAACGGGAGTGGTTATACTTAAGGTTAGTTCACTACTGTGTTCAACCATAGATAACGCATCAGTACTATTAAGTGTCGATAGGGTTTTATTACGTTCGGTTGAACGGTTTGGGTTCTGTTCATCTTTCAGCACTGCCGACTGCGATTCCATCTTAATTTTCTCCGTGATGCAGTAGCTGCATTTTATTCTAATTTTTGTAATAGTTTAAATTCTAGGGGTAGATGTTGGAAGATTCAATTCTGAGAATATCAATTTATTTGATTTATATATCAATTGGGATGTTACCATGATTCATGAAGTGCAACATGATATACAAAATTGTCAATATAAAGTACATCTTGAGGGAAATCTATTCGCAACTGTGACATACCAACAACAGGATGAAGTGTTGTTTATTACTTCGACTCGCGTACCGGATGAACTTCAGGGTAAAGGATACGGAAAAATAATGATGGAGAGTGTATTACCGCAAATTGAAGCGCAAGGTTACACCATCAAACCTGTCTGTAGTTATGTTGTGCATTATTTAAATCGACACAGTGAATGGCAGCATTTATTGCATCTAGAGTCGTAGCATACAAGCCCATTAGCTCGGTGCTGTGTTTACTTTTAATGTGACTGCGACCAGTGCATGGTCAGTACTAAAGTTATCGAGCTCATAGCACGGGTTGATCAGATGTTGATCAAGCACAGTATAGTGGCTGATATAGCTTTTCATTGGCTGGGTAAAAGGCGCGAAGTCTGCGGAAAGGAGAATATAGTCGAGTACAGATCCCGTGGCTCCGGCGTAATGAGTGGCTTTGCGAGGCTGCTCAACACTCTCGGTATGCAGATCCCAAGCATCGTAAAGCGCATAGCCAGCCAGCGGTTGTTGTGTTTCTGGTCTGCGGTATAAGGCCTGCGATAGTAGTCCTTGAAACTCCTCGTGATGTAACGGTTTATTAAAATCGCCCATTAGCACACAAGGCCGCCCAGTTTGTTTTTGAGTATTGACGATATATTGGTGAGTCAGGTTTGCTTCAAAGCCTCGCTGAACAGTAGAGAGCCAGCGTCCTAGCGTTTCTTGTTGCCATTCATCGATCAGATGATGAGGTGCCGCAGGCGATTCTGCCGGACGTTGAGATTTAAAATGCACAATATAGACATCGATATCCCCGAGCATTGGCAGGCAAACCGTAGCGTGTAACGGTGTACGATTAAAGCAAAAAGGGGCAGCTTGGTTTGGTAACGTGCCATGTACGGCGCTCACTTGGCGCAGAGAATAGCGAGAGGCAATTACCACAACCGGATGGCTATAGATGTATCCATCTTTGACGATAGGTTCGTCTACACAGGCCACATACGGGTAGCCTAAATCCATCATCTGGTTGCGCAGTTCATCAAAACTGAAAACTTCTTGAAAGCCAATGATATCGGCATCCAGCTGTTGGATCTTCTGGCTAAACCATTGCTTTTTTTGCTGCCACTCTGCTTGCGTGTAAATATTATCGAACTGATAATATGCGTTCGGCGGAGCTAAATAATTGAATAAATTGATCGTTGCGAACGTAATCGTCATGTTAAATTCCAATATTTGTGTCTCGGTCGATCTTATACCTGAACGGTGTAATTTAGCAGTGCTAATCCCTAACCTTGTTTCCTGTTGTGATGAGCTCTCGCCTTTTAAGGCGACTTGAGTATATGATGCGCTGAAACATAGATAAGGATCTCTCATGTACCCTAAAGCCTCTCAAGGTTGGCGCACGCCACAAAATTTCCTATTGATTATCTCCATTATTGTGCCGATTGCATTTTCTAGTTGGATGGCACTGTTGAATAATTTCGTGATTGAAAAAGCGAATTTCGATGGTTCAGACATTGGCTTATTACAAAGTGTACGAGAAATCCCCGGATTTTTAGCCTTCACCGCCGTATTCGTTTTACTGTTCATTCGAGAGCAGCGATTTATCCTGATCTCATTGGGTATGTTGACGTTAGGAATCGCGATGACGGGTTTTTTCCCTTCTTTAACCGGGTTACTGCTCACGACATTATTGATGTCGACTGGGTTCCACTACTTTGAAACGCTTAAACAATCCTTGTCTTTGCAGTGGTTAAATAAAGATGAAGCGCCAGAAATGCTTGGCAAACTCATTTCGGTTGGAGCACTTGCATCACTGATCACTTACGGTGCTTTGTGGGTAATGTTAGAAGTGTTTCAGCTCGATTTTAAATGGGTCTATGTCATTTCTGGCGGTGCTGGTTTTGTGCTGGTGTTGATCATTGCCTTTGCCTTTCCTGAATTTAAAGCGGAAGTGCCACAAAATAAAAAGCTCGTGCTACGCAAACGTTATTGGCTGTATTACGCCTTGACCTTCATGAGTGGTGCGCGTAGGCAAATTTTCACTGTTTTCGCTGGTTTCCTTATGGTGGAGAAATTTGGTTATTCAGCGGCCGATATTACCTTACTGTTTTTGATCAACTATTTGTTCAACTTTTTGTTTGCTAAACGCATTGGTAAGTTCATTGGTGTAGTCGGCGAGCGTAAAGCGTTACTGTTTGAATACACGGGGTTAATTGTTGTTTTTGTTGGGTACGGTCTTGTACAAAACGCACATTGGGCGGCGGCACTTTATGTGGTTGACCACCTCTTTTTTGCCTTGGCCTTGGCGATTAAAACTTATTTTCAGAAAATTGCAGATCCTGCGGACATGGCGTCTACAGCGGGAGTTTCTTTTACCATTAACCATATTGCGGCCGTGTTCATCCCCGCCACGTTTGGTTTAATTTGGCTTATCTCTCCGGCGAGCGTCTTTTACATTGGAGCGGTAATGGCACTTGTTTCGCTGCTTTTATCACTCAATATTCCAATTAAACCCGAAGCGGGTAATGAAGTTAGAATTCTGCGTTGGAGCGACAGGTAGCAAAAGGGTCGTTTACGACCCTTTTAGCATGATGCCAATAGTCACTAGACAAGCAACATCTGGGTTGGCTGTTTTTCAACGTATGTCGTGATGGATGGTATCTAATGATCTATGTAGAGATAGTTTTGCCAACTTTTCATCCGGATGAGTACCTTACGCATAATCGAGACATGAGAGAAACTGTCTGAATAGATAGCGGCTTCAAAAGCGGTTCCGAGCGGTAGGTGATAATCGCTTAAATCATCGGTAACTTTAAGGGTGACGAGTACGCGTCCATTGGTACGTAATGCCTCAGTTCCTAGCAAGGTGCCTCGTGCTTGGATCTGGCTTTCACCAATCACAGGCAATATCTCAACCACTTCTCCTTTAAAGACTTTTCCGGGCAGTGCTCTGAACAAAAACTCGGCTTCAAAGCCCGGTTTTAGGCGTTGAAGAGAATTTTGCCTAAATGCAGCTGTGTAGATTTTATCTTCTGTGTGTACAAACGTCATCATTGGCGCTAAGGGTAATGGTACGGACATCGCACCTGGTCTGAGAGCTAATTGTGTCACATAGCCATCAGTAGGCGCTCTGACAATGGTTTGTTCAAGGTTGAATTGGGCTTGTCTAAAATCGGCAAGCAGGCGAGCAACGGTAGTATTCTCACCATTGATTTCTGAGTTTAAGGAGATATTGGCTTGATTTAGACGTGCTTGGGCGACTTCTACTGCTGCCTCTGCTGCTTTATAAGCTTGGCGACGGGTATCAAGATCTTGCTCGGTGAATGCACCTTTATCATACCCACGTTGATAACGAGTATACTCACGTTGTGCTTTATCCCGGTCAGCGATAGCCTGTACTTTTGCTGCCGCAGCTTCTGAAACATTCGATTCTAGGCCGAGTGCACCTTGGCTCGCCTCTTTGATCTGAGCTTCAATTTTTGCCAATTCCGCTTCAAAAGGCACAGGGTCAATTCTAAAAAGCACATCACCTTGTTTTAAGGGCTGGTTTGCTTGTACCGGAACCTCAATCACTCTTCCTCGTACCCCTGATACGACAGGTGTTGTGGAAAAAACTTGGCTACCTAACTGAGTAAAAGGATGATTATAGTTCATCAGTAAGATCAGGGTGCCGATCAAAATAACGCCACCTAATACAGCGGTAGGGACGGTCCACTTATTTAATGGAATTTTAAAGACTTTGAATATCGCAATACATAAAGCGGCATAAGTCATGATCAGAAGTAAATCCATTATTTTGTCTCCTGATTACTGGTATGGTCGATGTTCGCTTGAGCAACGGGTGGCTGCGCTTTTAACTCATGTAATTCTCGAGTGAGTGTTGCGACTTGATCGATAAGTTCATCGACACGATGATGAATATCGTGCTGCTCTTCTTGAAGTTTAGTGAACCCCCACCCGCGATCTTTTCGCCACAAGGTTGCCCAAATCCACAAAAATGGCCAGATGGTATGTAAGGTAAATAGACTCACCCAGCCAGAAACATGAATGGCATCTTGATGTGGATGGTCGCGTTCTTTGGCGATTTCATAGGGGATATCATGAATGACGATGATTCCATAAAAAATGACCAAGGCTACGAAAATCAGTAGACCAAGGGCAAAGTAATCTAAAAACATAGTTGCTCCTGTATTTCAATGAAGAGTGTAAACGGCAGCTAATAGCTTAATGTGATGGAAAGTTACTCAGTGCACACTTGGTTTCGGCCATTCGCTTTCGCGCGATATAAGGCTTTGTCGGCGCGGTAGAATGTGCGTTGTGTATTTTCACCATCTCGATGCAAGGTTATACCGATACTGACGGTTAAGCCGCGCTCACCTAGAATATCGTGCCAACCAAATTGGAATATGCGTTCTCGATAGTTTTCGGCATGCATTTCAGCTTGGTCGAGCGAGCAATCTTCTAAAATCACCAGAAACTCTTCTCCACCAAAACGGACACAGGAGGAGCCTCGGAATTTAAAGTAGTTTTTCAACTCACGTGAAACATTGACTATCGCTTTGTCACCAACCAAGTGACTAAGTTCATCATTAATCGATTTAAAATGGTCAATATCAATGACTAGAAATGCAAATAGCTTCTCATGAAGCAGTAGGTCTTTCAGCTTTACATCTAACCAGCGGCGGTTGTGTAAAGTGGTGAGTGGGTCAGTGAATACATCCTGTTGAAGTTGGGCTACGGCATTCTTTTGATGTTCGGTGGTTTCTTTGAGCTCGCGATTTTCAATCTCAGATAAGATCAATTTCAATTGCAATTCAAAGCGCGATAAGCGACGCAGTTGATTGGCCCCAAGCTCACTAATCGGGATGTTTTTCATCAGATCAGTTTCAATTCGAAAGCCTTTTTTTTCATAAATCAGGGCGGCTTGATAAAGGCCTTGGCGCTCGCACACGGCACTGAATGCTCGATACAGCTGCTTGGCCATCGAGGGTGACGTGTATCGTTGCAGACGTTTATCTGTACTGGCCAGCATCATATTGGCAATATGACTTTTGCCTATTTTAGCCAGGCAGTTGGCCGTTTCAATGCGAATCATATTCGATAGCCAGGTGGAATTCATATTCCCAGCACTGTACTGAACACTAGAGAGCGTAATGAGCGCTTTATCGACTTGATCCTGATAAAGATAAAGTTGAGCTTGATAGAGTGAAATTTGCCCGGTAAGAATTTTATCGCTGACCAAAATACTCAGCTCTTCACACTCTTTAATTAGGTCGGTGGCGGCGGAGATTCGGTGCAGTTGAATGTAACACGATAGCATGTAAAGTTTATAACGCAGGCGTAATGAGCGGCTGGTGATTGCGTGATCAATACTATCAATTTTTTGATAGTAACGAAGGGCTCGGCTGTGTTCGCCATAAGCATCACACAGGTTACCCATGCCAATAACGGCCAGTACATATTCATCAATGTAACCCGTGTCGACGGCAATATTAGAAGCGGACACATATTCGTTGAGCGCTGCGGCAAATTCACCGCTTTCCATTAGGCGATCGCTCAAACTGTTTTTCACAGACAAAATAATTTCGGCGTCCTTAGGCAATTCAAGTAATGCTAAGGCGTGACGAAGCTCCTCTATACTGGCGGACGACTGATGCAGTTCTGAGCGATACTCTGCACTGATGATGTAGCTAAGTGCTTTTTCTTTAGATGTTGAGGCTATATGTTGTCGGACGTGATTCCAGAAAATGATGGCCTCTTCTCCGGAAACGGAGGTGGCATCCAAACCCGTATCTTTAATCTTACTGAGCAGTACTTCCATGCGACCATTCCTGAGGTTGACTGTCTTCCAGTTGTTCTAATGTGAATGGGAAACTCAAAATGTCTTGGAACATCACTTGAGGTAGCGACCCCGTTAATCCTTTTCTTTCCCAGGGGTATATTTCAATCATCTTAGCCAATACATGGAAGACGTGCAGCGCTGCATCGCCTTTATCGGCAAGAAGCAGCGCTAAGCGTTCGCTACTTAAACGAGAAACGAGATCTTTTTGGTTACAGAGCGAGTGGGCAATCTCGGTACATACATCGAGGTACTTTGAGTCGTTATGTTGGATGACAATGACGGCGTGATTAGAATGCTTCAGCTCGGTCTTGAACAGCATGAGTTGTTCCCACCAATAAGTCTCTGAAACCACATTGGAGAGATGTTTCTCTGGGTCGTATTCGTGTTGACCACGAATACGGTTAATGAGTTTACGTGCTCGTTGCTCAAGTTGTCGCTTAGAGGCTCTTGCTTTATCAAGGCCAATGCGCGCCGTTTGTTCTCGAAGCATCTCAACCGTAAATTGGCGATATTTCTTAAATGAGGCTAAAGAAGCTTTAAAATCACCACGCTGCTCTGCGACTAGGGATTGTTGGTAGCAAATTTGTGAAAGTAGCTCACCTTTATCAAACGAAGCCGCGGAGGCTTCAGCAAGAAGCAACAGCTCAGTTGCTTTCTTGGAGTCTTTTCTCAGCAGTTCCAAACGAGCTCGACTAATGAATGAGTGAGCCTTCATCCACACAAGGTTATGCTCCACGGCAAGTTCGAGTGCTTTGGTGGTTGCCGCTTCCGCATCTTCGATTCGTTCAAGCCCGAGCAGTGCTAAGCCGCGAAAATCCCAAACCTCGGCTTGCCAAGTTTTATCGGGATGATCCTGTAGCGCTTCTTCTGCACCATCGAGCACCGTGAGCATATCGATGTATTGGTTAAGTAGATAGAGATCCCATGCCCACAGAATACGGGCTTTGCCTTCTAACCAATGGATACGGGCATTATTAGCGACTTTAACGGCTAGCTCGTGTGTTGAACATGAAAGTTGATATTCGTTAGTAATACGCCAAACATTACCCAGACCAATCAGGCTTTCTATTTGGATATCAACTTCATCAACCAGAGCTGATTGTTCTAAGGCATTTATCCAATATTGTTGGGCGGTATAATATTTTGCCTGACCCCAAAGTTGCAGCGCGTGAATATGCAGAATTTCGGGAAGGCAGTCATCAGTATCGAGGGTATTTTGAGTGGATAAGGCTTCTTTAATGTATTTTAAACCCACACGGTAGTCCATTAGACACCAAGCGCAGCGAGATAAAATGATCAAACATTGAATCGCCCCTTCTGGGAAAAAGATCTGCTGTGCTCTCAATAAACACTGCTCCGCGACGATCGACACCTTCTCCGGCTCAGTTTCAATACGGGCTCTAAGCTGTTCTATTTCAATTTCAAGAAGGTATTGGCTTTTATCCAAACGGGCTGTTCCTCAAAAGTAAGAAGCCTAAGTCACCGATTCATTATATGAAGCCAACGTTAAAGCGCACTATTTACTTTCCCAAAAGTGGGTGCATTGGTTATTCATTACCACAATAATCTGCGCTACTTCACAATCCACAGTCTAAATATAACCTAAAAATCTAAGAGAGTAGTTCTTTCAATGTCAGTGGATGTTTGGTTAATTCCAAATTTTGGGCGGCGGTGAATCCATGTTTATCTTGGTAGCACAGATTGTGCCAAGCACGAAAAATATCCAGCATTGGTTGTAGGCCGCCAGGGCGAAGTTTGCGCCTCGGTTCGTTGATAAAGCTTTCGAACAACAGTTGGAAGCGTTTTTGATAGAACTCTGTTTGCTTAATCGATGCTTTATCGAGCCAAGCTTCGGGTGTTGGATTGTCTCCTGCCAAATAGCAAACACCTTTGGCAGCCTGTGCCTGATTGGCAATAGCCCAGCGATCTCGCCACCATCCCATGTGAACAATGTCCGTTTTATTCACGGAATGTCCATTTTGCCATTGCGGATCTTCCTCAACGTACATCAAGTCAACATTCTTACGCTTGATTCGCGGCAAACAGACGCTCAATGCTGCAGAACGTAAAACCGGATCTTGAGGCAGATAGATAGAAACTCGCTTATCTTCAAGGCACAAATCCAGCACGTGGAGGAAGTGAGCATAAGAGGTGTAAGGAGGGCGTATCAAGGCGCCTTTAGAAGGGTAATGAAAAGTGGTGAGGTTACCCATGGGGTCTTCAACATTACCGCGGGCTAAAATCGTTTGGTATTTCTGATCAATACGCTCACGTAATAGCGGAGATGCGTCAGGAGTGGGTAGATTCGCTTCGGATGAATGTTCACGAGAAACAAAACGCGCGGGCGAGTGATAGGGGTTGTGATCAAGCTCGCCAGCAGGCTCTTCATTGGCGGAATAGTTTACGTGCTGACAGAGTATGTAACCTGTTTTGGCTTCACCTGTTGCAAACCACAATACGCCGTTGTCGCTATGGGGTTGGAGCGGGATGTAATTGCAAGCCAGTTCATATTGGTTTGCATGATTCACCCAACGCGCATCAATCATGGCCAGTTTTCGCCGACAGCGACTGGCAATGTGCTCGACATGATCATAAAACGTTTTTGGGTTGATGGATAATTTACGGCAAATCTCTCGCACCGAATAACTCATGAAGAGTAGGCCGAGTAAGGTTTCTTGAAAAGCGAGTTTTTTGTTGGCTCCTGACCACTTATCAACAAAGGTACTCTGACAAGCTTTGCAACGGTATCGCTGGCGATCGCCGCTGTAGCCAAAAGCGTGATAGAGATGTTTGTGCGTATGAACAGATAAACCGAAATTTTGGCAATCATCGCTGCGGCAAGCGGGCAACCCGTCGCTGTGAAGCTGCCTTAAACGGTGTAATTCGTTTAACACTTCTCGGTTGTTAAGTAAGGGGGGGAAAGCTCCACATTCACGACAAACCATCGTTGGACGCTTCGGGTTTACGCGCTGCAGAACGTACCGTTCGGCTTCACTCAGTCCAAAGTTGTCACACGCCAATGTTTTACAAAAGTTGAGTTGTAAACCATCTGCGTCCTTGGGTAGTTGGTCGTTGGACACAATCGCCCCCTCGGGGTAATTTAAGGCTGCCAATTTGGGTGGGCAGCTGAGGTTTAAAAATTAGATACTAATCGCTGTTTCAAGCGCGACTTTCATCATGTCGTTAAAAGAGGTTTGGCGATCTTCAGAGCTTAATTTCTCACCGCGAATGATGTGGTCTGACACCGTAAGAATCGTCAATGCTTTTGCGCCTAGATCCGCTGCAACGCCATAAATACCGGCCGCTTCCATATCCACACCTAAGATGCCAAGCTTATTCATTTTTTCGAATAAATCACCTTCAGGTGTGTAGAACAGATCAGCGGAAAACACGTTGCCTACCTTCACGGGCACGTTTTGTGCGCGTGCTTGATTGACGGCTGTTTCAAGCAATCCGTAATCCGCAATCGCGGCAAAATCGTGGTTGTTAAAACGGATGCGGTTAACTTTGGAATCGGTTGAAGCACCCATACCAATAACGATATCCATTAGATTGACATCGTCACGAACTGCGCCACAGCTACCAATACGGATGATATTTTTTACACCGTATTCTGAAATTAACTCGTGAACATAAATCGAGCATGATGGAATGCCCATACCATGGCCCATAACGGATACTTTTTTACCTTTATAAGTACCGGTATAACCGAACATACTGCGAACATCACAAACCTGTTTAGCATCATCTAAAAAAGTTTCAGCAATGTATTTTGCACGTAATGGATCGCCTGGCATTAGAACGGTTTCAGCGAAATCACCAACTTGCGCATTAATGTGTGGGGTTGCCATCGTTGTTACTCCAAAGTTTTCGAGTCAGCGATTTATCCGCAATAAGTGGATTAAATTACTAATTCTGTTGAATCTGATGTGTTTTGTTGAGGCAATACTAGCTAGACCTGACACTGTTCCTTGAGAGATTTGTCACAGAATGGAGGTTAATACCCTTTTTGTGGCTCATTGATAACTAAAAGTGTTGAAAGTGGTAAGGCAATCGATTTGGGTAAACGTTTACCTTTTATGTGTACATAAATATATTTTGTATAAGGTGGTTGGAGTGTGCTATACATTATACAACAAATATTTTTGTATATGAGGCGGCGATGAGTAATCCAGAAATTCGTATCGGGATCAGTGCATGTGTGCTGGGAGAGCAAGTCCGTTTTGATTCTGGCCACAAAGCGAGTGACTTTGTGACCAAAGAGTTAACGAATTATTTCTCTTTCATACCCGTTTGCCCAGAGGTTTCGATTGGCTTAACCGTGCCAAGGCCTACCATTCGCCTGATCTCTCACGAAGAGCGTTTAGCGCTGGTTGAAACTAAAGATGAAACCAAAGATTACACGCAAGCCATGTTCGATTTCTCAGAACGAAAAGTTGATGAGCTCGAATTGATGAAATTGTGTGGTTATATCGTTTGTGCGAAATCCCCGACATGTGGCATGGAAAGAGTCAAAGTCTATAAGCATCAACGAGCAGACAAAGAGGGTGTTGGGCTTTATACCGCCACTTTGATGCGTAAAATGCCGTGGTTGCCTGTAGAGGAAGATGGCCGTTTGCATGATCCTGTGCTTCGCGAAAACTTCATTACGCGTGTCTACTGTTTACATGACTTTTATCAATCGATAGGTGACAACCCGACACCGGGCAAAGTGGTGGCCTTTCATTCACGCTACAAATTGACGTTAATGGCGCATCACCCGCAAGCGTATCGAGAACTCGGCCGTTTGGTGGCTGAAGTCAAGCAGCATCCGCCACAGTATTTTATTGAGCACTATCGCCAAGGGCTAATGGATGCGCTTAAACACAGAGCGAGCCGTAAAAATAACACCAATGTTTTGATGCACATTCAGGGTTATTTCAAACGAGCCTTAAACAAAGAGCAGAAAGTGGAGTTAGCGCAATTGATTGATGACTATCGAACTGGCGAGCTTCCTTTACTTGCGCCTATTACGTTGCTCAAACATTACATAAAAATGTATCCCGATGCTTATCTGCAGCAACAGCACTATTTATCGCCTTATCCACAAACGCTAAGGTTACGTTATGGACTATGAGAACCCACTGACTGAAAACATGATGACTGAAAAATTATACGCTATTCGAGACGTTGCCGAGATGACTGGAGTAAAGCCCGTTACCTTGCGTGCATGGCAACGCCGCTATCACCTTGTTCAGCCACAGCGTACGGAAAAAGGGCATCGCCTTTATTCACAAGAGGATATTGCGACGATTCGCATCATTCAAGGTTGGCTGGCGAAAGGGGTTTCGATTGGCAAAGTGAGTGCATTGCTCAGTGGCAGTGAAAGCATCATTGATACTTTGGCAAATCATGGTTCAGAGCTTTTAGAGCAAGAACAATTGCTGCAAGCTTTAGTGGATCTCAATAAAGGCAAAGCGGAATCAACCATTGCTACGGTATTGAAAGAGTATCCGTTAGAGATTGTTGAGCAGCAGTTTGTCTTTCCTGTCATCGACACGTTAGAGCGGGTTAAAGGACCGTTGCGCAGTTTGCAAAAAGGGCTTTTTCAGGCACTGATGATAAGCAAGTTGAGCTCGATCATTGAAGCGGAAAACAAAGCGGCGACCAAGGGGAAATGTCTTTGCGTTAATCTTGATCCAACATCGAGCATACTGGCTTGGCTATGGTTCGTGGGAAAGGTGGAAGCTGGGTATAACCTCACTATCTTAGATGGTGTCGAAGATCTTACCGCTCTTGTTGATCATGATGCTTTAGCAAACTACCAACAGGTTGCGCTGTTTGCCAATCGAGCGTTAACCGAGCAGCAAGTTCAAGCGTTACGGAAATTGTGTATCTCACTGGGAGATAAGCTTTCGTTGTCAGATGTGGTTGCTCGTCTGCACCATTCGTTAGATTAATCAGTAAGGATGTACAGTGAAATTACTCTGGCTGCGCCGAGATTTACGATCCGTTGATAATACGGCATTACATGCCGCCATTGATGGTGAAGAACCTGTTGTTGCCGTATTCATTGCAACGCCAGCACAGTGGCAAAAACACCATCTTGCTCCGATGCAGGCGGATCTTATTTATCGGCGTTTATTTGAGCTGCAACGTGAACTGCAAGCACTCAATATTGCTCTATTGTATGAGGAAGTCGATGATTACGCTGATGCTGCGAAGCAGATCGCCACTATTGCTAAGCAGCTTAATACCAGCGCAGTGTTGGTTAATCGCGAGTATGAAATCAATGAGTTGCAGCGTGATGAGATGGCGAGCCAGTTTTGCCTAGAGCGCCAGATCGAGTGGCGAGCATACGACGATAAGTGCATTATTGCCCCCGGTTTGGTCAAAAACAAGCAAGGTGATTATTTCAAAGTCTTTACGCCTTTTAAACGAGCGTGGTTATCACAAGCGGCTATTCCTCAAATTTTACCAACGCCTATTTCTGCACATTATAAACCCATAAAGGATCTTGAGCCGTTGCTGTGGAGCGAACACCGCTCGTTCAGCTATCCACGCATCAGCAGTGATCATTGGGTGGTCGAGTTCGATGCAATTCGCGCTAAATTACGCCGGTTTTGCCGTGATAAGGTACAGAATTACCACCAGCAGCGTGATTTTCCCGCGTTGGATTCGACCAGCGCACTGTCACCTTATCTCGCAATAGGGGCGCTTTCTGCGCGTCAATGTATGGCGCGTCTATACGCTGAATCGCAACATATTGGGTTGTCTGAAGGGGCGCAAACTTGGCTGAGCGAAATCATTTGGCGTGAATTCTATCAGCATCTGATCGGGTTCCGTCCTGATCTCTGTAAAGGAAAAGATTTTGCACCTTGGGGGAAACATGTATCTTGGTGGGAGAACTCAGCGGCCTTTGAACGTTGGCAGCAGGGGCAAACTGGGTTCCCTATTGTCGATGCGGCGATGCGCCAACTCAATAAAACGGGGTGGATGCATAACCGATTAAGGATGGTTGTGGCCAGTTTTCTAACCAAAGATCTGCATATCGATTGGCGACTTGGTGAACAATATTTTATGCAAACATTAGTGGATGGCGATTATGCATCGAACAATGGCGGTTGGCAGTGGTGCGCCTCAACAGGGTGTGATGGGCAACCTTATTTTCGAATTTTTAATCCTACCAGCCAAGGGGAACGTTTTGATCCGAAAGGTGATTTTATTCGTCAGTGGGTACCTGAATTGGCTTCGTTGCCAGATAAGTACATCCACACGCCTTGGAAATTCCCTGCCGTCAATTCCTTGTCATATCCCACGCCAATGGTTGATCATAAAGTAGAAAGAGAGATAACCTTACAGATCTATAAAGACGCCAAGGATACCTGATCACCATGCTACGCAAGCTACTCTCTTTGTGTTGTTGCTGGGGTGCGCTCAGTGTGAACGCGTTTGCCGCGACTTATGATTTTCCTGCCGAAGGCAGTAGCATGGTTGGCCGAACTCAATATCACGTGATTGAGCAGGGCGAAACCTTAGCGCAAATTGCAAAACAGTACGATGTTGGGTTTTTATCTTTGATGGCGGCTAACAAAGGAATTGACCCATTTTTGCCGCAGCAAGAGTTTGTGCTAACCATTCCGTCACAAATTATTTTACCGCGCGTGGCTTACGAAGGCATCGTCATCAACTTAGCGGAACTGCGGCTCTATTACTTTGAGCCTGAAAAACGCAAAGTGCATATTTTCCCCGTCGGTATTGGCCGTATTGGTCGTGACACGCCCGAAATGGAAACCACTATCAGCCAAAAACGGCCGAACCCAACTTGGACACCTCCTCAATCTATCCGCACTGAATATAAAGCGAAAGGTATTGAACTGCCTGCGGTGGTGCCTGCTGGGCCAGATAACCCGCTTGGTGAATACGCGCTTCGTCTCGCTTATGGTGCGGGTGATTATTTGATCCACGGTACCAACAAAGATTTTGGTATTGGTATGAGAGTCAGCTCAGGTTGTATTCGTATGGATCCCAAGGATATTGAATGGCTGTTTAAGCAGGTCAAGCGTGGCGAGAAAGTGAAAGTGATTGATGAGCCGATAAAATTAGCCTTAGAGCCAGATCGAAGCGTATTTCTTGAAGCTCATGAACCTTTGACGCGCAGTAACGGCAGTAAAAAAGAGTTGCAGGTACCGCAAGAACTTCGCTGGTGGTTGGATGAATTTAACAAATCAGATGCGAAAGCGAGAGCGGTGATCTTGGCGCAAAATGGTGTGCCTGTCGAAGTTGTGGCTGCAGATTTTTCAACCTCATTGGAGTAATTAAAGAAGTTGATGAGTTCATTAATGGTGAACAATGTAATAGCAGCAATAAAAAAGGCTTGAATTAACAAGCCTTTTAAGCAATTTCAGCTATGGAATATAACGAAATTATTTCGTGTATGACTGAGCAATATTATCGATACGCTCGTTTGCACGAGCCGCTTCTTCTTGCGCAGCGGCAGCGGCATCAGCCGCTTGGCTTACTTTAGACGAAAGTGTCGATTGCTCGCTCTTAAGTGCAGAAATTTGATCACTGAGTTGGCTAACTTGGTTGCTTAGCTGATCCATTTTCGTCATTGCTGCGTCATCAGGGCCTGATGCGCAACCAGCAAGTAGAAGTACAGAAGAGGCTGCAGCTGCAATTAACATCTTATTCATTATTGAACTCCTTGTTTGTAAGATTATTATCAATGACGCCCTATTATACTTTTCCTACTTGAAGCTACAGCGGTGCTGTTTACCTGCAACGTCAAGTTGTTTGGGTATACACTTGTTTGGAAATCATCATATAGTGACGAACTCAATTGTAGACACTATTCTAGCGTTCACCCAGTAGCCGAACGTCAAAATAATCCAAGAATTTCAATTTATGCTCATTTACTCCGCTATGTCTCATCGTTAAGAGACGTATTTTCTATCTTCTTATGCCTTGAAAAAGTGTGCGTGCTGATTATTTTTATGTGATCTCTATCTATCTAAGCGCCTTTCGGGCTATCATATTGCGTTTTCATTTTGACCTCTTGCCCTATTTATTGTGGCAACTTTACAAATTTTTGGAGAATCCTTTGCAGTTTAAAGATTTAGGCTTAGACAATCGCTTATTGAAGACCCTCAAACACTATGACTTCAAACAAGCGACAGAGATCCAACAACAAGCGGTTCCCGTGGCGATTGCAGGTAAAGATTTGTTGGCATCCTCTAAGACTGGTTCGGGTAAAACATTAGCATTTGTTTTGCCAATGCTGCATAAGTCTCTCAAAACTAAAGCGTTATCAGCAAAAGACCCTAGAGCTCTGATTCTCGCTCCGACACGTGAGTTGGCCAAACAAGTGTACGGTGAGCTGCGTACTATGCTCAGTGGGTTGAGCTACGAAGCAACGCTGATTGTGGGCGGTGAAAACTTTAACGACCAAGTAAAAGCACTGCGCCGTTTCCCCCGTTTTATTGTGGCGACTCCCGGTCGTTTAGCGGATCACTTAGAGCACCGCTCGTTGCGTCTTGATGGTTTAGATACGCTGATCCTTGATGAAGCTGACCGCATGCTGGACCTAGGTTTTGCTCCGGAACTACGCCGTATTCATCATGCAGCGAACCACCGTCGTCGCCAAACACTGATGTTTTCCGCAACGCTTGATCACGGCCAAGTGAATGACTTTGGTACCGAGTTGCTTAAAGATCCAAAACGCATTTCGATTGGTGTTGTCAACGAAGAGCATAAAGACATCACCCAAAAATTCTACCTCTGTGATCATCTCGATCACAAAGAAGCCTTACTCGAACGCGTGCTGCAAGAAGCCGAATATCGACAAGTGATCATTTTTACCGCGACCCGTTCTGATACTGAGCGTTTAACGCTTAAACTCAACGAGCAGAAACTGAAAGCCGTTGCGTTGAGTGGTAATTTAAATCAAAACCAACGCAACACCATCATGAGCCAGTTTGAGCGCGCTGTATTTAAAATTTTGGTCACGACGGATGTGGCTTCACGCGGCCTTGATATCGCGAACGTGACGCACGTGATTAACTTTGATATGCCCAAACATACGGAAGAGTATGTGCACCGTGTTGGTCGTACAGGCCGTGCGGGTAATAAAGGTGATGCAATCTCGCTGGTTGGCCCAAAAGATTGGGACAGCTTCAAGCGCGTGGAAGCCTTTTTGCAGCAAGATATCGAGTTCTCTCAATTTGATGATCTGAAAGGTAAATTTACCGGACTAAAACCACGCGTTCCGGCCTTTAAGAAAAACGCAGCCGCTAAGACTAAAAGTACTAAGCCCAAGGCGCACACCGCCAATAAGAAGCCCGTTAAACGCGATAAAACCTTTTATCAGAATGTGGCAGTGGGTGATGCGGTATTTGTGCCGAAAAAGAGAGTTGCACCTAAAGTTGACGATGAGTAACAGCGAGCGTCTTGTCAGCGTGACCTTTCGGTCAATCGAATCTGCTGACGGACTCAATGCCAGTATTTGCTGAGACAACCTCACCCTAATTATAAAAACACCGCCAAATTGGCGGTGTTTTTATATACACGCAAACGTTAACCCTTATAAATTTCATAATTTCTCTATTTTATATAAAAATGATAATTGATCTCATTATCGTTTGGTGGCAAGCTGCGCCTCATTATAATAATTGGCTATGTTTTCACTGATCATAATGAAATTACTCAATATCATTGCTTTTATTGTTGGTTTGTCTTGTTTTCATTCATCTTATGGTGAGTCACTGCAGTGGCTGGAAGATGGCTCGCGTAGCCAGCCTAAGGTTCGAGCACACCTTGAAGATCACAATAAAAAAACACAACAGTGGCTTAGTCAAGCCACACCACTTTCTAATGCACTAGTCAAAACATGGTCAGAGAGTAAGAGCGTAAAAGCACCGACACCTTGGCTCATCCAGTACCAAAATTACTATCATGATCAAGTAATTAAGGGTGAACGTTTTGTTGTTAAAAAGACCGCAGAAAACAGCCCAATTGAGCGCTTGGTCAATATCAGTGTAAGACAGCAGCAATCAGATTATTACCAGTTAGCCAATTGGGCGGTGGCAAAAGGGGACCGCTTTATTGCATTAAGCGAAGATTTGACTGGCGAAGAGCACTACACGCTGACGCTGGTGGATCGTGTATCGAAGCAGGAAATCGTGCTTAGCCAATCTGCAACGACTCAAGCTATTTGGTCTGAAAATGGCCAATACCTCTATTTTTTGGCGGCAGAAGAAAGCAGTTCTTCTCGCTTATTACAGCGCTATGATGTGCTGAGCAAGCAGACAAAAAACCTATGGGAGTGGGCTGATCCGCAGTGGATCGTGTCTCTCTATGTGGCGGCGGATCCGCATTTTGCCCTCGTGCAAGTCAACAACGAAAACAGCAGTGAACAACGTATTTTAGAGACTAACAGCTCTCACTTAAGTCTTCCGCTTCGTGCCGCACAGCCGGGTATTGAATACTACGCAGACGTTGCTAATGGTTGGCTCTACATCAATAGTAACCTCAACGGCAAGTTTGCACTCTACCGTCGATTACTGAGCATGAATGAAAACCCTTGGCAGCTTTTTTATGCGCCAGATGATCATTCCACGCTGGATAATTTTTATTTATATCAAGCTGGCGTTGTGGTTAAAACCAACCAAGCACAGCATTCTCAACTGGCCATTATGGATCAGCATGGAAAGTTGAGAGCATCACAGCCTTTGGCAACAGAAAGTGAGGTCGCTTGGGTCTCTCGTAACGGTGATTGGCAAAGCAATAAACTGCGGGTGCGTTCAATGTCGATGGTTTCTGCAGGAGTTTGGCGTGAGTTTGATGTGGCAAGCTTACAATGGAAGCGACTGGGTCAAGACCACTATCCTGCTTATTTACCGGAACAGTATGAGTCACAACAGATTGTGGTGGATGTTGATGGCGTGGCTATTCCTGTCACTTTGGCGTACCGAAAAGACACCTTGAGCGCACAGTCCAGCGTCTTTCTTTATGGCTACGGCGCGTATGGCGTCGCGATGCGTCCGTACTTTATGCCACAAGTGATCAGTTTATTGGATCAAGGCGTAATTTATGCGATTGCTCATGTGCGCGGTGGTGGTTATCACGGTGAATCATGGCACCGCGCTGGGTCTGGCATTCTGAAAAAAATAGGCATCTCAGATTTCCTGAACGTCGCCTCTTCATTGCAGCATTTTAATAACGGCCAACGCGCTATTTATGCGATTGGCGGCAGCGCTGGTGGAACTTTAGTTGCGGCCGCGGTTAATCAAAACCCAGCACTTTTTGCTGGAGTGGTGCTGCAAGTGCCTTTTGTGGATGTGCTTAGAAGCATGTCCACAGAAGACTCCTCTTCACTCTCGGTGCAGCAGCGAGAAGAGTGGGGAGATCCTAGCCAGCCATTGCAACGCTCAGCAATTGAAGCTTATGACCCACTACTCAATATTCAAGCCAAACCTTATCCGCCAACCCTCGTCCGTGTCGGGTGGTTTGATAACCGCGTCCCTTATTGGGAAGGCGCGAAATACATAGAAAAAATGTCGATGATGAGTACGGGTAGCGGGCCTTACTTGTTATGGACGGACTTCAATAGCGGGCACAGTAGCGATTCACGTAAGGCACTACAGCAACAGGCCGTGGAATACGCCTTTCTTCTTACCATAGATAAAAACAAAAAAGCGGAGCAGTAAATGAAGCTTTCTCCAATCACCGCAGCGGTGCTTAGCGTGCTTGCGGTAGGGTCAGTGCATGCCGAATTCAGCCTAACCAAGCTTGAAGAAGTGGTGGTGAGTGCCAATAAAGTAGAACAGCCGCTGTCAAAAGTCGCTGGCTCAATATCAGCGATTGACGGTGAAACCATTGAAAAACAAGGCGCGACAGAACTGTATGATGTATTGAGTCATGAACCCGGAATCAGTGTTACGGGTGGCGCTGGTCGGCCACAAAACATCACGATTCGAGGGATGACGGGCAACCGCATTGCGATCATTCAAGATGGCGTCGCCGCATCGGACGGCTATGGTGCCAATGACATTAACGATAAGGTAGGCCGCAATACTTTCGCCTTAGACAACATAAAAAGCATTGAGGTTGTGAAAGGGGCAGGGTCTACCATTCATGGTTCGGGCGCGATCGGCGGCGTTGTGGTTGTCACCACAAAATCGCCGGCGGATTATTTGCAAGGACGTGATTTCTATATTGATGCCTCTGGCTCCTACACAGGGATCAGCAATCAATATAAGAGCAGTAGCACGCTAGCGGTGCGCAATGGAAATGGTGAAAGCTTGGTGACCATTTCATATTGGCAAGGTGAAGAGACACGCAACTTTAACCAAGATCTCTATAACCGAGATATTGAAGGATTCAGTGCATCGTTAGCTCACGATCACATGGTCAATGATTCGCTGTTACTCAGTGCAAAATTTAACGCCTATAAAGATGAAAACATCCGCAAAGAAGGCATTGCTTCCATTCAACGCGATGACAAATGGGAAAGCAAAGAATTTTTTGAACAGGAACAGCACCAAACCTTATCGGCATCATTGGGGGTGCAATTAGATACCCTTTCTTTCTGGGCAGACCATGTGGACGCCAAGCTTTACTGGCGTGATAGTCAAAGTGATACTCAAACCAATCGCTTATTGACCAAAGAACATGCCTTTTTCGACACCCTTGAATTTCGTCGTGAGAGACGCGATGAAAGTTTTTCTGATCAGTTGATAGGGCTATCGGTTGATTTAGAAAAAGCAGCACGAGTCCACAACATCGAACACCAATTTATTTACGGTGCAGTGCTTAATACCAATCGTTATGAACGCCCTCGTCACGTGGATACCAAGGATTCCAATGGGGAAACCTACGAAAATATTATTCCGTTTGCACCGGCGAAGGCCTATGGTTTGGGCGTCTATTTGCAAGATAGATTCAGCCTTAACCAGTGGACATTTAGCGCTGGTTTACGTTTTGATTTGAATAACCTTACTCCTCAGTCAGAGCAACCTATTGCTGGTTTTGCTGTTAGTGAAATTCAAACCAGTGAATGGTCACCGAGCGCATCCGTAGCTTACCAGTGGACGCCATCATTCAACAGTTACCTCAGTTACAACCACGGCTACCGCGCTCCGACCTATGACAAAGCCTACGGTGCGGCAGACCACAGCTTTGTTCCACTGACGCCGTTTTTTATCGCGCCGAACATGAATTTACAGGCTGAAACCAGTGATAGTTTTGAGTTGGGTTCAAAATACGATAATGGCCAATCTCAAGCTTATGTCGCGGTTTTTTACTCTCTCTTTGACAATTTCATGGACACCAAAGACGTGGGATTTGATAGCGATAGAGGCGCTTGGATCAAGCAGTACCAAAATATTAATGGCGTTGAAACGTATGGTGTGGAGTTCACCTTCGCCCATCAACTGAATCAACATTGGTCAACCACGTTCAAAGCGGGTTATGTGGATGGCAAAGATGATCAAGATGAATACGTTCGTACCATCACGCCGTGGGAAGGAAATGGACAACTAAATTACCAGCAGCAAGATTGGGATGCCTACGCACGTTGGAACTGGGCGAGTTCGATGGACCGAGCACCAGCATGCTCTGATGATATAGGCCGTAAAGCGCAATGCGCGCAAACGTCGGCATGGTCTACGGTCGATCTTGGCGTGAGTTATCAAGTGATGCGTGACCTTGATGTGAGTCTCAACATCATGAACCTATTCGACCGTGAATACGTTCGTTATCAAGACGTCGCGGGTGTAAGTCAAAGTCAAACGCTCTATTCCACTGAGCCCGGGCGTTACTTTACCGCTACGGCTAAATACGTGTTTTAGGAGCTAGAGATGAAAAAAATTATCGTTCTGAGCACCTTGCTATGCTTGAGCCATTCCGCCTTTGCGGGGGAGTGGGACTATCCACTGGCGAAAACGACCATTGCAACGAAAGAGTCGGCTGAGCTGTATTTGAGCTCGCTTTATCCTGATGTTGGGACACTGAAGTTTCGTTATCAAACCGAGAGTTTACTGGGAAATCATTACAACTTTGATGTATGGCAGAACGGCCAATACCAACCGCAAAAAGCGTTAGTGCTCTCGACCGATCAGTCCGACGTAGTGACGCGCGTGTTCAAAAGTTTGCACAACACAGTCGAGCGAGATGGCGTTGCATTGGTAGCGGCAGAGCTCGAATCGCCCCGCCGATTGGTGGCGAATGAACCGCCTGCGCTCTCATCGGGAGATGTGCAGAGCATCAATGTGCAACTTTTTGATCCCGATTTAAGAACCATGGATCAACTGCCTGCGCCAGATTCGGCGTGGAATGACCTTGCTGATTACCCAAACCAGCCGCACTACCAAAGTGCGAATGTCGAGATGTTGCAAAGTGCAGGTAAATATTACTTAGCCAATGAACGAGTACGACAAGTTGATGCCACCGCCATACAGCAACAAGATGATGCCAAGCAGTGGGTTGATAGCGGTGTTGGCTTACTTAGCGCTGAAGACGTGGCGCAATGGAACTCAGATGCTGAAATTCTCTCCATGGAGATGCTTGATGATCGCTTTGTACAGCTGATGGCTTTTTACCATCTTGATCAATCGATTGATTATACCAAACAGCTCGGTTTTTCCCTGTTTAGTGAACCCGTGAGGTTTGATGCGAGAGGTTTATCTAGCAACAACTCTTCTTATTATGTTGGCCCGAAAGCGGTGTTGTTTGGTGTTGGGGGCTCGCCCGATGCATTAGATGCCGACGTGGTTACCCATGAGCTTGGGCATGGAATTCATTATCAAATCGTTCCCGATTGGGCTTATGGACATTCGGGCGCGATTGGTGAAGGCTTTGGTGACTATTGGGCGGGTTCGCACAGTTTTCGCCGCCAGTATGCACAAGGAAAAGCGTTCGAAATTGACACCGTGTTTAATTGGGATGGCTATTTTGGTTCTCGTATTTCGACACGCAGTTTGTGGAATCAGCGGGCAAAATATTTTGCATCCGCAGAGTATCGAGCGCATGAAAGTGTTGCAGGTGAGTTGGGTGACGAATTGTGGTCTACCCCTTTATTTCAAGCGCTGAAACAGGCCGTGAATGAGTACGGTCAAGAAGCGTTTTCTGAATTTGACCGTATTGTTCTTGAATCAATGTACGGCTTAGGTCGTGGTCTAAAAATGCATGATTTGAGTGAAAGCATGCTGTATACCGCCAAACAGCTGTACCCGCATCGCGCTTATGATGCGCTGCTATTACAGCAATTTAAGCAACATAACTTAGTCCAAGAACCCTTCAAATTCCTGTTGGAACGTCGATTTGTGATGCCAACGGATCCGCTGAACGTGCACATTCAGGCCACGGATCGCCAAGCAAGTTTACAAACGGTAGCCACTTTGCAAGGTGAAACCGTTACTTTCGCTAGCGAAAAATTCCAGCAGCAGCAATGGAGCATCGCGCTGCCAGCCACCTACACCTGCGGAGTCAAACAGACTCTACAACTTGAATCGAGTTATCAATATCAACCGTACCTTGCGATGCAATCTGACAAGCAAACTTTATCGTTTATCGTGGGTAAGCCACAGCTTGCAACGCCGCCAGTAGCGATAAATTCAGTATTGAAAGACGCCAGTATTGACGGTACTGACACGGTTACGTCCGGATTTAAGAGCTATGGCTTGACGATCGATGTTGGCAACGCATTGATTGATGAAGATTTTGTGGTTCGCTTGCAGTTATCGCACCCAGAGCTACAAGAGCTGCGCGTTACCTTAATTTCACCCGCAGGGACACGCGTCGAATTACTCAACCAAGCACCATCGGCCATCAATGGTTTTGATGACTATTGGGTGCTGGCACATGATGCCATATTGGGCTCTTTACAAGGCGAAGCCCTAAGCGGCTACTGGCGTTTGGAAGTAGTTGACTACAACCCGGGAAATTCTGGCACCTTGATTGAATGGGGGGTAGGCCGCCTAGCGGGCTATCAATGCCCTCAACCTGTGACCAACGCACTTTCACCTGAAACAGGTGGCGGTTCGACTTCACTGCTCTTATTACTTCCTCTCGCGGCATTCGCCATAAGACGACGTATTTTTTCACTTAAACTGAAGAACACATAACTATGCACTTAAGACTTTCAACACTTTCGCTGGCACTTTTACTGGCTGGTTGTGGTGGCGGTGGAAGTGGAGATGTAGCCAATACATCTTTACCCAGCCATAAAATTAGCGGGCAAATTCAAGCGCAAAACGTCGCACTTGATGCCACTGTCTGCATTGATTCTAACCAAAACTTTGCCTGTGATGTGGGCGAAATCAGCACGCAAGCCGATAGCCAAGGGCGCTACACCCTCACGAGTGACAGCACTCAAATCTACCGTTTTCCTATTGTGGCTGACGTTTCTACTGGCATTAGTGTCATGACGAGAAGTCGCCAAACCAGCCAATCATCGATCCTGATTGCGCCGGCGCTGGGCAAAAGCAGTGGCAACATCCTCAACGGTGTGAGTTCTATTTTTGCCGGCATTATGCTGGATGGAAATACGGAGAAAGAAGCGAATCGCTTGCTTGCCGAGCAGCTTTTGCAATTAGGTGTTGAAGTGAATGGTGATATTTCACAAAACTTTAGCCACACAGCATTGGCAATATTGGATGCCAATGCTGTCGTGTTGCTCCAAAAAGCGAAAGCAAGTGAACGAATTGATTTGCTGGCAACGCTTGGGCAAACCATGGCAAAAAACACACCACTGATTGCCTCTGAGATCGTTTCTGGCGAAAAGATGACCGAATATGCTAATACATTGATGGCGCAAGTATCGGAAGAGCGACCTCTGCAAGACACGGGCATTATTCAGTTCTATTCCGATCAAGGCGCACAAGCGCAGGCTGATGCTGATTATCCCGGTCAAGATGCTGAATATGGCCTAGATATTACCGCCAAAAATGGCGTGACGGGTAAGAGCTTTGCGTTCATCAAATTAGATGCGACTGGCAATGAACTTGAGGCTGAAGCGAGCGATTGGTCATGCGTTAAAGATGTTTACAGTGGACTTATTTGGGAAGTGAAGTCAGAAGATGCCGCGTCTTTGAACTATAAAGAACGGTTGTTTGCATTAGAAATTGCCGACAAGTTTATCCCTTTTGCAAAAGATGTGACGGCTGCTTCCTGTCAGGCGGCAGGTGATACTATTTGCACTACGCAAGATTATATCAATCGTATCAATCAAGATAAATTGTGTGGGTTACAAACGTGGCGTTTACCGACCAACAGCGAGCAATACATGATGCTCGATTTAGGCGAATTGGGTGACGATGCGGTTGGTTTCAACCAGCACTATTTCCCGCATCAGCCGCAGAACACCGAATTTTTTGATGGGCATACGTGGACTTCTGGCATTGCTTATCTCAATACCTCTCAATTTCAAAGCGATGGTTCGATGCAATATCTTTACACGGCGCTGTCTGGTGCAACCAAAGGGGAACGTAGCCCAATTGAACTCTACTCCAGCAGTACGGCGGCGGACAATGACCCGTCTTATGTCTTGCCGATTCGAGTTGTTGCAACCAAGGAGAACAACCAATGAAATCTCATTTAATCGCGGCTTCTTGCTTGATCTTTTCTGCTGTCGGCGTCGCCCAAGAGTGTTCTCCTGATATGACGAAAAGCGCACCCAACACGCGCTATGTCTACAGCGAGCAGGGGACGATCAAAGATAAGCTCACTGGCTTAACGTGGATGCGTTGCCAAGTTGGTAAAACATGGAACGCCGCTACGGAGCAGTGTGATGGCGAAGCGACCGGGTTTCGTTGGCAAAGTGCTTTGCAAGAAGTGGCGGCAATCAACCATCCTCAAAGCCGACACGCATTGCACCAATTTGCCAGCCAAGCCGAATGGCGATTGCCGAATATTAAAGAGTTAGTGTCATTGACTGAAATGGCGTGTTTTGGCCCAGCGATGAATAGCAGAGCATTTGCCCAAGGCTTTAAGTATGAGACAGGCAATATCTTGTCGTATTTATGGAGCCAATCACCCCATTTAGCGAGTGGTCAGGTGTGGTCTTTTGATTCCGTCAATGGCGAAATTTACCACTACGCACCGAATTTTGAATTTGGTGTTTTGCTGGTGGCTGAAGAATAAGTGTTATGAAATGACGCCACTTACGCTGTCAGGGAAACGATCAGTCATGTCATGTTGACATGACTGATTCTCTAACCAGAGTGTTCAAAAAATTAGCTGGTTTTATCATGGGTGATCAATCTGTCGACATGGATAGATGTCATGAGTGATCAAAACCCAAGAAGTACCATTGTCATCATTGATGACATTTCTGCTGGTCATTGAGCAACGAAGTGATTGGTGTTCCATGATCGGGTAGTTGCGCGCCGAAGAAAGCACAGACCGTCGCACCGACATCAGACAGTGTTGTGCGCAGCCCAATAGATATAGCTTGTTTACCCTTTTGATAACACAGTAGTGGTACTTGTTCACGGGTATGTTTAGTGTGACCGATGAATGGGTCGTTACCGTGATCGGCCATGACGATTAATACGTCCTTTTCATTCATGTTCGTAATAACGTCTTTTAAGCCTTCGTCGGCTTTCTCCAAAACGGTCCAGTATTGTTTAGGATCTTGTTGGTGACCTGCAAGATCGGTTTCTTGAATGTTGGCGCAGAAAAACCCCTCCTTTTCGATACACAAATCACGAATAAGAAAACGAAATATTTGGTTTGTATCAACGAGCGAGGTGTACGAACAACCATGCGGATTTTGTACGATATCGGCCACTTTACCATAAAGCCAAGTTTGGATATTACGCTGATGTAAGTACCAAGGAACTTGGGTTTTTGCATCCACGCCATAGCCTAAGTGTGCCACCTGAAATCCCTCACTGTATACCCCGCTACTGGGTGCATTAATGCCGATATACTTTTGCCCATTAGTCGGGTTTTGTTTCACTTCAACAGCACTTAAGATTTGATCCATAGTGATACCGCACCCAGAGCCGCCAAATGCAATATTGCGACTCACGGAGTTGGCTTTACGCACCACGGCGGCTATTGCCAGCAAGGATTCAAATGTCACTCGGTTAAAGTTACAAGTTAAGTTATAAACTTGCCCCAAATCCGCTTCAAGATTGTCACCAATCACCACCCCTTCATTGACGATCAACAGTGATACTTGTTGTATTGTGTGGCGATTGACGCGATAGCCTTGTGCGAGCAAAGCCGATTCAATATCGGGCAATGCTACTTGAAATGGTTGGATAAGAGGGGCAGTTGGACGAGTGCCCATAATTTCTTGGTGCCCCATAAAGGTGTCGCCCCCCTCGTGAGCTAAGTTTGCACGCCCGGTATTTGCCTGCGGGTTTATCTCCATGACGGATTGTGGGCTGGCAATAATATTTTGCAATCCCAATCTTTCTAAGGTAGGCAAGCGTTTCAACGCAAAATGAGCAAGTAACTTACCCGCGGTATTCGCACCACAGTCTTGTGGCCTAACCAGCGGTACATCCGCCATTTCACCGACACCAAAGCCATCAAGTACAACAACGATAAATTTTGCCATATTAAACCTCATTACCTAAAGAATCATATAGGCCGATTAACTTGGGATTAGGCGTGGAAACGCCCTGCACTAATGCCACATCACTACGGGTTACAAAAACTTGTGTTCGATACGCCATCACAACCGGAGAACCGATAGGATGAAGACCGGGGATGCGTAAGTGGTAGTCGATGCTGTCCGTATCATCATTGAATACAGAGACCCGTTCACAGCTGTCACCGCTATAAACTCGAGCGTTTTCCAACTGCCCGCGCCGATAGTACCCTCCGCCGAAGCAATAACTGTCGTTAGCGAACTGGTGGGAGATCTCGCTTAAATAAAGTAATGCGATTGATTCTGCTTGGGGCTGCGTAGCATTAGCGGGTGTGGTGCCAGTGAATGCATGACCGGGTTCTCCATGGGTGCAGCCATATTGAGCCAGCAATGGTAGGGTCTCTATACTGGTGGAAGAGGGCGCATTGACTTGCTCACATTCGATGCCTAAATTGGCTAAAGCTTGCTTAGCATCAATAAGCGTTGTGAGGTTCGGTGTTGGCTCTGTTTTCCCTAATGTTTCATCGTATAAAAAACAAGGAAAATGTGTCACACCTGCGATGTAAACTCCGGGCATGTTTTGAATCGCGCGCACGACGTCGGCAGCTTGCTCCAACGGAAATCCCGCTTCTTGATTGACGTACAGCTTGTCGCGACTGTGGAAAAACTTTAATAACAAACCTTGTTGCCGCTTGGAGGCTATGGCCGCATCCGATATTTGTTGCGCTTTTTCAAGGCTATAAATGGTCATTACTTGTGGTTTGATCTGAGCAACCAAAGACCGAATCATATTGCTAGGTGGTTGAACTAAGTGCCCAACGTTAGCAATGGGTAAACCGTGTGCCGCCATCATTCTGGCCTCTTTATAATCGACACACACAATCCCTTCATAGCCACATTGCTCTATTAACAAGCGGGCGATTAATGGGTTGCGGCCAAACTGTTTAGTCATGGCGTAAAGGCATATGCCCAACCTGTCAGCGACCTCCTTCATGCGTTGAGCATTATTGAGCAATTGGTCGACATCGATAACGGTGGTGTCTGGTTGTAACTTACCTTGCTTAAAGAGTGTCAGTGCCGCCGTGATTAAATCTGGATTTTGTTTTTCTAAAGCGTCTAAAAACATATTCTCCCCTTTTTAGGCATGAGCTGATCCTGCACATTATTTGGTAATGCGCATGCTTAATAACAAAATAAACGTAAAGAGTAAGTGTGCTATATAACGCTGAAGAACAACCCGCCTAAATACAGTATCAAAATAAATTAAGGTTAGTTAAGCGTCTCATTACAAAGCAAATAACCCAATAACGTAAAGAATATTTAAAATAACCCCAGTGAGAATAGCGGCAACCGCTGGCGCTGCAATTTTAAGGACTGGTCGTCCCATGACTTCGTTTAAGAAAAATAACATCGCGAAAATAGTAAAACCTGTAGTTGAGCCCATTTTCATCACCGCCAATACGCCACCAATTAATAATGCAAACTCCATTAATGTATTCATTGAATTACGTATATTGTCTGATGCATTTCGAATCGATGGGAATTGTTCCAAGAAACGACCAATGCCACGAAGTAAGAAAATTTCGATACAAATGGTTATGGCTCCAAGGACGGCCGCGACGGGCATATTAGGAGCTAAATAACCGACGACGAATACAAATGTCATCCCAACCACGCCGTAAACGCCAGTCGCCAGTGCCGTAGTGGCAATCAGCGGAATAAAGCCGAGGCCACGCATGAATTCCGATAATGCCACTTGTTTCATTGCGGTATCGTGAGCCGCTGGGTCGGTGATTTTATAAGCTTCAGCGAGTGAATAAATAGAAACTTCAGATCCCGCGAAAATACCACCATTTGAAACCGCAGCAATTAATGCCCCTGTGACTGCAAGAAATGGCAGGTTTTTTACGATACGTTTAGTCCGCTCTTCAAATAGGCCATGTAAACCAGACATATCTGGTGCTTCAATGCCTTTTTTACGATCGGATATATCTTTTTGAATTGCGAAAAATACCAGCATTAACATGCCGATAAAAATCTGGATTGATTCTGGATAAATCCCCGTAAACTTCATCACCATTAATCGAGAAAATAGGATGACGACTGCCGTAATTGCCCCGGCTTTCCAGCCGAATTGATAAAATATCGCAAGCAATGGGAACAGGGCAAAAGCCGACATGACGGGAGTACCCAGCTCACCGAGTGCGCCCAATGCATCGACGGGAAGGCCCGTTAAGACGGCATTAACACCAGCAAGCGAAGTGACAACCAACACACCCCATAAACCACCCGCCGCGGCAGCCAGCCAACGGCTACCAATCATTACGCCTAAAATGTCTGTTGGTAAGAAAAGCAGCCAAGGGTTGAGTAGGCCCGTTGATAAAGTGAATGAAATCCCCACTGATGCCACAAAGCCAATCGATAGGCCAAAAGCGACGGATCCCGCTTCTCGGCGAGTCATATTGCCTTCAACCAATTGGGGCAGAATAGGCCGGATCCCATCATGAAAAACCGCCGCGCTCATGTTGGCGATTAAAGCTGTCATTGCACATAAGGTTGCAACGAGTCCAATATGCATAATATCCATAGGTTGCCTTTACTTTTTAGCGAGTAAGTTTGCGAGCATGGGTATAGCATGCTCGATGTGTTCAATGGAGAGTCCAAATGCAACGCATCCACGTTCAATAAACTGGGCCACTTCAGTTTCCTTGGCCTTAATCGCAGGTTTAGCGATAGTGCAGCTTTGACCAAAACCGATAATAGCAATGGCCATGGCTAATGCGCCTCCGGCGCCGGTATTACAGCAACCAATGAAATAGTCCATTTCCCCCGCTTTCACTTTCAGTGCGGCTTCCATGTCGCTCAGAATATGGCATTCAAATATGCCCGGTTCAGAGAGTTCAATCTGTGCTCGGATTTGCTCTCGTTGCAAACCCGCGATGGCGATTTTTTTCATGTTTTGTCCTTTTTATTTTAATGAGCACAAGTGCTCTTTATCCAAATAAGCGTGCAGGGTTAGTTTGTAACATTGTGCTTATTTGCAGATCACTGATCCCATGCTGCTTGAGCAAAGGAACAAATTCATCGATTAGATAGCTAAACCCAAGGCCACCATTTGCCTTTAGATGGGAGCGACGTGTAATGTCCATCGACAACATGATTTGGCCAACATAACCCCGTTCACATAAGGTTTTTAGTGATTGAGCACGACGCGTATCGGGGTAATAGCTGTTTTTACCAATGGTATCGAATTGGATATAGCAACCTTGATCGAGCATCCACTGGATATCGTCCAAGTTATCGCGTAGATCGCAGTGGCCGACAGTGAGGTTTTCCATTTCAACACCGCAACTTTTCAGCAGATCAATCTGTACTTTGCCCATCGTACTCATCGACTGATGAGTTGAAATCGGTCGACCTGTTTCTAAATGAGCAATCGCCGCCGCTCTAAAGACTTTCTGTTCGGTATCACTAAAGCCATTTTCACTGCTACCGATCTCGCCAATCACACTCGCCTTGAGGGATGAATCCTCGATACCCACTTCAATTTCCTTAATCATCTGTTTTGCCATTTGCTGGGTATCCATGGTGTAGAGAAAATCGGGGAAGAAACCTTCGATATAAAATCCAGTGGCCAGCAACACATTCATTCCAGTGTCGTCGATTAAATTTTCAATAAAATGAGGATTTCTACCCATAAAAGCATTAGTGACTTCGATGATATTTCTCACCCCACGAATTCGCAGCTCTTTCATCTCATCACACAACAACTCATATTGATCCAGACGGCAATCAAGGTTGCCTTTTTGTGGGGATAAATCGATATGTAAATGTTCATGGCAGTAGGTGTAACCAGTGCTGTCAATCATCGTTCACTCCTGAGTTTCATCGTGTTGCGCCGCGAGATAAAGAGCATAAATATTTGCGATGAGAAAACTTTCCTCGGTGGCAGGGACGGTACTTAAACTCATCGCATTGAGTGTTTTTTGATGAATATCGATGACCGATTGAATCCCCGGATCGTCATAGATTTCATCGAGTAGTTCGCTATCAAGCCCTTCAGCTACGGCTTCACCTTGCCAAATTCGATCCGCAGCACGCGATAAATGGGTGAGGGCCATTTGGTATTGCTCATTGTCATGAGACAAACCCAGTTGACGGTCCATCATGGCGAGAACTTGTAAACATCCATCATAAGCACGCTGGCTAATCACATTAGCATGCAGTAAAAGTGCAAGGCGCTGTTCCATATCTGTCCTTTTGCGATTATTTGTAATAAGCATTATGTGTGGTTAAACAGGGTCAATAGCTGGGAGTAATTTCCCCATTGACGACGGCTCGTTGATGCTTAATTAGTTGATCCATCCGGATCAGTTTTCTGAGCAAGGTCGTTATGTGAGTAGAAGCTCCATTCGCCAAGATCACCGCTTCGGATGCATCCCGACAAGCAGGAAGATCACTGAGTGATTTCTCATCTAAACCATATTTCTCCATCTCAATCGCTTCAGGTAACCAAACCACGGCATCAATATCGCCATTCGTTAAGTGGATGAGACTTTCGCCATAATGGATTTCTACAATTTCAATGTTTTTATCCTTAAACGATTGGTGAGTAAGAATTTTTTGGTCAGGAGAGTCTGGGTCAACACCAACTCGGCGTATCTGGTCATAGCCTCCTTTTTTAAAAATGAGACGGTGTTCATGCGAGTAAGAGTGGACCCCTAAAGTCATGGCCGTTACTAGCCCATTGGCTAGCTCTTTTGCTGCCAATTTCGACATAATGGCAATATCATAAGTACCATTTCTGAGGCATTCTGCGCGTACGCTTGCCCCGCGCATATGTGCAAAGTAGAGCGGCAAATCTCCAATTTGAGCTTTCAACCCACTTGCTAACCCTTCGTAATGACGGGTATAAGGCAGCGGCATCGCACATACGACATTGTTTATCCCAGCACAAGCCACTAGTTCACGGTAATTCAATTGAGTAATAAAGGTGCCGTTGCGCCCTTGTTTTGAAAGTATCACTGCATTGCGATGCTCTATGGTTGTTAAGGCTTTCTGAATAAATCCTACTGATACGCAAAATTCCTCAGAGAGTGAATCAATCGTTCTAAGACGGTCACCTTCTGTCGTTGTCATCAAGTATTGGGCGATGTTCATGATCGCCGTACCTTCTTTATTGATGTATTGAGTTGGCATAATCTTTATCTTCAATATTTTGAAGATAAACTATCAGCCGAGGAGTAAAACAAAAAGGAGTGGGTGGGAGAAATGTGAATTACCTCGAATAACTTTTTCTTATTTATGTCAGCTTATAGACGGTTTTGATCTTTTTATCTGGGATATTTCCAGATTTCAGGCTGATCTTGGCTGTTTTTACACATCCATTCCATTCGAAATAAATTACCACTGTGGATAGGTGAATAATTTGATGCAGTCAGTAGATGGAGAATTCAAACAGCTTCAAAACAAGGAAGCTGTTTGAATAAGTAAACAGGCTGTTTACTCGGTTAGTTCAAGAAAATAGCCAGTTGTGATAGCGCTCCAGCGCGAAGCACACCATCGGCCGTATCTTGTGGTGCGAGAAAGGTTGTGTGTGTACCACTGTCCATTTTTACGAAGACTTTAGACGTATTAGTGATTACATCAGAGGGTGCTGCGTTGGCTAATCCCAATAGTGTTGCTAGGGGTTCGGTGCCTGCACGTGTATTTGTGACATTGTTAGGCACACTCTCGTCTCCCGCCACTTGCAATAAATAAGTAGGGATTGTCGTGGTTCCACCACTGATTAGGTAACTTGCGTTTGTGTATGGATCCATAGTATCGAGCAAGGTTTGAGTCGCGTAGGTAAATTGATCCAACTGACTTTGCAGTGCCGCTTTGTCTGAGGCAGAGGCTGTGTTTTCAAACGTGGTGTAGCAAACTTTCTCTGTTAACCCTGGACAGTATTGGTCGGCGAATGCTTTGTATTTGGGGCTCGCACTTAAGGCGAGATTATGTTTAATGAGTGGGCCATAGTTTGCTGAACCCATTAACAAGTTACCGATTTGACCACCTGAGTTTGCAATGGCCATTCCAGAGAATTTATACAGCGCATCACCACTAGCATCACCGATAGTGCGGTTCGCGTTCGCGACAGCGCTTAAGCCGACGATTCCTCCCAATGAGTGGCCAAGGAATTTTGGTGGTGTCGTCGCGGTATTGTCTGCGTTTGCTAATTGGGAACCAACAAACAACCCTGCACTTTGTGAGTAAGTAATGGCCGCACGCAGCCCCATGATATCTAAGATACTCTGACGCGTGTTGTCACGAGCGACGGCCAAGTTGTTCAAATTGAGGTACGCTAGAATATCGGCATTAGCTGAGCGCTGTGCATCTAAACTGCGAGCACCATGCAGCGGTTGATCAATGGCAATCACGGCGATACCAGCATTGGCTAAATGTGCTGCTGTGAAGTACGCATCTTCTTTAACAGAAGTTATACCGTGTTGGTAAATCACGATCGGCCAGTTTGTTCCCGCGTTAGGAGTAAACAGTAAAAAATCAACATCTTCTAACGATTTCACCTTAGGTACAGGGCTATAGCGTGTAATGATGCGCTGAGGATCGAGTGCGCTGCCATCAGACTTTGTGAGGGTCAATCCCACTAGCTTAAGCTGTTCACTTGGGCTGGTTGCTAGTTGAGTCACGTCGATATTGTTAGCAATGAGCTGATTGGCGATGGTGGCTTTTTCATTGTCATCTGCCAAAGCATTTTTAATCAAGGCCAAACTTGGCATTGCTGATTCAAACGGCTGTGAGTTCCAGTTGCTTCCTTTCTCTAAATAATAAGGGAGCTTAACCGTTCCAGTCGTGACATTAACGTGATAACTGCTGGTTGTGTATTCATTTTCAATAAACGCTTTAGCGGTTGTTTTTTCTGCGCCAATGTAAGTTTGGAAATTTGCATCGTTATTAAGTGCGGTTACAAAATCGGTTGTAGCACCAAAGCTCATGGTGTAAGCGGCGCTCAAATTAAGGTTGTTTGGGTTCGCACCTTGCTTCCAAATGTTGCCAATATCTGTCGTTGCAAGGCCTGCGGCGGTGGCGCCTTTCACACTGTAAAGTGTTTGACCAACAGATTGAGTACTAAACCACGTTGAATAAATAATCTTGGTTTGATCCACCCCTGCCAAAGCGAAAATGCTTTCCACGCCTTGGGTCACTTTTTGTAATGCCCCTAGCTTATCATCGGTATAGATTTTCACTTTGGACTTCAACGCGGCGTAGCTGCTGGATGTGCCTGCAATATTGCCATTCACATCGGTAATCTCATCTGTCACGGCTAAAATATATTCACTGGCAGGGTTGAGCGCTTTGTTTGGCACGATCGCAATTTTATCGCTGCTGGCACTGGCGATGGCAGCAAAGTCGGTGTTCAATGTCAGCACATTTTTAACCGCTGGGCTGCCAATCATACTGTCGGTCAGCTCAATTAAATAAATACCGTTAGAGATAAGACCGTCAGCCAATCCTACGCCTTCAAAGTCTAGAAACAGTGGCATTGATGTTGACCAACCATCCATGGTGCCCATAGCGGCGACTGGATTGGTTAAGGCGTCATCACCCTTGGTTGGAATTTCTAACGTGCCGTCTTTGGCATTCATGAGTGCAAAAGAGGGTAGTGGTACGTTTGCGTTTGCGCCGCTGAGCGTGAATTTTATGCTGGTGTCGCGTTTTAACGCGTCTTGAATGTAGGCTTCGTAAGTGGGTGTTGTGCTTGCTCCCGAACTGTTCGTTTCATCACCACAACCGACTAACCATAACGCAGAGCAGAGCAGCGATATTTTGAATGTTGTTTTAAGCATGACTTATCCCTGAGTTTAGTTGAATGTGTAGTTAAGTTGAATAGCGCTAAGGTAAGCAGTCCCTTGCGATTCAAACGTCAATGTTTCATTGAGTTTGTTGGTTTCGGTAAACGTGCCGCTTTTACTTTTCACCAGTGCAAAACCCGCATCAATGGATAGCGAGTCGCTGATCACGTAGCTCACGCCTGCTGAATACCAATAACGGTCGCTATCTGGAATACTCAATGTGGCTTCGCCCGCTTGTTCATCAAAAGCAAAACCGGCGCGTAGTGTCCAAGTCGAGTTTAATTGATAAGTTGAACCCAATGACCAACGGCCACTGTCTTCATACTTTTCAGATTTATAAAAACACTCTCCGTTGGTACATTGTGATGACGTTGCTTTTAACTCTTTGAATGAACTCCAGTCGGTACGTTGGTACCCGTAATGCAACGCCACGCTATCAGTGAGTTGGTGAAATGCGGAAACTTCCCACATCGCAGGTAGCGTGATTTTTAAACGTCCTTCAACAACAGCGTTTGTTGCAACACCTGAGCTATAGCTTGAAAACTCACCATCATCAAAATCCAGATCAACAGCAGAGCGGTAAGCAAAACCGACACGGTGGTTTTGGTTGAACTCATATAAGCTACCTATGTTCCAGCCCAAAGCCACGGTTTCGCCAGTCATTCCGACTAGGTTGTCAGAGGCAGAGCCGCCAGTAAATACGGCTAAAGCACCTTTATGTCGTGTCAGTTTTGCTTCGGCATAGACGAGGTTAATACCCGCAGCGAGACTAAGCTGTTCGTTAACACGGTAGGCAATATTCGGGTTTAAATTGACAGAAAGAAGAGAAGTATCGCCTGCAAGATCACCTGCATAAATATCATTAGGGTAGTCTGTAGCTACGCCGTAAGTAGTGAATATTCCCATCCCCCAAGCCCATTTTTCATTGATTGGACTGACGTAGTAAGCCGCGGGAACGACTTGCAGTGGCGCAACATCGTTCATTTTCTGTTGGTTTTTCACATCATATACATCAACCTCTGGGTCAACGATGGACAGTGCACCAGAAAACTGCGTCGTATCAAACCGTGTCATGGCTGCGGGGTTGTGTGCAATCACACTCGCGTTATCGGCCACCGCTCCTTCACCAGAGAAAGCACGTCCTAGCCCTGAGGCTGAATGCTCTGCCACTTGGAAGCCTGCAGAGTGAACATTAAACGCTGTCAATATTGATAGCGCGAGTAGCGTGCGGGGTTTGATGATCATTCTCGACCTCCTAAGGCCTTGTTATGGTAGTGGCATTGCAATGCGAGATGTTAATTTTGTGTTGTTGATATGTCAAAGAAAATGATGTCTTTATTTCAATTAGCGGCGAATGATAGTGTGTAAGTATTTGTAAATCAAATGAAAAGTTGACAGTTTTGGTATGACCAGTAGGGTTGTGCTTATTTGGCGGGGTAATTGGTTTCGCTTGTGCTAAAGTTAATTTTTATGCTTCAACACGTTCATAATATTGATGTTTTGGTGGGTGAGTTTAAATTATTTGACCAAAAAATGGTGAAGAAACAGAGGCAGTCACTATGGTGTTTGCAACTACCTCTGTAGTGGGTTTAACGGCCAACAAAAGCAATAACGACACGGTCATTATTTAACGTTCTAGAGAACAGATAGGCATTTTGCTGTTCAATCTCATGATGAATGCCTGCGCCAATGGCAGGGTGTGATTGACGAAATTGGCCTAGCGTTTGCCAATGCTTCAGCAGCGCTTGTCGCTCTTCATCCAGTGACCACACCATGTCAGAACGCGTGCCTTGGTGAAAATCATCGGCGTAAGGGCCAACTTGACGTGCGACTTCATCACCGTAGTAAATTTGCACCGCACCCGGTGCGAGAAGCAATGCATTGGCGGCATTACGCTGCATTTCAAAGGAGTTAAAACGGCTAAAAAACAGCTCGGTATCGTGAGAAGAGAGGTAGCTCACGGGGGTAAAGTCTGGGTATTTCGCTAGCGTTTGCGCGTAGTCGCGGTACACCATCGCCATTTGGCTTAAGCAGGCTGCGCCTTTATCGACTCTTTTTTGCATATCAAAGTTGATCAGTGCATCAAAGCCATCATCAAAATAGGGGCTGCGGTAAGCTGAATGGCCCCATACTTCGCCCATCATCCAAAAGGGTCGCCCTTGCTGCCCGTTTTGCTCGCGCCAAGCTTCTAAACTGCGTGATGCCTCGCTTTTTAAGCGTCGCCATACCTCGCCTTCCACATGTTTTACGGTGTCGACGCGGTAACCATCAATACCAAAGCGTTTAACCCAATCGGTTTGCCACTCAATTAAGTAATCGGCAACGCTATACTGTTCGCGCGCTACCACGCGAGTGCCGGGGTTATTAAGTAGCCACTGCGGCGGTATCATCGCTTGTGTTGATTCAGTGCGAAAATCCGGTAAGCTGGCCAGCGTCATCGTGATATCGCTAGATCCGGGTTTCTGGTAGCCGGGCAACCCAGCGCGAACCCAATCCTTGCCCCACCACTGCGACCAGTTGGCGCTTTGATAATCAATGGATTGATTGTAGCTGTGCCAGTTTTCTTCAGCTTTCGGCATCCAATCAACCCATTTTTGCGGTAAATTTTGGGGATTAACCACCTCAATCTGATCAAATTGCAGGTCAGCCAAGGTGGCGTAGCCGGAATGGTTGAGCACCGCATCGAGCAAGATTTTTATGCCTCGTTTATGCGCTTCAGTGACCAGCGTTTTGAGATCCTCCTCATCACCAAAATTTTGATCGATCTTGGTAAAATCACGCGTCCAGTAACCGTGATAGGCATAAAAAGGGAACGAGCCACTGTCACCACCGCCGACAAAACCGTGCACCTGTTCCACAATCGGCGAAAGCCAAATCGCGTCGGTGCCTAAGCTTTTGATGTAATCGAGTTTGGCAATCACACCTTTTAGGTCGCCACCGTGGAAAGTGCCCACTTCTTCTTTGCCATCTTTTTTACGGCCATAGCTATTGTCGTTACTTGGGTCACCATTGTTGAATCTGTCCACCATCACAAAGTAAATCGTGGCATTGCGGTAGGTAAAGGGTTCGCTGGCGGCATCTGTTGCGGGGGCAAGCAGCACCAATCCACCACTGGTTGGTGACGGCATTAAGGTGACTTGGCTATTTTTCACGCTGAGGATTTGGCCGGTAAATGTCTCTTTTAGTAGTGTGCCATCGGGGAACGTATTGCCCAGTTGTAAGGTCACTTCGCCGCCTTGGTACTGCTCGCACGAAACACTCGGTATCGGCCGTTTAAATTTGCTCGTAGTGGATTTTTTGGCTTGGCGGACAAAGGTTAAGGTCTGCTGCTCGTCATCATAAGCGAAGGCGTAATCGCCAGTGAAACGTATCGTCAGCGGCAGTTCGGTTTCTTGCCCACAATTGAGAGCAATGGGCGCGTTGAATTTGATGCTCTGCTGAGCTGGCGCGCTGCACTGGCCCTCAATCCCTGACACTTTTATTGTGTAGCTTTCTTTGGTCAAGGGAATGACTAAAGGCGTTTTCGCATCCAGCGGAAAGTCGCGGCTAGTCGTGGTGGTCGAAATGGTCAGATTGGGCGCGGCAAACACAACAGGCGCGGCAGCGCAAAGTGCGAGTGTTAACGTGGAGAATTTCATGCTCTATCCTTGGCCTTCATGGGTTAGGGTGATTCGTTTTTGCATTATCGTCAGTCGCTGTAGGGCGAGGTGCTTCATCGCTAACAATAAAAGCAGAGAGAGAAGTTGACATCATTCTTGTGCCTAAGCCTTAAGAATTTGGCGTTGATCACAAAGCATGGCTTGGGGGCGTAGAAGCGATGAATTTCCCAGCGATATAAATTGTCAACGTGTAGTGAATCTCACAACTTCGGCGCGTAATCTTAACTTATTCGGTAGATTCATTGAGCCGTTATCGAAACCTGCTTAGGATGACGGCAATTAAGTCAAAGGAGACAACCAATGGTTGCTAAAGTAACAATCGCGCCGCAAGGGCCAGATTTTTCAGAGCTAGTACAAGGTTACTGGCGTTTGGCAGATTGGGGCATGACGCCACAACAGCGTTTAACGTTTTTAAAACAGCACATTGAATTGGGCATTAGCACGGTTGACCATGCGGATATTTACGGTAACTACCAGTGCGAGAAACTGTTTGGTGAAGCCTTAGCACTGGAGCCCGCGCTGCGCGAGCAGATTCAAATCGTCACTAAGTGCGACATCAATTTGTGTGGCGCAAAAACGCCGCAGCGTAAGATAAACCACTACGATACCAGTTCTGCGCATATCTATCAGTCGGTCAATAATTCACTGGAACGACTCGGTGTGAGCGAAATCGATCTGCTGCTGATCCACCGCCCAGATGCCTTGATGGATGCCGATGAAGTCTCCGAAGCGTTTTCTGAACTGCGCAAAGTGGGCAAAGTGAAGCACTTTGGTGTGTCGAACTTTAGCCCGCGCCAGTTTGAACTGCTGCAATCTCGCCTAGGTAAACCGTTAGTGACCAACCAAGTGGAGATGAACCCGCTCAATTTCGATGTGGTGCACGATGGCACTTTGGATCATTTGCAAACGCAGCGCATTCGCCCAATGGCTTGGTCTTGTTTAGCTGGTGGCGAGATTTTTAACGGCCAGACTGAACAAGCCCAACGCGTGCGCAGTGAGCTAGAAGCGATCGCCCAAGAAATCGGCGCAGACAGTATTGATCAGGTTATTTACGCTTGGGTACTGCGTCTGCCTTCTAAGCCGCTGCCGATTATTGGCTCTGGTAAAATTGACCGCGTCAAAGCGGCAATTGCTGCGCTTGATTTAGAGCTGACCCGCGAGCAGTGGTATCGGGTTTGGGTCGCCGCCAAAGGGCATGGCGTGCCATAGAGCGGATGTTTTTTGGAACAGGTGCTTTTTAGAACAGATGCTTTTGAAAACAGATGTTTTTGCCCCGCGATACGCTTTTCGTATTGCTATTATTTCAGTATTACGATTAGGTTTTAATCTCACTCTCCCAACCAGCCCTCAGTGGCTGGTTTTTTTGTCTACTTCCCATTCACGTCATCCAGCCTGCCATTAACGCTGCATAATCCCCCTTTATCGCAAAGTGGCGCATCTGGCCTATTTGCTGCGTAATCTGTCGTCATCAAGCAAATTTCATCACCAACGAATGAAAGGGACCATCATGATGACGACATTTTCTTATTCACGCTCACTTCGCAACCTGCTACTCAGTGTCGGGTTGCTGCTAAGCATCACGGCTGTTCAAGCTAATCCAAGCGACGCTTTAATTATGCAGTACAACCAAGCGGCCGAAGGCGACAGTGACAAAGTGGAGCTTGTGCTTCACCAACTAGAGCAGTTGATTAAACAGCAAGGGGCCAAACCGCTCAGCTTAGCTTATCTGGGCAGTGCACAAACCCTGCAAGGGCGTGATGCATTCATGCCTTGGAATAAGATGAGATACGTCGAAGAAGGCTTGGCCACCATAGACAAAGGCCTGACTTTACTCAGCAATCACCCGCAGCCGCTTGCTGAACAAGAGCGCGTCATGGGGCTGCCGGATAGCTATTTAACGCGCGCGGTTTCGGCCGCGACTTACACCTCACTGCCCGATATGTTCAACCATTTTGAGCGTGGTTATGATTTGTATCTCGACCTTCTTGTTGAACCCGAATTGACTGCACAACCTTTTGCCGCCACTGCTTGGGTTTATCGATACGCCATTCAAGCCGCCCTTCGTGCCAACGACACTCCTCAAGCAGAGCAATGGCTTGCCCAGATGCAAAACCACCAGAAGCAAGGCAAGCAAGTTGACAACCAGCCAGCAGAGCATCCGCAAATCATCCAAGCCAAGGCTTTGATTACAAATGCGTTGATTGAAAACGGATTGACTGAAAAAACGCATGAATTGAAAAGCGAATGAGGGAGGGCAACAAAATGCTACGATTTGAACAGATCAGTAAAACCTACCAATTAGGTATGCAGCCGCTGCTGGCGTTGAGCGCGGTGAATGGCGAAGTCAAACAAGGTGAAATGCTAGCGCTGTGCGGCCCGTCAGGTTCGGGAAAAAGCACTTTGCTCAATATCTTAGGGCTGCTTGATCAAGATTACCAAGGTGACATTGAACTGGCGGGTTACCCTTACCCAACCGATCCAAGAGAGGCGGCGGCGCTGCGCCGCAAAAAATTAGGCTTCGTTTTCCAAAAATTCAACTTAGTTCCGGTGATGACAGCGGCGGAAAATATTGCTTACCCATTGATGCTAAACGGCTACAGCCTGCGCGATCAGCGTACTTTAACGCGCACTATGCTGGCCAAAGTGGGGTTAGAAACGCTGGCTCACCACCGGCCGGATCACCTTTCAGGCGGTCAGCAACAGCGCGTAGCCATTGCGCGCGCGCTGATCCATAACCCAGAAATGGTGATTGCCGACGAACCGACCGCCAGTTTAGATAGCCATACCGCCAATGTGGTGATCGACATCATGAAAAGCCTTGGCCACGAAATGGGCACCACTTTTATTGTGGCTACGCACGACGCGCGCATGGCCAACCGCTGCGACCGAACCTTGCAGCTTGTGGATGGCAAAGTGATTCAGGAGGTGATGAAATGGGCAAGCTGATTTCTATGGAATGGCGTATGGCGGCGCTGAATTTACTGCGCAATCGCCGCCGCAGCCTGCTTTCGGTATTGATCATTGCCATTGCGGTTTTCGCATTGACTAGCGCCGGAGGATTTGGCCTTTACACTTACCAAGCACTGCGCGAATCCACTGCGCGCGACACTGGGCATTTAACGCTCAGCCAACCGGGCTTTTTTGAGCAAGATGAAGAGTCGCCACTGGCTAATGGGATTGCCGACAGTGCGTTGATTGTTGAGCGATTAATCGACGATAAGCGGATACGAGGCATTCAGCCACGCATTGAGTTTAGCGGGTTGGTCTCTAACGGTAGCAAATCGACCATTTTTGTCGGTTCCGGCGTTAACCATAAAGAGTTTGATATGAAAGGGCCATTTTTGGACGTTCGCCAAGGCAAAACCTTGTCCAATATTGACTCCCCTCGATTTGATGCGAGTGAGCCGGAAGTGATGCTGGCGGTGGATCTCGCCAAAAACTTAAACGTGTCGATTGGTGACTGGGTTACTTTACTGACCAGTACCGCTGATGGCGCGCTCAACGCGGTTGATTTCAAAGTGCATGGCATCTATTCCACGGGAGTGCCTGAATTGGATAAACGCCAATTGTATCTGCACATTCAATCGGCCTCTGAGCTGTTAGCTTCGAATAAAGTGAGCACCTTATCGCTGTTTTTGTTTAGCACCGAACAGACAGAAAGCATGCGGCATTGGGTTGAAAACAAACTGTCATTAATGAGCCTTCGCCAAGCGATTCAAGTGACGCCTTGGCAGCAGCGCGCGTTTTTTTATCAAAAAGTAAAAGATCTTTACGATCGCATCTTCGGCATCATGGGCTTGGTGATGGGGTTGGTGGTTTTCGTCGCGCTATTTAACACCTTAACCATGTCGGTCACGGAGAGAACCCGGGAAATCGGAACGCTGTCGGCGCTTGGCACTTACCCAAATGAAATCGTCGCCAGCTTCATACGTGAAGCCGTACTGCTAGCCATTTTAGGTACGCTGGTGGGTGCGGCGCTCAATGCACTAACAAGCGTGTTATTGATGGTAGTCGATGTGCAAATGCCACCGCCACCGGGACGCACGGAAGGGTATCCTTTGCATATTTATTTTTCATGGGAATTGGTTCTGCTGAGTGCGTTTGGCGTACTGAGCATTTGTATTGCAGCGGCTTGGTTGTCGGCACGCAAAGGAGTCAACAAGCCAATCACGGAGGCACTGGCTTATGTATAAATGGATGATGTTATTACTGATCACGCTTAGCGGTGGCTACTCGGCCGCTGGCTGGGCGGCGCTGGATGCAGGGCAAATGACCAAAAACGCCGACCAATATCGCCTTGGTTACAGCGCGGCTAAAGTCGTCTCTTTGGTGTCGCTTTATGAACGTGGTGAGCTCGATAAAACGCGTCAATATCACGTGTATACCAAAGCCAATCGCGACTCGTTAGTGGTGTTCAAATCCTCCGTTGAAGCGGGGCAAAAAATGCTGATGCTCGATGAAAACTACTGGTTGTTGATGCCAAAAAGCCGCCGCCCTATTCGTATTACGCCAATGCAAAAACTGCTTGGTGAGGCTTCGGTGGGCGATATTTCAACACTGACGTGGGGCGAGGATTACCAAAGTCAATTGATGGGTGAAGAGCAGATAGAAACACCCAATGGTCAACCTTACCTGACGCATAAGTTGTCATTACTGGCTGTCACAGAAGGGGCGAACTACCAGCAAATTATCTTATGGTTGGATAAAGAGAACGATTTCCCAATCAAAGCTTCTTTGTATTTACGCTCTGGAAAACTGGCCAAGCAGGCTTGGTTTCGCGCTGGTGAAAAAGAGGGACGAATGCGCGTAACCAGTATGACGCTGCTTGATCAAATTCAACCGACCAAAAAAACGGTGGTTGAGTATCAACACATCGAGCCCATGGAGCTAGATGAAAAATATTACAACCCCGCCTATCTGACTCGTAACAGTCTATCGGAGTTATGAGATGAAGCGTGTTGCGTTCGCTTTTTTAACCAGTGTATTGAGCTTAGCGGCGCGGGCAGAAGCCCCCAGTTTTGATTGGGATTGGGTAATGAGCGCATCCACCACGGCGCATCGCGACAGCCTTTTTTTTCCTAGTAATCAAGTGCGCGATACGCAGCAGATTGAGGCGTTATTGGATGTAGAAATGAGGTGGCATGGCTGGTTGGGTCTAGTGGCTATCAAACAAAACGCCTTGTGGAGTAGCGATGCACAGCAGCACGCCGACAGCGAGTTCATTCTACAAGAACTGTTTTGGCAAGGCAGCCTAGTGCTGGCTGATGTGCCGTTTGAGCTGACACTAGGAAAAGTGCGCTTGGATTGGGGAGTGGGCTACGGTTATCGTCCGCTTGATCTCTTTCAGCCTTATCGCCGCAATCCGGTCGGTATTCAGGTAGAAGAGGGGGCCGGAACGCTCTCTGCTTCTTATTATGATCAGCAAGGTGAATGGACGCTTTTTTATACGGATTCTTCTTGGACAGAGCAGCAAGGCAGCGAATTACAACAAATGACCGAACAACAAGGGGCGGGCGTAAGGCGTTATCAGTTGATGGGTAATGCCGAATGGCAGGTGATTGCTTACTATGATGACGTTCGACGCGGCGTGCTGGGTAGCTCGTTTGTTACTGTGCTCACTGACGCATGGGAAGTGCATGCATCAGCGCTCTATCAGCGTCACTATTTGGCGTACCAACGGCCCAGCGCGTTGGCTCAAGCAGTTTACTCTCAACAACAAGAGATTGAATCGCGCATGGTTCTTGAATCACGAACGCAAGGCTATCAGGCGCTGATAGGGTTCAACTGGTCGGGAAGTGATGGGCAAAGCGTCATTGCAGAATATTGGTTCGACAGTCGCAGTTGGGGAAAAGAGCAGTGGCAACAAGCGCAGAGCAACGCGGATTCGGTTCGTTATCAGCATAATCAAGCGTTAGGTTGGTCTTACGCACAAGGCTATAACCACGTGAATCTCGTGCAGCATAATGTGATGTTGCATGCTTCGTTAGATAGCCAAGCTTGGCATCATTGGCCGTGGAGCCAGAGTATTGAATGGTTGCAAGGCTTAGTGCCGACACTTGATGTGCTGATTGCACCGCAAGATGGCGGCGTGATCGCTACCCAATGGCTCAATTACTCAGTGTACGATTCGGGTACAGCCTCTATCGAAATCGAACTGGCCGCACGTTTTATGACTGGGCCTGCTGACTCTACATATGCAAACTTACCAGATAAGCATATGATTCTATTAAATATGAAAGGGAAATTCTAATGTGCGAGAAAGTTGAGATTCGAAATCTTGCCAAAAGCTTGCTATTTACTTCGTTGTTTTGTGTGGTGATCGCCTTTACCACTCAGGCCATTTGGCCCAGTGACATCACGTTGCACTTAGCAATAAGCTTTGGCTACGGTTACAGCGCAGTGGCCATTGCTCACTTACTGAGTCGCTTCGCACCGCAGTTGTCCGCACGTTTAGTGAACGTTTTTTCGCTCACGGGGTCGATGATTTTCGGTACGTTACATGCTTATTTATGGCTTAGTAAATACGCGCACTTTAGTCATTTTTCAGCAATGAAACCGGTGATTTTTCTCGGTTTCGTTTTTACTGGCGTTTGCTTTTTCTACTTCTACGCGCATGAACAAAAGCTGATTGCTGAAAAAGCGCTGGAAGCCTCCAAACGGCGTCAATCTGAACAAGAGAAAGCCTTGATTTTGAGCCAGTTGCAGCAGTTACAAAGTCAAATTGAACCCCATTTCTTATTTAATACGCTTGCCAATATCAGCGTGTTGATTGGCTCTGAGCCTTATAAAGCGCAAATGATGCTCGAAAAGCTAACCGACTTATTGCGTGGGTCGCTGCGTAGTAACCGCAATCGCACCACAACGCTACGTGAAGAGTTACATTTAGTCGATGCGTATTTGGGTATTCAAAAAATTCGTTTAGGTGATCGGCTGGATTATGAGATTGCAATGCCTGGCGCAGCGGATGACATTCCTTTGCCGCCGATGCTGTTACAACCTTTGGTTGAGAATGCTGTTAGCCATGGTATTGAGCCGAAAGCCGCGGGGGGGAAAGTGACCATCAAAAGTGAAATTTATGACGAGTGGTTTGAAGTCAGTGTCTGTGACAGTGGCATTGGATTGCAGCCGAGTGCTCTTTCAGCAGGACATGGTATTGCGTTGGATAATATTCGCCAACGCTTAAGCGGTCTATTCGCTGATGATGCGTGTCTCACTATCGCCCAAAATCATGATGCTGGCGTGACGGCAACGATTAGAATAAAGCGGCTATTATTGGACCAACTACAAGGAAGTGCCACATGAGTACTGTCTCTGCGACCGCTATTATTGCTGATGATGAACCGTTATTGCGGCATCATTTAAACCGTGCATTAGGAGAAGTGTGGCCAGAGCTCGATATTGTCGCGCAAGCTGAAAATGGACGTGTGGCATTGTCCATGATTGAGCAGCATCAGCCTGAGGTGGCCTTTATTGATATTCGGATGCCAGAAATGGATGGTATGTCGCTCGCAAGGCAATTGGCTGGTTTGGCAAAGCCACCACTGATTGTATTTATCACCGCCTATGACGAGTATGCCATTCAAGCTTTTGAAGCCAATGCGGCGGATTATTTATTGAAACCGCTTTCTGAAGCGCGTTTAGTGCAGTGCTGTACTAAGTTGCAGCTAAGATTAGCCGAGCATTCTTCTGAGCGACAATTACCTGATTTGCAAACTCTTTTACAGCAGATACAGCATATAAGCCAACAGGCATCGCCGTCGTTTTTAAGCTGGTTAAAAGTTCAAAAAGGTGAAGATATTCACCTGATTTCGGTGGCGGATATGTTGTACGCCAAAGCTGAAGACAAATATTTATCCATATACGTAAAGAGTGATTCTGGAGTGCAGGAGTTCTTACTGCGCAGTTCATTGAAAGAGTTGCTGCAGCAGCTTGACCCGAATCAGTTTTGGCAAATCCACCGTTCAACGGCAGTGAATGTTGCCAAGATAGATAAAGTGAAAAAAGAGTTCACGGGTAAAATGTACGTCTTGATTGGTCATGATAAGTTACCCGTCAGCCGTGCGCTGCAAGCTCAATTTAAGTCGTAACTTAATTTAAACCGTCGTTCGATTGATCGCGTGATTAGCGGTGTGCGATCTGCTTGGCGGACAGAGTAAATTGGAAGAAAGCATCCACAGACATAGGTTCAGAATAATAAAAACCTTGGATGTAACGTACACCCAACAGCTCTAATTCTCTCACCTGATCTTGGTTCTCAACGCCCTCAGCAATCAGCCGCATGTTCAATTGCTTTGCTAGTTTAATCATCGACACTAACACCGAAGTAATGGCTGAATTTTGATGCAAGCTTTTAATAAACACTTGATCAATTTTGAGAGTGTGGAAGTCGTGTTGGTGGATAAAATTTAAACCCGAGTAGCCAGTGCCAAAATCGTCAATGGCGATTTTAAAGCCTAGCTGTTTCAGTCGCTGTAAGTTTTCCATGGCTAACTTCAACTCGTCCACGTTGAAATGGTTGTCCTCGGTGATCTCCAACAGAAGTCGTGGAACAATCGCTGGGTGTTTTGTCGCGTAGCGTTTCATGTAATCCATAAAGTAATTATCAATGATCAATAACCGGCTGATGTTGATGCTGATGTATTGATCGTGCAACGCATGTTTGTGCTGCTCCACACATTCTGTCACCAATTTCAACACACGGTAGGTGATTTGGTGAATCACGCCAATACGCTCTGACAACGGGATAAAAATGGTGGGTGAAATATAGCCTTGAGAGGGTTCATTCCAGCGCAGTAGCGCTTCGCTACCAACAATTCTATTTTCGGTAATATCGACGATCGGTTGTAAATAGAGTTCCAACTGATGGTTTGATATTGCCTCTCTCAAAGAGACTTCTAAGGTATTTCGGCTGAGGTGATAGTTGTAATAAGCAAGATAAATCAAAGAGATAATACTTGCTGTAAGCAAGACAAGCCATAAGTTATCGAGAAAATGGTAAGCATAAGATCCGTTATTTAAGTAGATCTGAATTGAGAGTGGGTAATGATCGGATTTAAAGAGAAAGCTAGTATGAGCAGAATCGATCTCTTCCTGATCACTGCGAATACTTTGGCTTAACACGTTGACCTGATAGCCGTAGTGCCATTTGGCAAGTTTAGGAGCGACTAGGTTCATAAACTGTTCTGGAGGCATCAGTGCATTGAGGCCGCTCATATCTGGCTGTGAAGCATAGACAAAAAATGTTTGCTCTTTACTGCGAGATTTGGTTAATGAAATGGTCGTATTCGTTGGAGATTGTTTAAGCCTGTCAAGAATATGTTTGTACAAATGAATGGTGGTATGGCCTTCATTGCTGGTGCAAAAAATAGTCCCGTGAGCGTTGTACATGCCCACTTCTTTGACCATTTTCGAGCGAAATACATAGCTCCTCAGAGCAATGATGTCTTCTCTTTGGCAGTGCTTTGAAATGTTTTTACTTAACTGGTTCAGTTCATCCGACGTTTGATTGATGTGATGTTCCAGTTGTGTAATGGCTTGTTCACCGAAACGGGTTGCCAGCCGATTAGTGTCGTAAAAGTTTTTAATTATCGCCAAAGCGAACACAAAAAAGAAAATACCCAAAATAGGTGCGAATGTGCTTACCTTTGTCGACAGTATTCCTTTTGCTATGCTAAATGTGCTCGGTGAACTGTCATTATTGTGCATTACAGACAGTGCTCATAGGTTATTACCAGTAAAAATCAGTATTGCTTTGATGTTGATTACTATAAGTAATTAATCCCTAAACGTAACCTAAGTAACTGTCTCAAAAATGAGATGATGTGCAGTAATCTGCTTGCCAATCTCTTTGCTAAACGTCTCTAATTTCATATTTTTCTTAATATACAAGCCGATAGGTTTTCTTATGTGGCGTTTCGCTAGCCAGACTCTGTTTTGACGCTAGTGATGCTTTAACGCACAATTATGCTCAGTGATGTAATTTACATAAATATAAATTTGCATAATCAATTGCGACTAAAATAACAGTTGTCTATTGCTCGTTTTCTGAATCGATTTGCTAAAGAAGTATCTGGGGGCTCTATGGATTTACATGTGGTTGTTCAACCTGCGTTAGTACAAGAAGTGGTTGGTGATGTTATCGCAGCAGATGCCAAAGGTAATGCGCGTAAAGTAAGCGCGGGTGATCAATTAAATAAAGATGAAATCTTAATCACAGTGAATCATTCGTCGGTGACGATACTACTTAATGGCCAAGCTACCGTAGTCGATCAGAATTGTATTACTTGTTTTAGCAATGCGTCACCAGATTCTGAGACCTCCGTTGACTTAGTTCAATTTCCGATTGAAGGCGAGATCAACGCTGATCTGAGCTTATTAGACGAGGTGAGTTTTGACGCAGACAATATTGCTGCCATCCAACAAGCCATTTTAGATGGCCAAGACCCGACCCAAATACTTGAAGCAACCGCCGCCGGAGCAGGTGGTGAAGGCTCTGCAAATGCTGGCTTCATCACCATTGATTACAATTTTGCAGAAGTATTGGCGAGTACGTTTTTCGAAACTGCAGGGCGTGATGCTCAGCAATCATTGACTGAAACGAATTTGAGTCCGTTGCGTTTTACCGCTGGGGGTGAATTATTATCAGCAGCATTAGTTGAAGGTTCGCTCTCACTAAATTCGTATCCACAATCAGTGACGGCAAATGTTTTAATCGCGGCGGGAGATCTGCCGCTGGATGCCGCCTCTTTTGTCCCTGAATCCCTTTCATTAGCTGCGCTATTGTCAGAGCTGAAGAGCGATATTACTTCGGCTGGGCGATCAGTAAGCTTTCGTTATGATGCTACGGCTAACCATATTGTCGGTGAACTTGACGGCAGTGAAGTGCTACGGATTGATTTAGTGGCGACGTCTGTCGGTAAAGACATCAACTTAGAGATAGTGACGACCATTAGTCAACCGATTGACCATGTTCCCTCCGTGGGTGGCGGCTTACTCTCTTTTGCCAATGATCAAATTGCGATTCAATTTGATGTAACCGGTTCTGATGCGGGTGGAAATCCTATTCGCTCGCCGATTTCTATCGCAATCAGTATTGGTGATGGTAATAACCCTGTTATGTCCGATGAACCGTCGACGTCCGTTTATGAGGATAATTTGGCGAATATCGGTTCGGATGCCAGTGCTTCACAGACGATTACCGTTTCAGGACAGTTTGATACTCAATTGGGTTCTGATCAAATTGAAAGCTATCAGTTGGATTTAAGTGCTAACCCGTTGGCGGGGTTAACCTCGGCTGGTGTCGTGGTGCAATTGGCCTCTTCCTCGTCATCGAACGGGGTTTATACCTATCAGGCGAGCGCTAATGGCCAGCCTATTTTTGAGTTGATATTAAACCCAGACGGTCGTTACCAGTTTACGTTACAAGGCGCGCTGGATCATCCAGCCAATAGTGATGAGTTATTACTCAACCTTTCGGTATTGGCAACCGATTATGATGGTGATAGCTCTGAAAGTGTGCGTTTACCAATCAACATTATTGACGATAAACCTGAAATCATTGGTGTGGATGCGCTCAGCGTTGACGAAGACGATTTAGCGTCAGGCTCAGACAGCAGCAAAGAGCCGTTGTTCGCCGAAGGCTATTTCACCACCACCCAAGGGGCCGATACGGTAGTGAGTTATCAGCTTGATACCAGCATCAACCCCATCGCTGGGTTAACCTCGCAAGGTGAAAGTGTGGTATTGGGCGCGGCGACAGTTGACGCCAACGGTAACTACCTCTATCAAGCAAGTACTACCCCAAGCGGTCAGACGGTATTTAGCTTGGTGCTTAACGCAGATGGCAGTTATCGTTTTACCCTACAAGGGCCAATTGACCATACGCAGGGGAGCGATGAGCTACTGGTGAATTTCAAGGTGGTTGCAACTGACTATGATGGCGACAGCGCCAACATTCTGCTGCCTGTCACCATTCATGATGATCAGCCAATCATCGCGGGCGTGCAAGCGCTCAGCGTTGACGAAGATGATTTAGCGTCAGGCTCAGACAGCAGCAAAGAGCCGTTGTTTGCAGAGGGAGTTTTTACTACTCAAAGCGCGGATAAGGTGGTGAGCTATCAGTTGGATACCAGCAGTAACCCGCTTGCAGGCCTAACTTCGCAAGGTGAAGCGGTGAGTTTGGGCGCGGCGACAATCGATGCCGACGGCAACTACCACTATCAAGCTAGCGCTGCACCGAGCGGCAATGCAGTGTTTAGTTTGGTGCTCAATGCGGATGGTAGCTATCGTTTTACCCTGCAAGGTCCGATTGACCATGCGCAGGGGATCGATGAGCTGCTGGTAAATTTCAAGGTAGTGACAACCGATTATGATGGCGACAGCGCCAACATTTTGCTGCCCGTCACCATCCATGATGATCAGCCAATCATCACCGGCGTGCAAGCGCTCAGCGTTGACGAAGACGATTTAACGTCAGGCTCAGACAGTAGCAAAGAGCCGCTGTTCGCTGAGGGAATGTTTACCACTCAAAGCGCCGATAAGGTGGTGAGCTATCAGTTGGATACCAGCAGTAACCCGCTTGCGGGCTTAACCTCGCAAGGCGAAGCGGTGATCTTGGGCGCGGCGACAATCGATGTCAATGGTAACCACCACTACCAAGCCAGCACCACACCTAGTGGCAATGCGGTGTTTAGCTTAGTGCTCAATGCGGACGGCAGTTACCGTTTTACTTTGCAAGGTCCGATTGATCACGCCGCAGGCAGCGATGAGCGACTGGTGAATTTCAAAGTGGTGGCGACGGACTATGATGGTGACGCCTCTGACATTCTACTGCCTGTCACTATTGTGGATGACAAGCCAACGATTGTCGGCATTCGCACCGGTAGCGAACAGAGCGTAGATGAAGATGACTTAGCCACGATCGGTTCTGATCGTTCAGACAGCACCGTTATTGCTGGGCACTTTGATGTGATTGACGGGGCCGATGGTATTGTCAGTTATCAAGTGTCTGATCTCACCACGCCTGTCGAAAATTTAACGTCCGGTGGTCAAGAGATAGAGATCATCCAAATTTCAAGCAGTAATGGTGTCACTGTTTATGAAGCGGTGATTAAGAATACGACGGACGTGGTTTTTCGTCTCACGCTAAATGGCTCGGCCGATAGTTACCAATTTGAACTGCTTAAAGCCATCGACCACCCGACGGGTAATGGTGAAAATAGTTATATTTTAGATCTTCCGATTACCGCAACTGATAGAGATGGCGATGTTTCAGCGTCAGCGAGTTTGCCAATATCGATTGTTGATGATATTCCAACTTTGCATGATAAAAGCATCACTAGTGTTGAAAATACGGCGATAAAAACAGTCAATTTATTTAGCCAAGACAACAATACCTCACCGGATACTCAAGGTGCAGATCATGGTGCGATCACTAAATTTGTGGCCGTTGATGAAGTGGGTCGTGATATTCAATTTAGGGATGGCAATGGTGCAAGCTTAGCTAATGAAATTGAACTTAACGGCGTCACAAAAACGGTCACGGTTGTCGAAATAAAAAATGGTGTTGAGCGCGATTTAGGCACACTGACGATAACGCCTAACGGTAACGCGACATTTAAACCAGTTGCTAGCCTTGAACATGGTGATGATCCGACCATTTCATTTACTGTCGATGTCACTGCGCAAGACTTTGATGGCGATGCCTCAACCGAACAGTTGAACATCAATATTCTTGATAGAAATGCCACTATCACAGTTGCTAATGTTATTGGCGCTGAAGACGCTGGACGCGATGGTGTCACTATTCCGTTGAGCGACCCCAATCAAATCACTAATAGACAAGATAACCAGTCGGGTTTAGATACTTCACCGCTTAAAGTGGATTTGCGAGTCAACCTGCACGATTTAGATCGAAACGAATCGCTTGGCGAAGTGAAAATCACTGCCAGTAATGCTCATGGTGATTTTTATTATCTCAACGACTCTGGTGTCTATGTCAAGCTAGAGGTCGTCAGTGGACGCTTTGTACTACCGGCTGATGCGGTTGAGCAAAGTCTAACGGGCAGCGTGGCGAAGGTTGAAAACTTGTATTTTGTGCCTGACCGTCACTATGCAAGCGCTGATGGTGGCTTCCAACTTAATATCGCTGTACAAGTTTTGAATAATGGCCTACACGATCATAATGTGAACGGGAAATTGCGCATTGAGGTGGAAAGTGTGGCCGATATTGCTACTTGGACCTCAAGCAGCCAATTTCATTATGGTGCAGTAGAAGATAGTGACAATATTACTCTCGATGTTTTAGCGCAGACACAAGATAACAGTACCCCCGAAACAGTCCTGTATGAGATCCGCTTTACTCAAGGTGAAGGTGAGGCGCAGCTAGTTTATGCCGATGGTACGCCGGTTGTAATGAGCTCGGATGCTTCAGGTCACTATTATCTTGTTAGTACGAGTAACATTAACCAAGTACAAGTTGACCCCAATGATAATTTCAGTGGTCAGATCAAACTTGATATTACAGCGATCACGACCGAGCAAAATAACGCTCACGTTGGTAAAGAGAGCGCCCGATCAGAAACGAAAGAAATCGTCATAGATGTTAGCCCTGTTGCCGATATGGGTAGCTTCTCTGTCAATCGAATCAATGTTTTTGAAGATAATGCCGCTACGCAAAATACCGTTGACCCCACCACAGATCACGATCCCTTGTTATTAAGTGAAGTCATTACGATGGCCGGATCCGTTGATTCTGATGGTTCAGAAACACTCTATGTGCGTCTCTCTGATTTTTCAGAAACAGGTGTCACACTGATTTGGTTGGGAGCTGGAGCCAGCGAAATATCCCAAATAACCGATGCCAATGGTCATACTTATTATGAAGTTCCTGAACAATATCTTGACCAAGTTGAAGTGCTACCCCCGTTACATAGTAACGCTGATTTTACCTTCTCTGTTGAAGGGATTATTAAAGATGTGGTCAATCTTTCTACGGGTGCGGTGGCAGATGAAATATCGTTAGGTGCTAAGACGGTTAATGTTTCAGTTAAGGGTGTAGCAGATATTCCAACCATTGATTTTCACTCAAACAGTACTAACACTTGGAATGAATTTAGTGAAAATGGTCTGCAAGTGATTGAAACGACGATTGATGAAAATCAATCCGTTGGCTTTGGCTTTAGTGTGTTATCCGGTGAGCTTGCGGATAATCCAGCGGACAGCTCTGAGTCGATCACCGTTTTGCTGTCGAACATTCCAGATGGTGTCAAACTGTATGACAGTGTTGGTAGCGTGATTAACTTGGTATTTGTTGGTTACGATACTGCGCAGCAACCTATTTATCAGGCGAATCTAACTTCAGCGCAGGTTGATTCAGGTATTCGAGTTGAGCCATCTCATTCATCGACCGAAAACATCAACATCAAAATGACCACCATCGTTACTGAAAATGATGGACATACGCGTCAAATTGAGTCGGAAATTCGCATTAAAGTGGCACCGGTGATTGATGTTGTTGACAACTATCAATCACACTCGCTTGGTAACGAGGACAGCCGCATTAATATTCATTGGCAGCCAGAAGAGGAACAACATCTTGATGCTGATGAATATTTTGCCTCTGTTACACTTTCTGGCTTCCCAGCAGGTAGTACTATTTACGTCGATGGTGTTGTCACGGCCTTAGACAGTGACGGCAAGCTCATTTTGACCCCCGCACTGGGACAGAGCGAGCAAGATTTCTCAGCGCAAGTGCTGACAACGGGTTACGTTCAAGTTCAGCCACCAGAACACTCCAGTACTGATTTTACCTTGAGCACAGAGATTGTGGTGAAAGAACAAGACAACGAATACGTCGATGCAATCAATTCTGGCGAAGGTATTGCTTCGAAAGTCATTCATGGCTCTGTTGATGTTACGGTAAGGCCGATAGTTGAAGCTGATGGACAACTGCGTGTTGAAGACAACGGCGTAGTCACAAATAAAGCTGTCGCAGATGCCTCTGGTGCTATCTACTTTACTATTAATGATGCGGCCGGCGGCGAGCCTAATGCGAACGTTATACGCTTTGATAATACAGACACTCAATCGACAGAAGGTTACCAATCATTAGAAGTGGTCGACCAACTGGTGGTGCGTTTTAGCAATATTACGCCACAGGTACTTGATCAACTACTGATTACTGGTGCAATTAATAATGGGGATGGTTCATGGACCATTGTTGATGAGCAGAATTTCAGTGTAAAAGCACCGAATGGCCTGACATTGAGTAGTGGTAACGATCCTGATGGTGATGGTTATAACGACATCACTGTGACCATTTTTGCCCAAGTGTATGACCAAGGGGAAGATAGCTCTGAAGCCAAAGTAGTTCGACAAGTGCAATCAGAGCTCACCTTGCAATTTCCGCTCACTGCTACGGGCAACAACACGGTAGCGGCTGACATTACTTTAGTTGGCAATGCGGATGATATTGTATTAGGCGTCGAAGATAACGCCATTAACTTAGGTCAGCAAATTCAAGATAAATTGATGGTGAGCGCTTCAGGTTTTGATGGTGTAGAAGATGAGCTCAGTATTGTTATCGCGCAAAGTGTCCTGCCAGCGGGCGCAAGTTTATCTGGTGGTCATTTTGATTTCGTTGATGGCTTGTATGTATACAAAGGTACCGTGAATACCGATGGCTCGATTTCAGGGTTAGAAAATCTGCATCTGCATCTGCCCGAAGATTACGCTGGCGACTTTAATTTGCCGATCACTTTTGTGACGACAGACACGGCTTCTGGTGATGAAAAAACCTTCAGTACGCAAATCCCAGTGGCAGTTTCTCCGGTAGCCGATGTTCCCGGAACGCATCAACCGCAAGATGATAACATTAACCCTAAAGCGACATTGACTGTGGAAGGTTCGCTTGGGTTAGATGCAAATCATCAGCCGACTTCAAGCTCGTCCGACGTTCCGACCAATGACGGCATCGGGTATGAAGATGGTATTATTCATCTTTCGCTCGACATTGACCTTGCTGATATTCGCAATAGCGCCACGGAAGGACAAGAGGTGCTGAGCGAAGTCACCTTAACCCTACAAGGAACCAATATCGGAACCTTTGTTGATGCGCAAGGCAATGATCTCGGTACCAGTATCACTTTTAGTCAGCCTCAGCTACCTGCGGCATTAGACAATGTTTATTTCAAACCCGCACCCAATTATCCGACTGGCGATGATGATAATACCGTCAACATTACCGTGGCGGGGAAAGTGACTGATATCACGCAATTTGATGATACCAATGCCAATGCGTTGGGTGTGGCTAATACTGATGCTGATAAACCATTTACCACACAAGTAAGTTTTGATGTGACGCCAGTGGTAGACGACGTCATTATTTCCAGTGGTGGTAGCAGCAATATTGAAGTGAGCGGTCTGGAAGATGAGTGGATTGTCCTTTCTAAACCGGGTTCTGAATTTATCGTTGATCTGACCGATACAGATGGCTCTGAGGTATTTGTGTCGATCAAGCTTACTGGGGTGCCGACGGATTTTGTCGTGAGTTCTCTCTCTTCTGACTATACCGTGAAAAATAATGGTGGTGGTGAGTGGAGCATTCAGATTAACAACCCAGCACAAACCTCGATCAATTTATCCGATATTGCGATGAAACCTGCGAAGAACTTTAGTGGCGAAGTGGAAATCGGCATCAAGGTCTTTACCCAAGAATCCTTGCTTGGTGTGCCTGTAGAGCATAACGGCAGCTTTAGATTGGATATTGCGCCCGTTGGGGATGTGGTGGATGTTGAACCAGTGACTAACGGCGCTGGCGATGAAGGCGTTGACATTGAAATTGATATCAACGCGCAAATTATCGATAAAGCCGATTCCATTGCAGCTGGTACGAACCATAGTGAAAACTCACCAGAAACGTTGAGAATTGAAGTTTCCGGGGTGCCAGATGGAGCAAGTATTGCATTGCCTGATGGCACGCTGGGGACTTACATCGGTGGTGGAGTATGGCTGTTGAATGCCGATGCGCAAAGCTTAGATAAACTGATTTTTAATTCTGGTGATTGGCATAAGGACACTTGGGCGGGAGATCTGACGATTAAAGTACAGTCGGTCGATACAGGGCTGGACGGTACTGAACATTTGGGGCCTGCGCGTGAGTTTACTGTTTCAGTTGATGTTCAGGCGGTCAATGATGCGCCCACCATTGATAGTGCTACGGTCACCACAACGATTGATGAAGAGGCGGGGCAAAAAGTTACCGGCTTGAGTGTGAGTGATATCGATTATGCAGGCTCACATGCCAACGACATCATGACAGTGATTTTGAGCGTGAGCGAAGGTTTGCTCAGTGCCGTGATTCCCGCGTTAAGTTCTGTCACGCAGAGCACCAATTTGGCTGGAGAACTTGTCCTACAAGGCACGTTATCGGATATCAACGCACTACTTAATAGCAGCGATCCCGCCAGCGGCATTTTTGTTGATGCCACCGCGATTGGTAGTGACCATATTGATCTGACAATTAAGGCCAATGATGGTGGTGTTTATGCCGACAATGTTTCTGGTATGGCGCTAGAAGAGACAGAAACCGTCAGTATTGCGGTGACGCCCAAAGCCAATACGCCGATATTAACCCTTGATCCGAGCTTTAATTATATGAAGCAGACGTATGTTAGCCAAAGTATCAGCGCTCAAGGTATTGCATTGCTGGGGTTAATCGCGGCATTAACGGATAGCCATGAAGTGTTGTCATTGGAGATCGACAGTCTGCCAAGTGGCGCAACGCTTTCCAGTAGCTCGGGCAGCGTGACTGAGCAAAACGGAGTGTGGATTGTTTCCGCTGATGCTATCGACGGATTACAGGTTAGCGGGCTCGATTTAGGGCAACACACTCTGTCGGTAGCGGCTATCTCAACAGAAACGGATGGTAGCCGTGCAGCCTCTGCATCAATTGATATTGCGATTGAAGTATTGCCTGACGGTAGCACGATTGATCAATCAACGAACGGGGATGATGCGCAATTGCTCGCCGGTAATGTTGGAGCGCAGTTGCTAGGAGGCAGTGGTCATGATCACCTTGAAGGTGGCGATGGTGATGACTCCTTAGTGGGTGGTGGCGGAAATGATACCTTGATTGGCGGGCTTGGTGCCGACATCTTAACCGGGGGAAGTGGCGCTGACATATTTAAATGGACGCCCGATACTGTTGATGAGCAAACCGACACTATCACTGATTTCAACGCTGGTGAAGGTGATGTGATCGATCTCACTGATGTTGTGGCCGATTTACATTTGCCCATGGATCAACTGCTCGTTTCGCTACACACTTCTCATCAGATAGAAGCGAAAGTGATGACCAACACGACGGATGTGGAATTGGAAATTCTGACGGACAATAACGTACATCAAACCATTGTGGTGCAAGATCTTGCCAGCCAATTCAATTTTGATGGCATGGCGTCGATTGACATTGTTGGCTTCTTATTGGACAACAACATTATCAAGCATGACGTTTAAATAAAGAAAAGAGCAGTTAAATAAAGAAAAAGTGCACCCAACGGCTTCAGGCTCAGTTGGGTGCACTTTTTTATTTAGCAGTAAACACACCCCAGCGCTGTATCAGTCTGGGGCATTTACAGTGGGTTAACCAATGACGATTTGGCTCAGCACATAACCTAAACAGCACGCACTCACGACTCCAATTAAACCGACGGACATGAACGAGTGGTTGAAGTAGTACTTACCGATTTTGGTGGTGCCTGTGGTATCAAAGTTGACCGTTGCAATATCTGACGGATAGTTTGGAATGAAGAAGTATCCGTACAGTGCGGGCATTAATCCCACCAGTAGCGCAGGTTCTAAACCTAGCCCGAGGCCTACAGGTAGCATCATTACCGCTACTGCGGCTTGTGAGTTCACCACAACAGAAACAATGAATAGTGCAAGCGCGAAGGTCCAGTGATGGTCGGTAACCATCTCAACAATGCCTGATTTAAACTGCGGCATCGCGTATTGGAAATAGGTATCCGACATCCAAGCGATACCGAAGATGGCAATTGCCGCCACCATACCTGATTTGAATACCACACCGTTTGGTACATCTCGTGGGTCGGTTTTGGTTGCCAGTAAAATGATACCGCCAAAGCAGAGCATCATCATCTGGATAACCACCGCCATACTGATCGGTTTACTGCCTTCAACAATAGTGCGTGTTTCTGGCACCATCGCTAGCACGACTATGGTTAATATCGCACCAATGAAAATCAACACAGAATTGCGCGCTGCCGCGGGTAACGTTTCATTCAGCGTTGTCGCGGTTGTGTTTAGGATTTTCTCTTTCCACACTGGATCTTGCAGACGTTCTTGATACTCAGGATCATCATCTAGTTCTTTCCCGCGGCGCAAGCTGTACAAAGACATCAACAGCGTACCGAATAAGGTCGCAGGCACAGTGACCAGCAAAATAGAGAGCAAGGTGATCTCGTGTTGAATATTCGACAATTGAGCAAGGTAGTAGACAACGGCCGCTGAGATTGGGGAAGCGGTAATCGCGATTTGCGAAGCAACAGAAGACGCAGCCATTGGACGTTCAGGGCGGATCCCATTTTTCAATGCCACATCACCAATGATCGGCATGATGGAATACACCGCATGGCCAGTACCCAGCATAAACGTCATTGCGTAAGTGACGAACGGTGCAATCAAAGTGACATTTTTCGGGTTCTTACGCAGTAAACGTTCTGCCACTTGCAGCATGTATTTCAATCCGCCAGCCGCTTCGAGTATTGAAGCACAGGTGACAACGGCAAGAATGATCAACATGACGGTGATCGGTGGTGATGTGGGTGGCATTTTGAAGACAAAAACTTCAATGACCAAGCCAATACCAGAAACCACACCAAGGCCAATACCACCGTAGCGTGAGCCTATATAGAGCATTAATAGCAGGAATAAAAATTCCAAATACAACATATCTGTTTCCTATCCAAAGGTGTTAATGAAAATATTGTCTAACGTAACGTTAAAAAAAGATGAAACCTTGTTCACACAACCATTTACCCTATAAATGAAACGACATTAATCAGAGATTGCTCACGCATTTTATTCAATAAGTAATGAATATGAATAAACAAATGTAACCATTTTGTTGTGCTACAGGTGAGCTAGCGTTAATGATGAAGCTTATTTTCTCGCCGCGTAGGCTGTTTGCCGATCGCTAACCTTAATTTAAGATAGCACAAAGGGTACTGAGCTATTGGCCTTTGGGCGTTGGAATGAAATGCATATGAGAAAACTCATCGTCCATTTGGTAGTGCGTAAACCCAAATCGCTGATACAAAGCACCGACGGGGCTACCTTGCAAATAACAGAGCTTACATGGGTATTGAGTCAGATTGGCTTGGTTGACGACCAGTTGTAACACTTGGCTACCCACCCCTCTGTTTTGAAAATCTGGCAGAATAAAAAAGCGTGAGAAGTAGAGCGTTTCATGCTTGCTCTGCAGTAAATAAGTGCCAATCGGTTGGCCATCAGCGCAGATGATCGTTGGTAGACCAGAATGCCATTCTTGGTGATGCAGCACTTGCTGCAACTCTTCATCCCAGCCAAATATCGCCGTAATAGCATCCATTTCTGCGACTTTTTTTAGATCAAAAGCAAATTGATAATCGCTGTCACTTGCGGGGCGAAAGGTTACCTTCATACGTTTATCTTTTTGTTTAATACGTTGCTTACCAAGATATCAATCGTCGGCGTATTCATGGGCAATCGAAATAAAGCGTTCTTCTATTGCCAAGAAGGCATCAATGACTTCAGGGTCAAAATGGCTTCCTCTTCCGTCCAAAATAATCCCTTTCGCATCGGCGTGAGGCATCGGCTCCTTATAGATGCGTCGGCAAATCAGAGCGTCATAAACATCAGCGACAGCCATTAACCGTGCGCTGAGTGGTATAGCATCACCTTGTAAACCGTTAGGATAGCCAGAGCCATCCCATTTTTCATGGTGCCCATGGGCGATCTCTTTCGCCATAGCGATAAGGTCATTTTTCGCGCCTGACATCTTTTCCGCTTTTTCTAGCGCACGTAGCCCTAAGCTGGCATGGCCTTTCATGATCTCAAACTCATCACTGTCCAGTTTTCCTGGTTTTAATAGTATGTTGTCGGCGATGCCCACTTTACCAATATCGTGTAAAGGGGCGGCTTTAAAGTAGGTATTAATAACATTCGGCGTTAGCTTTTGTTGATATTTTGGCAGCTTAGCCAGTTGCTCGGCTAACGCTTTGACGTAATGTTGTGTTCGCAGGATATGGTTACCCGTATCCGGGTCTCTGGTTTCAGCGAGGCTGGCGAGAGCATACACGACCGCGTCTTGCATTTTATCCAATTCATTTGAACGTTTGATCACCTCTTTTTCCAAGTAGCCATTTTGGTTCTTCAGTATGTCTTTTGAGATCTTGTTTTGCAGGTGAGTATCTACTCTGGCTCTTAGCAACGGTACGCTTACGGGTTTGTATACATAGTCAACCGCACCTAACTCAAAGCCTAGTTTTTGATCTTCAGGGTTATCTTTTGCGGTCAGAAAAATCACAGGGATGTCTTGGGTGTTAGGGTTTGCCATGATCTTTTGTATGACTTCAAAACCTGACATTTCCGGCATAACAATATCGAGCAACACTAGGTCAATAGAAAACTTGTCTAAGATACTGAGCGCCATCGGGCCTGATTTAGCGGCCTTGACATGATATCGGTTAGCCAACCCCTGTGACATAAATGCAAGGTTATCTGGCGAATCATCGACGATTAACACGGTACAATTGTCCAAGTTTTCGATGGGCATGAGTCTTTCCTAATAAAAAATAGCAATTGAGCGGCGAAGGTTGGGTTTAAGTCTAAACTTATCAATAACTATAGCTAATCTCAGCGTTAGTAGAGTGAGAAAATTATTAAGAAGGCGCTTCACATGCGATCCATCCGAACTTTATTCACCGTCTTATTTATTGCTATGGGATTATGTTCCATTGCGATGTTTAGTATCACAGACAAAGTAGCCGCTCTGAGAACTGAGAGCCGACAACTGAACGACGAACTTTACCGTTTCTATCGTCTGTCACAAGAGTTGAAGCAGAGCTCAGATCACTTAACCAAATTTGCCCGAGCCTACGCTTCGACTGGCGATGAAAAGTGGCTCAACCTTTTTAATTATGTGCTGAGCGTCAGAAATGGTTCTGTGCCTTTACCGAAAGGGAATGAGTACGAATTTTGGGATGTCGTTGCACAAAACAAACTACTTGCCCGCTCACTGGGTGGCGCACCAGACAACCCTTCGTTACTCGATAGAATGCGTCTTTCGGGCATTGAATCGGTGGAGTTTTTGGAGCTCAAAAATGCGCTTACTTTGTCTGATTCACTGGTGTCACTCGAAAGAGAAGCCTTCATGGCCATCAAAGGATGGAAAAAGAATAGCCAAGGCGAATTTGTCGACACAGGTGAGCCGGATCTGGAATTGGCTCGGGCTATTCTCTATGGTGACCAATACTTCGCGGAAAAGGCGAAAATTATGCAGGCGATTGGTTCTGCGCATCAATCGATAATGCAACGCATGGAGCAAAACATTCAACGTGCCGATAGCGAAGCGCTGCGTTATGAATGGATAAACTTGGCGTTAGTATTAACCTTACTCAGCGTGATCATCGCCTCCTTTGTTCTGCTGTGGCGTCTTTACATCAATCCGTTAAGTCAGCTACTCAAAACGGTTGTGACTCAAGTCAAACGGGAAGATTACGCTTTTACGATCACTCAAACCGCCTATGCAGAGCTGCAACATTTTATCGACAGTTTGAATGTGGTGTTTCATCATATCGCTGAGCAGCTTAGCCAAAATACTTTACTTAAAGATTTCAATATCATCCTGCGCAAAAACGATTCTACGGACCGTTTGTGTAATGAAGTTACGCAATTCTTACTGCATCAATTTCCTTTGGAAATGGTTGGCATGTACATCTATCAAGAGGGCGTATTAAAACGAGTGGCTGGGGTGGGTTATGGTGAGCATTCGGCCAGAGAATACACCGATCCATCCTCGACGCAGCTCAGCGTGTTGCTCAGTGGTCAGCCCTATGCGATGAAAGCACTCGATGGCAACTGTCACATTGAATTTAACGGTGGCAAGTTAGTCATTAACGAAGTGTATTATTTGCCGCTGCACGTCAATCAGCATCCTGTCGCTTTACTAGAGCTGGGTACTATCGGGTCGTTGTCGAGTTTGCAATTTCAGTGGTTATCGCAAATGTTGGATGACTTATCGGTCAGTATTCAGTTGAGCCAAAACATTGAAATTCAGCGACGAGCCGAGCAGAAAGTACTCGAACAATCTCAACTGAATCAAGAGATCCTCGATGCGACGCCGAACCCCATGTATTGCTTGTCGGCCTCGGGTACGTATCTCACCATTAACGCTAAGTTTATGGATTTAGTTGGCCTGTCGGCCGAGCAAATTATCGGTAAATCGCCGCAAGATATCTTTCAAAATGAAACGGCGACCATTTTTGCCCAAGTACATAAAAGGCTTGGAGAGGAGCAGTCTTCGCAAGATTACGAATTGTCTCTCTATGACGCTTCGCACCACAAAAGAGAGATGTTGGTATACGAAGCTTCTTTCCAAAATAATCGTGGTGAAGTTTCTGGAATTGTCGGAATTTTGCTTGATTTAACCGATCGCAAGCAGATGGAAGAGCAATTAAGAGAAGCTAAAGAGACCGCGGATGCCATGAGCCAAGCCAAAGGCGATTTCCTCGCGAACATGAGCCACGAGATCCGTACACCAATGAATGCCATTTTGGGCATGGCCCATCTAGCGCTCAATACCGAGCTCAATCCTACGCAACAAAAATACATTTCACGGATTAATGAATCGGCGAAAAACTTGCTTGGCATCATTAACGACATTTTGGATTTTTCCAAAATAGAGGCGGGCAAGCTGAATGTTGAGCACATTGATTTTAGCCTTGATGAGGTATTGGATAACCTCACCACCTTGATTTCGCTAAAAGCCCAAGAGAAAAACATCGAGTTTTTATTAGATATCGACCCACATATTCCTGTGGGCTTGGTGGGCGACCCGCTGCGTTTGGGGCAAGTTCTCGTTAACTTATGTGGCAATGCGGTGAAATTTACCGAACAAGGGGAGATCATCGTTTCGGCGCGAGTCGTGGGGCAAAACGACGCTAACGTGACCTTGAAATTTACCGTTTCTGATACAGGTATTGGCATTGCTGAATCTAACGTAGCCACTCTATTCTCTGCATTTTCTCAAGCTGATAATAGCATTACTCGCCAATATGGAGGCACGGGCTTGGGGCTTAGCATCAGTAAACAGCTAGTCGGATTGATGGGGGGCGACATTCAAGTTCGCAGTGAAGAAGGGTCAGGATCCACCTTTGAATTCACGGTTGAGTGTGGGCTGCAAGAAGCCAAAATGCGCGATATCGCTAAGCCACTCAGCGCTCTAGCAGGCAAACGTGCGTTGGTAGTCGATGATAATGACTCGGCACGCAATATTTTAATGACCTTGCTCAATGCGATGCATTTTGAAGCGAAGTCAGTCAGTAACGGTTTTGAGGCGCTAGATGAAATTCGCAATACGCATTTTGATATGCTGTTTATTGATTGGAATATGCCGGGTATGAATGGCATAGAGTTGCTGCAGAGAATGAAACCATTGGGTGTTTTTGATAACACTAAACGATTCCTCGTTACGGCTTACGGCCGAGAAATTTCCTTGGTGGGAGAAAACAGTAAATTAGTCGATGCCTTGATTGTGAAACCTGTGAACCCATCAAATCTCCTTGATGCCATTATGGACAGCTACGGCATCGAGCAATTAAGGCAGAGCCATGAGTATCTTGATCATGATACAAGGCCAACATTTATTGGGCAAAAAGTGCTTTTGGTAGAAGATAACGAAGTGAACCAAGAGGTGGCTTTCGGCCTGTTAGAAAGTACTCAATTGAGCATTGTTCTTGCTAATAATGGACAAGAAGCTTTGACGAAATTGCAGCAAGAAGCTTTTGATTTAGTGCTGATGGATATGCAGATGCCCATTATGGATGGTATCAGTGCGACGAAAGAGATCCGCCAACATGAGGAGTGGAAAACGCTACCGATTGTTGCAATGACCGCCAATGCGATGTCTTCAGATGTCGAGCACTGTTTAAATGCAGGTATGAATGATCATGTGGCGAAACCAATTGATGTACAGCGCTTGTACCACGTACTACGCAAATATTTAAAGGCGGATGAAACCACGCCAGTACCCTCTACGGTATTACCGAATCAAGTGAAACCGAGCACTGGCTACCCAGAATTGACGGGTATTGATGTGGAGCAAGCGATTTTCCGAATTGGTGGCAATGCGCAGCGATACTTTGAAATATTGGATCACTTCCTTGCCAGCCAGCAGCAAGAAATAGCCGCATTCCCTAAATTGATTGATAAGGGGCAGTGGGAAGAGGCAGAGCGAGTGATGCACACCCTAAAAGGTTCAGCGGCTAATCTAGGGATTGAGCCTATTGCGCAGCTAGCCAACGAGATGGAAGGGGTAGTACAGCGACATACGAAACCCGCCATTCAAGATCTCAACACGGTATCAAAGTTGATGTCTACTTTGTTGGATGAGCTAAGGGATTGGGAGCTGACACAATTACATCCGCAGCAAGAGCGCCGTGATATTGCGTTGCTCTACCAACAATTAGTGCAATGTGTTGAAAACTACGATGCTGATGCGATTCATATGATCCACCAAATTAAACAATGCAATTTATGGTCTGACGAGCAAAAGAAAAGTTTGATGCATGCGATTGAAGATTTTGATTTTGAAGCGGCTAAAGAGGTATTGGCTCAGTTGCCAGTACCGACTGAAAAAATAAGTTGAAGTATGATGGTGCTTAAAATTGATGCAATAATTGTGGCGTAAAATTCGACATTTTGGCCATTCTCATCCTATGCTAAGAGCAATAATAACAATGAATAAACAGAAATAATTTCGTTGATAAATGAAGAAGGATACTTTTATGAATATCAACAACACCATGAAGCTCGTGTTTGCTGTCATCGGTATCGGTATTGTCATTAGTGTTGTGACGGTATTACAGCTCAATGGGCTAATGCAACAAGTTGATAATATGGCTCAAGTTCGTTATCAATCTTACCAAGCGGCCGATGAGCTTCGTCAAAGCTCTGATGATTTAACTCGGTTGGGCCGAACTTATGTGGTCAGTGGCGATGAAAAGTATGAAAAAATGTACATGGATATTCTTGATATTCGTAATGGCAAGAAACCTCGCCCGCAGAACTATCACACGATATATTGGGACCTTGTGCTGCAATATGGACAAAAGCCTAAAGCAGACGGTAAGAATATCTCTCTCAACCAAATGATGACGGATCTTGGTTTTACTCAGCAAGAGTTTAGTTTGCTCAAAGAAGCTCAAGCTAATTCAGATGGCTTAGTGAACATGGAAGTCAAAGCGATGAATGCTGTTAAGGGGCTTTACCCTGATAGCAATGGCAACTACACCGTTAGAAAAGAGCCAGACCGTAATATGGCGATTTCTCTCTTACACAGTAATGAATACCATCAAGAGAAAGCCAAAATCATGGCTCCGATCGATAAGTTCTTTATTGAATTAGAAAATCGAACCAATAAACAATTCATGGATGCGGCGCAGAAAGTAAAAAGTACGGTATTGATTGGTAATATCTCCTTAATTAGCGTTTTTGTTATTGCCATTATTGGGTATGCCATTGTTAACCGAAAAGTAGTGAAGCCGATTGATACCATGGCTAAATTGCTACAACAAGTAGACAAAAATTCTGATTTGACTTTGCGAGTTGACGATAACAGCCACAACGAACTGGGCATAATCGGCGGTACAATTAATAAGGTGCTTGGTAGTTATGCCACCACCATTAGCAAAATAAACCAAGTAAACCATACCATTTCGGCCATCTCTGAAACGATAAGCGATGTCACCAAACAAAACGTCAAAGTGGCGAATCAGCAAAATCAAGAACTTGAAATGGCGGCGACGGCGATGGAAGAGATGACATCGGCGCTCTCTAGCGTGGCGGAAAGCACCACCATGGCCGAGGAGTATGCGGGCAGCGCAGAAAAAGAAGCCAGTACCAGTAAACAGGTCTTTGATAAAACGACCCATGAATTCGGTGAATTAGAGGGTGAATTTACCAAAACATCCGAGATCATCCAGCAACTTGCGAATGAGTCTAATAACGTTGGTAATGTGCTTGATGTGATTAAAGCGATTGCTGAACAAACCAACCTACTGGCATTGAACGCGGCGATAGAGGCTGCTCGTGCGGGTGAGCAAGGTCGCGGTTTTGCGGTGGTAGCGGATGAAGTACGCTCACTTGCCCAACGAACTCAACAATCGACGGGTGAGATCGAAAGCATGATTTCGATGCTGCAAGAGAAAGCAGAACAATCGACCAAAACGATCCGGGTGAGTGCTGATAAAATGCAGTCAACGCGCTCTAATATGTCGGTGGCGAACGAAGCGCTTGGTACCATCCAAGGATCGGCGATTGAGATCCATAAATTGAATACGTCGATATCGGCTGCGACAGAAGAGCAATTGGCTGTGAGCGACGAAATTTCCAGCAATCTCAGTAACATTAAAGCCCTTTCGGGTGATATGAACGTTGCCATCAATCAACTCGGGCCTGTCGTTGTTGATTTGCAACGTAATGTCGATGAGTTAAATAGCGCGATTAAGCACATCCGCACTTAAATTTAATATCCTCTCCTTGCTATTTTTTAGGCTCTCTGTATTGAGAGCCTTTTATTTGGCAACATTTTTATACCCTTCCTACTTGAAGCTGCAGCGGTGTTGGCTACGCTCGTTCACCCCAATCACATAGTTTGCCTATGCTCATGGGGACTCACTCACTTGCCGCCTACCTGCAACTCCAAGTTGTTTGGGTATATTTTCAGAATGATACTCGCTTAAGTGGTCATGGTAATACCGCAAGGTAGGTGATACGTTAAAGCTCTTGCTTCGGCTGACTTCTTCTTGCCAAACGTTGCCAAGGTAAAGAGAGCAAAATGAAGATAGTCAGAGCATACAGCATTGACCAGCCTAAGCAGATAAATACCGCAGTGCAGAGGATCAACGAAATCGCCGCCAACAGTTTGTTGATGCCACTGAGCAATTTATAAGCGGCGAACATCGCTAACAAATAAACTAAGACAAAGATTCCATTCGCAAGTTTTAGGAAAAATTCCAGATTGAGACCAGACCATTCACCAAGCAGGCAAGAAGCCATTAATACAACTCCAACAGCAATGGTTGCATTGGCTGGAACGCCGCGGATTGAAATTCTAGCGATTGCGCTTTCTGGTCGATATTGCCTTGCTTGTGCCCACACCATGCGAGATAAGCTTTGCGTGTATAAATTGATGCTCGCAAAGCATGCAAAAAAGCCGATAAGGCTTATCACCGTTGCCAAACTGCTACCAAAAATTTGTTCGCTCAGCCAAGGAATGGAGGTGCTATCAAATTCTGCGCTGCCATACGCACCAAATTTGAGGATGACTACCGAGCATGCCCAATAGGTGATTCCAGCCACAAAGCAGCCGACAATGATCGCGATCGGAAAATCGCGCTGTGGGTTTTTAAACTCTTCTCCCATATGAGCGAACGCTTCAATGCCAACAAAACACCAGAACATCACTCCGAGTGCAGCGCCAATCGGCCAAATACTGTCCGTGCTGAGTGCGGGCATGGTTAAATCTGCAGCACCAACATCGCCTATCCAGAAAAAAGCACCAACTAATACGAAAATGCTCAGCGCAATAACGGTTTGTAACTGCCCGGAAGATTTGGTGCCCGCCAAATTGACCGCAATCAGCAACAGTACGGTTAATACTTGCGCCATCATCGCCGAGTTGAGTGGCGCAGGGAGGAGTTGTTGAGCAAAGCCTGCCGCCAATGCGACAGCGGCCGGAACGCCGACAGGGATCACGCTGACAAAAAGCCAAGCAACCGAGCGTTCCAACTTAGCGTTAAAAGCTTGGCGGACAAAGTAGGCGGTTCCGCCGGCGTTAGGGTAACGCTTACCCAGAGCGGCAAACGTCAGTGCAATCGGGCAAATCGCCACAAACAGCAGTAGCCATGCCCACAGTGAGAGCTCACCTGCAATACCAGCGGCAATCGCTGGGATCATAAATAACCCTGTTCCCATTAAAGTGGTGGAAAGTTGTCCAATACCAGACAGCAAGGTGATCTCTTGTTTTAACTTATTCACGGCTTCCGTTCCCAAATATCGTTCTGGCGGTTAGCATACGCTGAAGCGAAATAATATGCATCTATCTCAGTTTGCCTATGCCCATTGGGTGCAACGGCTAACCTGCAACATCAGGCCGTTTGGGCAGTGCCACATTCAGGTAGCGTTATGCGAGTCATTTCGTTATCGTCATTACCTTAAATCACCGAAACAACAGCGAGAAATCCATGACATTCACCGTTTGGTTATCACTATTTACCATTTGTATTTTAGGCGCGATGTCGCCAGGGCCAAGCCTAGCGATGGTGGCCAAACATAGCCTCGCTGGTGGGCGTAAAAATGGGTTTGCAACGGCGTGGGCGCACGCATTTGGTATTGGTGTCTATGCCTTCATTACCTTAATTGGCTTAGCGGTTGTACTGCATCAATCCCCCTTACTGTTTAAGACAGTAGGCTATGCAGGCGCGTTGTATTTGGCCTATTTGGGTATCAATGCATTACGTTCAAAAGGGGGCGTGGCGGCTAAATTAGAATCGGGTGAGACAGTCAGTGTGTGGCAGTCGGCTAAAGAGGGATTATTGATTTCTCTGCTTAGTCCTAAAATTGCGCTATTTTTCATCGCGTTATTCAGTCAATTTGTCGCCATCGGCAACGAACTGAGTAGCAAAGCTATTATTGTGTTAACACCATTTTTAGTGGATGGACTTTGGTATACGTTCATCACCTTAATTCTTTCTAGCCCGATATTACTCGATAAACTGCGCGCGCGTGCCGTATTGATTGACCGTTTGTCGGGCGTAGTACTGATTGCGCTTGCCATCCGTGTCGTCATGACTCTTTAGCTAATACCAAAAAACGGGAGGAAATGCCTCCCGCTTCTAATGAGTTTCGCCGTGCCAATGAAAGAGGGCGAATAGGGTTTTCATCGATAGTGTGCTTGAGCTTTTTCTTCATATTCACCTTCAATAACGTAGCCGCTTTTTGACGTAAAGGTGTGGCGCTTGAGCTGCTTTTCTATACGTTTGCCAGTGATGATCGCTGCAATAGCGAGAGGAATGGCGAGCAGCAAGCTCAGCATCAACGCGAAAAACCCTACAACCAGCGCAAATGTAGTCACAATAAATCTATTCATAACCTGTACCTCTTTCTGAATTGAAGCTAGGTTAACGCAGCCAAGATGAATCCAACATGAATGTTGTGTCTCTAATTTTTTGGAGTTGTATGGACGATGTTCATTCCCCCAATAATATTGGGACTCTGACAGACGGTTCAAATTTTTAGTCATTTTGACACCTTGGTGTCTTTATTTGTTATTTTTTGGCAGTCAAATTGACATTGTTGTTGTATGGTTTTTTATTTATTCTTTTTAAAAACAAGTGGTTATATGTTGGCATGTATTATGCCATAAAGGCTTCGGATAATAAGCGTGATCGACACGCCTCAAATAACTGGAGCTAAAATAATGTTCTGTATTCAATGTGAACAAACCATTCAAACCCCTGTGGCAAAAGGTTGTGCCTACTCTCAAGGCATGTGCGGTAAAACGGCTGAAGTTTCAGACTTACAAGATGTATTAGTGTATTCATTACAGGGCGTCTCTTTTTGGGCCAATTTAGGTCGAGCGTGTGGTGTGATCGATCAAGAAATTGATCAATGGGCTCCCAGAGCCTTCTTTGCCACGTTAACCAATGTCAATTTCGATCCTGAACGTATCCTTGAACTCGTTCAAGACTCCACGCAGTACCGTCAACGTTTGGAAGAAAACGTGAGAGCGGCTGCGGTACTTATCGGATTTGAATTGCCAGAGTTGTCGGCCGCTGCGAGATTTGAGTTACCACAAACCAAAGAAGCGTTGTTAGCATTCGCACCGATAGCAGCCGTTAACCGTGGGCGTGAAAGCCTACATGAAGATGTGATTGGCTTGCGTTTGCTTTGTTTATATGGGTTAAAGGGTGCGGCGGCTTACTTAGAACATGCTCGCGTTTTAGGCCAAAGTGATCAAGCCGTGTACGCTGAATACCACCAAATTATGGCTTGGCTTGGCACTGATCCAACTGACCTGCAAGCGTTACTCGATACGGCAATGCAAATTGGTATGGTCAATTACCGCATTATGGAGATGTTAGATACGGGTGAAACCGAAACCTTTGGCCACCCTGAACCTACGAGCGTCAATGTGAAAACGGTGGCGGGTAAGTGCATCTTGGTTTCAGGCCATGACTTACATGATCTGGAAAAAATTCTGCAACAGACTCAGGGTAAAGGCATTAATGTCTATACCAATGGTGAGATGTTGCCTGCTCACGCTTACCCGCAGCTAAAGAAATATCCGCATCTTGTGGGCAACTATGGTAGTGCTTGGCAAAATCAGCAAAAAGAGTTTGCTAACTTCCCCGGTGCAATCGTGATGACATCAAACTGCTTGCTCAACCCGAATGTAGGGCAGTATGCCGACCGCCTATTTACCCGCAGTATTGTCGGCTGGCCGGGTGTGGCACACGTTGAAGGTGACGATTTCAGTGAAGTGATCGAGTGCGCGTTAGCCCAGCCCGGTTTTAAACACGATGAAATAGAGCAACATATTACGGTTGGTTTTGGTCGTAATGCATTGATGGCGGCCGCGCCAGCCGTGATTGAACAAGTCAAACAGGGCCACATCAAACACTTCTTCCTTGTAGGAGGTTGTGATGGTGATAAATCTGAACGCAGTTACTACACTGATTTCACGACGCAAGCGCCGGAAGATAGCCTCATTTTAACGTTGGCGTGTGGCAAATTCCGCTTCAATAAAAATCAGTTTGGTGACATCAATGGCATACCGCGTCTATTAGATGTTGGCCAATGTAACGATGCGTATTCAGCGATTCAACTGGCACTCGCACTGGCCAGTGAGTTTGATTGTGGTGTGAATGATCTCCCACTGACATTGGTTCTTTCTTGGTTTGAACAAAAGGCGATTGTTATTCTACTGACGCTACTCGCGTTAGGTGTGAAAGGAATTTATACCGGCCCAACCGCACCAGCATTCCTCACCGAAAACTTGATGAAGATTTTGCAACAAGAGTTCGATCTACGAGGAATTACTACTGCTGAGAATGATTTAAAAACAATTTTGGCTGCGTAATCGTCAGCATTAGGCTCTGCGTGTTCAGAGCCTAATGCCGCTTAAGATGTTTGAATAAAGCATGATTTGAAAAAAGTATTGTATGAGGGATGGGTATGTCAGCTTGGGCTTACCAAGATGTGCTTGAATTAAGTTGCCGCCAAAAATGGGCAGAAACCGAGGAAAGCGTCAGTTTTGAACTGGCCTCGAAAGAAGAGAGCGCCTTTCATTTTAAACCGGGTCAATCTGCAACTTTAGGCTTTGAATTACCAGAAGGCGTGGCGTTTCGTGCTTACTCCATCAGTTCAATGCCACAGCAAAACTTTCTGCGCTTTACGGTTAAACGAGTAGTAGGCGGAAAGGTTTCAAACCATATTGTCGATGCATTGAGTGTTGGCGATACAGTCTCGGTGCTACAACCGCAGGGTGCATTTAACAGTGTAGATTGCGCGCCGAAACGAAAAGTGACACTGATCAGTGCGGGTTGTGGTGTTACCCCTGTGATGGCTATGGCGCAACAATGGCTGCGACAAGGCGACATTGAGATCGATTTTATTCATGTCGCCAAAAGTGTTTCCGACACCATTTATTACGCAGAGCTGCAACAACTGGCACAATGTTATCCGCAGTTTCATTTAAAACTTCTGCTCAAAGAGACGAAGGGCAGCTCGCATCAACAAGGGCGGCTGAGTCAGGCTTGGTTGGTCCGATTGTGCCCTGATATTGCCGAGCGCAGTGTGTATCTGTGCGGTCCCGTTGGTTTTATGCAAGATGTTAAAAGTTACCTACAACAGCTTAATTTTGATATGGCACACTTCTTTGAAGAGAGTTTTACTCCATCAGTGTATGAAAGCGAAGTGAGCCACCACAAACAAGAGAGCTCAGATCAAGACGAGATTGAGCCTCAGGAGGTGACAGTCAGCACGCCAGCGTTTGCATCATCCGTGACCGTGAAAAAGGGCAGTTTACTGCTCGATGCGTTAGAGAAAGGTAACGTACCAATGATTGCGGCTTGCCGAAGTGGGATATGCGGATCGTGCAAATGCAAAGTGAAGGTGGGTATGGTCGAGCGTTTGAGCACCGAAACATTGAGTGCACAAGAGATTGAACAAGGCTATGCCTTAGCGTGTTCAAGCAGATTAGTTTCGGACGTTGAAATCTCATTGAACTGATCACTTCATAAAAAAGCCGCCTTATATCAAAAGGCGGCAAGCAGGGGGAGGTGAGATAAACACTCACTATTATTATGTTGTGGAGATAAAAACAATATTAAGCCGTTTACTGGGCTATAGCTGGGAAAGTTCGGTAACGAACGCCCATCATCTGCTCCATACAATGTACAACTTGGCCGCTGTAGCCAAATTCATTGTCATACCAAATGTAGAGCACGCAACGGTTGTCTTGAGCGATCGTCGCTGCGCCATCAACCACGCCAGCATGGCGAGAGCCAACCAAATCACTGGAGACAATTTCTGTTGAGTCGGTGTAATCAATTTGCGCTGAAAGTGGCGAGCTAAGCGCCATTTCACGTAAATACGCGTTAAGATCTTGCTTATTCACTGCATTGGCTAAGTTGAGGTTAGCCACGGCCATCGACACGTTTGGCGTGGGGACACGAATCGCATTACCGGTTAACTTACCCGCGAGTTCAGGTAACGCTTTGGCAACCGCTTTGGCGGCACCCGTTGAGGTTAACACCATGTTGAGCGATGCGCTGCGGCCACGTCGTTCACCTGAATGGAAATTGTCGATAAGGTTTTGGTCATTGGTAAAAGAGTGCACCGTTTCGATATGGCCAGAAAGTACACCATATTGATCATGAATCGCTTTCAATACTGGTGTGATAGCGTTGGTGGTGCAACTGGCGGCTGAGATAATGGTGTCTTCGGGCTGAATATCGGCGTGGTTTACGCCGAACACGATATTTTTAATCTCACCTTTGCCGGGTGCTGTCAGCAGCACCTTGCTTGCCCCTTGACAGTCCAAGTGTTGACTAAGCCCTTCGCTATCACGCCAAACACCAGTATTGTCGACCACTAACGCGTTATGAATACCATAGTGTGAATAATCAACCTCTTGTGGCTTATTGGCGTAGATGATTTGGATATAATTGCCGTTGGCAATAATGGCCTTGCGAGCCTCATCGATGATGATGCTGCCGTTAAACTGGCCATGAACTGAGTCACGGCGTAGCAAGCTTGCCCGTTTTTCTAAATCTCCAGCTTTACCCCCACGAACGACAATCGCTCGCAAGCGCAGTGGATAGCCCGGGCCACTTTTTTCTATCAAAAGACGAGTCAGCAAGCGACCAATACGACCAAAACCGTACAGCACCACATCCTTAGGCTCACTGAGTGTTTCACCATTCAACGCACCATTAAGCGCCGTTAGCAGGTAATCCTCAAGGCCATGTTCATCATCATGTTGTTGCCAAAATTGATGAGCAAGTTGGCCAATGTCGATACGACATGGCGACAGAGCAAGCGTGGTCAACTTTTGTAAAATCGGCATCGTTTGCTGGGTTGAAAGCGCCTCGCCCGTGTAGCGACGGACAACACGATGTGCTTTGATGATATCAATGGTGGTGGCGTTGATGAGTGTTTTTCCAAATAAAACCACTTCAACACCTTGTTGGCGATAAAGCTGGCCGATGAGGGGGGACATGGATTCAGCAATCGTTTGGCTGGCTTGCCAGTCTGAGAGATGTTTCTCTGGGCTCATATTGACTTGGGACCTTTCACGTTATGTTAAGCAGTAATGTTCACAGTGTAGGGCTGGTGAACGCGTATCTTGCACGGTCATCTGTGCTGAGATACAAGTCGATGTTTATTGTTGTTTTTATGTGGCCGGATTGTAAATGAGGAATGGTTATTCTGCTAGCAAAAATAATGGCGACATTTTTTACTGAAAACTAGGTAAAAATCAGCGTATTGAGTGGTTTTTGGCGGTGGTTAGAGATATTGACAAATTCTAAAGTCGCGACTTATTTTGTGATGATAATGGTCTGCTTCAAATATTTGATGCCTGAGGTTTTTCCTTTTTCATAAAAATGATATTAGATTCAAATTGTTATCTTAAAATATGGTGAGTTTTCGGCTAATTCACCATCACGCTTATTGGATGAATAGTGACGGGCAACGCTTTCGTTACTGCGCTGGTTTTATCTTAATAAGAGCGCAGACGCATAAAATAACGTCTACTATTTAACCATTGGCTAGGATGTATTACTTTCAAGGATGATAACAATGGTAATACTTACCCACTTCTCAATTAAGGCACGGCTGTTCTTACTCTGCCTCATACCAACACTGGTTATTCTGGCTGTGGCATGGCGTCTATTCCTCCCATTTGAAAGCCGTTTAGACACATACCATGTATTGAACCAAAAGATTGGAGCAATCAATCAGGTCACCACCAGTTCAGCCCTTTTTTATACCTTGCTCAGTGCGCAGCTGCGCAGCGAAAATAGCGAGGACTCTCGGCCGCAGCTCAAGCAGGAGCTAGCTGAATCGCTGGATAAAATTGTGCTGGATACAGGTTCTACAAATAGTCATTTTGGGAGTAAAAGCAACCGTACATTGATAGAAAACCGTGTGCTTGACCTTCACCATTTGTTGGATGAGTTGCCGTCGGCCTCACAAAGCGAGACCCTAGAATTAGGCCGCCAAGTATTTAATCTTTTGTATGAAGTGATGGCCGATCTGCAAAAAACCAACAGTTTTCTTGCGCCTGTTGATATCCATACCTTGGATCTGATGTATAGCGACCTGCATTGGTTGGCATTTTGGGTGCAAAAAGAGGCGTGGTTAATCAAAGAATTAACCATGGTTCAAGGGGTGTTTCAATCTCGACAAACAGAATACTTTCAAGCTGTTGAGCGCCAGCAACAATACTTCGAACGTATCATTGATAACGGTGCTCAACTCGAAAAACTGATGCTGTCGTTTACGCAACCTGAATTTCGCCAAGCCGCTTTGATTCGCGAAAAAATCGTTAGTAATGAAGCTGATCCTCAAGCATTAGCTTCTTATGTCAAAAATGTGGAAGAGCATTACTTGGCGATAGATAACCTGGTGCAAAGTGTCAACCAACACTTATCGGCTCAACTGAATGTGCGTCTCCAGCAAGAAAAAATGAGTATGTTAAGTATATCGGCATCGCTGTTGGCCGTGTTGGCGCTGCTGTTTGTGCTAGGAGCAAGTACCTCATCTCGCATCTCGTCAAAGCTTAAGCGGATCATCAATACCATGAGTCGATTGCGTGAAAAGCAGAACGGCATTGAACAGATCCCGATTGATGGCAAAGATGAGTTTTCCCGCTTTACAATCAATCTCAACCATATTATTGAGAAACAGCAACAGTACGAGAGTGCTTTGGTGGAAACAAAGGAAGCGGCAATTGCCGCTAATCGAGCCAAAAGCGCGTTCTTAGCCAATATGTCGCATGAGATCCGAACGCCTCTTAATGGCATTATCGGTATGACTGAAATATTGTCACGCAGCGAGTTTACGGGGAACGAGCGTGAAATCCTGGCCGATATTGATACCTCTTCGCAAGCGTTGCTGATCTTGATTAACGATATTCTCGATTTATCTAAAATTGAATCAGGCAACTTGGAGCTTGCTCCGCATCGCTTTGAACTCGCTGAATTGGTATACGACACGGTGAACTTGGTGAACGCGAAAGCGTTGAGCCAGCATATCGAGCTTAATATTTATCTCGACCCTGCATTACCTCGTTTTATCATCGCGGATGAATATCGTCTGAAGCAGGTCTTGATGAATTTGTTGTCCAATGCGGTGAAATTTACCAAAGATGGTTATGTCAACACGGGTTTAACCTTAGAAACGGGCGATATAACCTCGATACGTTTTGCTGTATCCGATACGGGAAGTGGCATCGATAAAGAGATGTTGAACACGATTTTTGATCCATTTATTCAAGAAGATAGCAGTATTACCCGTCGTTTTGGTGGGACTGGGTTAGGGTTGGCTATCTGCCGTCAATTAGTTGATCTGATGCAGGGTGACATTCATGTACAGTCCACTAAAGGCTTAGGTAGCTGCTTTGAATTTGTCGTTCCGATTGAGGTTGCCGAAGATCAGCCGCAAGTTGAGCCTCTTGCCACGCAGGCGTTGTTAATTACCAATATGTCTAACTACTCATCCGCTATTCGGCGTGAATGCGTTCAATGGGGGATTCAACTCAATGAAGCACGTGATGTTGAACAAGCAGTCAAGAGTGGGCTTAGCGCCGTATGTATTTTATATTGCCAAAGCTTAAGCCACAGCGTGCAATCGGATCTCATTGCGCTACGTGAGCATTTTTCAAGTGCAAAAATAGTGGTTCTGCAGCATCACTTGTTCGTCAACAAAGACGCAATTCATCTTGCGCAGGCAAGTATCACGTTGCCTTTTTTAGGGGCGCGTTTTGAACGTGCCCTCAAAGCATTAGTGGCCGATACAGAAACGCTTTTAACGCCAGTCGAGGAGAGTCAGTTAGACTACTTAGAGTGCAATCATAAGCGTATTTTGATCGTTGAAGACAATTTGATGAACCAAAAAATCGCCAGCTTCTTCCTTGAAAAAGCAGGGATTGGTTATGTGGTGGCCAACAACGGGCAAGAAGCGGTAGATGCCATCACCCAAGGGGGACATTTTGCTGCGGTGTTAATGGACTGCATGATGCCAGTGATGGATGGCTTAACCGCGACGAAGAAAATCCGCGAATGGGAAAAAGAGCAAGGCGTTGAAAAATTGCCTATTATCGCCTTAACCGCCAGCGTTTTGGAGGAGGATATTAAAAGCTGCTTTGACGCGGGCATGGATGCGTATTTGCCCAAACCTTATAAATCCAAGCAACTTTTTGATATTTTTAGCGATCTGCAAGTGGCGAACTCTTGAGAAGATAGCCTAATCGCTATTTTTATCGATTTTCGAAATTTAAATTAATTGACTTTACCCCTAGGGCAAGCTTTAGTCTGTGAGAGTTTTCAGTCAGATAGTGATATTGGATATGCAACTTTCGCTGCATACAATTTGGGTTTCCATGTTGGTGATGATGACGCTGCTTGCTCCAAGCTTAGTGTCTAGTGCACCTTTAATGGCGATCACAATGTCACCGACTTCGGTTGTATCCCATTCAGTGACTGACGATGCAAACCCGCCGCAACACTGCTCAAATATGAGCGCCGCTCACCATGATTCCGATGCAAGTGACATGACTTCATCAGCGATGAGTAACGATTGTATCGATCACAGCTACCAAGGTGTTGATTCCTGTTGTAGCGTCATGTGCATGACCACGTTAGCTTTCTTTATCATTGAACACCAACCCTTCACACCTCACGCGGTTTTATTGTTGATCAATGCAGAAGCAACGCGTGGCATTGTGATGGTAGCTCGCTCACTTTACCGTCCCCCTATCGTTTAATTTCCCTTTCATTACGCCTATGGCGTGTTTGTGCGGCCTTTAACTAGGTTCGTGACTCTCTGTTGCATCTCAACCTTTTGCGATGCATGAAAGATGGAATTTTATTGTGAACCTTAAACTCTCTGTGATCGCTTGGTCGATCAGTATAGTGGGCGTTTTGTCATTCCCCTTAATGGTGAGGGCAGCCCCACAAGCCGCGATGGCTCAGCCAGATTCGCATGCAAAACAATTAGCTCAGCTGATTGACGCTGCATTATCGAATGATGCCGTTCGCAAGCAATATTTTGCTCAATCTCAAGCAATACAAGAAACGGGAATTGCCAGTTCAACCCTAATGGATCCTAAGATCAAAGTTGGCTTTGGTGGTTTGCCCATTGATAGTTTTAAGTTTGATGAAGATCCTATGACTAACATTTCTGTGGGTTTAATGCAGCAGTTTGAACGGGGTTCAAGCTTGGCATTACAAGCGAAAAAAGCAAAGCAACAAGCCAGTGGCGTTGCGCTTCAGGTTAATTTACGTGAGTTGGAAGTGGCAAACAGCATGACTCAATTATGGTTAGAGTTAGGCTACCAACAACGCGCTGAACGTATTGTGCGGGCAAACCAAACCTTAATGCGTGAGCTGGCTGGTTTTATTGAAACGAACTATTCATTAGGTAAAAGCGAAGCGCAAGATCTGCTGCAAGCGCAGTTACAAGTTTCCAAGTTGGACGAAAAATTACAAGCCAATCAACAAATGCAGCAACGCATTGTGTCGCAATTATCCGAATGGTTAGGTAGCGCTTGGTTGGTTGAACAGCCTATGTTAGCCGCTGAAGAGTCAGTGGACTGGTCCCGTTTGGAAGCGCAATTGGCTGCCATTAATGGCAGCACCACTCACTACGCTTTGTTGGTCTCTCACCCGATGGTCGGCATGGCAGAAGCGGCAATTCACACCAACCAAACGCAAGTCGAAATAGCACAAACGGCCTATCAACCTCAGTTTGGTGTGGAAGTGATGTACGCCTATCGTCAGGCAAGCAGCATGCAAGGCGGACCCGCAGCCGACATGGTCAGTGCCTATCTCACCATGGATATCCCGCTGTTTACGGGTAACCGCCAAGATAGAAACCACGCTGCGGCGCAATATCAAGTGGGCGCGGCTAAATCACAGCGTGACGTTCTATTGGCGCAGATGAACGCCAAAGTGAATGCCTTATTGGTTGATAAAATGAACCTCGAACAGCGTTTAGCGCGCTATCAAACCACCTTATTAACGCAAGCGAAAGCGCGCACTCAAGCGGTTGAGAGAGGCTATGAAAACAATACCTCCCAGTTTAATGATGTCGTCAGTGCCGCCAGCGATGAATTGGCGTTACAACTAGAGCAAGTACGCCTAATGGCCGATTTAAATCTAACCAAAAGTAACCTTGCTTATCTGTTAAATGGGTTCGATTTTCAAGTTAGCGCCCCTTCACTTACCTCTTTAGAAACACTTACGTCTGTAGAAAAGTAGGAGAACTCAATGAAATCATTAAACATAGCCGTACTTTCCTTAGCGATAGGTGGATTACTGGGGTTTGGCATCAATCAATACCTGTCTGGTCATGATATGGAGGCGATGAACTCAGCCAAAGCCACATCTGAACCGCTGTATTGGGTTGCGCCGATGGACCCAAACTATAAACGCGATAAACCGGGTAAGTCGCCGATGGGGATGGACCTCATCCCGGTGTACACCGAATCGCTGACACAAGCACAAGAGAAGAGTGGCACGGTGACCATCAGTGCTGCGGTCGAAAATAACCTGGGTGTGAAAACGCAACCCGTGGTGTTTGCGCCGTTATCTCCACGCATTGAGACAGTGGGCTACATTGCATTTGATGACAGTTTATTGTGGCAAACGAACGTTCGCGTTGCCGGTTGGGTTGAAAAACTGAACATTAATGCGGTTGGAGAGCGGGTTCGTAAAGGCGATGTCTTATTTACGCTCTACTCACCAGAGCTGGTTAAAGCGCAAGAGGAGCTGTTAAATGCTCACCGAGCCAGCCGTGAAAGTTTACTGAAAGGCGCAACCGAGCGTTTGGTTTCACTGGGGGTTGATCGTGAACAGATCAGACAGATTATTACTCGAGGCAAAGCCACTCAATCGATAGAGGTCAAAGCCATTGCTGATGGGGTGATTGCGAGTTTGAATATTCGCGAAGGGGGTTACTTATCGCCAGCGCAAGCGGTGATAAGCGCAGGCCCTTTAAGCGAAGTGTGGGTCGATGCTGAGGTATTTGAGCGCCAAGCACATTGGATTACGTCGGGTAGTTTAGCGTCAATGACACTGGATGCTCTTCCCGGCAAGGAGTGGCAAGGGAAGATAGATTACGTCTATCCCATTTTGGATCCGAAAACCCGAACGCTGCGTATGCGTTTGAAATTTCTTAACCCGAATGGAGAGTTGAAGCCTAACATGTTCGCCAATATCGCTTTGCAGCCCGTATCGCAACAAGCGGTGCTCACCATTCCTAAATCAGCAGTTATTCATTCGGGCGGCATGACGCGAGTCGTACTTGCTGAAGGAAATGGCAAATACCGCTCAGCAAGGATTAAAGTTGGCCGCGAAGCAGGCGAACGCCTTGAAGTTTTACAAGGGATAACGGAGCAAGACACGGTCGTCACGTCGGCGCATTTTCTGCTGGATTCGGAGTCGAGCCAAAGCGCTGATTTGTCGCGAATTAACGGAGTGGAAGCTGCCAATGAAGCGTGGTTAACGGGTGATGTCAGCACATTGATGGCAGATTTTGGGATGATCACTCTCAATTACAAACCAGTAAGCAAATGGGGTTGGCAAGCAGGTCAGATCAATTTCACGGTCGACGAGGCGTTGGATCTCAGCTTATTTGCTGAAGGGCAAACGGTTCGATTTCTAGTGGCAAAACAGGGTGACGAATATGTACTAAAAGCACTGGAAGCGAGTGAGCAGGTAAGTAGTGCGACGAACATGACTGCAGCAGAAACGTTAGGAGGTCAACAATGATCGGTGCGATTATTCGTTGGTCGATCAATAACCGATTTTTGGTATTGGTGGCGGCTCTGTTTCTCACTTTGGGCGGACTTTACAGTGTAAAGAACACGCCTGTTGATGCCTTACCGGATCTCTCAGATGTGCAAGTGATCATCAAAACCAGCTATCCCGGCCAAGCGCCGCAGGTAGTGGAAGATCAGGTCACTTACCCACTCACAACGGCGATGCTGGCGGTTCCCGGAGCGGAAACGGTTCGTGGTTATTCATTCTTCGGTGATTCCTACGTCTACATCATCTTTGATGATAAAACCGATATGTATTGGGCTCGCTCGCGAGTATTGGAATACTTAAGCCAAGTGACGCCAAAACTGCCACCCAATGCCAAACCAACCTTGGGGCCAGATGCGACTGGGGTTGGCTGGATCTACAGTTATGTACTGCAAGATAAAACCGGCCAACACGATCTTGCGCAGCTACGCAGTTTGCAAGATTGGTTTTTGAAGTACGAGCTACAAACGGTGAATGGTGTCTCCGAAGTGGCTACCGTTGGCGGCATGGTTAAGCAGTATCAAGTGCAAATTGATCCGGCAAAGCTACGCGCTTATAACCTGACTTTGCAACAAATCAATGCGGCGATCCAAAATGGTAACCAAGAGTCGGGAGCGTCAGTGATTGAGGTTGCGGAAGCCGAACACATGGTACGCACCAGTGGCTATCTGACCAGTATTGATGACATTAAAGCGCTACCACTGAAAGTGACCGACAAAGGAACGCCATTATTGTTAGGTGATGTGGCGGATATTAACCTTGGCCCACAAATGCGTCGTGGTATTTCTGAGTTTAACGGTGAAGGAGAAGCGGTTGGAGGCGTGATCGTGATGCGTTTTGGTGAAAATGCTAGCCAAGTGATTGATGACGTCAAAGCGAAATTGACTGATCTCCAACGCAGCTTACCGGAAGGTGTCGAAATTGTTGCCACTTATGATCGTTCAACCTTGATCAATCAAGCCGTTGAAAACCTTTGGCATAAGCTAGCAGAAGAGTTCATTGTCGTTGCGGTCGTGTGTGCGCTGTTTTTATTCCATATCCGCTCATCATTAGTGATTGCTTTGAGTTTGCCCGTGGGCATTCTATCGGCTTTTATTGTGATGCATTGGCAAGGTATCAATGCCAATATCATGTCACTTGGGGGGATCGCCATTGCTATCGGTGCTATGGTCGACGGGGCGATTGTGATGATCGAAAATGTGCATAAACATATTGAACGCACCCCACTGACCGACAAAAATCGCTGGCAGGTGATTGGCAAAGCCGCTGAAGAAGTCGGTGCGCCACTATTTTTCTCACTACTTATCATTACGTTAAGTTTTGTGCCCGTCTTCGCACTCGAAGGCCAAGAAGGCAAGATGTTCTCGCCATTGGCGTTTACTAAAACCTATGCCATGGCCGCCGCCGCAGGTTTAGCGATCACGCTCGTCCCTGTTCTTATGGGCTATTTTGTGCGTGGCAATATTATTTCCGAGCACAAAAATCCTATCAATAAAGGGCTTGTGGCACTTTATCGTCCACTACTCAACCTGAGTTTGCGTTATCCCAAAAGCATGATTGTATTGGCTTTGGCATTAATGTCTTCCGCTTATTACCCAATGAGCAAATTAGGCAGTGAGTTTATTCCGCCATTAGATGAAGGCGATCTCATGTACATGCCGACAACCTATCCGGGGATCTCGATTGGTAAGGCGCGTGAGCTATTGCAGCAAACCAATAAACTCATCAAAACCGTACCAGAGGTCAAAACCGTGTGGGGTAAAATGGGGCGTGCAGAAACCGCAACCGATCCCGCGCCCTTAACCATGATTGAAACGGTGATCCAACTTAAACCTCGCGATCAATGGCGTAAAGGCGTAACTACAGAATCGCTACGCAAGGAGTTTGACAGCTTAGTGCAATTTCCGGGGTTAACCAACGCGTGGGTGATGCCAATCAAAACACGCATCGATATGTTAGCTACAGGGATCAAAACGCCGATTGGTATCAAGATAGCGGGTCCCGATCTCAAACAGATTGAAACCATCGGTGCACAACTTGAACCTATCCTTAACCGCGTTCAAGGCACGGCATCGGTTTATGCTGAACGTGTGGCTGGTGGCCGTTATGTAACGATAGACATCAATCGGTTACAAGCGGCGCGCTATGGGCTAAGCATTAAAGATGTGCAACAAGTAGTTTCAACCGCAGTGGGGGGCATGAATGTAGGGGAAACCATTGAGGGGTTAGAGCGTTATCCGATCAATGTACGTTACCCGCAAGATTACCGTGATTCGGTAGTGAAGCTGCAAAACTTACCTTTGGTGACTCAAAACGGTGCACGTTTGGCCTTGGCCGATGTGGCTGATATTCGCTACGAAGACGGCCCGCCGATGATCAAAACCGAAAACGCACGGCCAAACGGCTGGGTCTTTGTCGATATTGATGGACGCGATCTCGGTTCATATGTGGCAGAGGCGCAACAAGCGGTAGCGGAGCAATTACAGCTGCCAGCGGGATATTCTCTCGTGTGGTCTGGTCAATATGAATACATGGAGCGAGCAAAAGCACGCTTGGGTGTCGTCGCACCGATCACGATCGCAATCATCATGTTGCTACTCTATTTCAGTTTCCGTCGAATCGGAGAAGTGTTGATCATTATGGCGACATTGCCGCTGGCGATGGTGGGTGGCGTGTGGTTGATGCACTACCTTGGCTACAACTTTTCAATCGCCGTGGGGGTGGGGTTTATTGCACTTTCAGGTGTTGCGGTAGAAATTGGCGTGATCATGCTCGTTTATTTAAACCAAGCTTGGCACTACAAAAAAATTGATGCACAGGAAAATGGTGCGGCCATTGACAGCCAAGATCTCATCAATGCCATTGGCGAAGGAGCAGGACAGCGCGTGCGCCCAGTCATGATGACGGTACTGACAGTTATTATTGGCCTGATCCCGATTATGTATGGCACGGGAACCGGTTCGGAGGTAATGCAGCGCATTGCCGCCCCCATGATTGGAGGCATGGCTTCAGCACTATTGCTCACATTATTGGTTCTACCTGCGGTATTCAAGTTATGGAAAAACCGTGAAATCGCAACACTCAAATAGCGTGCAGTTGGCAAAGTAAAAACTAAGCACCAATCGGAAAATAAATAGTAACTGGATGAATTTAAGGAAAATCAAAATGAAAAAAACACTAATCACACTTTCACTGGCGTTGTTCACTTCTTCTGTCATGGCTGAAATGGATCATAGCAAAATGGATCATGGCAGCATGGCGATGAAGCAAACAGACACGATGAACATGGCGATGGATGACATGTCAGAAGTCGGCATGCCTGCCAAAGGAGCAAAACCCGATAGAGTGGTGCATGTTTTACTCTCGGATGACATGAAAATCACCTTCAAAAAGGAGGTGAATATTGAACCCGATGATGTGGTGCAATTTGTCGTTATGAACACAGGTAAAATTGAGCACGAATTTTCGATTGGTTCAGCCGACGAGCAGCTAAAACACCGAGAAATGATGCGCCAAATGGGCAATCATAAACATGATGGTGGCAGTGCCGTCACCGTGGCACCGGGTAAAGCGAAACAACTGTTATGGCACTTCCATGGGGATAACAATGTTGAGTTCGCCTGTAATATACCCGGCCATGCTGAAGCTGGGATGATTAAGAAAATTCAGCTGTAAGCCTATAAGCCACCTTGTTGATTGCGACAAGGTGATCACGGACGAACGGTACTAGCTCGTTTTTGTAACTGGAAGCCAACGTTTGTTGATTCCAGTTCAAGAGTTTGTTCTTTGATTTGTTTTAATAAGCGCTCAGCGGCCAAAAGACCAAGCTGTTCATAATTGACATGAGCGGCACTAATGGCTGGAAAAGCATACTGACAAAGAGATGATCCATCCAAACAGATGATGGCCATTTCCGTAGGAACTTTAATCAGCCTACGCTGACACTCGAATAATACTCCCAGAGCTATTTCTTCGTGGCTACATACCACAGCATCAAGCGTTGGGTCCCTTAATAACAATTTAGAAATTCCTTCCTTACCTAAGTGTGCAGAGGGAGCTTCATGAGTTGTTAGAAAGTGATCAGGTGCTTGGTAGTTATCAATTAATGCGCTTTGCCAACCCCGCAGTTCATTTCTTAGAACGGAGTGGTGGCTACGTGCTCCAATAAACCCTATATTTTGATATCTATTTTCAATGAGATGTTGAGTACATTGTTTGCCAACCTTGTAGTAATCAACGCCGACATTCAGATACGTTGATGATTCATTCAACTCAGCAATTTCAATGACGGGAATGTTAGCGCGTTGAAGAAGTTGGTGACTTTTTGAACTGTGCTCACTTCCAAATAGCACAACAGCTGCTGGTTGACTTTCCAAGAAAGTGGCTAATAGTTTCTCTTCATTATCAATGGAATAATCACTATAACCGAGCAGTAACTGGTATCCCTGACGGTTAAGCGAATGTTGGAAATTGGGTAAAAACACAGCGCAAGATTTTTCAATTAGCGATGGGATGATTAATGCTATTGAATAGTTTTCGCCAGATGCTAAAGCGCCAGCTGCTTTATTTGGGATATAACCTAGTTCTTCAACAACAAATTCTATTTTTTCTCTTAGTTTGCTAGAAACAAGCTCAGGTGTTCTTAATGCTCTTGATACCGTCATTGTGCCAACACCCGCCTTAGCTGCGACATCGGCAATGGTAACCTTTCCCGTGCTTCTACGTTTTCGCGATTCGCTCATATTTATCTTCATGTTATTAATAAGTTAGCGATGTGATTTTAACACACACACTCGGGCGTGTTGATATTACCGTATAACTATTGTTGCACCGATACATGAAATACTATGATTTCAATAAATGATAGCGCTATCACAAATCAAGCCAACACATAAAGATAGCGCTACCATTTGTGATTTCGATCTGGTTTTCTATTTGGATAGACAGATAAATTGATGCTACCTATTCATATCAAGAACCTAAAAAATGTTACGTGAACTATTAACCGAAGACGTTATTCGAGTGCATAAATCGGCTGACGACTGGCAAGATGCAATTCGCAAAGCATGTCAACCATTGATTGAAAATAAGGCCATTAATCCAAGTTATGTTGAGGCTATATTTCGGTCACATAGGGAGCTCGGTCCTTATTATGTTGTTGGACCTGGAATGGCGATGCCTCATGCTCGACCTGAAGATGGGGTTAATCGTTTAGCATTTGGCCTAACGGTAATTCAAGATGGAGTTAACTTTAATTCGGATGGCAATGATCCTGTAAAAATGCTGGTTACTTTGGCCGCGACAGATAGCAATAGTCACGTAGATGCAATATCTAAATTAGCCGAATTATTTATGAATGAAGAAGACGTAGAATATATCTGCTCAGCCAAATCTGTTGAAGATATTTTGCGTGTTATCCAAGACTATTAATAGTAAAAACACGATAAATAATAGTAAAAATACAATAAAGCAGAGGGTGAATATAATGAAAATTATGGTAGTTTGCGGCCACGGCCTAGGTACAAGTTTGATGATGGAAATAAGCATAAAAAATATAGTGAAAGATCTAAATGTTGACGCTGAAATCGACCACATAGATTTAGGTTCCGCAAAGGGGACCGTTTGCGACATCTTTATTGGTACAAATGATATAACAGACCAACTAAAATCATTGGGTGTTGAGCCTAAGATTGTGAGTTTGGATAATATGGTCGATAAAAAAGCAATGAAAGAACGTTTGTCAGCGGCTCTTCAAGAACTTGGTGTGTTGTAGGAGGCACTATGGAATTCTTTAATTTTTTAATGAATGACGTGCTTTCTGAGCCAGCAGTGTTAGTTGGCTTGATCGCATTAATAGGTTTGATCGCACAGAAAAAACCATTGACGGAATGCATTAAAGGTACCGTGAAAACTATTTTGGGCTTCATTATTCTTGGAGCTGGTGCGGGGCTAGTTGTTGGTTCGCTAGGAGATTTTGCGACCATATTTCAGCATGCTTTTGGCATTACTGGTGTCGTTCCAAATAATGAAGCCATCGTGTCTATTGCTCAAAAGTCATTTGGTAAAGAAATGGCGATGATCATGTTTTTCGCGATGCTGGTAAATATATTGATTGCACGCCTTACACCATGGAAATTTATATTCTTAACAGGGCACCACACTTTATTTATGTCGATGATGGTGGCTGCAATTTTGTCATCAAGCGGTATGTCCGGTATTCCATTGATTGCCCTAGGTTCCATTGTCGTTGGTAGTGTTATGGTGTTTTTCCCAGCAATTGCACATCGATATATGCGTCAAGTTACAGGTTCTGACGATGTTGCTATTGGTCACTTCTCTACACTTTCTTATGTATTAGCTGGTTTTATTGGTAGTAAATTTGGTAATAAAGAACATTCTACGGAAGATATGAATGTTCCTAAAAGTTTACTATTTTTACGTGATACACCCGTTGCGATCTCATTTACTATGGGCATCATCTTTATGGTGACCTGTCTATTTGCTGGTGGGGAATTTGTGCGTGAAGTGAGCGGTGGAAAACATTGGTTTATGTTTGCGCTGATGCAATCTATTACGTTTGCGGGGGGTGTGTATGTCATCTTACAAGGTGTACGTATGGTTATTGCTGAAATTGTTCCTGCGTTTAAAGGTATTTCAGACAAACTAGTTCCTAATGCTAAACCAGCATTAGATTGTCCTGTGGTATTCCCCTATGCCCCAAATGCTGTCTTGGTAGGCTTTCTATCTAGTTTTCTTGCTGGCTTATTAGGTATGTTCTTACTCTACATTATGGGTTTGACAGTGATTATTCCTGGGGTTGTTCCACACTTCTTTGTTGGTGCTGCCGCAGGGGTATTTGGTAATGCTACAGGTGGGCGTCGTGGTGCTATTTTGGGCGCATTTGCGCAAGGTTTATTGATCACGTTCTTACCTGTATTTTTAATGCCAGTGCTTGGAAACCTAGGTTTTGCTAACACAACGTTTAGTGATGCTGATTTTGGCGCAGTTGGTATTTTACTCGGCCTGATTGTTCGTTAACGCTCCCAAACAAAAACCGCCCTTCCTATTTGGCAGGGCGGTTTTTTTGACCATTGATTAATTATTTCAAATCACTAAGCGGTAGCCAGTTTACTTTAACACCCGCTTGTAAAAACATATCTTGGCTGACTTTGATCTTATCACCCCAACGGGATAAGAAGTCTTCTGTTTGCTCTGGGCAGTGTACTGCGGAAATCCCAGTTTGAATGATTTTTGCTGCACAGTTTGGGCAAGGAAAATGTGTCACATAAATTTCGCAACCATCCAAATCACGCTTGGCGAATAGGATGGCATTTTCCTCAGCATGCAGTGTTTTGAGGTATTTCATATCACGATCATCGGTGCCTGCACTGTCTGAAATACCATGTGGGTAACCGTTAAATCCAACCGAAACGATGCGATTTTGCTTAGTGATCACTGCGCCGACTTGCGTGGAGGGATCTTTACTCCAAGAGCCAACAAGTTCTGCCATTTGGTAAAAGCGCTGTGCCCATTTCGAAATCATGTGTTGTTCCTCTGACGATTTTCTTGCATTTCCTCAGTAGCGAGGGAGATGTGTGATTAAGATCGACATTAATATCCTAGTTTTCTCACACTTAGTCTAGAGCAATTCTCATTTCTAAACAGAATTCAGCCGTGCCAATCAGTATTAGAGTGAGAGCTCTATCTCATTTCGTGCGGGTATCTTAGCTGCGGCGATAGGCAATTATAGGATTAAGTTTGTGAGAGATCTCTTACACGTATCGTGAGACTTTAACGTTTTGCTATGCAATAAAAAGAGATTGAAATTTTTTAATTATTTGAATTTAAATGATAATTTTCATTTTGTGTCTTTCTGGCAGAGAAAAAACAACAGGTGGGGGATTGCTGAAAAAAGTGAAATCCGTAATCTGAAGTTGTCAGCAGGAAGCGGACACGGAACAGGAAAGACCCAAGGATAGGTCATCTTCAGGACGAAGATTCGATAATTCAGGAAGGATGATCGGCAAGGATAGCGAAGGACATTAGCTGGATGCTGAATAACTAGGATGGTTATCAAGGAAAGTTAATGGACGGTGCAAAGGAAAAGTGCACAAATCTGTCGGGACGACGGAGTTAAGGACACCGCTAGGAAGGCGATGAAAGGGAATGCGCTGAGGGAATCAGCAGACTATCAAGGAATTGATGCAGGGAGCACTTATCAGTAGCTGGATTGCTGCGAGTAAGAACTGGAACCCCACTAAGCGAGAGCTTAGTGGGGTTTTCTTTATTTTGGTTACCTGAAAATAATAAGTGGTGAGGTTAACATTGCTTCCTGCGGAGTAACTCCAGATAATAGGTGAAAATAATGAAAGGATATGATGATGATTCGCTTAGCTGTTATTGGAACCAACTGGATTACTGACCAATTTATCGAAGGGGCATTAAAAACGGGGGAATTTCAGCTAGTAGCGGTTTATTCCCGTTCGCTGGACAGGGCGAAACAATTTGCCGAAAAATACGATGCTCCTGCTTTGTTTACTGACCTTAAGAGCTTAGGTGAGAGTGACAATGTGGATGCCGTGTACATCGCCAGCCCGAATGTACTGCATGGTCCACAGTCGATTCAAATGATGCAAGCGGGCAAACATGTTATCTGTGAGAAGCCGCTGGCTTCTGATTTCTCATTAGCACAGCAGATGTATCAAGTTGCCAAACAGCATGGCGTAGTATTATTCGAGGCCTTTATAACCCCACATTTGCCCAATTTTTCCGTTCTCAAACAAGAGCTATCGCAGATTGGCGCTATCCGTAAAGCGGTGCTCAGCTACTGCCAGTATTCCTCTCGTTACCCTAAATATCTCAAAGGTGAGATGCCCAATACCTTTTTGCCCGAGTTCTCTAATGGTTCGATCATGGATATTGGTTATTACTGTTTGGGCTCAGCCATTGAACTGTTTGGTGAGCCTAAATCGGTACAAGCCCAAGCGCATTTACTGGAGACGGGGGTTGATGGTAACGGCAGTGTGATCTTAGGATATGACGGTTTTGATGTGCTATTAATGCATTCAAAAACCAGTGACTCCTATTTGCCGAGCGAAATTCAAGGTGAAGAGGCCGCACTGCACGTTGAGATGATTTCTACCTGCAACCGCATTACGAGAATTAACCGTAGTGGTCAAACCCAAGATCTGAGTATTGAGCAACACGCCAACCGCATGTTTTACGAAGCACAAAAATTTGCAGATCAGATACAGAACAAGACAATAGATGAGCAATGCAAATTACGCTCACTCACCGTTTCCAAATTATTGACAGAAATACGTCGCCAAACGGGCGTGATTTTTCCAACCGATAACCTGTAGTTTCATCGCACAGAGAAGAGAGCAAAAATAATGCAAGCTGAAGTAAAGTGGGTCGAAAATTTCAAGTTCTTGGGCCAATCCCAATCTGGTCATTCGGTGGTGATGGATGGCAGTGGTGGTGCAACCGCGCCTAGCCCGATGGAGATGGTTCTGATGGCTGCGGGAGGTTGTAGCTCTGTGGATGTGGTTGATGGCTTAAAATCGGCTAATCAACAGGTCACTGCATGTAACGCCAAATTGACGGCTGAGCGCCGTGAAACTGCGCCGCGGATTTTTACGCTAGTCAATATCCATTTCGACGTATCAGGCGTTGATCTTGACCCTAATGTCGTTGAAAAAGTGACGACCGATTCATTAGAAAAGTACTGTTCTGTCTGCTTAATGTTAGGCAAAGGTGTCACAATGACTCACAGTTGGGCGATTGTTTAAGCCATTCAATCAATAAGACTAGGAAAAAGCAATATGCTCTGATCTTGCCTTTTCCTGTGCGTTACAGGTTGGTTGAAATTAAAGAGGAAAGTGAAACAGTGAGCTTTTCTCTTTTTTCTTTTGTTTATCCAAGTAGTCTAAATACACTAGATGCATAAGGAGGAACGGCTCATGACCGAAATGGAAAAAATGATGAATGGTATGGTGTTTGACGGTGCAGACCCAGAAATGGAAGCCATTCGTAGCAAAGCAGGACATTTACTGTTGCAGATCAACCAATGCGCCGATGCTACAGCCCGACATCAATTGCAAACTCAGCTATATCGTCAAATTGGTCAACAAAGTGTGGTGCAGCCTCCTTTCTATTGTGAATTCGGTGAAACAATTTCCATTGGTGATGAAACCTTTATCAACATGAATGTCACTATGCTTGATGGCGCTAAAATCACGATTGGTAATCATGTTTTGATTGGCCCTAACACCCAGTTTTATACGCCAGCGCATGCTTTGGATTATCGCAGCCGCCGCTTGTGGGAAACATTTTGTAAGCCGATTACGGTTGAAGATGACGTATGGATTGGTGGCAACGTTGTGATTAATCAAGGAGTCACGATTGGTGCGCGTTCGGTTGTCGCGGCAAATTCAGTGGTCAATCAGGATGTGCCAGCTGATAGCCTAGTCGGGGGCACACCAGCGAGAGTGCTCCGTTCATTAAAAGAAATGAATGGAACATCTGACCTGCATAGTGCAGTTAAGGAAGGGCATCATTGAAGCAGCATAAACATACACTATTTGGTGTTGCGGCTATCTTGCTGTGGAGCTGTCTCATGGGGCTAATCAGAACGGTCACCGAGCAATTTAGCCCAATTGGTGGGGCGGCACTGATTTACACTGTGAGCTCAGTATTTCTGATGCTTGTCATGGGCGTGCCTAAATTCAAACACTTTTCTCTGCGTTATGTTCTGATCGGTGGCGCGCTTTTTGTGAGCTACGAAATCTGCTTAGCATTAGCGTTAGGTATGGCCAATGATCGCCATCAAGCGCTCGAGATGGCGGTGATTAACTATTTGTGGCCAGCCTTGACGGTGTTGTTTGCGGTATTTCTCAGCCGTAAACCCGTCCATATTCTTGTGTATCCAAGCGTTGCGCTCGCATTTGTCGGGGTTGCTTGGACCATTACTGGTGATAGTGGGTTTTCGGTGATGCAAATATCAGCCAATATTGCGACTAATCCCTTAACCTATAGCATGGCGTTTGGCGGGGCGATTATTTGGGCTGTTTATTGCAATATCACCAAACAATTAGCCAATGGACAAAATGCCATTATCCCGTTCTTTATGGCTACGGCTATCGCCCTCTGGATTAAGTATTTTCTTAGCAGCGAAAGCACTTTAGTGTTTACCGTTCCAGCAACCTTGAATTTAGCGTTAACGGGTGTGGTGATGGGCAGCGGTTATGCACTTTGGAATGTGGCAATCTTGCGTGGCAACATGGTTCTATTGGCGACTCTTTCTTATTTCACGCCAGTGATTTCAACCTTGCTTTCATCGCTAATCTTAGGTGTAGCGCTTGGGTTAAGCTTTTGGCAAGGTGTGATTATGGTGACGATGGGTTCTTTAATTTGTTGGTGGGCGACCAGAGAACGTCAATCGACGGTGCAAGAGAAAATGCCAATAGCCTGACATCGCAACAGCTTTGCTATGTATAAAAAAGCCCTCTCGGGAACGAGAGGGCTTTTTCCGTTTAATTGAGATTGATTAACGAGCTACGTTCATGGTTAATTGCAGTACGAATGGCAGCTTTGATAAACGCTTATGTAGCGAGCGACGAGTACTTTCGATATCTTCGAGTGCAATCATTTCATTCTCATCAGGGCGAATATCGACATTGACCCACAGCTCATGACCGACTTTAGTCACCGCAGTCAACTCGATATCTTGCTCTGATTCTTCACCTACGGCAATGACACCTTGATCCACGGTTTTACAAATCTCTTTGCTTGGTGACATCATCAACAATTCACGTGTTGCCGATTTAAGCATGTCATAAGGCACTTTGATAAAGTAAAACGACATTAATAGCATCATGATTGGGTCTGCATAGACGGCATATTTTGCCCAAGGAGACAAGGTCATCAACCAAGCGGCAATGAAACCGACCGTTACCGCGACGCTTAATAGCGTGTCCATTTGCCACTGTTTTACTTCAGCGTCAATCAAACCAGAAGAGTAACGTTTACTCTTGTTGACCATGAACCACCACGCAATCGCACAACCAATCACGTTCACTGTGCCAAAAACAGTTGCGATAGAAGCATCCACTTCTCGACCACCGCTAAACAATGCCATGACAGCCGAGTACAACGAATAACTCACGACTAACAAAATAACGCTGGCTTTGATAGCAATAACCGCAGGTTCTAGCACCGCGCGTCCAAAGGGAAAAGTCGAGTCAGAAGGTTTACGAATGTAGCGTGACGCCACCAGCGACAATAATGTTAACAGCAAACTAACCAGTGAATACACACCGTCAAACACGATAACCAGTGAACCGACAAGCATACCAACCACAAGTCCGCCACCAGCAAAGCCAGAAGCTAAAAGGGCCGAAATCGTCAAAATGCGATTTTCATTATTTCTTGTTCGAGCACACATAAAAGACTACCTGTTGAAAACATGCTGTTATTTTGGCTTAAAGCACGGTTTTGACAATCTCTAAGTGCATTGGTCGTTGGCTTGAATATTGGGAAGTAAGTTTATTTTTAATTAAAACAACTAGTTATGTTGTTATTTGCCCGTCAGGATAATTGACGCTGACTGTCTTCGCTTTAGATTGTTTGAAATGTGGGCATCTTGGAAACTAAACAACGAAAATTAAAAATCAAACAAATAGTCACGCAACTTATCGGCTAACCAGTTCATGCCAGGGTGTTCGGCCATGCCTGTGGCCGTAAACATGCAGTAATCTTCTTGAGTGAGACCGTAGGTGTGTTTAATCACCGTTAGTTTTTGTTCACGTAGGAAGTGGCGAATTAAAGGTTCTGGCAATACGCCCCATGCATTCTCAGTCAAGATGGTATTGAGCATGTAATCGAAACTGGAGAAGCCAATGTAGCGACGAGAGAAAGGTTGTAATTCGGGGTTATCTTTTTCGTTTAAATAGACCATCACGGCTTGCATTGCTCTGCGCAGTTCTTCGTCGGTGACTCGCGAAATTTTAGTTAGCGGGTGGTCACTTTTGCACACCGACATCATCCGGATTTTACCCAAAGGTTGATAAGTGATCCGTGGGTCGTTGATTCTTTCGTAATCGACGCCAAAAGCAAAATCGACTTGATGAGTGGCAATCAAGTTGGCTAAGTCGCCGCTTGAAGCCAATACAAGGTTGAACGAGGTCGCGGGAAAACGGTTATTCAGCTGGTGTGCAAAATCTTGCCACAAGGCATCAGGAAGAGAATCATCACGGGCAATCCACATCTCGGCGTTGAAGCCCCGTGATATTTGCGTACAGGTATGCTTTATTCGCGCAATGGTCACCAAAACACTTTCACAATCTTTATAAATTGCTTTCCCCGCTTCAGATAAAGTCAGGTTGTTGCCAGTGCGCACAAAAAGAGCGGTATCGAGCTCTTTCTCCAACGCTTTAATCGCCATACTGAGTTTGGTTCGGTTACATTCTAATTGTCGCGCCGCTTCGGAGACTGAGCCAGTGTCCGCGACAGAGAAAAATGCTTCAATTTGAGAAAGGTTCATAACGTTCTCTAAGGCACAATAATGGGTTGATCATAAACAATTTTAGTACCACTGCCTATCTGATGTTCTTCTACCAACTGACGGTTTTCTCGCCAATCAAAGCCAGTTCATCATTTCTTAGTCAAGATTGAGCTGTAACTCTATGAACGTAACACAGTTTTGGTTTATTCTTGGGAAAATTTCCCCAATACAAGAAGTAACACGGAGGCCATGATGGCGAACGAATGGGATGAGTGTGCGGCTCAGTGGGAGCAGGACGAATCCACAACGCTTTTTGCTCAAAATGTGTTTCAGCAATTACAGAAACGGGTCACTCTCGAAGGTAAACATGTTCTTGATTTCGGGTGTGGTACGGGCTTGCTGAGCCAAATGATGTCTCGCCATGCCAGAGATATTGTCGCGCTCGATGGCTCTGAGGCCATGATTGAAGAGTTGGATAAAAAAGAGTTGGTCAACGTTGAACCCGTGGTGGATTTTCTGACCCGTGGTCTAGTCGCGCAACATCCGGCCTTTCGCAAACAATTCGATCTTGTTGTGGCGTCATCTGTGTGCGCGTTTGTGCCGAATCTTAATGAAGTATTTACCATCATTCATTCTCTATTAGATGAGCATGGCGTTTTTATTCATTGGGACTGGTTGGTTGAAGAAGATGATCCTGACTATGGTCTTAGCCAAAACCAAATTGAGACACAACTGAAAAGCGCAGGTTTTAGCCAAGTGGAAACCGCAGTTGCGTTCGAGATTAAAAATTCAAAAGGTCTAGCGCCAGTAGTGATGGGCATTGGTAGGAAATAACATCATAAAGTCGATGGTTTTCCAGATTGAGAATGGCTTATTTACATTATTTCACTGTTCCATAATGACCAACTTGCGTAAGCTCTAGCTTGTTGATAAGTGTCATGATAGTCACTCCCTAGAAGACTATAAGGCATTGATCACGAATAATTCTGTTTGTTGACTGATAACTCATGGCTAGGGTTAAGCAAAAATAAAAGCACATCAGAAGATAAATAAAGAAGGCCAGCGCAAAATAGTGCTGGCCTTCTTTATTTTAAGCATTGAGCTACTTTATTTTGAGCATTGAGCTAAATTTTCAATGTTGATTCACAAACATCAGTGTGGTTTTTTGAGCTGATCACACAACCATTTCAAAGCTTGGTCGTTCATACTGGGCTTATTCCACACTAAGCTGTAAGCCACTTTCCCATAATTGAAAGGTAACGGTTTGACGAGCAACTCCCTAGCTTGCATCGCTTGTTCCGCCCAGCGTTTGGAGCAAGTAAAGAGTGAGTCAGTATGCTTGCATAAGATGGCGGCCGCACCAAAGTCAGCAACAACAACCGGAACATGACGAGCTCGATGAGATTGAGCCAAACTCTGTTCAAAAAAAGGTTCAGCCAGCTCTTTATCCATAATGCCGATATGCGATTGAGCAAGGTAGTGATCGATAGTGAGTACTTCATTGGCTAAAGCATGATCACTACGCATTAAGCAGACCATTTCATCGTGAGCAATCACTTCCCACACGAGTTCTTTATCTCGCGTTGGGGGTTGGCTGATATCGTGTGGCAAAATGATGAAATCAATCAGCCCGCTTTGCAGGGCGTCGAAGCCATAGTGATCTTTCGAGTAGACAGTAAAGGAAGCTTGCGGTGCATGATTTTTTATCACGTTTGTCAAAATAGGAGCAAACAGCTCAAAGGCACTTTCTCGCATCGCAAGGCGGTATTTCCCCTGATAATGTTGAGGTTCGAAATTTGAGTGATGCAGCAATCCATTCATGCTAGAGAGGATTGAATGGACAGTGGGGCCCATTTGTAGCGCGAAAGGGGTAGGTATCAAATGTGTACCGTCACGATAAAATAGTTCATCTTCCAAGAGAATGCGCAATTGCGACAAGTTTTTACTGATGCTTGAAGGGCTAATGCAGAGCTGGGCTGCTGTCTGCGTGACGCTGCGGGTACTGAGCATGACGTGTAGCGCTGTTAAGTGTTTTAAACTGATTCTTGAAAGGTGAATATAATCCATAAATAAAGGCGGTTCCTCCAAACTTTTTCAAAAGCATATCACTGACATACTGACAAATTACACGAAAAGATGCGGGTTATTTGACAAGCTGCCGAAATATTTACCGCTATGTACCTACATCAACTTCCATCGCCTTTTATTTCGAGAATCGTGTTTATGTAAACAGCGCGTGGATTTCTTCTAATACATGAGGATTGGCAATGGCACCTAAGTTTTTGACTGTCTCGCCATGCAGTACTTGCTTCACCGCGAGTTCTACCAGTTTTCCGGATTTGGTGCGCGGGACATCACTGATGGAATGGATCTGCGCAGGAACATGACGAGGGGAGCAGTTTTCTCTTAGGCGCTGTTTGATGGTGTTCACCAGTAGGGTGTTGAGTTCGCACTGTGGAGCCAGTTGTACAAAAAGGATGATCTGCTCATCATTATCGATTTTCTGACCCACTGCGACCGAATCTTGTATTTCAGGAAAGCTATTCACTTGCTGATAAATTTCCGCCGTGCCGATACGCACGCCCCCAGGGTTTAAGGTGGTGTCACTGCGCCCATAAAAACGTATTCCCCCATTGTCGGTCCACTCAACTTCATCACCGTGGTGCCATACACCAGAGAACTTGCTCCAATACGCATCGTGATAACGTTGGCCATCGTCATGCCAAAACCCGATGGGTTGATTAGGGAAACTGTTGCAGCAGACTAACTCTCCCCGTTGTTGTATCACGGGTTGACCAAGGTCGTTAAATACGGCGACATCAAGTCCTAAGCCTGCGCCTTGGCATTCTCCTCGATACACCGGCAATATGGGGTTGCCAAGCACGAAGCAGCCACAAATATCGGTTCCACCCGAGATAGAGGCGAGGTGTAAGTCCGCTTTTATGTTGGCGTATACATAATCAAACTGTTTTGGGTACAAAACCGAACCTGTTGAACATAATGTTTTCAGTGAGGAGAGAGGGTAGTAATCGCTCGGTGAATACGCGGTTTTTTGCAGTGCCTCTAAATATTTGGCCGATGTACCGAACAAAGTGATGTTGGCTTCTTCTGCCAAATCCCACAATACACCCGGTTGCGGATACATTGGGCTACCATCATAAATAACCAACGTAGCACCGCTAGCGAGCGCCGAAACATGCCAGTTCCACATCATCCACCCACAAGTGGTGTAATAAAACACACGATCGCCCGGTTGAATATCACAGTGTAATTGATGCTCTTTGAGATGATTTAAAATCGTACCGCCAACCGAATGGGCGATGCATTTGGGTTTACCTGTCGTACCTGATGAGTACAAGATAAACAGTGGGTCATTGAAGCCAATGCGTTCATAGCGTAGCCCACGTGGAAGGTAACTTGCGAGAATCGCATTCCAATCAGAAAAAGCGTCGTTAAAATCAGCCGTGAGTGAGCGTTGCTGTAAATATTCGATCTGACAAATGTTGTGTAGGCTCGAAATAGCATCGGCAATCTGACCATTTTTTTCTTCCATGAGATGGGTTTTGCCATTAAACGTATACCCATTGCAGCAGAATAAAATTTTGGGTTGTACTTGGCCGAAACGTTCTACTACGCTGTCGACACCGAAATCAGGAGAGGTTGATGTCCAAACGGCTCCTAAGCTAGTAGTCGCTAACATAGCCACTAAAGTTTCGGTCATATAGGGTAAGTAACCGGCGACAACATCACCTTTTTCAACTCCATTTTGTTTTAACCACTGCTGGATAATAGAAACCTGATCACTGAGTTGCTGCCATGTTAGCTTCTTGCTTTGCCCATTTTCATTTTTAAACCAAACGGCAATGCCTTCCGGTTGTTGAAACGCATAAGAGAGCAGATTTTCCGCGTAGTTCAATTGTGCTTGGGGAAACCAAATTGTGTCTCTGGCAGCGGTGAAGTCGTCCCATCTCGCAATCCCCTCACCGTAAATGCAGTTACCACGAAAGCCGATCACATCGCAAAATTGCCACACTTCTAACCAAAATTGTTTTCTCTCGGCAACGGACCAGAGATGCAGTTGTGAGTAGCTTTCTATCGCCTCACCTTGCATATTAATGTGCTCAATAAACTGGTTTAAATTGGACGCTTTGATGCGGTCTTGGCTAGGGACCCAAAGCGGTGTGTGCGGCGTCAAATTTTCTTCAAACATAATCGCGTTCCCTACAACCCTACAAGTGGGTATATATCCGTTTATTTTCTGATCTGTTGGCACTGTTTAGTGTTGTCGGCGAACGCCGTAAAGTCAAACGGGTTGGCCATAATCATATCCATGATATCTAAGTAAAAAAACCATAAATGTAAAATATTTGTTACGCGTGAGCGTCGTCAGATGTCGAGCCTAAGATTGGCAGACTTTTCACGAGGCGATAGGCTTAATGTAATCGGTTTGTTAAAAGGTTGTGATATGACGCAGTATCATTCTAAGCCATTAAATAGCAAAGGTTTCATTGACTGGAGTAACGAAGAGGATCGGATTTGGTATGATCTGATCGCGCGTCAAGAGACCGTCGTTGAGCAGCGAGCATGCCAAGCCTATTTGGATGGGTTAGCGATGCTGCAACTCTCTAAAGATCAGGTTCCTCAGTTGCCCGATATCAACCGTATTTTGCAACGAGAAACCGGATGGCAAGTCGAGCCAGTGCCCGCTTTAATCAATTTTGATCGATTTTTCGCCTTGTTGGCAGAGAAAAAATTTCCAGTTGCCACGTTTTTGCGTAGCCGTGAAGAGTTTGACTATTTGCAAGAACCGGATTTTTTTCATGAGATTTTTGGTCATTGCGCGATGCTTACTCATCCTGATTTTGCATCATTTACTCAGGTTTACGGCAAGCTTGGGGCTAACGCGAGCCCAAAACAGAGAGCTTATTTGGCGCGGCTCTATTGGTTTACGGTCGAATTTGGTTTAGTGCAAGAAAGTGACGGTGTAAAAATCTATGGCGGAGGTATTTTATCCTCTCCCGCTGAAACCGTGTATAGCCTTGATAATCAAACGGCCATACGTGAAAAATTTGACATCCAACAAGTGCTGAGAACGCCATATCGTATTGATATCATGCAACCCATTTATTATGTGTTGGATGATCTACGAGATCTGTACCATTTGAGCCAAGAAAATCTTGTACAGCAGGTAGAAAGTGCCATGCAGGCAGGCTTGTTGGCCCCCTTATTTCAACCCAAGGAAGAGACCCATGCTTGAAGAATTACGTTGTGAAGCTTGTAGCCTTGATGCGCTAGCATTATCGATCCCCGAGCAGCAGCAACTACTCACTGAACTTGAGGGGTGGTCTATTGTTGTACGTGATGGCATCCCCCAGTTGGAAAAAGTGTATGTGTTCAAAAACTTCAAGTTGGCGTGGGCATTTTCTAACCAAGTTGCTCAATTAGCTGAAGCGGAATTCCACCACCCCAGTTTGTTATTAGAGTGGGGCAAAGTGACCGTGACTTGGTGGAGCCATTCCATCAAAGGATTGCACAAAAACGATTTTATCTGCGCCGCAAAATGTGATGGATTAATCGATTAAAACCAATACTATCAATGTTTTAGTTTTAGATCTCGACCTGGTGGTTATTTTCCCTTCGTTGTGCACTTGAAGCTGCAGCAGTGCTGGCTACGTTTGCTCAACCCAGCATAGAGTTTACTTGTGCTCATGGGGATGAGCTCACTTACCGCCTACCTGCAACTTCAACAAGTTGTTTGGATGTATCCGGTCGTTTTTCTACGCAAAAGCCAAACTGTGACCTACACTTTGAAAAGCTCATAATACAAATTTCATATAAACCCAGTGGCTGGGGGCGACGATGGCTTTACAAAAAGTTGTTCATTTCTATGCGTAGGGTTTGACTATGAAAATATCAACGAAAATCATTGCGGCATGTACTATCTTGTGTTCAGTTGGCGTGGTAATCAGCGGTGGTTTTGTTGGGTGGCGAGCATCAGAGCTCTCAAGCCAAGCACTTTATGACCGAGCCGCAAATCAACTTACCTCCGTACGCGAAATCAAAAAGAGTGAAATAACTAACTATTTCAAACAGATCCGTCTGCAAATTGAGACCTTGTCTTCCGAGGTATCGACTCAAGAAGCAATGGATTCTTTTACTCGTTCGTTCTCTCGTTATCCTGCCCACCGTATAACGCCCCAAGATATGGATGCGCTAGAACGGTATTATCGTGATCAGTTTGGTCGTACTTACCGTCAGGAAAACAGTGGCAGTCAGCCAAATGAGCTTGGTGCGTTTGCACAGCTTTCAGAGCAGGGAAAAGCACTGCAGGCTCGCTACATCGGCGTAAACCCTAACGAGCTTGGATCCAAACATCACTTGGATTTTGATTCATTGGGCAGCAGCTATGATGAAGCTCACCGGCGTTATCACGCCTCGTTTAGGCGATTTTTAGAAGCGTTTGGCTATTATGATATTTTCCTTGTCGATTTGTCAGGCAACGTGGTTTATACCGTGTTTAAAGAACTGGATTTTGCGACCAATTTATCAACTGGCGCATATCAAAATTCGGGGCTAGGCCATGCATTTGCTAAGGCAAAAAACTTGCAAAAGGGGCAATCCTACCTCGAAGATTTTGCACCTTATTATCCTTCCTATGAGGCAGCGGCTTCGTTTATTTCGGCCCCAATTTTCAAAGAACAGCAGCGGGTAGGTACGCTGATCTTTCAGATGCCGATCGATGTGATCAACAACATCATGACATTTGGCGGTAGCTGGGCTGATGCGGGGCTCGGTAAAAGTGGAGAAACTTACCTTGTGGGGCAAGATGGTTTATTGCGCAGTCAATCACGGTTTTTATTAGAAGATCCTGAGCAATACTTTCAAACCTTAACTGATATTGGTGTTGAGCCTGCCACCATTGAGCAAATCAAAACCAAGGGTTCGGCCATTGGGCGTCAACGCATCAAGACCGACGCGGTACGACAGGCATTGGCGGGTGGACAAGGCCTAGAAACCATCAAAGACTATCGTAATGTTGAAGTACTTTCGGCTTACGCACCTCTGGATGTTTTAGGACAAAAATGGGCTATATTAACTGAAATCGATCAATCTGAGGCGTTGCAAGATGTCTCGACTTTAGAGCGTTCAGTACTGCAAACTGTGTTGATTAGCATTGCTGTTCTTGTGGTGCTCTCACTCTTTATTTCTTACATCGTGGGAAGTGGTATATCCAAACCTATCCGCAGTGCGTCGTTAGAGCTGCATCGGATTAATCAGGAGAATGATTTAACCGCGCGTTTAAGTGAAAAGGGTAAAGATGAAATGGCGGAAGTTGCGGTTGCCTTTAACCAGCTATTTAGCAGCTTACAGAAAACCATTGAGCAGTTTGCGCGGGCGACGGAGTCACTCAACGGCAGCACTCATCGTATGTCTTCCAATATGGAGAGCACGCGAGGCGCTGTTGCTGAGCAGAGTATGAGAACAGAATCGGTCGCGGCGGCGGTAAATCAAATGAGTGCTTCAATTGGCGAGGTAGCGCAGTTTGCTAGCCGAGCTGCCGATTATGTGAAATCAGCTAATGATACAGGGTCACAAAGTGTCGACGTCGGGGAAGCGTTGGGAAATGAAATCAGTTTGTTGAGCGATGAGATGAAGATGGCGGTGGAAGCTATTGAGCGGCTCCATAGTGAAAGTAATTCTATTGCTGAAGTGCTTGATGTTATCCAAGGTATCGCCGAGCAGACCAACTTACTGGCCCTTAATGCGGCGATTGAAGCAGCACGTGCTGGCGAGCAGGGTCGTGGTTTTGCGGTCGTTGCCGATGAAGTGCGATCATTAGCAGGGCGCACGCAGACTTCGACTGAAGAGATCCGTAAAAAAATCGATTCGCTACAACATGAAATAAACAGTGTGTCGCAGGGAATTGAAAAGGCCAATAAAACCGTGGTGAAAGGGGTTGAAACCTGCCATTTGAATACGGATATGCTTGCTCAAATCATGTCAATGTTAACCGAACTGAATGACATGAATGTGCAAATTGCTGCCGCGACAGAAGAGCAAAAATCAGTAACGGATGAAATCAGCAGTAGCATTACTTCGATTGCCGATGCTTCACTGTCGGTTTCTGGACAAGTGAATGATGTTGATGGAGTGCTTACCGACCTTTCTGGGCAAGCAGAGACACTAAATAGTGAGATTGCTCAGTTCAAATATAAGGCGTAACACTAAGACATTTCCTACTTAATCAGCAACTGTGTTGGTTACATTCGCTCCAAGCATAGAGTTATACTCGGTTTAACTATGCTTGGAGCGTTGAAGGCTCTGTCTCGTTGACCAAGTTATTGATCCAACGTTTGGAATAGATCCGTTGTGTTGTAAGGATAATTTTGACGGCCTCTTCAAGCATAATAACCATCATAACCCAATGCAAAGGCCAGCCAAGAACCAACCCTGTGTAATAAGCCAACGGAATGCCAATCGCCCATTGGCCAAATAAGTCAATGAAAATACTGTAGTTAATATCGCCGCCACTTTTTAACACGCCACCGATACCGACCATATTAAATACCCGTAGTACCATCCCAAACGCCATTACTAAGCAAACATTCACGGCCATTTGTGTATCATGCAGTGGACTTTTTCCGATCAAAGCGTAAATCCAAGGTTCAGCCAAAAAGCAGAACAATGCCAGCAGCAACGCCAGCCCGCAGCTAGTAAGTACATACCACCAAGAAGTCTGCGCAGCACGTTCGTAACGCTGTGCACCAATTTCATGTCCAAGCAAGATAGAGGCGGCCACGGCAAATCCAAGAAAGGCGGAAATGAGTACACTTTCAATGGGGGAAAGCAGTGAGATAATCGCAAGTTCAGAAACGCCCAACTGGCCGACAATAACGTTGTAAATCAAAATGCCAGCCGCCCATGCTGAATCGTGAATAATCATTGGCCTTGCGACTTTAAAATAGCGCTGTCTATGGTGTTTCATTTTTGCTTGCTGCCAGTTTTCGCGATTGGGCAATAGATGAGCGTAATGTCGCTTTACTTGCCAAAAAAGCAGCATGGTTTGGCAGCCGCGTGAGATGCTTGTGCCAATCGCTGCACCCACAACCCCCAATTCTGGAAAGCCGAACAGGCCAAAGATGAGTAAAGCGTTTAAGACTGCGTTAATAATGATGGCGAGAATGCTTACTTGAGTTGGCAACTTTGCCACGCCGACAGAACGTAGTGCGCTCTCTAGTGGCACTACTAATGCGGTACAAAATAAGCTAAGTGCTGTGATCCATAAATAATCCGTGGCTAGTGTGACGTATTGAGCATCATTGGCCACTAAAGAAACAACAGACTGAGGTATCCACAAATAGAGCAGCATAAAGGGGAGTGTAAACAGCAGAGCCACTATCCAAGACTGAGCCAATGTCCGTTTTATGCCCTCGATGTTACCTGCACCAAAATATTGCGAAGCTAACACGCTTACTGCACCGCTAGCGCCAACAATAACGATGAGATTAAAGAAAAATATTCGGTTGCCAACACCAACGGCCGCCGTAGCGGATTCACCTAATTGGCTGACCATAAAAATATCCACTACACCTAACAGTGAAAACAGCATTGACTGGAGGGATACCGGTACGCCAATATCGATCAATTTGCGCCAAAATTGACGGTCTAGCTGATGAAAGGGAGTCATAAACATGCTGCATTACCTCATTTTGATATGCGGCAAGTGTAAATCGAATCGTAATTTTTGTATTCTCTCAATACCTCTATAACTTTTGCCAAACTCTCATATGTCAGACAAGCAAGAACGGTATTCCATCTCAGATAAAACACATCAAGAATTTATTGACCAAAGTCGCGTCTTAGCATTGGAGCAAAGCGGCATTGTGCAATGCGGAATTGCAACCTGCCGCGAAATGTTTTCTGTTTATCGGAAAAATCAGAGCGTGCATATGCTGTTATACACGGTGAAGGGAAAAGGTTGGCTAACGAGTGGAACTGACCGTTACTTACTGGAACCGAGCTCATTAATTGTGGTACCAGCGGGTGTCGAAAATGGTTTTGGAATTGAAGAAGAAGAGTGGCAAGTGGTGTGGATCTTTCTTGCACCACAGCGTCATTGGAAAAACACCGTAAAAGAAGAAATACATTACACATTAACGCCTATCGCTGCGGTCATGTATGCGAGTATTCAAGCGCTACTGCGAACCTTAATATTGCCTGCTGAGCTTGGTGAGCAGGTCGGGCAACGCATTGTTGAACAGATAGAAATCATGCTCCGAGCACCGATTGAACTACCGCTCTCGCGTACTTCGTTGCGTTTAAATCGCGTCTTTCAGCGAGTCCAGAGCCAGCTGCATAAAGATTGGACAATAGAAAATCTCGCCGCATTATTTCCTTGCTCGCAAGCTCATTTACATCGTTTATGTCAGCAGCACTTTGGCCACAGTCCTAAAGCCCACTTAACGCGAATGCGTATGGAGTACGCCGCTCGTTTGCTTGTTTCTACCGACTGGCCAATCCAACATGTCGGTGACATTGTCGGCTACCCTAACCCAGCAAACTTTAGTACTCGTTTTAAGGTATGGAGCCATTGCACACCACGAGAATTTCGTAAAAAACGAAATGATTAATTCCACGGCATTGGTAAATGGCACTCTTCATTCATAAACTTTTTTATCTACTAAACGCGATGAAATTATTGCACCTCGAGCACGGCTTATGAAGGTGATTGAAATATCAATATCATTGAGTATATGGCTTGTAAAAATCAATTTATTCATCACATTAATTAGATTCTAACCACCAACAAAACGGTTATGTGCTAAACCTATAAGAGTAGGGATATTGTCAATATAGAGAGATAAGCGATGGATCTGTTTGCGGATTTTCGACAAGAGGCTCAACCAAAGAGCCAGGAGAGTCATGAACTTAGTGTTGAAAATAAACCATGGCGAGTACTGCTAGTCGATGATGATGAGCAGATGCACCAGATCACTCGTTTAGCGCTAAGAGGGTTTTCATTTCAAGGACGGCCACTAGAGCTACTGTCTGCTATGTCTGGTCTTGAAGCCAGAGAAGTGCTGAATACTCAGCCCGATATAGCTTTAGCGCTCGTTGATGTAGTTATGGAGACGGAACACGCGGGGTTAGATTTAGTTAGGCATATCCGTGAAGAGTGTAAGAATAGAATCATTCGTTTGGTATTACGTACCGGGCAAGCAGGGCAAGCCCCCGAAGATACGGTCATCCAAGAGTATGAAATTGATGACTATAAAGAGAAAACAGAACTTACCACACAAAAACTCAGAACCCTGCTCTATTCGATGTTGCGATCTTATCGGGATCTTTGTTTGATAGAAGAGCAAAAAGAGGGGCTTAAACGCGTGATTGAAGCCTCAGCGAAGGTACAAAATACCACAACCTTACAAACCTATGCTGAATCGGTACTGAGCCAGCTCACTTCTTTACTTAAACTCCATGCATCGGCATTTTATTGTATCGTTCAGCCTAAATCTGAAGGCGAAGGTTCGTGTGCTTTAACGTTGGCGGCTATTGGAGGATTTGTCGATTTTTATTCTGACTGTGATTTCTCGCGCTTACCTTCGGAAGTGGCTAAGCGCTGCCAGCTTGCACTGCAAAGCAAAATGTCTCATAGCTATGATGACGCCTCTGTACTTTATATGACAGACAGTCGTGGTGTAGAAAATTTACTCTATATTAATTTGCTTGAGCGCTTATCTGAAAATGACGAACGCTTGCTTGAAATCTATATGTACAACATAGGGTTAACTTTTGAAAACTTAAATTTACAGCTTGATTTACGCGAAACATCGAGGGAGCTTGTTTATAACTTAGCCAATGCCGTCGAAGCCAGAAGTAAAGAAACAGGGGCTCACGTACAGCGGGTTTCTCTGATCTGTGAAAAATTAGCCACATTAATGACCCTACCTGAGCAGGATATTTATATGATTAAAAATGCGTCACCCCTGCACGATGTAGGTAAAGTGGCGATCCCTGATAGTATTCTTCATAAACCAGGGAAATTGGACGCTCAAGAATGGGCGATCATGCAAAAACACGTTGAATACGGTGTTGATATCTTAAGTCGTTCAAAACGCAGTTTAATTATCAAAGCGAAAGAGATTGCCGGTTCTCACCATGAAAAATGGGATGGAAGCGGTTACCCAAACCAATTAGCCGGTGAAGGCATTCCTATCAGTGGCAGAATCACAGCATTAGCTGATGTGTTTGATGCCCTTGGCTCGAAACGCAGTTATAAAGATGCTTGGCCGGAAGAGACAATCAAACAAGAAATTGTCGCGCAAAAAGGAAAACATTTTGACCCGATGTTGGTCGATCTGATGCTGGCGCATTGGGATGATTTCATCACTATTCGTGAACAGTTTCCAGACTAGAATCTTTTTTGGAACCGAAAAATAAATCCGTTTTCAGGGAGTAGGATAGAGTGAAAAGCAACCAATTAAAGACGATTGTTGGCTTGTGTACGTCTAGCTTAGCCATCGTTCAGATTCCTTTTGTACAAGCACAAATTGATCCTTCAAATCCCAAACTTAATGAACCTAAACAAATGGTCGCACACCTTGGTGAACTCCCTGGACTGATTAATGCGGATGGTTCGGGGCCATTTGTCGAATTAGTGAGGTACATGGATAAGGTCGACCCTGATACAGAGATCCATATTGAAGTTTTCCCTTTGCATCGAGCTGTACATGGGGTCGTTAATAAGCAAGCTGACTTTGCCTTACCCGCGATTTATGTTGATGATCCTGAAGGAAAGTTACCATTTCGTTTTAGTACGAAGTCGTTCGGTTTAGTGGCACATGTTCTTTATACAAATAAAGCCAATCGAATCACGTCAGAACAGCTTTGGAGCCAGCCTGATAAATACTACGTTGAGGCCGTTCCTAGCTATATACCTTTTGAAGTTGCGCGCTCAAATAGCATCAATGCTTCACTACTTAAAGTAGCCGCTGGACGTATTGATGGATTTGTCTGGGCACAAGAAGAAGCGGATATTGCGCTGAAAAGTTTAGGTTTAGAGAATGTTTCACGCCAACACTTTGCCGATTTCAAGGATGTATTTGTCATTGCTCACGGCTCTAAAGGCGATGAGGTTGATCAATACTTAACGCGAATACTCTCTCAACTAGAGGAAAGTGGAGAGTTGAAAATACTCTATGATGCTATTCACCGTCCTTACGATGATTGGCAACCTTGACCCTCTTACTTTCTATCTATTATTACTTTCTGTCTATTATTACTGCATCATTTATTGCAGCATCATCATTAACAAGTTCAAGAGCCTTAGGGAGAGTAAAAACGTAATGAACACCTTGGCCAACATTAGAACTAAAATCTAGTTTTCCTTGTAATTTTTGAGTCGCTAGATTAAAGACAAGATTCAAGCCAAGCCCTGATCCGCCACGGCCTCTTTTGCTGGTAAAAAAGGGTTCAAAGATTTTATGGTGCAGTTTTGGTTCGACGCCACAGCCATTATCTTTATATTCTAAGAGGATATTCTCTCCTTCCTGTTTGAACGCAATGGTTATGATAGGGTTTTGCTCATCACTAAAAGCGTGGTTGACGCTATTCATCACTAGATTAGAGACTATTTGAGTCAATACTCCAGGTAAGCTGTTCATGGTTAGTCCTCCATCGCCCTCAAGTACGGGGGTAACAGGGATTTTCCTAGTCTCGGGATGAAGACTGGCGATAAGCGCGCTTAATACTTGGTGGATTGAGAATTGACTACGACTCTCAGATACCTGATCGACCGCTGTTTGTTTAAAGTCTCGGATCAGTTTGGCAGCACGATTTAAGTTGCTTTCAAGCATCGTATTGGTTTCATTCATTCTCTGCATCAATTCAGAAAACTGCTGACTTGTGAGCGTTTGGTTGGCGAAGGCGGTATTTAGCTCTTGTGTGACCTCAATGATCACCGAACTTGCGGTCACCGCGATACCCAATGGCGTGTTGACTTCATGCGCCACCCCTGCAACTAAACCACCTAAAGCCGCTAATTTCTCAGATTCAATCAACTGTGTTTGCGTGGCTTTTAGTTGCTCAATACTGTTTTCCAGATCGCAGGTTCGCTTGGCGACTTGGCGCTCTAAGTTTTGGTTGAGTTTTTGTAGTTCAAGCTGCGCCAGTTTTAGCTCGGTAATATTAATGGCTGTGCCCCGTAACCCGAGAAACATATCCTTCTCATATCGTGCTACTGCTTGAAACATCAAATAGTGCTTACAATCATTGATGATAATTGTCTCTTCACACATTGAAAACGAGCAGTGTTTAGTAATGGATTGGAGTAATTTTTTCATATCTCGCAGTGAGTCAATCTCTGAAAGTAGTGGCTTGCTATTTTCACTGATCTCTAAAGCTTGACGCATGGGCTCGGAAGTGTAAATCAACCTGTCAGTACTATCCGTCTCCCATAACCAGTCGGATGAGACGTCCGTAAAATCGGCTAATCGTTCTTGTTCAAGTTTTATATTACTGTACAACGTAGTTACATTTCCGGTAATTTTATTGGTCTCATCGGCCAGCCAAGTGAGTTCATCGTTATGCCCCATAATCCATTTCTTATGAGGAAGTTTTAGTGGTTTTGGGGGATGGCGAGGGTTGTATTTGCGTAAGTATTGAGCAATAGCGAAGACACGTCGATTTACGCTCTCATGGAAAATCATCAAAATAGCGTAACAAATAAAGGCAGTCTTAATCGCGTTCACGACCAATATCAGTAGAAACTGCTTGATTAAGTAGTTGTAGATTTCTTGAGCATTAGACTCAACGTAGATCTCACCAATCTGCTCTTTGGCTTCCGTTTTTGGGTTGATATAAAGCATTGGATAACGGTCTGCAACTAATTGCTCCGTCACTTTTTCTCCGGCACTGAATTGATAACCGCCAGACGTGATTTCCAAATAATCAATTTTAGGCAAGTTTACTAAGCCATCTAAGCGCTGTTGAAGTGCCACGAGATCATAATTCCATAAAGAAGTGGCAAGCAGTTCGGCATGAACGAATTCTATTTCGTGATGACGCTGAGCCACATCATCAAACTCTCTGTCATAGTCGAAATAGGTTTGTGCTAACGTTGTCATCAGAGTGACAGCACCACTTAAAATGACAAGGAAAAAAATGATCCTGCGACCAATACGACTCGATAGTGGGTTATCAATGCTTTCATTAAATGTTCGGCTTTTGTTCATCCTGCTTCTCATTTTTTTGAGTGATAATTTGAGTATAGATGTCACATGGGAAGTGTGGATAACATCTTATTGACTACACTATAAAAAAATAGCCGAAACATTGGAGGCAGTTCATGCGTTGGATATGGATATGGATATTGTGTGTGATAAGTGCGCCCGTGATGGCGGGGAAAGTACTTTTAATAGAGAGCTATGAGCAAGGTTATGAATGGGATGCTAGCTATGTATCCGCCCTTAAGCAGTCGTTAACGCCTGCGCATGAACTGCATACCTTTGAGATGGACACCAAACGTGTACCAGCGAGCCGTTATTCACAAATCGCCGAACAAGCCTTTAGCCGATATCAGCAACTGAAACCACAGGTGGTGGTTTTAGGTGACGACAATGCCTTGGTTTATATGCTGCCGAAACTCTACAACGAGCCAATCTCAATCGTGTTTCTGGGGATTAATTCCAACCCACGAAAATTCATGGCTCAATACCAAGGGCAAGCCAAAGTGACTGGTATTTTAGAGCGCCCTCTCTATGTGAAAACCATGGGAGAAATTGGCCGGATGCTCGATAAAGATAAGCGTAAAGTATTGGTGTTATTTGATTCGGGTAGTACGGCGAGTATTGCGTTGGAATTTATGCAAACCCAAGCGAGTATGATTGAAAAGAATTTAGGCATTGCGACAGAGATAGCTTCGGTGGCGACAGAGAAAGAATGGCAGACAAGAATAAGCACAGCTAAAGAGCAAGGGTTTGGCGCCATAGTCGTGGGGCTTTACCAAACCTTGGTCGATGAGAGCGAAAATAATGTGCCAGCGGATACTATATTAACGTGGACAAACCAACATACAGAGGTTCCTTTATTTGGTTTTTGGGATTTTTCGATCGGTGCGGGCAAAGCGGCTGGAGGTGTTGTGTTAGCGGGTCGTGATCAAGGCGAAATGGCGGGCAAAACGGTGTTACGCATTTTAAATAATAATGAAGATGCAAGCCGCATTCCTATCCAAATCGGCCAGCAAGGGCGTGCTATTTACCATCAGGGAGAAATGTCCCGTTGGGGGTTAAGCGTGCCGGAAGGATGGATGAAGATTGACTGACTTTGATGGGACTGTATTGAATTGTCGAATTCAGCATTACGTCTAAAATAAAAAAGCAGAGAGGCGGTGACCTGTCTGCTTTTTCTTCATTACAGTTTATTAAACAGCCAATGGCATTTCATTTGATGGATCATGTTTACTGTAAACACGAATCAAACCAACCACAGCAAACACAGACATCAACAGCATCAATGCGCCAAGTGGCATCTGGTCATGAGCTGGAATAGCCGACGCTAAAAGGGTGGCTAAACCAGCCCCAAGGTTTTGCATACCGCCTAACACAGCACCTCCTGTTCCTGCATGGTAAGGCAGTGGTGTTAACGCTCCAGTGGTCGCTGCGGGAAAGAGAATGCCTGCACCGAGAAAATAGACAGTGGCACCACCAATTAGGGTCAATGCGCTGGTTTGCCCCAACACTCCAGGAACAAACACCACCAATGAACCTAATGCTATCGCTACCAAGCCCACATACAAGGCGCTTTTTTCGTTGAAGTTCAACGCAATAACACTCGATAGCGCCGCACCAACTAAATAACCAGGGATCGGTAAGACAAACAATAAGCTGACGGTGGTGGCAGGCAGTTGCAAAACGCCACCAAGTAATACACCTGCAGCGGCTTCAAACACCGCGACGCCAGAGAAAGTCGCCACGAGACAAATTAAATACCCTTGGAAACGTTTGTCACTCAGCACATAGCGATAGCTGTTTGCAACCGATTCGTGTCTGCGAGCCGCTTTAGGCAATGTTTCTACCATACTCGTCATCATAGTGATCACCACGGCAATCGCGAATAGGGATAAAAATAAGTAACTAGAGCGCCAGCCAAAACTTTCTGTTAAGTACCCACCAAGAACAGGAGCAATGAGTGGCGAAAAAATAACGCACATGCTGATAAGGCTATTGGCCTTATGCAATTCTGCTCCTGAAAAACAGTCTCGAGTAAGGGTTCGAGACATTGCGCCACCACACCCAATGCCAAGCCCTTGAATAAAACTACCAACCAAAAACCAATCGTATTGGTGAGCAAATAATGCGAGTAGTGATCCTGCAATATAAATCAGCAACCCAGCGATAATAATCGGTTTGCGTCCTAGACGGTCTGACAATGGACCATAGACAAATTGTGATAGTCCATAAGGGATTAAATAACATGCCATGACCGCCTGCAGTGATGCAGGAGAAACTAAAAATTCTCCCGCCATATGGCCAATGGACGGGACGTACATCGTTTGTGTCATTTGGCCGACAGCGGTCAAAATCGCAATTAAAAATGTGAGTTTCACTAACGGAAACGATGCGGACATGGTCTATCTCCTGCACAATAGTGCAACTACGAAATATAATTAATATGAATAATGAAACTAATGGCCAGCGTTGAAAGTATCGCTCTTTCGGCGCGAGATATTAGTGAGGATAGGCGCTTTTATCAATCTAAAAGTGTGAAGTTGAGCAAGATAAAAATCTATGATTTGAATTAGAAAAACTAATCATTATTCGGGTGGGTAAAGAGAAATGAAAGACGGTTCCAATGCCTGTGTTGAGTATGGCTCTTGGTGTCTGATAATGTACCTAGTTTTTCTATTGCTTTTGCGCTGAACAGTGACTAATATTTGATGTAAATGAGAATTAATATCATAAAGGTGTGATTAATGATGTTACCTTTACTTGCTGCATTATTATTTATAGTGGGACTTGGCAAAAAGTTGTCGGTTCCAAATTCGTGGCTCTTCTACTATGCACTTTCTGTTGTATTGTTAAGCTGGCTATTCAGTATGAACCCCATTTTTGTCCTGATCCCGTTGTTTATCTTGTCACCTTGTCTTATCCACTATCGACATATCAAGGCGATTAAAATGGCTTATGTGGGCTGTCTGCTGCTGTCTTTTTTCGTCTCTTGGCTTGTGTAAACCAATCCATGTCTTTTCTCGCCAGACATTCCAAGTAGTTTGGGGATAGTATTTGTGAAAATCATAAGGTAGGATCGCCGGCCTTTTTCTGATGGTAGGAGGTAGCGATGTTTATTGGTTTTGACTATGGAACGGCGAACTGTTCTGTCGCAATGATGCAAGATGGGCAACCAACATTGTTACCCATAGAAGGTAAAAGCCACTACATTCCTTCGACAATATGTGCCCCGACGCGAGAGTCCATTTCTGAGCATCTGTTCCGTCATCACAATATTACGCCAAGCGATAAAATTGGTGAGCAAGTACTTCGCCGCGCGATCAATGTGAATAGAGAAGAGAGTATTGAACTTGCCGCGCAAGACATTGCCTTTGGCCAAGCGGCGCTCGATCTCTATCTGCAGGATCCGCGCGATATTTATTACGTTAAATCCCCTAAATCATTTCTAGGCGCGGCAGGTTTACGTGATGTGCAGGTCAGTTTTTTCGAAGACTTGGTGTGCGCCATGATGGTCAATATTAAGCACAATGCAGAGCTGCACCTTCAGCGCACCATCCAAGATACTGTGATTGGTCGTCCTATTAACTTTCATGGACGAGGTGGTGAAGAGGCCAATCGACAAGCGGAATCTATTTTACAACGTGCGGCGAAACGCGCCGGTTTTCAGCACATCAGTTTTCAGTTTGAACCCGTTGCGGCGGGTTTAGAATATGAAGCGACTCTGGTGCAAGATCAAACCGTACTGGTGGTTGATATCGGTGGTGGAACCACCGACTGTTCATTGCTAAAAATGGGGCCGAGTTGGCGAGGGCGTGACGACCGCACCGCGAGTTTGCTTGCGCATAGTGGCCAACGGGTCGGAGGCAATGATCTTGATATCTATATTGCTTTCAAACAGTTGATGTCTTCTTTTGGATTAGGCAGTAAAGCCATTTCTGGCATTGATATGCCGATCACGCAGTTTTGGAACCCGATTGCAATTAACAACGTGGAAGCGCAACGTGACTTCTATGCTCAGCAAAACTTGGCAGCATTGAAATTGCTACACAAAGAGGCGCAGCAACCAGAAAAGTTGGCGCGTTTGCTGAAAGTCTATTTTGAAACACTCGGCTATCAAATTGTACGCCGTGCAGAAGAGGCAAAAATTGCTCTATCTGATCTTACGCAATGTCAGGTGGTGCTTGATCTTCTTTCTGAGCAGATCGAAGTGCAAATTGAGCGTGAGCAAATGATCGACGCCATTGAATCCCCTAAAGCGAAAATGGTGGAATTGGTCAAAGAAGCGGTTGAACAAGGTGGCGTAAAGCCGGATGTTATCTTTATGACGGGCGGATCTGCTCGTTCTCCAATATTACGCCAAGCGGTAGAGCAGCAACTGCCCCACGTACCCGTTGTCAGCGGTAACTACTTTGGTTCAGTGACTGCTGGTTTGGCTCGTTGGGCAGAGATTTGCTATCGCTGATATGAGCGCTTAGCGCTTCGTTTTTGATACGTTGGGGGCCGGTAATATTGCGAATGATCGTGTTTCATTAAAATATTACTGGCAACCAAGCTACCTAAGCTTATCAATCCTAATCCGATCCAAGTCAAAGGCGTTGGCATCTCACCAAAAACGGGAATCGCCAACAAGGTTGCCACGACTGGTGTTGCAGAGCCAAAGGCAGCGGAGCGTTCTGCGCCGAGTGTTGAAACTGCATATAAATAGGTAAATGCTGCAATGAGCCCCGCCCCGACACCTTGTAGCAGTGTGTGTCCCGCCAGTTCTTTCCACGGCCAGTGTGCAAAAGAGTGTGTGGCTAAGTAGCTATCGACGATGCCTAAAGCGATTAGAACGGCCAATAAAATAGTAGAAAGTAAAGCAACCCATCCCGCGCTGACGAGCGCATGCAAATTCGCTACCCGCGCACAAATTGTAAACATCGCCCACATCAGGCTGCCGGTTAAAAACATCAAATGCCCGGTTAAACGGTTTGACTCAAAATCAGTGGCACTTGAATAGAGGAAAATACCAACCCCTGCCACCACTAAAGTCAGCCCAGCGACTCGATGGCGACTTAACGGCTGTTTAAACAGCAACACCGCTATACCCGAGACAAACAGCGGCAGCACGCCCGGAACAAGCGCGCTACCATCAGAAACCGGAACGTAGTGCATCGCATGGCTTGTCACTAGTAAATAGGGCAATCCACAGCCAATAAATAGACCAATCAAGTAACGTATAGGTACATTTTGCAATTGATATCGAGTTCTCCAAACCAATGGAGAGAGCAACAAAGCGGGCAGTAAAAAGCGTGTTAATGCAATATCAGCGGGGGTTAATAGGCCGCTGGCTCCTGCCTTTAAAGAGAGGAAAAAGCCGGACCATAATAACAGTGTGGTGCCTATCGCGAGGTAGCCATAAATCATAATTTCATTCACATCAATGGATGGTTTCTCACCATTATCTATGGTTCGGCTTACTTTTATCCGGCAAGTTCACCCTTATTGCTAGATGGTTTAGCACTTATCCGCTATAAATTAGCAAAATATTAGTGGATTTCATCAAGGATCGAGTAATGGATAGAATAGACCGCCGCATGTTGACCTTATTACAAACAGAGGGACGCTTAAGCACCGCAGAGCTTGCAGAAAAGGTTGGATTATCCCCTTCTCCCTGCGCAAGACGCTTGAAACGATTAGAGGAGAGCGGGATCATTGATGGCTATCAAGCTCGCTTAAGCCGGCAAGCTGTCGGAGTTGGTATGACGGTTTTTGTTGAAGTTAGCCTGAATAATCATCAAGCCGCTTCCATTGATAGTTTTGAAGAGGCAATCAAAGAGATGGAGGAGGTGATCAGCTGCCATGTGGTTTCAGGTGCGTATGATTACTTGCTGGAAGTCGTTAGTGCCAATTTATCAGGGTACGAAGCATTTACGCGTCAGTTACAGCGGCTCAACAATGTAAAAGATATGCATACCCACCTCGCCATGCGTCAAGTGAAAGCCGCTACCGCGATGCCTATTTGGGTTTAGAGACAGCACTTGCGTGCTGTCTTCAGGGTCAGACGTGCTTATTCAAATTGAAATGACGCGAGAGAGTTTTTACTGATTTCGTTGGCAATCAATTGATGGATGGCCGTGGTAGGGTGCGTGACGCCCCAAAATACGTATTTGTCAGAGCTATGGTAAGCGCAATCATTGGTTAAGCTATGACGGTATAAGTAATCTAAAGCTGAATTGCGATTGATGTTGAGGCATGCATCGGTCGCATTTTCAAAGCCGTATTGCTGTGGATTGGCTGTGAGGTTTTCAAACAAGCTATGAGCATCAAACAGGATGATATTTACCCCTTGCATCTGATAATACAGTGCTTGTTGCTGAATAAACGCATTGAAAGTGGTGATCTTAGCGCTGACTTTCGCTATCTCTTCTGCTGTTGAATATTTAAATTGCGGGGCTTTGGTTGCATCGGGTAGGGTGAGTAGAATAATATTTTTGGCCCCTGAATCCACAAGACGAATCATCGCGCTGCTAAAATCTGCTTTGACTTCATATACTTCACGGTTGTAATTCATAAAGTCATTCAAGCCAAATTCAAGGGTAAAGAGCGTATTTTCTGGCTGGTAGTTTTTGGCCATTGTCATGTAATTTAGATAAGAGCTGACTTGATCGTTCACACCTGTCAGCGCGATATATTGATTACGCCCTGCGGCACCACCAATCGCCCAGTTATATACAGGTAAATTGTACATTTTTGCTAAATACTCTGTCCACACCAAACCATTGGAAAAGTGTCCTAAAAACCAAGAGTTAGGATTGGGAAATTTCCATTGTGACGCATTGAATATATTTCCTGTATCCGAAAGGCTGTCACCTATGGTCACCATTTTATTAATGACGGGTTTGGCATTTTGTTTATCGTTAGTCCAGATCGAATGATTGTATGAGAACCTATTGTCTGCTGCGAAATAAGTAATATCTGCAGAATCGTGACTGACGCCGAGCGTCTCTTCACAACGCTGCTTTATTTCATATTGTGAGGTGTCAGTATAAAACATATTTTTAAAGCGCACAGATGACCACCAGTAACCACTAATGGTGTAGTCATTTCCTTGTTCATCCAATGCCCACTCCCAATCTGTTGCTGGGTCATCATGATTGCCAGCGGGCCGATACCAACAGCGTACATAAGTGTAGGTTTGCTTATTTTGCGTATTCATTACGCCATAAGCGGTAACTGGTTCTGAGGTGGTATCCGTATTTTCTGCAATCGCCATGGAGAGTGGCAATATTGCGGTCATCAATAACGTCATTAGTTTCATATTTTTTTCTTATTGGTTTAGGCACGTATCTACTAAAGAATAAGTGCGAAAGTGAAATTAACAAACTGGTCAGACCTATTTTGGGTTTATGGTGTTAAGCGTCAATCAATAAACGACTATGTTGAGCATTATTTGGTATTAAGATCAAACAATGAACTGTCAGTGAAGAAAATACGAAAGGGTTTTTATGAATCCTAATTTAGATAAATAACAATAAGGTTTTACTTTATTAATTTGTCCTAATGTTAAATC